>VFQU01000324.1_pt1 | contig 45802 bp, 41 predicted proteins | sample 3512311 | NCBI WGS metagenome assembly VFQU01 (sample SAMN10412377, study PRJNA504923) | tailings metagenome | isolation source: Relicate 3 Philex TSF3 active mining site | place: Philippines: Tuba, Benguet | collected 2017-08-29 | reverse complement strand
GGTAAGGACATCCATAATAAGGACGCCGTCCGTGATGCAGTCCTGAAACGCCTGGAGACGGTTTCGGGGCTGAATCTGGCCGGTATGGATGTGGACGTCACAAACGTGTCCTTTCAGGGGAATTCGGCTGAGGCACAGGTTGCCTTTCGGTCCAAGGGGTCGGCGGACGCCATGTTGAACATGAGCTACAAGCTGGAGCGGGAAGGCGACGTCTGGGTCGTAAAATCCTCCTCCGGCGGCATGGGTGGCGGTGGCGGGGCATTGCCGCCCGGGCATCCTCCGGCACAAGAGGGTTCCTCCAAATGAAGCGTGTAGCGGTTTTGGGGGGAGGACCAGCGGGTGCGCATGCGGCGGAGAAACTGGCGGCTTCGGGTCTGGAAACCATCCTGCTCGATGAAAAGCTGGCTTGGGAAAAACCCTGTGGCGGGGGCATCACCTATAAGGCTTACGAGAAGTACCCTTACCTGTTTGAAAATCAGACCGAGAAAAAGATAGTTACGGAATCCTACATTGGCGCGCACAAATCGGGTGCCGTGCGCATGGAACTCAATCAGCCGCTGTTGATCTTTTCGCGCCGTGATTTGAACCAGATGTTGCTCGACCGCGCCGAGCAGGCAGGCGCCCAGATTGAAAAGGAGCGCGTCCTTTCGGTGGAAGAAAAAGACCGGGGCTGGTCACTCCATACCAAACATGGCCGCATCGACGCGGACTACGTTGTCGTCGCCACCGGCGCCCGCAATCCCTTACGGGACATGGGGACAGCCTGGACACCGAACGACACAATGGTGGCTCTGGGCTATTACATCCCCACCACCCAGCCTCACATTGACATTCAATTTCTCGACCGCCTGGAAGGCTACATCTGGATTTTCCCTCGCCTCGGCCATCTTTCCGCCGGCATTTGCGGACGGGGCGAGACCGCTCAACAACTCCGTGTGCGCCTGGAGCGCTACCTGGATGAAAAAGGCATCAACTGGAAGCAAGGTCAACTGTATGCCCACATGCTGCCCTCTCTTTCGCGAGCCAGCTGGCGCACCAACCGTGTAGCCGGGAAGCGGTGGATCGCCGTAGGCGATGCGGCGGGACTGGTGGACCCGATCACCGGGGAAGGCATCTATTACGCCATGCGGTCGGCCGATATCGCCAGCCAGGTGGTCACTTCCGAAACTTTCGATCCTCTTTCCGCCTCAGCTGCCTATCGCTCCCGGATTGAAGAAGACTTCCTGTTCGATCTCGAGTTTGGCGCAAGCTTCGCACAGAAACTTTATCTGGGCCGCTTCTTCTTCAAGTCCATTCCCGCCTGTATTGTGGACTACATGCGCCGTAGCCCGAAGTTATACGAACTCATGCAGGACATCTTTTCTGGTACACAGGACTACCTGACCCTGCGTAGCCGCCTGTTTCGCAACCTGAATGGCACTGTGAACGAAGCGGTCGTGAATTTCATCTTTCAGCGCATCATTCCTGAACCCCCGGTTGGCCTCCGCGCCACTGTCCGCTAAGTAGTACCAAACCCATGAACAAAACCCGCTCTACCGCCTTGCTTGAACGTGCCCGCCAGGTCATCCCCGGCGGCGTCAATTCTCCGGTTCGCGCCTTTCGCAGTGTTGGCGGCGGACCCCTCTTCATTCGCAAAGGCGAAGGATGCCGGTTGATCGACGAAGACGGCAATTCCTACATCGACTACATTGGCTCCTGGGGGCCTTTGATTCTCGGCCATCGCCCGGCCTGTGTCATTGAGGCAATTGAAGCCGTCCTGGAAATTGGCACCAGCTTTGGCGCCCCCACCGAGCGCGAAATCGTGCTGGCGGAAATGATCCGGGAAGCCTATCCCTCCATGGAAATGGTGCGGCTGGTGAATTCCGGCACCGAAGCCGCCATGAGTGCCCTGCGCGTCGCGCGCGGCTTTACGGGGCGCGATCTGTGCATCAAGTTCGAGGGCTGTTATCACGGCCACGTTGATTCATTGCTGGTCAAAGCTGGTTCCGGACTGGCGACCCTCGGGTTGAGTGACAGTGCCGGTGTTCCGGCCGCCTTTGCCGCTACCACCATCTCGGTTCCATTCAACAACCTGGCCGCCGTTGAGGCGGCGTTTGAGAATCATCCCGGCCAGATTGCCAGCGTTATGGTGGAGCCCGTGGCCGGCAATATGGGTTGTGTTCCTCCTGCTCCAGGCTTCCTCGAAGGCTTGCGGGAACTTTGCACGCGGCACGGGGCGCTGCTGATTTTTGACGAAGTGATGTGCGGTTTCCGAGTGGCCTATGGTGGCGCCCAGGAACGCTATGGCGTCAAAGCGGACATGACTGCCCTGGGCAAGATCATTGGCGGGGGCCTGCCCATTGCGGCTTATGGCGGCAAGGCCGAAGTCATGAACTACATCGCGCCGCAAGGCCCGATCTACCAGGCGGGAACACTATCCGGTAATCCCCTGGCTGTTTCCGCAGGGCTGGCGATGCTGACCTATCTCAAGGAGCACCCGGAGACCTACGCGATTCTCGAAGAGCGCACGGCCGCGCTTTGCTCCGATGAATTGCCAGGTGTGACGGTGAACCGGGTTGGATCCATGTTCACGTTCTTCTTCACACCGGACCCGGTGACCGATTACGAAACGGCCAAGCGTAGCGATACGGCGCGCTTTGCGAAGTTCTTTCACCACATGCTGGAGCACGGCGTCTATCTGGCGCCATCCCAGTTTGAGGCTGGTTTTGTGGGGCTGGCGCACCAGCCGGCGGATATTGAAGCCACGCGCGAAGCGGCGCGTCAGTTCTTCGCGGCGTAAACTTCCCGGCCGCCGACATAGGTGGCCGTGATCTTCGTGGTCAGCACCTCTTTCGGCGCGATCTTCATGATGTCCTTTTCGAGCATCACGAAATCAGCCAGCTTGCCGGCCGTGATGGAGCCTTTCTGTTTCTCCTCAAAGGCCGCATACGCGGGCGTCAAAGTGAAGCTCTTGAGTGCTTCTTCGCGGGTGAGCTTCTGTTCCGGCATCCAGCCGCCAGCAGGGTAGCCTTCGTGGTCCTGCCGCGTGAAGGTGGCATAGAAGCCCCAGAGCGGGTTGGGGTCTTCCACTGGAAAATCGCTGCCATTGGCCAGCGGTATGCCCATTTGCAGATACTTCCGCCAGGCGTACGCGCCCGCGATACGGTCTGGCCCAAGCCGCTTTTCAGCCCAGCGCATGTCGCTGGTGGCGTGCGTTGCTTGCATGGAGGCCACCACGCTGTTGTCGACAAACTTCTGGAAGTCGGGCAAGGATACGACCTGGGAATGTTCGACGCGGAAGCGCCGGTCGTTTTTCCCCTTGAGCACTTTGGCATAGGCGTCGAGCACAACGCGGTTGGCCTTGTCGCCGATCGCGTGAGTACAAACTTGAAAGGCTGTGGCAGCTACTTCCTCAATCTGCCCCATCAGCGTCTCCTCGGTGGTCACCATGAGGCCACTCGTCGATTTGTCGTCGGTATAGGGTTGCCACAATGCAGCCCCACGCGAACCGAGTGCGCCATCCGCGTAGAGCTTCACGCTGCGCACTGTAAAGTAAGGTCCAATCTCCGGCCCCTTCTTCTGATACTCCTGCCAGAGTTCGCCGGTGCCGCCAATCATGGCATAGACGCGAACGGGCAACTGCCCAGCGGATTGTAATTCGCGAAACGCATTTCGTTCCTGGATACTGATGCCAGCGTCATGCACACCGGTGAGCCCGAGCCTGGCGGAAGCGTCCACGGCCAGTTTCAGCCGGCGCTTCACGGCGGCATCCGTCAGACCGGGAATCTTGCGAGTGACCAACCCCATAGCCCGGTCAATCAAGACTCCAGTGGGATTGCCCGCCGCGTCCCGGATGATCTGCCCGCCTGGCGGATCCTGAGTGGCTTTGGTGATGCCGGCCAGTTCCAGAGCTTTGCGGTTGGCCCAACCGGCATGGCCATCCACGCGCCGCAGATAGACGGGCCGGTCGTTCACCACCTTGCTCAAATCATCGGCCGTAGGGAAGACTCCGCCCCAATTGGTTTGATCCCAGTTCCGGCCCTGCACCCATTCGCCAGGAGGCAGTTTGTCCGCCGCCGCCTTGACGATTTGCGCCACCTCGGCGGGTGTCTTCACCCAGCGCAGATCGAAGGTCTCGAGCATGTCCCCCAGGCTGCGCAGATGGACGTGCGCGTCGATCAAGCCTGGAATGATGGCCTTTCCTTGTGCGTCGACTCGTTTGGTATTGGGTCCAATATGCTTTTTCAGATCTCCCCCAACGGCCAGAAACTTTCCATCCTTCACGGCAAAACCGTTTGCCGTGGGTTTCGTCTGATCCACTGTGTAGACCACAGCATTCTCCACCACAAGATCGGCAACCTGCGCCGCGGCCATCCCGGCCATCAGGAATAAAATGAAAAACATGGATCATAGTATGTCACGGGCTCAAAGCATTCTTGTCTGGGCCTCCGCGATCGCTGTTGCAGCGTTGTTTTTGCTGGCGGGGGTCTGGAAGATGTCGGATCCCATTGAGGCGGGTGCGCGGCTGGCGCAGGCCCGGGTGCCCGGCTTCTTGAGCGAGTTTTCCGCCGTCAGCTTCGGCATTGCCGAAACCTTCGCTGCCATCCTCATTCTGATCCCCAAATACCGGAAGCTGGGCGCCTGGCTGATTGGCCTCATGCTGATCGCCTTCATGCTGTGGGTGGGCTACTTTTACAACACCCTGGTGGGTCAGGAGTGTTCCTGCTTTCCGTGGATCAAGCGCGCCGTGGGTCCCGGCTTCTTTGTGGGTGACACTCTGATGCTGCTTTGCGCTGTCGCCGCTGGGTGGTGGGGCCACTGGAATACGGAGTGGCGCAAGCCCGCCCTCCTGCTGGCTGCGCTTACCGTGCTGGGGGTGGGCAACTATGGTTGGGCCCTCTCGCGACAAACGGGAGCCGTGCCGCCGGCCGCCGTGGCGCTCGCCGATGGCACCGCACACCCGTTGCGGGAAGGCCGCCAGCTGATCTACTTTTTTGATCCGCAGTGCATGCATTGCTTCCATGCAGCCCAGTCCATGGCGAAGCTCAAATTCGCTGGCACCGAAAAGATTGCTGTCCCCACAGAGGTGAAGCAGTTTGCCGGTCAGTTCCTGAAGGATACCGGCTTTGAGGCGAAGGTCTCCAATCAGACGGATGAGCTCAAGAAAGTCTTTCCGTTCGGCGACCCTCCGTTTCTGGTGCTGATCGAAAATGGCCGCCAGAAAGCAGCCATCAACCGCTTTGACGAGCCGGAGTTCACCGAAGGTTTGCTCAAGAGCGGATTCGCTACTCTGGAATGATGAGCTCTTCGTTGTCGCTCGATCAGATTCGCGATCTCGAGTCCCAATACCTTTTACAAAACTATGGCCGCTACCCCCTCGCCCTGACGCGCGGCAAGGGCGTCTATGTGTATGACCCGGAAGGCAACAAATACCTCGACCTGCTTTCTGGCATTGGTGTGAATTCCCTCGGGCACAATCATCCACGCATCACGAAGATCATCCGCGAGCAGGCCAAACTGCTGCTGCATACCTCCAACTTGTACTTTCACGAATACCAGGGCCGCCTGGCGAAAAAGCTGGTTGAGGTGAGCGGACTCGATCGCGCCTTTTTCTGCAACTCCGGCACCGAAGCCGTCGAGGGTTCACTCAAGATTGCGCGGGCTCACGGGCACAAAATCTCCCCTTCCAAGTACGAGATCATTGCCCTCGAAAATTCCTTCCACGGCCGTACGATGGGGGCGCTCAGCGTCACCGGGCAGCCGAAGTATCGGGCGGATTTTGAACCACTGCTGCCGGGCGTGAAATTCATTCCGCGCAATGACGAGGCCGCCCTGGCCGCTGCCTTCAACGAAAATACGGCCGGCATCATTTTTGAGGGAATCCAGGGGGAAGGCGGTATTCACCCCATCACCGAATCCTTCTTCCATAGTGCCCGGGCGCTGTGCGATCAGCACAACGCCATTCTGATTCATGATGGAATCCAGTGCGGCGTAGGCCGGCCAGGCGTGCATTTCTCCTATCAGTTGCTGAGCCAGCCTGTGCTGCCTGACGTCATTTCCTTTGCCAAGCCCATTTCCTGCGGCTTGCCTCTAGGGGGCATTCTGATGAGCCAGAAAGCCGCTGACGCGATTGCGCCGGGCATGCACGGCACCACATTCGGGGGCGGGCCGCTGGCCTGCCGTGTGGCGCTGGAGTTCTTTGAAATCCTCGATGAACTGCTGCCGCAGATGCGTACGGTGGGCGAGTATTTCCGCGCTGAGTTGCGCCAGTTGCAGCGGCAGCATTCCTTCATACAGGAAGTGCGCGGCGCCGGCTTGATGATTGGCGTGGAACTCGCGATTCCGGGGAAGGACATGGTAATGGAGGGCATCCGTCAGGGCCTGCTCTTCAATTGCACACATGACACCGTGCTGCGTTTCCTGCCAGCCTACACCCTGAAAGAGAAGCATGTGGATAAGGCCATCAAAATGCTTCGCAAGATCTTCGCCAAATACTAAGCTTTCGGTCCATTTTTGCCGATGGCCTTCCTGTGAGGGATCGTTTCCAGACACTCCTCCTGCTGGCCATCGGCTTTGGTTTTCTGGCCCTGCTGGTTTCAGCCCAGCCAGAACGGGCGCTCCGCGGGCATAACGACTTTACGCAGCTCTACGCGGCAGCCCAACTGGCGGGGACTCCTCACCTTTACTCACGCGAAGCCAACCTCGCGCAGATTCTCGCCACCCACGGTTTCAACATGGAAACGGTGGTTTACACCCGGCCCCCTTTTTACGCCCAACTGCTGCGCCCCTTCGCTTTACTGCCCTACCAGTGGGCATATGCGATCTATACACTTCTGAATCTTGGAGCTGTGCTCTGGTTTGTGAACCGGTTTCGCCGGGAATGTCCTTCCCTGACGGCACTGTCGGCGATGAGCTTTCCCTTTGCGGTGGGACTCTGCAGCGGCCAGGATACCGGGTTGGTGTTGGGCTTTCTCGGCTTCGGGCTGGTGTTATGGCGCCGCGGACAACATTTTCCAGCCGGGCTCGTCTGGAGCCTGTTGGCCATCAAGTTCCATCTGTTTCTGTTTCTCCCGCTGGCCCTGGTCCTGCTGCGTCAATGGCGGGTGCTGGCGGGTGGGCTGGTTGGTGGCGTCTGCTTGCTGGGGCTGGGCGGTTGGCAGCCGCTGCTGGATTATGTTGCCGTCCTGCGGGATCCCTGGATCCATTACAGTGCGCTGCATATGCCCAACCTGCATGGTCTTGCGGCAAATCTGGGCGGAGGCTGGTGGCTCGAGGCAGGGCTGATTGCTGCCTTAAGTGGGGCCTTCTTCTTCCTGGCCCGTCGCATCGCGGTTCCAGAACTGCTGCTGGCTACAGCGCTGGTGGCGGGAGTGCTGGTCAGCTACCACTCGGGCATCGCCGATGATGTGGTCTTGTATCCCGCTTACGCTTTGCTGTTGGCTCATACGAAGACTCGCCTTCTGCATGCCCTGGCCGCACTGGCGCTGACTCCGATTCCCTTTGCGCTGGTTATGATCGGTCCGCCCTACACGGTGCTCTTGCCTCTGTTGCTGCTGGCCATACCGGCCTTGCTGGCTTATGAGCAACTGCGGCTGCCGGCCAGCCAGCAGGTTGCTCAGCACGCGATGATAGAGGCATGAAACTGACTGCCCTCTTATTGTGTGCACTGAGTCTTCTGGCCCAATCCACAGCCGACAAGGCTCGGGAAGTGATTGCCGCCGCGGCGTCCGACAAGGAGGGTGATCTCCGCAAGGAAGCGGCTGTTGCCATGAGCCTGCTGCCTGCCAAGGATAAAGCCACGGAATGGATTCACAATCTTCTGACGGACAAGGATTATCAGGTGCGTCTCGCGGCCACCGAAACACTTGGGGAATGGAAAGACAAATCACGTGTCCGGCTGCTCCTCGAACGGCTCAATGATGAGGTGCCGGAAGTGGCATTCACAGCAGCCAAGGCCCTTTATCTGATGAAGGAGCCGGAGGGAATCGAGGCTCTGCAGGCCGTTTATGAGGGCGACATGAAGGCCAAAAGCAGTTTTTGGAAGAAGGGCATGATGGATTCGTGGCGCCGCTTGAAAACGCCCAAGAGCGCACTGCTTTACTCGCTTGGCTTCGGGTTGGCATTCGTTCCGGTTCCCGGTTTGGGTGATGGCTATGGCGCCCTGATGGGAATGTTGAACGACGCCGAAATGAGTTCGCGCGCTGTCAGCCTGATGATGGTTTGCACCCAAAAGGACAAAGCCTGTGAAGAGATGTTGGGTGCGTCTTTTCAGGATGAAGATTGGACGGTACGCGCCTCGGGCGTCCAGATGGTGGCCATGCTGAAGCAACAGAAGAAACTGCCCCTCGTGGCTGGGCTGCTGGAAGACAAAAAGGACAAGGTCCGGCTGCGGGCGGCGGCAACAGTCTTGCGGCTTGAGAATATGCCAGCTCCGCGACGGGCCAGGCGAAAGTAAAGCCGGCACGTGCCGTACAATAAAAGAGAGTCGGGGCGTAGCGCAGCCTGGTAGCGCACCTGCCTTGGGCGCAGGGGGTCGCGAGTTCGAATCCCGCCGCCCCGACCATTCTCCCGCCTTTGTTTTCGTTGACGACCGCTGATAGACTCCTGGATCTATGTCTGCCGCTGCCGCTCAACTTATAGACATGGCCATTGCTGCCTGGCCGTCCCGCTTTGTAACCCTCGCCGCCAGCCTGAATCTGGCTGACCACTTGGCAAATGGCCCATTGTCTGCCGAAGCTCTGGCTCCGCTCACGGGAACGCAGGTGCGGCCTTTGCACCGCTTCCTGCGTACCCTGGCCAGCTATGGCGTGCTGGAACAACACGCCGATCAGACCTTCTCGCTGACCCCACTGGGCGAAGCGCTCAAATCCGATGCACCCGGTTACGCCCGTTCCACGATTTTGACCATGACGGGCGATTGGGCCTGGCGTGCGTGGGCCGAGTTCCGGCACTCTCTCGAGACGGGCGAAACCACGATGCAGAAAACCTACGGCATGCCGCTCTTTGATTATCTGGCCCAGCAACCGGAACTGGCGGCCCAGTTCAGTGAAGCCATGAATGGCATTCATGGCGGTGAGCCCCCGACCGTGGCGGCTGCCTACGACTTTTCTACCGTGGGCACCATAGTCGATGTGGGCGGCGCCATCGGCAACATGCTGGTGCACATTCTGAGCCGCTATCCACAGCCACGGGGCATCCTCTTTGACCGGCCCCATGTAGTGGCCGCTGCCCCGGCCTTTCTTGCCCAGCATGGCGTGGCGGACCGCGTGGAAATTCAGGAAGGGGATTTCTTTGAGACGGTGCCCAGCGGCGGTGACGTCTACATTCTTTCGCACATCATCCATGACTGGAATGAAGAGCAGTGCCTGACGATCCTCGGCAATTGCCGCCGGGCCATGGCGCCGCAGTCCAGACTCTTGATTGTGGAGTTTGTGCTCCCCGAGGATGCGAGCCCCCATTTCGGCAAACTCGCCGACATGGTGATGCTCGCCATGCCGGGCGGGGAAGAGCGCACGGCATCGGAGTATCAGACTCTTCTGGCCAAGGCGGGCTTTCGGATGACCCGCGTGATTCCCACCGAGTCTCCCGTTGGTATCGTGGAGGCCGTGCTGGCCTGATCCTACCGTGCCAGCGGGTAGGTCATCCCTTCCATCAACCAGTCACGGTTCAACTGGACAGCCTCGCGCAGAACTTGCGTCAATTCTTCGCGCTTTTCGAAGAGCCGGTATCCCGCCCGTGAGCGTAGGTATCCTCGCGCCTTCGGCTGTTGCTCAAACAGATGCTCCTCGCCGACTTCCGCGGCCTTGCGTTCATAGTGCGCCCGCGTGTCCAGTAGCGCCTTGACCACGAACGGCATCAGCAGGGAATAGTCAGCCTGCAGACTCTCGGTCGCCTCAGTGTAGGTGTCTTTGTCCACCTTGCCCCAGGTCACGGCCTCTGCCGGGAAGCAACTCGACAGCGAGCCGTCCGTCACCGGTGCGGTGACGATCTGCACATCGAAGTTGTAGCCGCGTACATTCGGCAGGCCCAGAATCTGTCCCAGTGCGGGTTCCGGTTGGAGGTTGAAATTCTTGGGCACGCCACCACCCAACACCAGTGTGGCCAGCGCTTTGGCCTCGCTCTGAAACAAGCCCCAGTAGTGGTAGGCGCAGGCTTCAAACACTTCCGCGTGCAGGTCCAGATCGAACGCGTAGTCCTCCAGCAGACCAGCCTGCTTCATGGCCCACAACTTCATGGAGTTCAGGAAAACGCTGCCGTCTCCTGGTGCGCCAACGAATACCGGAATCGCCAAACGTTCGCAACAGGCCAGGAGGCCTTCTTCCACCCCGTTGGCCTTTTCCTGCGCACCGTAGAACTGGCCCAAAAGGTTGCGCAGTTCCGTGCCGGTCATCTTGCGCTGGAACTCGGGCCGCTGCAGCATGGCGGTGAGAAAGCGGTCCTGGTCGAGCAGCACGTCCTCATCAAAGGCCATGTCGGTGACGCGAATGGTCCGTTCGTCGCGCAAGGCCGCATCGTCACCGAAGATGGGCACTTCGTGGACAGGGTCGCGATGACCGGTCAGGGAGCGATGCCCGTCGTGGTAGCAAACCGCGTCAGTGGTGGAAACATAGGCCACCCAGCCGGTTTCAAGCAGCGGCAGCAGCCAGGTCTGATGCTGGCCGCTTACCGTCACCGGGCCCGCCACCGCAATCGTCAGCGGGCAACCCATGCCAATGGCGGTATCGAGAATCGTATACACGCGCCGTAGAAACGCACCGCCAAAGGCCGGCAGACAATACCGGAATACCTCATCGAGGGACTGGCACTCGTCCACCCGTCGCGTCTTCACCGTTCGCTTACTGCTTTCGCATTCATGATTCATACGCTGCGCACCTCTGTGAGTTGACCGAGAATTTCCTGCAGGAGTGGGGATTGCGGGTAAGGATGTCCCTTGTACTGGCGAAAGCCTTCGCCGTAAGCAAAACCCGCGAGGGTCCCCCGCTTCTGTGTCCATTCCATGGAGATTTCCACGTAATCCTCCATGCCATGCTGCTTGTCGAGCCAGGCGCGCTGAGAGGCATGGCAGCCAATCAGGGCCCGCTTCAGCTCCGTTACCCCCGCTACATCCACCACGAAGTCAGGCCGCAGCAGGTTGCCATCGCGGTCAATCCCCTCCGTGGAATCCATGAAATACAGGTGGGGAATCCGGTCGAGCGCGGTAAATTCACCGGTCGCATAGTTGGGCGCTGAGGCGGCGAAACAGGCATCGCGCACCAGTTGGTGGGTAGCTTCGTGGTCGCAATGGTAATCGGGGAAGTTGGCGGTGATCACAATGTCCGGCCGCGTTTCTCGCAACAACTGCGTCACCCGGCGGCGCCCGGCGTCATCATTGAAAATGGCCATGTCCCGAAATTCCGCGCAGCGGTATTCTGCGCCAATCATCATGGCGGCGGTGGCCGCTTCCATCCTACGGACGGCGGCGATTTCCTGCGGTCCCATTTCGGCCGAGCCGCAATCTCCCGGCGTCATGGTGCACAAGGTCAACTCAATTTCGGTGCGGGCCAGCAGCGCCAGAGTGCCGCCAGCCAGAATTTCACAGTCGTCCGGATGGGCATGAATCGCCAGTATTCGCATAGTCCTTGGGGAAATCCCATTCTCGCATGGGCCACTTTCGATAAGATCAGAAGTTTATGAGCTTGCGTAGCTACACCATTACCCAGGGTCGCGATCGCGCCCCGGCGCGTTCCATGCTGAAGGCGATTGGCTTTACCGACGAGGATTTGCGAAAGCCGATCATCGGCATTGCGAATACCTGGATCGAGACCATGCCCTGCAACTACAACCTGCGGGACTTTGCCGTGAAGGTGAAAGAAGGCATTCGCGCCGCGGGCGGCACGCCGATGGAGTTCAACACCGTTGCTATTTCGGATGGCGTCACCATGGGCACAGAAGGCATGAAGGCCAGTCTGGTGAGCCGTGATGTGATTGCGGACTCGATTGAACTCTGTGGCCGCGGCTACATGTTCGATGGCATCATCGCCCTGGTGGCTTGCGACAAGACCATTCCTGGAGCGGCCATGGGCCTGTTGCGGCTCAACGTGCCCGGCGCCATTCTCTATGGCGGCACCATCATGCCGGGCAAGCGCAATGGTATTGATATCACCCTGCAGGATGTGTTTGAAGCCGTGGGCGCCAACGCCGCCGGCAAGATTTCCGACGAGGAATTGCTGGATATCGAAAACAAGGCCTGCCCCGGGCCGGGCGCCTGTGGCGGACAGTTCACCGCCAACACCATGGCGACCGTCATGGAACTCATTGGTCTCGCCCCGATGTTCACCGGCAGCGTGCCGCAGGTGGATCCCGAGAAGCTCGACGTAGCCGAGCGTTGCGGCCGCATCATTGTCGACGCGGTCAAGCGCGATCTCAAGCCCCGCGACATCTGCACCCGCGCCGCGTTCGAAAACGCCATCGCCAGCGTTGCTGCGACGGGCGGCTCCACCAACGCCGTTCTCCACCTGCTGGCCATGGCGCAGGAAGCGGGCGTTGACCTGAAGATCGACGACATCCACCGCATCAGCCAGCGCACGCCGCTGCTAAGCAACCTGAAGCCGGCCGGCAAGTTCACTGCCGCCGATGTCCATACGGCAGGCGGTATTCCCGTTGTGGCGAAGTTCCTGCTCGAAGGCGGTTTTGTGGATGGCTCCTGCATCACCATCACGGGCGAGACCTTCGGCGAGGAGGCCGCCAAGGCCGTCCCCACGCCGGGCCAGGAAGTGATCCAGCCCGTGTCCAACCCCATCAAGAAGTCGGGCGGCCTGGTGATTCTGCGCGGGTCACTGGCTCCGGATGGCTGCGTCATCAAGGTGACCGGTATTGAACGCAAGGGCCAGCGTGGTCCCGCCCGTGTGTTCGAGCGTGAAGAAGAAGCGATGAAGGCCGTTACCTCGGGCCAGATCAAGCCCGGCGACGTTGTCGTCATCCGCTATGAAGGGCCCAAGGGTGGTCCGGGCATGCGGGAAATGCTGGGCGTTACGGGGGCGATCATGGGCGCTGGGCTTGGTGATTCCACGGCCCTGCTCACCGATGGCCGCTTCAGCGGCGCTACCCGCGGCTTCATGATCGGTCACGTCGCGCCAGAAGCCGTGGACGGTGGCCCGATCGCTTTCGTCGAAGACGGGGACATCATCGCCATCGACATCGAGAACTGCACTATTGATCTCGAAGTCGACCCGGCCGTCCTCGCCGAACGCAAGGCCAAATGGACGCCGCCGGAACCCAAGTACAAGACGGGTGTCTTCGCCAAGTACATCAAGACGGTCGGTTCGGCCAGCGAAGGCGCGATTACTTCCAAAATCTTCTAAACGGGAATCATTTTTGTGATTCAATAACGTCCATGCAGCGATTCCTGGGCGTTACGGTTTGGATTGGTTTGATTGCGGGGGCCTGGCACATGGCCCCCGTGGCACAAGGGCAGCCCGGCGGAGGCATTTCCGGCACGGGCAAGTACCGCTTTCGCACCCTCTACACTTCTTCTCATTTGCCGCAAGAGGCACAAGCTGTTCTCAAAGCCGCCCATGGCGGCTTTGCTATTGATACTCGCCCGGGGAAGGGTGAGGTGTATTTTGCTCTCCCCGGCGCCGGCATCATTCAGATCAGTGCCGACCTGAAGACAACACGCATGCTGGCCACTGACCCCTCGATGCGTGACACCAACATGCACAATGCCCTCTTCTGGAAGGCTTCCGACGGCACCCCGTTTCTCACCTTCCCCGGCAATTCCGCAGGCAAGATCTTCACCACTTCCCTCGACGGCAAACTCATCCACACCCTGAATGCGCCGGATGGCACCAGGGATATGGGCCACCCGGTGGCTACCGACTACTTTGCCGGCCGCGGCAACTTCGTGCCCACCGACGTGGAGCAGTTGGACGCCCTCTTCTACATCCCCACGGGCTATTCCAACCTCGATTTCGTCCTTTCGGCCAAGATCCTCAGCACGAACCCATTCCGCGCGGAATGGAACGATCTTGCTTTCGGCGGCCGCGGCACCGGCCCAGGCCAGTTCGGCACGGGCCATGGCATCACCATCCCGGCGGGTACCCGGCGCATTGATGTAGCCGACCGGCCCAATTCCGAGATTGACCGCTTCACCCGCAACGGCCAGTATCTCTCCACTCTCCGCATGCCCCTTGGCTCTTTCCCCTGCGACATCTTCTACATGGATCAATACGCGGTGGTGGGTTCGCTCTATGGGCCCGACCGCAGCAAGGGGGCGCCCATCTATGTTCTGGAAAACGATCAGCTCGTTTCCACCATCATGCCCAAGGAAGACTTGGGCCTGCCCAACTTCACTCACATTCACAATGCCGCGGTGAAGAAAATCAATGGCAAGCTCTATGTGATTGCCCAGGCCTGGAACCCGGGCGACTTCGCCATCTTCGAACAGATCAACTAGCGCTGGTGAGTATCGGGAAGGGGCCGCCGCTGACGGTTACGTCGGCTTCTTCCACCGCGTCCACGTCGAGGTAGCGAGTATCCAGCAGACGGTCCAACTTCACGTTGCCCATTGCTCCCAGTAGCGAATCCTTCAGGTTGGGGTGCTCCTGCTCCAGTTCACCCAGAAAATCACGCAGGCTTCTCCGCACGGTGCCCGTTTTTTGGGAACAGCCGCAAGGAATCACCGGGCAACCCAGGCTTGCCGCGTAGGCGGTGGTCAATGTTTCCGGTGTAAACACCAGCGGACGAATCAAACGGAAGTCGCGGTTCTTCGAGTAGGTGACAGGGGGCAGGGAACTGAGCGCCCCGGTGAACATCGCATTGCGCAGCAGCGTTTCGCAGAAATCATCTGCCGTATGCCCCAGCGCGATAACGTTCGCCCCCAGGGTTTTGCCATGCTGGTAGACGGCCCGCCGCCGGAAACGCGAACAAAGGTCGCAGCCATGGTCCGGTTCGTCTTCGAGCAGCCGCATACTGGGCGCATCGGGGAAGTAGTGCCACTCGACTCCGCGTTCCAGCAGCCACTTTCCGTAAGGCTCGATCGGCGCCAGGAACTTCCCCTGTTCGATGGTAAAGGCACAAACGCTGAAGGAAATCGGCGCCCGGCGCTGCAGTTGCAGCAATGCCTCGAGTAACGTAACCGAATCCTTGCCACCCGACACCCCAACGGCGACGCGATCGCCCTCACGGATCATCTGAAACTTGGTGACCGCTTCGCCTACCTTGCGCAGTAATGCTTTTTCGAGTTCCAAGCTCTCATTATCGCGGCTTTAGAGTGGCGCCGCCAAGCGCACGACCTCATAATGCGTCAGTTCCTTACCCGCTGCCCGCAACGCCGCAAAGCATTCACTCGGGCTCTCACCCACGGCCTCAATTTTTCTCAGTGGCAACCGTTTGGGGTCGTACAACTCGAGTGCTACCCATTTGCCCGTCAGCGATTCGCGCAGGGGGAGGGGAAGTTCTTCGGGGGCGTGGCCAAGTGCTTCCCTCACCGATTCAACTCTTCCACCAGTGCCGGCAGGCCTCGCCGCCGGTAAATCTCTGACAGACGCTGTTCCTCGAAGCTGCCAGGTAGCAATTTCGTCAGGCGAGCTTCATCGCGGAACGCACTGCTCGGCACCCAAACGTCCCCATTGACAAATTCCACCTGCTGTATGAAGCCGGTCAGGCTTTCGATCTTGAGCGGCAGCCCCTGGCCGCGGTTCAAGGTGATGCTGGCGGTGGGCTTGGCTACCGACTTGCCTCCGGCCTTCATGTCCAACAGCGTAGGCAGTGCGCCCGCGGAGTATTCTCTTCCCTCGGCGTCCTTAACCAGCAGACCCAGTTCCACGCTTTTCACTTCCCGGCGGTCGCGGTTCTCAAATGCCAGCTCAAGAATCTGCAAACGGTTCTCGGCTACCCGCGCCATCGCCTTTACGCCAGCCACGGGAGCTTCGGCGGGGTTGAGAAATGCGGTCTCCACCGCTTTGCCATTGGGCAAAGCAGCAGAGCCACGCGCCAGCCGAACATCCAGCCGGGGGCGCGTATTCTCGCGGGCCAGAATTTCCACCATGGCGCGTTTGAGCCCCTCTTCGCCCTGGCGGGCCAGCACTCCACGTAGATACTGCCGGTCTCTTCGGGCCTCGATTTCCCAGGCCGTCAATTGCCGCCGGCTGCCCAGCCGGTTGGGGCCGTAGAAGGAAAGATCCTCATACAGGATGCCGTCCAGGGTGACTGTCACCACCGCTGGGCCAGCAGCCGCTTGTGGTTGCAACAGCCGCAAATCAATCTTGACCGGAAATTCCTGCCCCGGGTACACATCAAGGCTTGGTACGGATACACTCGCTTTCCCGCCCGGCGCCACCTCCTGCGAGCTGACCTGCAAACTGATGCCCCGCAGGCGCAGGCGGCTGAGATTCTTCAATTTCAGTGAAGTCTTGACATCTACTACAGTGGCTCCGCCCCGCGGTATGGAGCGCGATTCGCCCCAGCCCGAACTCACCACCGCCAGCGGTGCATCAGCGGGAAAGCTGACCTGCAGGCCATCCTGCGCCATCAGGGCAACCGCCGAGACGAAGAGCATTGCCAGGCTATTCCGCATAAATCTGACTCACTGTGACCTGGCCCGAATCGAGATCTACGCTCGAGCTGCGAAGTGTACCTTCAAGCCCCACTTCCACGCGGCTGGCCGCCGCGCTGCGCAGGATCAAACCCTTACCTTTACTTTCCACACCAACACCTGTCTCATCTGCCCGCAGCAAAAGCGATCCACTGCGCACCTGCGCTGCCTCGGTGCGGATGCCACGCAGGTAGGGGCGGCTTCCCGGCCCGGTCAGCAGCCATCCGGTGATTACGATCGCCGTCAGGGCGCCAACTGCTACGGCTCCCCGCCAGGAAACCATGCTGGCCGCCACAGGGCTGGCCGCAGGCGGGAACAGGGCGTTCACTTCTGAGCCGAGGCGGATGTTGGCCGTCATTTCCTGTTCCAAGGCATCCCAATCCACGGCCCGGGGCAGGCTGAAGGCCGCAACCCCAGTCTTCACTCTTTGCCGGTCTGCCCGGTACTCCGCGAGGCGGTTGCGACAGGCCGGACAACGCCACGCATGGGCTTCTACCTGCCACTTCTCGCGCCAGGATAGCTCCCCTGCTGCCGCCAGAGCCAACACTTCTTCACCGTAGTGCTTCATCGCCGCCCCCGCCGCTTCTCGTAAATGGCCCGGAATTTCGTCCGGGCATTGGCAATGTGCGAACGTACCGTCGCGGGAGAACAGCCCAGCACTTCCGCCACTTCCGCGGCAGGCATGTCTTCCACATCCCGCAACACCAGAGCTGTCCGTTCCCGTACGCTCAATGCGTCGAGGCACTGGTCGAGGTAAGCTGCTTCTTCCGCACGAAGCATTTCCTGATCTACTCGCGATTCCAGCACTTCCGCCAATGGCTCCACCAGCGTATCCAGTTCAGTAAAATTGACGCGGGCCCGGCGGCGCAGAAAATCAATCGCCGTGTTGCTGGCCACTCTCCCCAACCACTGGGCGGCCTTCTCGGCGTCCTTCAACTGGTCTTTGCGCTGTAACGCCTTGATGAAGGTGTCCTGCGTCAGATCCTGGGCATCCGCCACATTCCCCACAATCCGGTAAATCAAGGCAAAAACCCGGCGAAGATTCTCCCGCACGAAGCGGTCTTGCAATTCCCGTTCCGCCAGGGCCGGGGCCGTATTTGTGGTGGATTGTGCCGACATGGATCCTGCTGCTACCGTTCCTATCGACGTAAAGCCCATCTATCATTACTTGACGCTTCACTTGCGGGAAACGTGCAAGCCCGAAATATGGGTCTACGATTGAATTATATGAGACCCGTCCGGGTAGCCGGGATCGGCAAAACCGCCTTCGGCGCCTTTGCCGATCTGTCTTTAGCCGAACTCTCTTCTGCGGCGATTCACTCCTGTGCTTTAGATGCCGGGCTTTCACTCACGGCTGCAGAAGCACTGTTTGTCGGAAACTTCGATGCCCCTTCCTTCACCGGGCAGAATCATTTGGCGCCCTATGTAGCCTCCGCGGCAGGCCTCAGTGGTATCCCCGCCACCCGTTTCGAGGCTGCCTGCGCCTCTGGCGGCAGCGCGCTTTTCCATGCCTGGCAGGCTATCGCCGCGGGCATCTACGAGAATGTGCTGGTGGTTGGGCTTGAGAAAATGACATCGCAGACCTCCGCCCGGGCTGCCGAAATTCTGGCCGGGGCCGGCGATTGCCGCCACGAGGCGGCCGTGGGCGCTACCTTCCCGGCTCTCTTTGCCCTGATCGCCCGCCGCTATTTTCATGAGTACGGCGCCACGCGGGAACACCTCGCCCAGGTTGCCGTCAAGAATCACGCCAATGCCTGTCTCAACCCGGAAGCCCATCTGCGGAAGCCCATCACGCTGGCCCAGGCTCTCGCGGGCAAACCCATCGCCGACCCGCTCACCCTCTACGATTGCTCCCTGGTCAGTGACGGCGCGGCCGCGGTCTGGTTGACGGCCCGCCCGGCCCCCATTACGATTCGCGCCTGCGCCCAGGCTTCCGGCCCACTGGCGCTGGCCGGCAAACCCAGCCTCACCACCTTCCCAGCCACTGTCCATGCCTCCCGCAGCGCTTACACTCAAGCGGGCATTTCCCCCCAGCAGGTTCATCTCGCGGAAGTCCATGATTGCTTCACCATCGCCGAGTTGATCGCCCTCGAGGATCTTGGCTTCTTCGCCCCCGGAGAGGCGGCATCGGCCACTGTGGCCGGTCACACGGCGCTTGCGGGCCCCCTTCCGGTGAATCCTTCCGGAGGCCTCAAAGCCAAGGGCCATCCCATCGGGGCTACGGGTGTGGCCCAGGTCTGCGAATTGGTGCTGCAACTTCGGGGGGCCGCCGGAGACCGTCAGGTGAAACAACCCACCTTTGCCCTGGCGCAGAACCTCGGCGGCTCTGGCGCCACCAGTGTTGTCACCATTCTCGAAAGGACCAGCTAGCCGATGCGCACCGCCATTGTCTACTCCGAAACCCTGGTTCACTTCCCCGCTGATACTCCCTACCAACTGGCCTTGGTAGAATTGCCGGACGGAGAGCGCTTGCTGGTTCGCATTGCCGGCCCATTGGCCACCATCGGCGACTCAGTCCGCGAGTTGCCTCCCGTAAACGGCATCCCATTCTTTGAGGTGATTTCTTGACCCCTGCTTCCCGCGTAAACACCCTGCAACTGGAGGGCGCATTTTCCGTTCTGCAAAAGGCGCGCGCCCTGGAGGCGCAGGGCAAACATGTCATTCACCTCGAAATCGGCGAGCCGGATTTTGACACCCCGGCCCATGTGGTCGAAGCCGGCAAGAAGGCGCTCGACGAGGGCTGGACCCATTACGGACCCACGCTCGGCTATGAAGATTTTCGTGCCGCCATTGCTGAACACGTCGGCTCTTCCCGCGGCGTCGCCATCTCTCCCGCGGAAGTCTGTGTCGTCCCCGGCGGTAAGCCGATGATCTTCTTCCCCATCCTCGCCATTGTGGAACCGGGCGACGAAGTCATCCTTCCGAATCCCAGTTTCCCCACCTACGCGAGCGCTGTCCGCTTCGCCGGCGGTATCCCCATCTCCATTCCGCTGATCGAAGCCAACGAGTTCAGCTTCGACATGCAGCGCCTGCGCGATGCCATCACCCCACGTACGAAGCTTCTCATCCTCAACTCACCCGCCAACCCCACCGGGGGCGTCATTCCCCCCGAGGACATCGCGGAAATCGCCCGTCTGGCCCATCAACACAACTTCTTTGTCTTCACGGATGAAATCTATTCCCGTATGTGGTTCGACGCCGCGCCCCGCTCCATTCTGAGTGAACCGGGCATGAAGGACCGCACCATTCTTCTGGATGGCTTTTCCAAAACCTATGCGATGACGGGCTGGCGCCTTGGCTACGGCGTGATGCCGGCTGTCCTGATCGAGGCCATGCAAAAGCTGCTGGTGAATGCGGTTTCCTGCACGGCCAGTGCGGTGCAACGTGCCGGGCTTGCCGCCCTCAACGGCGATCAATCGCCGGTCGAACACATGATGGAAGAGTTTCGCGCGCGGCGCACCCTGTTCACGGGGCTGCTGAATGAGATCCCGGGTGTCCGCTGCCGCCTTCCGAAGGGTGCCTTCTACGCTTTTCCCAACATCAGCGCGACCGGCTACAGCAGCGAGGAACTCGCTCACCGCTTGCTCACAGAGGCGGGCGTAGCGGCCCTGCCCGGAACCGCCTTTGGCGAGTACGGCGAGGGCTATCTGCGGTTCAGCTATGCCAATAGCCGCGAAAACCTTACCGAGGCGGCCCGCCGCATGCACTCCTGGCTATCGGCCCACCCCCATCCCGCTCATGGTTTAAGATAGGTCTTTCGCCTCAAAACCTATGAAGATCGTCCACGTCCTGATGCGCTATTTCAGCTACGCCTTTACCGCTTTCGTATGCGTGTTTCTCACCGGCATTGGCATTGTTGCTTTTGAGTCGGGACTGCACAACTGGAAGCTCACCACTTTCCTCTTCGAAGGAAAGGATCTGTCCACCGCGATGGTGGCCTTCGGCCTCACCGGTCTTCTCGGGGTGCTTCTGGCCTTCTCGGGGAAGTTCCGCTTCCTGCACCCTCTGGTAGCCCTCAGCATTTTCCTGCTGACGGTATACGGGTTCTTCTATGAGGGTTACCGCTTTGCCGACGCCGAAGCCTTCCAGGGCGCTCTGGCTTTCGCTTTCGGAGCCTTTGGCAGCTTTGCTTGCAGCTTGATCGAATTCAAACCCAAAGACTGATTAGCGGACAATCTTCGCCCCGAAGGCATTGGGCGCCGGTGCGGCGTTCTGCCGCACCGATCCGTCCGTGGTCGTCAGGTCGCGGGAGTTGGTGTAGCCCACCAGCACGAGTGAGCGCTTGTCAAAGGCGTCAAAATCCACCGCCGTCACGACATCGGTCGCGCTGCCGCCCACATAGGTCAGATATTCCAGACCTTCCACGCCAATGTTGCCCGCATCGATCACCGCCACCATGCCGTCGGCAAAGGGAGAACTGGGCGTCCGGCGCACGGCCGTTGACGTAACCGGCAACTGACCCTGCATGCTGTAGCCCCCAATCACGGCCCGGCGCGATCCTTCCACCTTGATGTCATATACAAAGTCGAAGCCCGTTCCGCCGACATAGGTGGAATACAGAATCGCTTCACGGCCGGTCAGCGCCGGATCGAGACGCATCACAAAGGCATCGGTTCCGCCACCGAATTCCCGCTGTGCCGCCCGCTCCGTCACCGGCAGGTCGCGGCTGAAGGTGATGCCCGTAACCCAAATGCGGCCTTCCTGGTCGAGGGCCAATGCCCGGCCTTCATCGCTGCCGCTGCCACCCAGGTAGCTGCCGTATACAAACGCGTCCAGCCCCGACCGCGCCGGGTCGAATGCCGCCAGAAATGCATCAAAGAATCCGCTGGACTCCGTCTGCACAGAGTTGCCCGCCAGCGGGAAGTCTCCCGAGCCAGTTGACCCCACCAGCCAGATCCAGTTGTTGCGGTCAATCACCACGCTGGAAGCCGTGTCGTTGCCTTCTCCGCCGAGGTAGGAGGCGTAGGGTGCGGAAGTGGAATCCTGCACAAAGGAAATAACAAAGGCATCCGTGTTGCCGCGCGGGAACGGTTGTGCGCCGTTACGCACATTCGGGATTTCTTCCGCCGTTGTATTGCCGACCACTGCGATGCGGCGATCTCCTCCCACGGCAACGGCGCGAGCTATCTCGCGCCCGCTGCCACCGTAGTAGGTGCTGTAAACGAGCGATGCCGGCCCACCAGCATTTGGGTCCACGATCGAAACGAAAACATCGAAATCTCCACCCAGCGTGTTCTGGAATGGCGCTCCCGCCATCGGGAAATTGAGCGAGTTGGTGATCCCCGTCAGCACAATGCGGCCGGCTTCATCAAACTTCATGTCCGCCAGTTCTTCCACGTCGGTGCCGCCCAGCCAGGTGAAGAAGATCGGCGTGGCGCTCCCATCCGGATTCACGCGCAGCTTCAACAGGAAAATGTCCGTGCGCCCCGCATTGGTGAGCTGGAAGGGCTCGTTCGGGCCGTAGGCTTCATAATCACCAGCCGAATGGCCGCCAATCCAGATATCGCCAGAATTGGGCTCCACCAGCACCTTGACCGCCGTATCCGACCGGCCTCCCCGCAAATAGCTGGACCAGCCCAGCTGGCTCTGCTGTGCGGGCAGCATCATCAAACACACGAGGAACAAAAGGCTGAATCGTAGGGTGAATTGCATGATCAAACTGTTGTGGACGGGAGTACCATCTACTAGGTTGCCACAAATCGCAGCCCGTGCCGCCTATGAGCCCCATTGAGACATTACTCGGACTCCTGCTGGTCTCGCTTTCCATGGCCCTCTTGGCCAAACGGCTCGACCAGCCGTACCCCATCGCGCTGGTTCTGGCCGGTCTTGCGCTCACCTGGATTCCCGGTACGCCCCGCGTGGAGCTGAATCCGGATCTTGTCTTTTTCCTTCTCCTGCCCCCCATTCTCGGCGAAGCCGCGTTCTTTACTTCCTGGCGTGACTTCTGGCGCTTGCGCCGGGCCATTCTGCTGCTGGCTTTCGGTCTGGTCGCTTTCACCAGCAGCGTCATCCCCGCTCTTTGTGTCCTTTTCATACCCGGCATGACCTGGTCCACCGGTTTCCTCTTGGGCGCCATCATCTCGCCGCCTGATGCCGCCGCCGCAACATCCATCACGCGGGGCCTCGGCCTGCCCAAACGGGTTGTGCAGATTCTCGAAGGGGAGAGTCTGGTGAATGACGCATCCGCCCTCACCCTGTACCGCTTCGCCCTCATTGCGGTTTCCACGGGTTCGTTTTCCTGGGGCGAAGCCTTAACTTCCTTTCTTTGGATTGCCATTGGAGGAACTGCCATCGGTCTCGCTCTGGGTTGGGGCTACGTGAAGCTCTTCCGGTTGATTCGCGACCCCGAAATTGAAATCCTTTCCACCTTCCTCGTCAGCTACCTTTCCTACTTCCTGGCCGAACAGGTGCATTCCTCCGGTGTGCTGGCCGCCGTGGCGAGCGGTCTGATTCTGGGCTGGCATTCGCCCACCCTGTTCAATGCCAACACCCGCATTCGCGGCTTCGCCGTCTGGCGGACCTTCATCTTCTTCATCAACTCCACCATCTTTCTGCTCATCGGCCTGCAAATCCCGCTGGTCATGCAGGGTCTGGGCGGCTACCCCCTCGATGTCCTGCTTGGCTGGGCGGGCATTATCATTCTGGGTGTCATCCTCACGCGCCTGGCCTGGGTCTTCCCGGCTGCCTGGTTGCCCCGCTGGCTGGTGCCCCGCATTCGCCAGAACGAACCCAATCCCGATTGGCGGAATGTGCTCATCGTCGGCTGGACCGGTTTGCGCGGTGTCGTGAGCCTGGCCGCCGCCCTGGCGCTGCCACTTGAGACCTCACGCGGCCTGCCCTTTCCCTACCGCAATCTGCTGCTCTTTCTCAGCTTCGCGGCCATCCTCGGCACGCTCATCTTCCAGGGCCTCACGCTGCGCCCGCTCATCCGCCTGCTCCGCCCGCCCCTCGACAAATCCAGTGAGGAGGAAGAACTCCAGGCCCGCATCCACACAACGGAATCCGTGCTGACCCATCTGGCCGAAATGCACGAGCGCGGCCAGTGCTCGGGGGCTGCTCTCGATCGCATCCGCGGCTACTACTCCGATCGGCTTACTGAACTCAAAGCCCGCCTCGAACATGCCGCTGGCAGCGATACTGCCCCCAGTCCCGACACCTTCCAGAGCCTGGCCGAACAGCGCATCTGGTGGCAATTGGCTCAACTGGAACGCTCCCTGGTGGTGGACCTCCGCCGCCAGCGCCGCATTGGCGATGAGGCGCTGCACGCGCTCGAGCGCGACATCGATCTGCTCGAGGCGCGCATCACCCCCGCTGGGCATTAGTTGTTCTCCCGGACCCAACTCTCTGCCATCCTGTTAACGATGGACCTTGCCCAGACCATAGACCATACCCTGTTGCGTGCCGATGCCACAGAAGATCAAATCGTGCAGCTTTGTGACGAAGCCCGCCAGCATCGTTTCTTCAGCGTGTGCGTGAACCCCTACTGGGTCACCTATTGCGCCAACTACCTCGCGGACTCGGGCGTCACCGTCTGCACCGTTGTGGGCTTCCCTCTCGGGGCTACCACTCCCGCCGCTAAACAGTATGAAGCGGCCGAGGCAGTTGCGGCCGGGGCGGGTGAAGTGGATATGGTCCTCAATATTGGGGCGCTACGCTCAGGCTTGCTTTCCGATGTGGAGGCCGACATACGCGGCTGTGCCCAGGCCGCCCACAACAGTGGCGCCCGGCTGAAGGTAATTCTCGAAACGGCTCTGCTCTCCGACGCGCAGAAGGAAGTGGCCTGCCGTCTTGCGGTCGCGGCCGGGACTGATTTCGTCAAGACTTCCACGGGCTTCGCCTCGGGCGGCGCCACAACAGCGGATGTGCAACTGCTGCGTCGCGCCGTGGGCCCGAAAATCGGCGTCAAGGCCAGCGGCGGCATTCGCGACTATGCCACGGCCCAAGCCATGCTGGAGGCCGGCGCCAACCGGCTGGGCACCTCCTCTGGGGTGGGCATTCTGACCGGCGCACCCGCCAACGGTAATTCTTACTGAACTCTTCCGCTTACAATAGTAGGTCCCCGGCCCTTGGCCACAAACCATGTCTTCTGAACCCCGAATACGCTTTGAAGAACGCGCCGATCTGCTCGATTTCCTGCTCGAAGTCGCTGACACCAGTTCGTCCACGCTGGACCTCGATCAGGTGCTCGACACCGTTGCCAGCGTTCTGCATCGTGTCATCGGGTTCGACCTGCTAGCCATACTGCTTTACAGTGATCGCCAGCGTCACCTCAAGGTGCGTTACGCCATCGGCCACCGCGACGAAATCGTCCGCACCCTGACCATCAAGCTCGGTGAAGGCTTGGTGGGCGCCGCCGCCGAATCACGCCAGCCCGTCAACGTGGGGGATGTACGAGGCGATGTGCGCTATCTCAGCGCCCTCGATGCCGTCCGTAGCGAACTTGCAGTGCCCATGATCTTTCGCGGCCGCCTGGTGGGCGTCATTGACCTGCAGAGCACTCGGCCCGACGCCTACGCCAAACGCGATGAAGCGCTGCTTTCCCTCATTGCCTCGCGTGTGGCCTCGTCGGTGGATAACGCGCGGCTCTACCGGCGTGTGGAACAGAACCACCGCACGCTCAAGGTGCTCACGCAACTCACCAAGGAATTCTCCACCATTCTCGAACTCGACGTACTGCTCGAAAAGATTGCGGCGGGCGTGCGAACGTTGATTGCCTACGATGGCTTCTCCATCCTTCTGGTGGACCCCGAGCAACAGGTGCTCAAGCATCATTTCAGCCTCCGGTTTGACCGCCGCAAATCGGTAGACATCCCGCTCACCCGCGGCGTCACCGGCGCCGCTGTTCGCGCTCGGCACGCCATTCGCGTCGCCGATACGGCCACCGATGAACGCTACATCGAAACCTCTTCTGGCATACGCAGCGAAGTAGCCGTGCCGCTCATTGTCAAAGACCGCGTTATCGGCGTCATGGACCTCGAAAGCGAGCGCGTCAATTTCTTCACCGATGAACATTCCCGGACGCTCGGCTTGCTGGCGCCCCAGGTGGCTGCCTCTATCGAGAACGCCCGCCTCTACGAGGAAATTGCGACCCGTCAGGCACGCATGGAGGAAGATCTGGCCGCCGCCCGCCGCGTGCAAAGCCTGCTCCTGCCCCAGGAAGCTCCGGCCATTCATGGCCTTGAAATTGGCTTGGGCATGCGTCCGGCGCGTGAGGTTTCCGGTGATATTTATGACATCTTTGAGATCGAGCCGGAAGTAGCGCTGATTGCTTTCGGCGATTCTTCGGGCAAAGGCGCCGCGGCCGCGCTGTATGGCGCCATGGTGACGGGTCTTCTGCGTAGCGTAGCGTTCCGGCGTCTCTCCCCGGCGAAAATGATGCAGGTGCTCAATGACCGTCTCTGCGAACGGCGTGTTGAGGGCCAATACCTGACACTCCAACTCCTGCGCTGGGAATCAGCCACCCGGCGTCTCACCATTGCCAGCGCTGGCGGCGGATTGCCCTATCATCTGCGTGGCACTCAGATGAACCGCTTGCGACTGGAAGGCGTACCCCTCGGCTTGCTGGCCGATCGGGAATATGACGATGTCACGCTCGATCTGCAGCCGGGTGATTTGCTGGGGCTCTTCAGCGATGGCTTTGAAGACCAGCACAACCCCGCCGGCGACAGTTTCGGCGCCAAGCATCTCCCCAAGGCTTTGCGCAAGCACCGCAACCAGCCCCCCCGGGAACTCTTTCCGGCTTTGCTGGCCAGCCTCGACGAATTTCGCGCTTCGGTCCCCATTGAAGACGATCAGAGCGCCATCCTGCTCAAGGTTCTCTAACGTATGAACTACCACTACCGCCAGGGCCGTCTTGGCGTTGAAGAAGTTTCCCTCGATGCGGTGGCCGCCTCCGTCGGCACTCCCACTTATGTTTATAGCGCCGGCATGATTCTCGAACGCTATGCCGCCTACGACAAAGCGCTCGCGGGCCTGCCACACCGTGTCTGCTACGCCGTCAAGGCGAACTCATCGCTGGCTATCCTCGCCCTTCTAGCCCGTGCCGGCGCGGGTTTCGACATTGTCTCCGGCGGCGAACTCTTCCGCGTGCTCAAAGCTGGTGGTGACCCCGCGAGTGTGGTGTTCTCGGGTGTCGGCAAATCCGCCGAGGAAATGCGTTATGCCCTCGAATCGGGCGTGCACAGTTTCAACTGCGAGAGCCTCGCCGAAATTGATGTGCTCAATCATGTAGCCTCGCGCGTGGGCCGCCGGGCCGACGTCGCGCTGCGCGTCAACCCGGACGTCAACCCCGTCACCCATCCCTACATCTCCACCGGCCTCAAGGACAACAAGTTCGGCATTGACATGAGCGTCATTGAGCAGGCCTATGCCTATGCCGCTTCGCTTCCGCATTTGCGGCTGACCGGCGTCAGTTGCCACATCGGCTCACAGATGCTCGATTCGTCGCCCATGGTGGAAGCCGTCCAGCGGCTGGTCGCGCTTGCCCAGCGACTGCGCGCTGCCGGCCATCCCATTGACCATCTGGACCTTGGTGGCGGCCTGGGTGTCCAGTATCAACCACACGAGCAGACTCCGTCGATTCCCGACGCAATCGCTGCCCTGTGTGATGCATTGCCAGCGGACAATTCCTTCAGCGTGTTCGTGGAGCCGGGCCGTTCGCTGGTGGCTGAGGCGGGTGTGTTGCTCACCCGCGTGCTCTACCGCAAGAACAACGGCGGCAAGGAGTACATCATCGTGGACGCGGCAATGAACGATCTGATCCGGCCTTCCCTGTACAAAGCCTTCCACGACATCGTCCCGGTGCTTGAGTCCAGTGCGGTCCCGATCACGGCTGACATTGTGGGCCCCGTCTGTGAGAGTGGCGACTTTCTGGCCAAGGAACGTTCACTCCCCGCTCCTGCGCCTGGAGACTTGCTGGCCGTGAAGACAGCCGGTGCCTATGGCTTCGGCATGGCCTCCAACTACAACTCGCGCGGCCGGGCGGCCGAAGTACTGGTGGAAGGGGCTACCTTCCGCACCATACGGCAACGCGAAACCTGGAACGACCTGATACGTGGCGAAAGCTGCTAGTGCCTCTTAAAGACGGCGCGCGCTAACGGCGTAATCGAGTCCGCCAAAGAAGCCTTCACGGATGCTGGCGGGTAACTCGGCCAGTTCCGGCCGCTCGTTGACAGCCGGCGCAAAACGCTCCACGTCCAGTCTGCCGAAGCCCGCTTCCTCCAGATAGAAACAGAGCAGCGCGGGGGGAATGGGCCGCGTGTGCGATGGGTCGAGGTAGAAGTGAGTGGCGAAGATGGCCAGGCACTCCGGATTGGGTGTCTCAAAGAGGATGACGCCTCCCGGTCGCAAGGCCCTCGCGCATGCCTGCACCAGTTGCCACACCTGTGCCGGAGGCATGTGCTCAATCACCTGGGCGCAAAAGATGCCATCATAGGCCGCCGGTCCTGCGGCATCGAGATGCGCGAAGACATCTTCCTGCCGCGCATCGAGGCCCTGCTGCTGCAGCAGCGCGATGTTGCCGGCGTGCAGATCTATTCCGGTGGCGGAGATGTTCTGTTCCCGGAGCAAAGAGAGAAACTCCCCGCGTCCGCAGCCAATGTCCAGCACCCTCGCGCAACCCGTGAACTGGGGCAGATACCGCGTGAAGTGCTGGCGAATCTTGTCGGCATCGCCACGGAACTTGTTGGCGAAGTGTACCCAGTCGATATCCAGTGCTGGCTCACCGGCGGAAGAGGCGACAGGGGTGGGTACCGGGTGAGAGTGCTGCTGCCGAATGGTGCGCAACTCGGCGTGGATGATGCGCTCATATTCGAGGCGAACCTTTTCGAGTTCCGCCCAGAAGCGCTGCTGGACAGCATGGCTCGACCTTTCCAGTGCACCTTCGAAGTCCTTATGCTGTGCAGCGGTGCGCTCCTCAAAGCGCTGTTCGAGAATCGCCGTTCTTTGCGCATAGGCCGATTGCAGATCCGCGACCGAGCGCAGGAACTGGATCTCATTGCGTGCCAGTTTGTCTTCCCAGTCACGCTTCCAGGTAATCCAGTGTGAGCGTATATCCCGCAATTCAGCAGCTTCGGCCCGCAGTTCCTGCATGGGCGGCTCAAAGCGGGGCGGTATGGTCTTCAGCGTTCGATTGATGCCGTTCAGCCCTTCCAGCACCGTATCGAGGGAACGTAGCACCGCATAGTTGAATTCCACTTGATCCCGGACAAACCATCCCAGGCCACGGGCGATGGTCTTCTTGAAGCTCTGTATGAGGGAATTGACCAGGCCACCCGGCCTGGGGTTCACCCGTCCAATGGCCGCCACCTTGGCCGCCGCCTGGTCGCGCGCCTCCAGCACCGGGGTGAAATCCGGCAATTCGAGCCCATGCAATTGTCCGGACGGATAGCGGGCCAAGACCCGCTCCCGGATTTCCCGGATGGCCTGCTCGAGTTCTTCCTCGTGCGTGAACTGATGCGGACTAGTCGGCTCGCTCATAGGAGGCCGTGATTTTCGAATAGATGCCGCCACGCGGGGTGAAATCACCGATAACCTTCAACTTGCGCGGGTTCGTGGCGCGGACAATGTCTTCGAGCACGCGGTTGACAATGTTTTCCTGGAATATGCCCAGGTTCCGGTAAGCCAGCAGGTAGAGTTTGTAGCTCTTCAACTCGAGGCAATCCTGATCGGGTGTGTAGCGCACCGTCAGGGTGCCGTGGTCCGGCAGACCGGTCTTGGGGCAGACGCTGGTGAACTCGGGACTCGAGATCTCGATTTCGTAATCGCGCCCGGGAAACTGATTGGGCCAGGTCTCGATGGCTGGCAGTTCGGCAGAAACGCCGCTCGCGGCGTGGTCGTCAGTGTATTGCTTCATGCGGATTGAATCTTTCGAACCAGGAGGTCAAGGAACAGACCGACGTCGGTCACAACGCCCACGGTCTGTGAACTGCCGCGGTCACTCACCTTGGTGGCCACGGCCGGGTTAATATCCACGCACACCATCTTGACCCAACTGGGCAGCATGTTGCCGGTGGCGATGGAATGCAGCATGCTGGACAGGCACAGCACCAGGCCTGCATTCTCGAGATGCTGAGTATAGAGATTCTGCGCTTCATTCATGTCGGTCACGGTGTCGGGCAAGGGGCCATCATCGCGCAGGCTGCCGGCGAGCACGAAGGGCACGCCCGCCTTCACACACTCATACATGACACCTGATTTCAAACGCCCCTGCGCCACCGCACCAGGGATGTCCCCGCAGTTGTAAATGGCATTGATGGCCCGCATGTGATTGCGGTGGCCATGCTCTTCCTGGCGGCCATCTTTCTGGCGTATACCCAGGCTGGTGCCCAGCAGTGCTGCTTCAATATCGTGCACCGCCAGCGCATTGCCAGCCAGCAACGCATCCACCCACCCAAGGCGAATCAGTTCCGATAGCGGCTTGCCGCCTCCGGTGTGTACTACCACCGGGCCGGCCACCACCACAACCTTCTTGCCCTGTTCCCGCACAGCCCGCAAGATCGCCACGGTTTGCTGGACGGCCGTTTCCACCTGGCGTTCGCTCGACACTTCGTTGGACATGAAGCTGAAGCTGAGACGGTCACGGTCCTTGGTATCGGGCACTACACGGATGCCCCGCATGCCCGTCACAATTCTGTCGCCCGCCTTCAGGTCCCGCAACTTCCGGCATTCCGCCTGCTTGCCCACCACCACGATCGTGGCGTCCATGCGCTGCTTGGCCACCTCCACCCACTCCCCTTCGAGTCGAACCAGGGTGCGGTGGTTGGTGGTGGAATAAAAGTCCTCCGGAGCGCACTTGTCTCGGCTGATCGTTTCCAGCGCCGCGTCACCGGCATCCACCGGCACACAGCCCAGCCCCAGCAACTGGCTCAACAGTTGGTCCATCTGTTCGCTGGTGGGCGTCTCCACCCGCATGCGCAGTTGGGATGGATCGCTGTTGGTGCGGCCGATGTGGAAACGTTCCACTTCAAACGTGCCCTGGTACTCGACGACGGTGTCGAATATGCGCTCCATGATGTGGGAATCGATCAAGTGGCCTTCGGCCTCAATGATCTCGGTGACAGACATTTCTTTAGGATACCGAGGGGGATAGAATCAGGTCAGGTTGATTATGCTTCATCTTTTACTGCTGTTGTTGCCACTGGCACTCGCAGGCGCCGAACTGTCGTTCAATCGGGATATCCGTCCGATTCTCTCCGAGCAGTGTTTCCACTGTCACGGACCGGACAACAACAACCGCAAAGCGAATCTGCGTCTGGATGTTGACAACCCCGCCCTGCACAACGGCAAGCTGCTTGAGCGCGTGTCGCACAAGAATAAAGCCTTGCGCATGCCCCCTGTCTATTCGGGGAAAGACGCGTTGCCAGAAGCCGACGTGGAGAAACTCAAGCAGTGGATTGCCCAGGGGGCCAAGTACGAAGAGCATTGGGCCTTCATTCCGCCCCAGCGGCGCCCTGGCGCCACCATTGATTCTTTGGTGCGCGAGAAACTGCTGGACAACGGTTTGACTCCCGCGCCGCCAGCCGGAAAAGCACAACTGCTGCGCCGCCTGAGTTTTGACCTCACTGGTCTGCCGCCGACAGCCGCGGAGGTCGAGGCGTTCCTCAAGGACAATTCGCCGCAGGCTTACGAAAAGCAGGTGGATCGCCTGCTCGCCTCGCCACGCTACGCGGAACGCATGGCCTGGCGCTGGCTCGAAGCCGCGCGCTATTCCGACACGAATGGCTATCAGTCTGACGGGGTCCGCGACATGTACCGTTGGCGGGATTGGGTGATTGAGGCCTTCAACCGGAACATGCCATTCAATCAGTTCACGGTGGAGCAGTTGGCCGGCGACCTGCTGCCCGGGGCAACGCTCGAACAACGCATGGCCACAGCCTTTCATCGCAACCATCGCACGAGTGCGGAAGGCGGTATCGTCCCCGAAGAGTTCCGGGTGGAATACGTCGCGGACCGGGCGGAAACCACGGCCACCGTCTTCATGGGTCTCACCATGGGGTGTGCGCGCTGCCATGACCACAAGTACGACCCCCTGAAGCAGAAGGACTTTTATGCCCTCTTCGCGTTCTTCAACAACCTCGAAGAAAAAGGCCTCGTCTACAACTGGGGCAACGACGAACCTCTGATGAAGGCGCCCACGCGCGAACAGCGAGTGGAGTTGGCGGCGCTGGACGCCAAAGTGGCGGCGGCGCGCCGCGCCGTGGAAATGGCCGAGCCCCGCTGGCAAAAGGAAATCGCCCGCCATCAGGCCGGCGACTGGGCCCCAGCGGAGGCTCTCGCCTATCAGAACAAACTGCCTGACCCGAAGTTTGACGGTCAACGTGTGGTCGAAGAACCCAAAGGCACTGTTGTCTATGACTACCTGTCGCCCTTTACTTTCTCAGCCTGGGTGAAGCCGGCAGAGAAGACCGGCGCCATTCTCTCGATTGCTGAAGATTACGCGGAAGGCAACGGCCACGGCTTCTATCTCATGGACGGCAAGATTCGTCTGAATGTGGTGTTCCGCTGGACGGACATCGGCATGCGGGTGGAAACCGAAGAGCCAGTGGCGCTCAACGAATGGCAGCATCTGGTGGCGACCTACGATGGCAGCCGCTACGCCAGTGGAGTCCGCATCTATGTGAATGGCCAGCCGCGGAAGTTGAAGGTGCTCTTTGATGAACTGAACTGGCCGATGAAGTTCAAATACCCCTTGCGTATTGGGGCAGGGAACGGAATGAACTTCCGGGGCGAAATCCGGGATGTGCGCGTCTACACGCGGGAGTTGACCGCCGCAGAAGTGATTGCGCTGGCTCCCGGCCAGACACCGGAAAAGCAACGCCTCGCATGGTTGGATAGCGCCAAGCCCCAGGAGTGGGAAGATCTCAAAGCGGCTCAGCAGGTCCGTGACCAATACTACGCGAGCATTCCCACGCTGATGATTTTGAAGGAAGGACCCAAGCGGCAAGCCTATGTGTTGAATCGCGGCGCCTATGACGCGCACGGAGATCCCGTGGAAGCGGAAACCCCCGCCGTGTTGGGCAAACTGGCGGCGGACGCACCGCGCAACCGCCTCGGGTTGGCGCAATGGCTGGTGGCCAAGGAGAACCCGCTGCTCGCCCGCGTCACCGTCAACCGTTTCTGGCAAATGCTGTTCGGTCTCGGCATCGTGAAGACGGTGGAGGACTTTGGCTCGCAGGGCGAGTTGCCCGTGCATCAGGATTTGCTCGACATGCTGGCCGTGGATTTCGTCAGCAGCGGTTGGGATGTGAAGGCCTTGCTGAAGCAGATCGTCATGAGCGAAACCTACCGCCAAAGTTCGCGGGTTACGCCAGACTTGCTCACGAAGGACCCCGAGAATCGCCTCTTTGCTCGCGCGCCGCGCTTCCGTCTTTCTCCGGAAATGATCCGCGATCAGGCGCTGGCTGTTTCCGGCTTGCTTGTCGAAAAGGTGGGCGGCCCCAGTGTGAAGCCCTATCAGCCGGCGGGCTTGTGGCAGGAACTCGCCGGAGGTGGCGGCTACCCGCAAGACCATGGCGACAAGTTGCACCGGCGCAGTCTCTATACCTTCTGGAAGCGGACGGTGGCGCCCCCCTCGATGATGAACTTTGACTCGCCCAGCCGTGAGAGTTGCACGGTTCGCGAGACGCGAACCAACACACCACTTCAGGCGCTCAATCTCATGAATGACGTCACCTATCTGGAAGCGGCGCGCAAACTGGCCGAGCGGATGCTGCGGGAAGGTGGCGCGGACCCGATTGGGTTCGTTTTTGCAACTGTCCTGAACCGTGCGCCCAGTGCGCGGGAGCGGCAGGCCCTTGAGCGGATGCAGGCGCAATTCGCCGCTCGCTATACGGCCGCGCCCAAAGAAGCAGACCGTTACCTGGACCAGGGCGAAGCCCCGCTGCCACGCAAGTTGCCGCGGCCCCAACTCGCCGCCTGGACGCAGGTGGCCAGCCTGTTATTGAACCTGGACGAAACCATTACGAGGCAATAGGCAATGCACGATTACTTCCGCAATCTCACCAGGCGGCATTTCTTTGGCCGGGCCGCCACCGGCGTTGGCGCCGCAGCCTTGTCTCAATTGATGGCCAAAAGCCTGCCGCCCCATTTCGCGCCGAAAGCCAAGCGGGTGATCTACCTCTTCCAGTCGGGTGGGCCCTCGCAAATGGAACTATTCGACTACAAGCCACAACTGGTGAAGTACGCCAATCAGAACCTGCCGGACTCCATTCGCAAGGGCCAGCGCTTGACGGGCATGTCGGCATCGCAATCCAGTTTTCCCGTAGTGCCCTCCCGCTTTCGCTTCCAGCAGCACGGAAAGAATGGCACTTGGGTGGGCGATCTGCTGCCCCACACCGCGAAGATCGTTGACGAACTCACGATCGTGCGCAGTCTGCACACTGAGGCGATCAATCACGACCCCGCTGTCACCTTTCTCCTGACCGGCGCCCAGATTGCCGGGCGGCCCTCCATGGGCGCGTGGCTGAGTTACGGCTTGGGGGCGGAAACCGATGAACTCCCGGCCTTCGTCGTCATGATCTCCCCGGGGCAGGGCGGCGGCGGCCAACCGCTTTATGACCGCTTGTGGGGCTCGGGCTTTCTGCCCTCCAGGTATCAGGGGGTGAAGTTCCGTTCCGTTGGCGACCCGGTGCTGTATCTATCGGACCCGGATGGCATGACGCGCGAAGACCGCCGTACCTATCTGGACACTCTGAACGCTCTTAACGAAGAACAGTTGAAGGAATTCGCCGACCCGGAGATCGCCACTCGTATTGCCCAATATGAGATGGCCTTCAAGATGCAGGCTTCGGTGCCCGAGTTAACTGACCTTTCCAAGGAGCCGCAATCCACCTTTGATCTCTATGGCGAGGACGCCCGCAAGCCCGGCACATTCGCGGCCAATGCGCTCCTTGCGCGGCGTCTGGCCGAGCGCGGTGTGCGGACCATCCAACTGTTCCATCGCGATTGGGACCATCACGGGGGCCTGCAGACCAACCTGCCCAAGCGCTGGAAGGAAGTGGATCAGGCTTCCGCCGCGCTCGTGCAGGACCTCAAGCAACGCGGCATGCTGGATGACACGCTTGTGATCTGGGGTGGGGAATTCGGGCGCACTGTCTACTGCCAGGGCCGCTTGACAGAGGACGACTATGGCCGCGATCATCACCCGCGCTGCTTCTCCATCTGGATGGCCGGCGGTGGAATGCAGAAGGGGTTGGTCTACGGTGAGACCGATGATTACTCCTACAACGTTGTGGCGGACCCAATGGACTGCCATGATCTGCAGGCCACCCTGCTGCATTGCCTCGGCCTCGACCACACCCGCCTTACCTATAAGTTCCAGGGGCGCAACTTCCGCCTGACCGACGTGCACGGGCGCGTAGTGAAAAAGCTACTGGCCTAGTGCAGTTCCGTATAGAGCCCGGGCCGGCGGTATTGCAGCAGACCCGGCTTGGGCTTGTCTGGCAGCGTTATGGTGGCATGAACGGCCTGGTCCTGCTTGACGGTATCCTGCGCGATGATCTGACCTCCGGGGTTGATCACCAGCGCACGGCGAGGATGCACAAAGGCCAGCCACACGCTGTTCTCATAGGCCCGTACACGCATCATCACGTCATTCATTTCTCCGGCGCTGCCCCAGGCCGGGATGATCAACAGCCGGGCGCCTTTGAGGGCCAGTATGCGCGCGGTCTCAGGCAATTGCCGGTCAAAGCAGATCAGGGTGCCCACCTTGCCAAAGGAAGTTTCCACCACCGGGAAGCTTGAGCCCTTTGTATTGAAGGGTTCGTCGTTCATGGTGTGCGTTTTGGAATAGTGAATCAACCGCTCGCCGGCGGGTGAAAACATCACCACGGAGTTGAATACTTCCCCGCCACGCTTTTCCGCGAAGCCCAACATGAGGTGGGCTTTCAACTCCATGGCCAGGGCGCGCAGCCGTGTCAGATAAGGACCGTCGAGCGGTTCGGCCGCCGCCTGGTAGCGTTCGCGATCGAGGTCCGGCGTACGTTTGTCGTTGCCGACATAGCCTTCGAGATACCCTTCCGGGGCAACGATCACTTCCGCGCCTTCCGCCCGCGCGGCCCGGGCAAACTTCTCAAACTTGGCGTAGTTGGCGGCTTTGTCCCAGGGCAGCGGCTCCAGCGTAAGAGCCGCGAAGCGAATATCCGCGGCGGCCGCGGTGAGGGCTAGTAACAGCAACAGACAGCGCATGGGGATCATCCTATCGGATTCGGTGGCGGAACATAGGTAAGCCGGGCTGTCCGGTCATTGGGTAGATCGTAAGGGTAATCCCGCCGCCACAGGCTGGACGGCAAGGCCAGCACGGTATCGAGACTGTCTGGCCCCAGAGAGCGCACTTCGCGGATCCAGAATTCCGTCAGCGTTTCGTGAAAGCCTTCCGTGTCGGTGTTGCGGCCACCCAGCGCCAGATTCAATCGCTGTATGCCTTCCCGTATGCGGCGGCCTGCCTCTTCTGGCGAGTATCTCCAGACACAATGATAAGCAACTTGAAGATGCGCGGTATGGGTCCATTCTTCTTTGGAAAGGAGAGCGGATTCAAAGCGTACGAAGAGGTCGTCCATGAATCGATTATGCTAAGGGTCACCACCATGTCTTACGATTCGAAAGAAAACAGTCTAAAAAATTTCGATTCTAAAATTCTGCGACTGCTTGCGGGCAATGGGCGCATGACTTGGGCGGAACTCGGGCAGCGTGTCGAATGTTCAGCGCCCACGGCAGCGGAGCATGTCCGGCGGCTGGAGGAAGGCGGCTACATTGAGGGCTTCACTGCCCGCCTGAATCCGGAAAAGATTGGTTACCCGCTTACTGCTTTTGTCTCGGTTGTTCTGGACCGGCCGCAGCGCCGTACTGTCTTTTTGAAGACACTGCTCAAGCTCGATCAGGTGCTCGAGGCGCATCACGTTGCTGGCTCCGAAGACTATCTGCTGAAGGTGGTGGCGGCGTCCACGCGCGACCTCGATCAGTTCCTGAGCGAAACACTGAAATCCATACCGGGCGTTGCCCGTACGCGAACGACGATTGTACTGGGTACGGCGAAGGATATTGCGCTGAAGCCCCCGCCTCAGGCGAGGCCGGCCAGCACTCCGCGCATATAGGAGAAGCTCTTGGCCATTCCCATCACGGGGTTGTCGCCATTGATTTCGTATTCGAGCATGACGGCTCCCGTGTACTTCGTCTTCTTCAGGTACTTGAAGATGGCGACGATGGGCAAAACGCCTTCGCCCACATCGCACTGGCTGTCCTTGCCCAGCGCGTTCTTGAGATCCTTGACGTGCATATCGAGCAGGCGGGGTCCGGCAATCTCCAGCGTCTCCAGAATGTCCTTGCCCGCACGGGATTCATGCCCGATGTCGCAGCAGACACCCATGCGCGGGTCCATGTTCTTCATCATGGCGAGCGCATCGCGGCTGGAAGGGAAGTACTTGTCTTCCGGGCCGTGATTGTGAACGGCGATCTTGATGTCGTACTCCTTGACGAACTTTTCGAGCATGGGGAGGGTCTTGTGCGTGGGCGCGGCCACCATCAGCGGCATGCCCGCGCGCTTGGCGTACTCGAAATAGGCGCGGATGTCGGCGTCGTCTTCCTTGTTGAAGGTGACAGTGCCGCCCCCGAGAATCTTGAGTCCGTTGTTTTCAAACTCACGCCGGCCACGGTCAATGTCCTCGGGTTTGGCGATATAGGGCAGATGGAATTCTTTGATGTTGACGTATTCCACCCCAAGTTGCTTGATGGTTTTGATGGCCAGATTCCGGCTGAACTGGCGCAGAGAATAGCTGGCTACTCCAAGCTTGATGTCGTGCGAAGAATTGCTTTGCGCGGCCAAGGGAGCGCTGGCAAGGGCCGCGGCTGCGGCTGAGGTGGAAAGAAAGTTCCGCCGGTTGGTCATGGATAGATTCTATGCGATTGCCGGGCCGGGTAGGCTGGAGGATGTGCGTGCTGCGATCTTTCATGGCCCCGGGCAAACCCTGGCAATAGCAGACTTGCCCGACCCCACTCCGAAGCAGGGCGAAGCCCTGGTGCGCATCCGCTGCGCCACCATCTGCGGCAGCGACCTGCACACCCTGGCCGGGCGCCGCACCGCGCCAGCGCCTTCCATCCTGGGTCACGAAATGGTGGGCGACTTATTGACGCCATACCAGGGCATCCCGGCGGGGACGCGAGTGACATGGTCCATGGTCTGGAGTTGCGGAAGTTGTTTCTATTGCTCCCGGCGCCTGCGGCCGAAGTGTGAACGCCTGCGCAAGTTTGGACACGGCGAATTGGGAGGCGGGCTGGCAGAGCTGTGTTTGCTGCCGGCAGGAACCGCTGTGTATCCGGTGCCGCCGGGACTGCCGGATGCCGTAGCCGCACCAGCCAATTGCGCCACGGCCACGGTGGTGGCGGTGATGCGGCGGGCTCCCCTGCAAGCTGGCGAAGCTGCACTGGTCATGGGGGCGGGCTTGCTCGGTTTAGAGGCCGCCATGTGGTTGAAGCAGGCTGGTTGGGGTCCCGTACATGTGGTGGACGTGGATGAGCAGCGGGCCCAGCGCGCTCTGGCCTACGGAGCGGATGCCCTGGACCTGCCAGCCCGCGCTGGACTGGCCCTGGACTTCACGGGCGCTCCGGAGGCGATGGAAGCCGCGTTGAGCGCTCTGCGGCCGGGCGGTGTGCTGTTGCTCGCTGGGGCGGTATTTCCTTCCCGCGTCCTCGCGGTGGCGGCCGAAGATGTGGTGCGGCGAATGCTGCGCATTGAGGGCATACACAACTATGAACCGGAAGACCTTGCTACGGCGTTGCGCTTCCTGGCCGACCAGCATGAGCGCTACGATCTCGCTGCCCTGACAGAAGGCCGTTTCCGTTTGGAGCAAGTCAACGAAGCCATTCAAGGGGCGCTTGTCAACAAACCGCCACGAGTAGCCGTTTATCCTCAAGAGTGAGCTATGGAACAGAACCGTGTGCAGGCCATCATCTTCGATCTTTCCGGTACGCTGATCGATTTCGGAAGTCGCGGACCCGTGGTTGCCTTTGTGGAGCTTTTTCGCCGGCAGGGTATTGAAATCAGTGAAGCCGAGGCGCGGCGGCCCATGGGTTCGCACAAGTGGGATCACATCTGGGAGGTACTGCAGGAAGCTGCTGTCACGGCGCGCTGGGTAGCCCGCTACGGGCGGCCACCCGAGAAATCAGATGTGGATGCGATGTATCCCGATTTCACGGCCTTGCAACTGGAAGTGCTGGCCCGCCACGTGGACGTGCTGCCGGGTGTGCCGGAACTTGTGCGGGAATTGAAGGCGCGTAACATTTCCTACTCCACTACCACCGGCTTTGACTCCGGCATGATGCCCCCGGTCTGGGAGGCGCTGAAGGCAGCGGGAATTGAACCCGTGGCTACGTTGACGCCGGATGTAGTAGGCAGTGGCCGGCCCGCACCGTGGATGATTTTTGAAGCGGCCCGGCGCATGGGGCGCTATCCGCTGAGCCAGTTCGTCAAGGTGGGCGATACCCCGGTGGATATTGCGGAGGCCCGCAACGCGGGTTGCTGGGCGGTAGCAGTGGTGGACACGGGGAATGAATTGGGGTTGTCGCAGGAGCAGTTTGCCGCGCTCACGCGGTCCGAGCATGAGCGGCTGGCCGTGGCGGCGCGCGAAAAGTTTCTGGGTCTCGGCGCTCACTTCGTCATTTCCAGAACGGCTGATCTCCTGCCGGTGATTGCGGAGATCGAAGTGCGACTGGCGCGCGGGGAACGCCCCTAGCGGCTGCCCAGATACGCGATGAGCATGGGGCGATAGCTCTCAAGGGCTGGGCCTTCCCATGCCGGGTCCTTGGCGAGTTCGTCCCAGGACCGCAACCGGAGAATATCCTTCAGGTCCGCCGCGGCGGCAAAACTGCTGGCTTCTTCGGGCGGCATGGGTCCGCCTTGGAGTCGAAGGGTTTCGCGGCTTGCTTCGGACAGCTTGTCGTAGTAGCCGGGCTGAGTGGCGGTGAGATACCGCTTGGCATCCACATGCCCGCCCACCAGGGCCGCCAGGCGGGGGCCAAAGCCACGCGCCAGCAGCCACTGCGCGCCGAGTTCATCGTGGTTGATCACACCCACCCGCTCATCGCGGATGGCGGCTTCGTCTTCGAGCAGGTGGCCGACATCATGCAGCAGCGCGGCCAGAATCAGTTCTGGATCGGCGCCCGCCTGAGCGGCCCACCAAGCACATTGTTCGGCATGTTGACGCTTGGTGATCGCCTCACCAAAGTATTGCTCTCCGCCCGTGCGCGACAGCAGACTCAGAACCTCATCGACGGTGGTTTCAATTTGCGGAACCATAGCACTATCGTCGCACCGGCAGAATCACCAACGACCCCGCGGCACAGGCGCCGCTCAGCAGTATGAAGACCGGGAAGGTGGAGCCCGTAGCATCAATCGTCAGGCCAATCGCAAACTGGCCCAGAGCGGCAAAAGCGTAAGCCGCGGCATCCATCAGTCCTGTGGCTGTTCCAGCCCGTTCGCGACTCACCAGTAGCGGTCCCAGTGCCCAGTAGGAGGCCTGTGGAGCGTATACAAAAAAGCCTGCGACAAAGAGCAGAACGAACGCGTAAGGTGACTCAACCGGCAACTGGCTCAGCGCAAAGGTGGCCATGGCCGCTATGCCCAGCAGCGCGGCCGCCAGCCACGCGCGGCGTTCGGGAAAGAGGCGGTCGGCCAGCCAGCCCGCAGTGAGCGCGCCAAAGGCCATACCCACGGGCAAACCGAGGGTCACCCAGAGGTTGGCGGTCTTCAGGAAATGGACAGGCACCCAACTCAACAACCCGTAGCGCACCATGCTTTCAAATCCAATGGAGAGACAGCACAACAGGAATGGCGGGCAGCGGAGTACCGCCAGGTATCGTTGCCAGGGGCTTTCCGGATGCGCTGGCGGCGCCAGATTGGAAGTTTCGGCGGGCAACTCCGGCAAGCCCAAATCCCGGGGATGGTTGCGCACCCACAGCAGGAAAAGGCCGGTGCCCAAAAGAATGGTCAGTACCGGTAGCCGGAACACCCAGCGCCAGCCAAAGGAACTCACCGTGTAAATGCAGAGCGCATAAGTGAGCGAACTGGAAAACCCCGCCGACAACAGATGGAACCCCAACGCCCGTCCCCGCTGGTGTTGTGGAAACCAGTCGACGATGACGCGGCGCAATGCTGGGGATCCTGCCGACTGGAAGAGACCATTACTGAACCACACGACAGCGGCAAGCGCAGCGGAAGAAACGAAGCTGAAGGTCCAATTGGCGCCCAGCGAAAGAGCCGCTCCCACCGTAATCATCAAACGGGCCCCGACCATGTCGGACAGGTTGCCATTGAATACCTGCCCCAGCCCATAGCCGATCAGGAGGGCCGCATTCAGGGCGGCAATATCCGTGGCGGAATATCCGAGCTCCGCGCGCAATCCGGGTACGGCAAAGCCGAGGTTTTGCCTGCCTGTGTAAAAGAACAGATAGCAAACCATCACCCCGAGCAGAACGCGCTGCTGGGCGCGCGCAAAGTCCATAGCTGTCCAGCATAGCGGGACAACTGTTTCAATCGGTTAACAATGCTGGGTTTACCCATTCACCCGTTTGGCTGGAGCGCTCAGCGGCCAGAACACAGCGGAGGCTCACGATGCCGTCAGCGATGGTGGGTGCGGTTGCTTCACCCACCAGACAGGCGGATACAAAGGCCTTGAGGGAGTTCTCAAAGGACCGTTCCTCGTAGGGTTGCAGCAGCCGCGGCGAAAGCTGCCGGACGGCGCGGAGAATCCGCTGCCGGCGATTGTAAGCAGCGGTGCGGTCTTCCATCTCCAGATCAAATCCATAGATGCGATCCCAGCGCACCTTCCCTTCGCGCCCATGGAATTCCCAATCATGCTGATCCACGGAACTCAATGAGAAAAAGCCTTGCGTGTGCAGGCCGGAGGTCGTCACTGCTTCCACCCACGCCGTGTCAGCCTCGGCGCGAACGCTCTGTGTCGCCGCTCGCACACGCTCAATTTCGGCTCCGGTGAAAAAGCGCAAAAGGTCGAAATGATGCGAGGCCAGATCCAGCAGAACACCTCCGCCCGAACTGCGTTTCTGCTTCCACGCAGGAAGCTCGCGTGCGCCGGAACAGAAACTGGAGCGGCCACTGACCAGCGTTCCAACCGTTTGCAGCCTGATTTGCTGGCGCAGATCGCCAGCCAGCGGGTGCCAGCGATAGTTGAAACCCATCATGCCAACCTTGCCACTGCTCTTCCACGCGGATTCCAATGTCAAGGCGGAGGGCAGATCCAGCGCAGCGGGCTTTTCCAGATACACATGACGACCCGCCGCAAATGCTTTGGCCGCCGCTTCGGCATGCAGCTGGGAAGGCAGGCAGATCACCACTGCATCCAGTTCGGGCAAGCCAATCAGTTCCTCATAATCCCGGCAGGCGCGAGCGTTGGGATGTTGTTGCTTTGCTTGTGCCAGTGCCTCTGCATCTGGCTCTGCCAGCGCCGCTACTTTCACTTCCGGGATGCTAGCGAGGGCAGCAAGATGAAACAGGCGCGCGATGCGGCCGCAGCCGGCGACGCCAACCTTAAGCGGTGGGTTCATGGAAAGTCTCCCAGATAGCACCAGTAATCATCGCGCACTGGCCCAATCCAATGAGGCTGGAAACCGCCGCCGCCTCGAGTGCTGAGCGGTGGCGCCAATGCGCGCTCAGCAGGTGCCAGTAGAAGGAAGGCCCCTCGGGCCCTGTCATGGCTGGCTGACCGCTTTGCAGCCTTCGCGCTTGTATCGCTCCGCGGCCATACTGGAACTGTTGCCGCAAGAGTTTCGGCAAGTTCAAGGGGTGTTCGTGGATTACGACCGCCTCTTCGACAAATCGCATGTCGCGGCCCGCAAGTTGCCATTGCCGGCAGAACTCACGATCCTCCGCTGCCGCCAGCGGTAGGCGTTCATCGAAGCCTCCGGAGGCCGCGAAGAGTTCACACGATACCGCCAGGTTGTTTGACGTATAAAAGGGGGCCAAAGCATCTTGTGGACCCCGCCCATTCCTTTGCGTGTAGTCGCGTATCGAATCGATCAGCACCTGAGCGGATTCGGCGCACCAATTGCCCCTGAGCCCGTTCCGGACTCTTCCACCCAGCAAGGCTTGGGGGTGGCATTGCGCGGCAGCGTCGATGGCGGCAAGCCAATGCGGCGCAATGAGGCAGTCATCATCGATGAATGCCAGCCAATCGCCTTGCGCCAGTCGCGCGCCATGGTTGCGCGCCGCGGCTGGGCCCCGGTTCTCTTGCCTGACGTAGCGTACAGGCAAGCGGTCGAGTGGCTCGGTCAAGTCGACTGGGCTGCCATCGTCAACCACCACGACTTCGGCCTGCGGAGCATATTGCCGCAAGCTCTCAACGCACCGCAAGAGTGCCTGCGGGCGGTTGAAAGTAGGCACGATGATGCTCCAACTGGGCATGCCATTCATTTTGCCAGTTGCGCTGGCCAGCCCGGGCTGGCATCCTGTTCACCGCTGCGGTTTCTACGCTGCCGGTACGGCTTCTGGCCGATGATGTGGATCGGCGGCCGGAGCAGGCTGGCTGGTCAATTTCGCCAGATAGGTGTAAACAACCGGTGTCAGATAGAGGGTCACCAGCTGCGAGAAGAGCAGCCCGCCGACCACCACCAGACCCAGCGGCTGACGCGCTTCCCCACCAGCGCCGTAGCCAATGGCGATGGGTACCGCACCCAGGAGTGCGCACATGGTGGTCATCATGATGGGGCGGAAACGAACCAGGCAGCCCTGATAGATTGCCTCATCGGGCGACATACCTTCTCGTTCGGCTTCGAGCGCAAAGTCAATCTGCATGATGGCATTCTTCTTCACAATACCGATCAGCATGATGAGCCCCACGAAGGCGTAGATGCTGAGATCCAGGTGGAAGAGGTAAAGCGTCAGCAGTGCGCCAAAACCCGCGCTGGGCAGGCCCGAAAGAATCGTAATCGGGTGAATGAAGCTCTCGTAGAGAATTCCCAGAACAATGTAGACAACCGCGATGGCGACACCCAGCAGAATCCAGAGATTTCCCAGCGAGCCATAAAAAGCGCTCGCAGCCCCCTGGAAGCTGGCGCTCACCGTATCAGGTAGCACGTCCTTGGCCACGCGGGCCACATCATCGAGGGCCGTTCCCAATGCCGCGCCTGGCGCGAGTCCAAACGAAACTGTGACTGCAGTCAACTGCCCGTAGTGGCTGATGGCCAGCGGACCGCTACGCAATTCCACGCTGGCCAACGAGTCCAGCGGAATCAGGTTCCCCGAGCCTGATTTGAAGTACAGCATGGAGAGCAGCTTGGGGTCAGACTGATATTCCGGCATCAGCTCCAGCAGCACTTTGTACTCATTCACGGGAGAGTAAATGGTGGATGCCCAGCGTGGACCGTAGGCGTCAAACAGCGCATTTTCAATTTGCGTGACGTTGAGCTGCATGCTTGCTGTCTTGTCGCGGTCCACATCAATGTGCACCTGTGGCGAGTTGATCATCAGGTCGTTTGTGACATCAATGACCGTGGGCAATTTCTGCAACTCGGCGGTCAGGCTGGCGGCGGTCGCATAAAGCTCTTCCTTGTCCGGCGAGTACAGCGTGTATTGATACTGGCTCTTGGAGACAAGACCGCCAATGCGTACCACCGGCGGATTCTGCGGATAAACCTTCATCCCCGGAAACTGTGAGATCTCCGGGCGGATCCGCTCAATAATCTGATCCACCAGTTCGGTCCGCTCGTGACGCGGTTTCAAGTGAACAACCAGTTGCCCGTAGTTGTTGCCGCCGAGCGTAGCCGCAGCAGAACCACCAATGTTGGAAACCAGAGAATCCACTGCCGGGTCCTGCCTCAGGTACTCAGCAATTTGGCTCTGGTACTCCACCATCTGCTGGAACGAAGTTCCCTCCTGGGCCTCCGTGATGACTGTGAGCTGATCGGTGTCCTGATCGGGAATGAAGCCTTTCGGCACTTCGCGGAATAGCCACGCCGTCGCGGCCAGAATCAGAAAGCTGAAGACCATCGTCGCCGGACGGTGGCGCAGCACGAACTTCAGGCTGTTGTCGTAGGCCTGCAGCCAGGCCTCAAACCAGCGTTCGGTGACCTGGTAGAACCGGGAATGCCCACCGTGGTGCCCTTTGAGAAAGCGGCTCGACAGCATGGGTGTCAGAGTGACCGAGACGACGCCCGAGATCAGGATCGCGACGCAGATGGTGACCGAGAACTCCTGGAACAGCCGGCCCAGAACGCCGCCCATGAACAGAATCGGGATGAACACCGCGGCCAGCGAAAGTGTCATCGAAACGATGGTGAAGCCAATTTCCTTGGAGCCGTCGAGCGCCGCCTGCATCGGGGGCTTCCCCATCTCCATGTGACGCACGATGTTTTCGAGCATGACGATGGCGTCGTCCACAACGAAGCCAATGGCGAGAATGAGCGCCATCATGGACAAGTTGTCCAGCGAGTAGTTGTAGAGATACATCACCGCAAAGGTCCCCACAATCGAGAACGGCAAGGCCAGGCTGGGAATCAGTGTTGCCGAAAAGTTGCGGAGGAACAGGAAGATGACGGCCACAATCAGACCGAGTGTGAGCACCATCGTGAATTGCACGTCCGCATAGCTTTCCCGGATGGATTCTGAGCGGTCATAGAACACCTTCATTTCCACCGAAGGCGGCAGGTCGGTCTGGAACTGTGGCATTAACTTCTTGATGCCATCCGTGACCGCGATGGTATTGGTGCCTGGCTGCCGTTGAATACCGAGCACGATGGACCGCCGGCAACCGGCCTCATCACAGAACCAGCTGGCCGTACGGTCATCTTCCACCCCGTCAACAATGCGGCCCAGTTCTTCCATGCGCACAGGAGAGCCGCCACGGTAGCTCACGATCACCGGCTTGAACGCCGCGGCGTTCATCAACTGGCCGCTGGCCTGCAGCGTAAAGGCGCGCTGGGGTCCATTGATCGTCCCGGTCGGCAGGTTCACGTTCCAGGTGCGCAGCGCGGTCTCGACTTCATTGATGCCAATCTGCTTGGCCGCCATGGCATAGGGGTCCATTTGCGCGTGCACGGCATAGCGCTGGGCCCCAAGGATGGCCACCTGTGCCACGCCGGTGACCTGGGATATCCGCTGGGCCACACGCGTCTCGGCAAATTCGTTGAGCGCGTAGAGCGGCATGGAGGTGGACGAAAGAGCGAGGTAGAGAATCGGCTGGTCCGCCGGGTTCACTTTGGTGAAAGTGGGTGGTGTGGGCATGCCCGGTGGAAGCATGCGCGAGGATT
>VFQU01000323.1_pt1 | contig 45884 bp, 40 predicted proteins | sample 3512311 | NCBI WGS metagenome assembly VFQU01 (sample SAMN10412377, study PRJNA504923) | tailings metagenome | isolation source: Relicate 3 Philex TSF3 active mining site | place: Philippines: Tuba, Benguet | collected 2017-08-29 | reverse complement strand
CCCGACTGGGTGCTGTCGCGCCAGCGCGCCTGGGGCGTGCCGATCTGCGTCTTCGTCGATCAGGATGGCGAGGTCCTGAAGGACGAGGCGGTGAATTCCCGCATCCTCGAAGCCTTCGAGGCCGAAGGTGCTGATGCTTGGTTCGCCGACGGTGCGCGCGAGCGCTTCCTCGGCTCGCGTGCCAACGAGCCTTGGCAGATGGTGCGCGACATCCTCGACGTCTGGTTCGATTCGGGCTCGACGCACACATTTACGCTGGAAGACCGCCCCGACCTGAAGTGGCCGGCCGACGTCTATCTCGAGGGCTCCGACCAGCACCGCGGCTGGTTCCATTCCTCGCTTCTGGAATCCTGCGGCACGCGGGGCAGGGCGCCTTACGACGCCGTCATCACTCATGGTTTCACCATGGACGAGGACGGTCGCAAGATGTCGAAGTCGCTCGGCAACACCGTTGTTCCGCAGGACGTCATGAAGCAGTCAGGCGCCGACATCCTGCGCCTGTGGGTCATGACGACCGACTATTGGGAAGACCAGCGTCTCGGCAAGAACGTGCTGCAGACCAACATCGACGCCTACCGCAAGCTGCGCAACACCATCCGCTGGATGCTCGGCACGCTCGCCCACGACGAAGGCGAAGAGGTCGCGCATGCCGACATGCCGGAGCTCGAGCGGCTGATGCTGCACCGGCTGGCCGAGCTCGACGAGGTCGTGCGCAAGGGCTACGACGCGTTCGACTTCAAGCGGGTCACGCGCACGCTGATCGACTTCATGGTCGTGGAGCTGTCCGCATTCTACTTCGACGTCCGCAAGGACGCACTCTACTGCGACGCCCCGTCGAGCCTGCGCCGCAAGGCCTCGATCGTCGTGGTGCGCCGCCTGTTCGACGCGCTCGTGACCTGGCTTGCGCCGATGCTGCCCTTCACCATGGAAGAGGCATGGCTCGACCGCCATCCGCAGGCGCGCTCCGTCCACCTGCAGCAGTTCCCGGAAATCCCGGCCGAGTGGCGCGACGAGGCGCTCGCAGAGAAGTGGCGGAAAATCCGCCAGGTTCGCCGCGTCGTCACCGGCGCGCTCGAGATCGAGCGCAAGAACAAGACGATCGGCTCCTCGCTGGAAGCGGCCCCGGTCGTCCACATCTCCGACCGCAGCCTCTTGGATGCGCTTGCCGGTCGCGACATGGCCGAAATCTGCATCACCAGCGGCATCGAGATCGTGGAGGGCGAAGCTCCGGCCGAAGCCTTCCGCCTCGATGACGTCAAGGGCGTCGGCGTGGTCTTCGCGCGCGCTGGCGGCGCGAAATGCGCACGCTCCTGGCGCTACACCGACGATGTGGGCACCGATGCCGACTTCCCGGACGTCTCGGCCCGCGATGCGGCAGCGCTGCGCGAGCTTCGCGACCTCGGCAGGCTTGCTGCCTGATGCAGGATTGCAACGCGTGGGCGCCTGCCTGCGCGTTGCCGGTCCGTCCGGGATGGGTTACAAGCCCTTAACTGCGATGGCGCCATGCTGTCGCCCGATTTGGCGCGAAACGGTTTGTCCACGCGTCAAGCAGCAGAGAACGGGAACGATTGATGGCCGCGAAGCACAATGGTGGCATGGCCGCCCTCCTGAAGATCGGCACCGCCGGCACGTTCGCCATTGCGCTTTCGGGATGCATGGGCCCGACCTATGGCACCGATACGCCCGCGACCGTGCAGCTCTTCGAGGATGTGTCCGGCGCCATCTCCCTTGGCTCAAAGCAGCGCGATCCCATCGCATACACGCCTCGCCCGGAGCTCGTCCGTCCGGCCTCGCTCGACGTTCTGCCCGCCCCGCAGGCAGCCGCACAGGATGCCAACCCCGCCTGGCCGGAATCGCCCGAGCAGCGCCTTGCGCGCGTTCGCGAGGAAGCGACCGCCAACCAGGACAACAACCTCTACCGCTCCCCCGTGAACTCGGGAAGCCGCTGGCAGGCCGGTGACCGGGGCGTGCCGCCGGTCGAGAACCCGCAGCAGACGCGCGAGGAACTGCAGCGCCGGATGGCGGAAAGCCAGCAGGGCAGCGCCACCCAGCGCCGTTTCCTGAGCGAGCCGCCGGTGAACTATCGCCAGCCCGCCGAGTCCGCACCTGCCGGAGAGCTGGGCGAGGAAGAGTGGCGCAAGGAGCGCCGCATGCAGGCCGCGACCGGCGAGCGCACAGGCATCCGCAGCCTCATCCCCTGGTTGTAAGCGCAGGCTAGCGCCGCTCGCTGAAAAAGCCTTTCAGCAAATCCGCCGACGAACTGGCGCCAAGCCCGGCATAGACGTCCGGCGCATGGTGGCAGGTCGGCTGCGCAAAGAAGCGCGGACCGCTGGTGACCGCGCCCCCCTTCGGATCGTCCGCCCCGAAATAGAGCCGCCTGATCCGCGCGAACGAGATCGCTCCCGCGCACATCGCGCAGGGCTCCAGCGTCACGTAGAGATCGCTATCCGTCAGCCGCTCGCGGCCTAGCCTTGCAGCCGCCTCGCGGATGACCAGCATCTCGGCATGCGCCGTCGGATCGTTGAGTTCGCGCGTCCGGTTGCCGGCCTGCGCGACGATCTCGCCGTCCAGTACCAGCACCGCGCCGACCGGCACTTCGCCGCGTTCGACGGCCTTTTCAGCCTCGCCGAGGGCGTCGTCCATGAAGCTGCGGTAACGGGCGGTAGCGGTCATGGTCTTTTTCCTCGCAAGGAGCCGCGGCTTTTGCTAGAGGCTCGCTCCGAAAAACATGCCTCGGCTGAACCGCGCGATCCGCGCCGAACGAGGCTTTTCCTATCGATCCGGCAGCGTCGATGTGGCATCTCAGGATGTCGCGCGAAGCTTCCGCCGCGGCAGCACCGCTGAAAGGCAGATGATCCGACATGAACGCCAAGGATAACGGGCAGGACGAAGCGCAGCCGGCGCCCGAGCGCATCGCAAAGCGGCTGGCGCGTGCCGGCGTCGCATCGCGCCGCGATGCCGAGGCGATGATCGAGGCCGGCCGCGTGCGCGTCAACGGCAAGTTGCTTGAGACGCCCGCCTTCACCGTCACGGCAGCCGACCGCATCGAGGTCGACGGCGAGCCGATCCCGGAGATCGAGCGCACGCGGCTCTTTCTGTTCCACAAGCCGGCCGGCGTGGTGACGACCAACCGCGACCCCGAAGGCCGCCCGACCGTCTTCGACATCCTGCCCGAGGGCACCCCGCGCCTGATGACCGTCGGCCGCCTCGACATCGCCACCGAGGGCCTGCTGCTTCTGACCAATGATGGCGGGCTCGCGCGCCAACTGGAGCTTCCCTCGACGGGATGGCTCCGCCGCTATCGCGTGCGCGTTCACGGCGCCGTCGACGAACAGGCGCTCGCCGGCCTCAAGGACGGCATCGCCGTCGATGGCGTCTATTACGGTGCGATCGAGGCGAGCCTCGACCGCGTGCAGGGCTCCAACGCCTGGCTCACCATCGGCATCCGCGAAGGAAAGAACCGCGAGGTGCGCAACATCCTCGGCGCGATCGGGCTCGAGGTGAACCGCCTGATCCGCGTGTCCTACGGACCGTTTCAGCTGGGCGAGCTTGCCGAGCGCGAACTGCGCGAGATCAAGGGCCGCACATTGCGCGACCAGCTCGGCGAGCGTTTGGTCGAGGCCTCGGGCGCAGATTTCGACGCGCCGATCGTCAAGCCGTTCTCCAACACAGCCGTGAAGGCCGATACTTCTTCGAAGCCGCTTCGTGACGAGGCGCCGATCAACCGCAAGCGCGAGCGCGAGACACGCCGCGAGGATGCGCTCGATCGCCTGACGACCAGGCCGAAGGGCGAGCGCAAGGAGCGCCGCCCGTTCGAGGTCGTGAAGGTCGAAGGCGGCAAGGGTATGCGCAAAACCGAGGGCAAGCGCGCTGCCGGAGGCAAGAAGGACGAGCCGATCTCGCGCGCCCGCACCGTCAACGTGTGGATGGCGCCCGGTGCGCGGCCCAAGGGACCGGAAGGCAAGGCCAAGGCCGCCGAAAAGGCTGCACGCCAGGAACGATACGCCGAGGAGGCGCGCGCTTCGCGCCCGCAGGGTGCGAGGCCGTATACAGGCAAGCCGCGGCCCGCGGACGGCGAGGATCGACGCCCGCGCCGTGACGGTGATGCCCGCCGCGACGGCCCGCCGCGTGGCGGCAAGTCGTTCGGTCGTCCGCGAGAGGAAGGCGAGGGTGACCGTCCGCGGCCCGCGCGCAAGCCGGGCGAGAGTGGCGGCTACGGAAAGCCCGCGCGCTCCGGCCCACCGCGTGACGGAAAGCCGTTCGGCCGCCCGCGCGAGGATGGAGACGCCGAGCGTCCGCGGCCTGCGCGCAAGCCGGGCGAAGGCGGCGGCTACGGCAAGCCTGCCCGCTCGGGACCGCCGCGCTCCGGCGCAGCCGGCGAACGCCGCGATGGCGAGCAGCGTCGCGACGGACGCCCGGCCGGCGGCAAGCCTTTCGGCAAGCCGCGCAGCGAGGGTGCCGGCGATCGTCCGCGCGGTTCCGGAAAGCCCGGCGGCGGCAAGCCGTTCGGCGGCCCGCGCGACGGCAAGCCCCGTGCAGCGGATGGCAAGCCGCGCGGCGACGGAAAGCCACGCGGACCGCGCCCCGGAGGCGGCAATGCGGATCGTCGCCGGTGAGTTCGGCGGGCGGCCCCTGGTAACGCCGCGCTCGCGCGCGATCCGCCCGACGACCGACCGCAACCGCGAATCGATCTTCAACGTGATCTGTCACGCCTACCCCGAGGCGCTCGACGGCTCGCGGGTGCTCGACCTGTTCGCCGGCACCGGCGCGCTCGGGCTCGAGGCGATTTCGCGCGGAGCCGCACAGGGACTGTTCGTCGAGGAATCCGTCGAAGGACGCGGGCTGCTGCGCGAGAACATCGAGGCTTTGGGCCTGCAGGGCAGGGCGAAGATCTTCCGGCGCGATGCGACGCGCATGGGCGCCGTCGGCACCATCCAGCCTTTCGATCTCGTCTTCGCCGATCCGCCTTACGGTAAGGGGCTGGGTGAACTCTCGCTTGCTTCCGCGCTTGCAGGCGGGTGGCTCGTGCCCGGCGCGCTCCTCGTCGTCGAGGAGGCGTCCGCGACGCCTTTCGAGCCTCCTGCCGGGCTGACGCTGCTCGACCGGCGCTCCTGGGGAGACACGGTCGTCACCTTCGCCCGTGCGTGAGCAGGATCGGCACGGTGACGCGATTGTCATCGCGCCTTTGCTTGCATGCGCCCCAGTGAAGCCATCATGTCGCGCCAGATGAGCGGCACACAGGAGGATCAGACCTGATGCTATTTCGCATGCGCCTCGTCGCGGTGACCGTCGCACTTGGCCTCTCCGCCCAGCCTCTTCTGGCGCAGGCACAAGGCGAACCCGCGCCGGTCACGCACCACGTGCTCGACAACGGCCTCGAGATCGTCGTCATCCCCGACCGCCGCGCGCCCGTCGTCACCCACATGCTCTGGTACAAGGTCGGCAGCGCCGACGAGAAGCCGGGCGAATCGGGCTACGCGCATTTCTTCGAGCACCTGATGTTCAAGGGCACGTCGACCTATCCGGCCGGCGAATTCTCCCGTGCAATCTCCGAAGTCGGCGGCCGCGAGAACGCCTTTACCTCCTACGACTACACCGCCTATTTCCAGCAGGTCGCGCCGAGCGAGCTCAAGGCCATGATGCGCTTCGAGGCCGACCGCATGGTCAATCTGGTCCTGACCGACGAGGTCATCGGACCCGAGCGCGACGTCGTCATCGAGGAGCGCAATTCGCGCACCGAGAGCAGCCCCGGCGCGCTTCTGGGCGAGGCGGTCAACGCCGCGCTCTTCATGAACCATCCCTACGGGGTGCCGATCATCGGCTGGATGCACGAGATCGAGGAATACAACCGCGAGACCGCTCTCGAGTTCTACCGCGAGCATTACGGCCCGAACAATGCGGTGCTGGTCGTCTCCGGCGACGTGGACGCGCAGGACGTCATCGCGCTCGCCGAAGAGCATTACGGCCCGATCCCGCGCAACGATGCGATCGCCGAGCGCGTCCGCCCGGTCGAGCCGCGGCAGCATGCAAGTCGCACGGTCTCGCTCGCGGATGCGCGCGTCGGCGTGCCGTCCGTGTCGCTGAACTGGCTCGTCCCGTCCTATGCGACGGCGGAGCCGGGCGAGGCCGAAGCCCTTGATCTGCTCGCCGAAATCCTCGGCGGTGGCGTACGCAGCCGCATCTACCAGCAACTGGTCGTGTCGGATGGCACGGCTGCCTCTGTCGGCGCCTACTACCGCGGCGGCGCGCTCGACCAGACGACCTTCGTCGTCTACGGCTCGCCGCGCGGTGAGGCCGAGATCGACGCGATCGAAGAGGGCCTCAAGGCCGAAGTCGCGCGCATCATCGCCGACGGCGTGACCGCCGACGAACTGTCGGCCGCCAAGGCCCGCTTCATCCGCGCCATGATGTTTGCCCGCGACGACCAGTCCGGCATGGCCCGCATCTACGGATCGGCGCTGACGACGGGCCTGACAGTGCAGGACATCGAAGAATGGCCCGACCGGATCGAGGCGGTCACGGTCGAGGCCGTGCAGGAGGCCGCTCGCCGTTATCTCGACGGCTTCGTGCCCGTCACCTCCTACCTGCTGCCGGAAGGAAACGACCCGTCATGACGAGCGCCACCATTCGTTCCGAAGCCTTTTCCGGACGCGTCTCCAGCGCCGCGGCCGTGTTCATGCTGGCGCTCGCCTTCGTCACCTTCCCGGTGGTCATGGCGGCACGCGCGGCCGTCGACATTCAGGAGATCACGACCGAAAGCGGCGTTAAAGCCTGGCTGGTCGAGGACTACACGCTCCCGATCGTCACCATCCGCTTCGCCTTCACGGGCGGCAACAACCAGGAGCCGGTGGAGCTCCAGGGCGTTGGCGACCTGATGTCGGCCCTCTTCGACGAAGGAGCAGGCGACCTCGACAGCGCTGCCTTCCAGGAGGCGATGGACATTGCCGGTGGCCGCGTCAGCTTCAATGCCGGCCGCGAGGCGATCTACGGATCGATCTCGATGCTGGTCGACGACAAGCCGCGCGTCCTCGAACTCGCCCGCATGGCGATCAACCAACCGCGCTTCGATGCCGAGCCGATCGAGCGCATCCGCAGCCAGATGCTGGCGGGCATCCGCTCCAGCGAGCGCGATCCGCAGCGGCAGGGCCGTGACCAGTTCACCCGTGCGCTCTATGGCGACCACCCTTATGGCCGTGGTTCGCTGCGCGCCGAGACCGTAACGGCCATCGATGCGGAAGACCTCACGACCTTCCACCGCCGCATGTTCGCCCGCTCCAACCTGAACGTCGCAGTCGTCGGCGCGATCGATCCGGAGACGCTGAGCCGCGAACTCGACCTTCTCTTCGGCGCGCTGCCCGAGGAGGCGGACCTGACGCCGATCGATCGCGTGGAGCCGAAGCTCGATCAGGTGGTGACCTTCGACTACGCCCTGCCGCAGGCCTCTATCCAGCTGACCTATCCGGGCATCGAGCGCGACGACCCCGACTTCTTCGCCGCGCATCTGATGAACCACATCCTCGGCGGCGGCACGTTTTCGTCGCGTCTCTTCACCGAGGTGCGCGAGCGCCGCGGCCTTGCCTACGGTGTATCGTCGGGGCTCTCCAATCTCGACTACAGCGACAGTCTAGGGATCGGCACCTCGACCCGCGCCGACCGTGCGGAGGAGGCGCTGGCCGTGATCCGCGAGGAAGTGGCGAAGATGGCGGCCGAGGGCCCGACGGAGGAAGAGCTGGCATCCGCCAAGCGCTTCGTGATCGGCGCCTATGCGATCAACAATCTCGATTCGTCCTCGGCCATCGCCACCACGCTCCTCGAACTCCAGCGCGGTGATCTCGGCATCGACTATATCGACCGGCGCGTCAGCGAGATCGAGGCGGTCACCGTCGAGGATGTCGCCGAGGCCGCGCGGCGCCTGCTGACGGCCGAGCCGGCGATCCTGATCATCGGTCCGCAGCCGGCGGAAGCCACCGACGGCTGATTGACTTGCGCTCCGCTCGCAGCCAAGGAAGGCGCAAGCGAGCGGAGCCCACGGCCTTGTCGACCACACACCAGACCCCGCCTGTCTCGGCTCCGGCCGCAGCCCATCGTGCATCCGGCCCGAGCTTTTCGCTGGCGCTCGGCGGCGGCGGGGCGCGCGGCCTCGCCCACATCCATGTGCTGGAGGCACTCGACGAGCTTGGCGTGCGCCCGGTCTCGATTGCCGGCTCGTCGATCGGCTCGATCATCGGCGCGGCCTATGCCGCAGGCATGTCGGGCGCGGACATCAGCGAGTTCGCGATCTCCACGCTCGGCAGAGCCGGCACGGTTGCCGGCCGCATGTGGAAGGCGCGTCCGCAGAGCCTGTCCGAAATGCTCGACGGCGGCCTGCATATCGGCCGCTTCAACGTCGAGCGCATCCTGCGCTCGTTTCTCTCCGAGACGCTGCCAAGCCGCTTCGAGGATCTCGCGATCCCGCTGAAAGTGACGGCGACCGACTATTTCGCCAACGAACTGGTGGTTCTGGAAAAGGGCGAGCTCATCTTCGCGCTTGCGGCGTCCAGCGCGCTGCCGGCCGTCTTCCTGCCGATGCGGCGCGATGGGCGGCTCCTGATCGACGGCGGCTATTGCGATCCTGTGCCGTTCGACTTGGTCGAGCGCGACGCCGACATCGTGATCGCCGTCGATGTCGTCGGCGCGCCGCTTCCGGGCACCCAGCCCTTGCCCACCACGCTCGATCTCACGATCGGCGCGCATCAGATCCTGATGCAGCAGATCATCGCGATGAAGCTCAGGGAAAGCCGCCCGGCGATCCTGCTTCGCCCACCGGTCGCCGGCTTCGGCACGCTCGATTTCATGAAGGTCGCCAAGCTGCTCGGCGAGACGCGCGCGATCCGTGAGGAGGCCAAGCGCGCCGTGAGCGCCGCGATCGAGCGCCACCAGCGCGCGGGCTGACGCTTACGTCGCGAACACGCTTTCCATCGAGCGGAAGCCTTTGAATTCCAGCGCGTTGCCCGACGGGTCCCGCAGGAAGAAGGTCGCCTGCTCGCCGGGCTCGCCCTTGAAGCGAACCTGCGGCTCTTCCAGCCACTCGATGTCGTTGCGGGCCTGCAACTTGCCGGCAAGCGCTTCCCAGCTCTCCATGTCGAGAACGACGCCGAAATGCGGGATCGGCACGGCCTTGCCGTCGACCTTGCCGTCGCGGTTCTGCTCCGGCGTGGCCGGGCGCACATGCGCCGACATCTGGTGGCCGAACAGATCGAAATCCTGCCAGGTCGGCGCCGAGCGCCCCATCGGGCAGCCGAGCACCTCGCCATAGAAATGGCGGGTGGAGTCGAGGTCGCTGACGGGGAAGGCGAGATGGAAAGGCTTCAAGGTCCGGCTCCAATGGCGTGACTTGCGACCGGCTGGCGCAATTCCATTGCACTGCCGGATGGGCGACAATAGATGTCTGCCAAGCCGCGCGCCGTCCAGCCCTTTTCCACATGGAGCCTGAATTGACGACAACCATCACCGGGACCACCGAGCTGACCGATCTCGTCTCCTCGCTCGTCGAGGCGGCGAAGCGCGCCGGCGCGGACGAGGCCGATGCCGTCGCCGTCACCTCGCGCTCGACCGGTGTCTCGGTCCGCCTCGGCAAGGTGGAATCGACCGGTGCGTCGGAAAGCGACGACATCTCGCTGCGCGTCTTCGTCTGCCGCCGTGTTGCAAGCGTCTCGGCAAGCCGCGGCGCGGATGTGAACGCGCTCGCCGAGCGCGCCGTCTCCATGGCGCGCGTCTCGCCGGAAGACCCCTATCAGGGCCTCGCCGATCCGGCGCTGCTCGCCAAGGGCGATATCGATCTCGATCAATACGACTCCACCCAAATCTCCGCCGATCGCCTGCGCGAAGACGCGCTGGCGATGGAGGAAGCCGCGATGGCGGTTCCGGGCGTCACCAATTCGTCCGGCGCCGGTGCCGGCGCCGGTCTCGGCGGGCTGGTTTTGGCGACGTCTGCGGGGTTCCTCGGCTCCTATGTCGGCTCGCGCTTCTCGCGCTCGGTCAGCGTGCTGGCCGGCGAGGGCACGAAGATGGAGCGCGACTACGAATTCTCTTCTCGCCTTCACTTCGCCGATCTCGACGACCCGCTGTCTATCGGCCGCCGTGCGGGCGAAAAGGCCGTGCGACGGTTGGGAGCGCGCAAGGCGAAGACCGGGCCGGTCACGATCGTTTGCGATCCACGCGTTGCGCGCGGCATTGCCGGGCACATCGCCGGCGCCATCAACGGCGCGTCGGTTGCCCGCAAGACCTCCTTCCTGCGCGATCGCATGGGCCAGCAGATCGCGTCTGCGGGCATCACCATCACCGACGATCCGCTGCGCATCCGCGGCCAGGCCTCGCGCCCCTTCGATGGCGAAGGCGTGCGCGGGCAGAAGCTGACAATGGTCGAGGCCGGCGTGCTGCGTCATTGGTTTCTATCTTCCTCCGCCGCGCGTGAGCTTGGTCTGACGACCAATGGCCGCGGTGCTCGCGCGGGTACGGGTATTTCGCCAAGCTCGACCAACCTCGCCATCGAACCGGGCAACCAGAGTCCGGAAGAGCTGATCCGCGCCGTCGGCCGCGGTTTCTATGTGACGGAAGTCTTCGGCCAGGGCGTCAACATGGTGACGGGTGAATACAGCCGGGGCGCATCGGGCTTCTGGATCGAGAATGGCGAGATCACCTATCCGGTGGCCGAGGTGACGATCGCGGCCAACATGAAGGACATGTTCCTGGCGATGACGGCGGCCGACGACATCGACCGCAACTTCTCCGTCGCGAGCCCCACTCTTGCCATCGAGGGCATGACGCTTGCAGGCGATTGACACACCGAGCGCCGCCGAGCTGGCCGAAGACCTCGCGCTGATCCGCGAGGCTGCGCGGGAAGGCGGGCGCATCGCCATGCGCTATTTCGGGCAGGACCCGGAAGTCTGGATGAAGCTAGGCCAGTCGCCGGTCAGCGAGGCGGATTACGCGGTCGATCGCTTTCTGCGCGAGACGCTTATGGCGGCCCGGCCTGATTACGGCTGGCTGTCTGAGGAAACCGCGGACGACCCCGCACGGCTTGCCGCGCGCCGCACTTTCGTCGTCGATCCCATCGACGGCACCCGGGCGTTTCTTGCTGGCCGCGACACCTGGTGCGTGTCGATCGCGATCGTCGAGAATGGTCGGTCTCTCGTCGGCATCCTCGACTGCCCGGCCTTGCGCGAGGTCTTTACGGCCGCGATCGGAGCGGGTTCGCACAAGGACGGTCGCAGCCTGTCCCTCGGCGCGCCCGGCGATCCGATCTCCATCGGTGGTCCGAAGGAATTCGTCCGCCGTCTCGATTTCGACGAGGCTCGCCTCAAGCCGGTCGCCTATGTGCCTTCGCTCGCCTACCGGCTAGCGATGGTCGCCGAGGGCTCGCTCGACGCGACCTTCGTCAAGCCGAACTCGCATGACTGGGACCTGGCCGCGGCGGATCTGATCCTCTCGGAGGCTGGCGGGATGGTGCTCAACGAGCGCGGAGAACGGCCGCATTATGCAGGCGAGACGATCGCACACGGACCGCTCGTCGCCGGCAGCGGCCCGCTTCTCGACCAACTTTCGCGGGCGATCGCAGCCGCCGAAGCTTGATTATGGCTTGGCCGTTTCCTATTCCGGCAGAACAGCATTCCGATGCGGACGCGAATCCGGCGGTTCGTGCGCAGGACATCAATTCAGGCGGACGTCATGGCACAGGGCGAAACTGACAAGCAACTTCTTCATCTGGTCTTTGGCGGCGAGCTTTCTTCGCTCGAGAAGCTCCATTTCCGCGATCTGCAAGGCCTTGATCTGGTCGGAATCTTCCCCGACTACAAATCGGCCGAGGCGGCATGGCGCTCGAAGGCGCAGGAGACCGTCGACAATGCCCACATGCGCTATTTCATCGTTCACCTCCACCGCCTGCTCGACCCCGAGGAAAACGGCAAGGGCTGAGGCGAAGAGGGGATGAGCGACGAAAGCGCGGCGCAAGCCATGGTGACGCCTGCCCGAAAGTCGCGCGGCAAGCGCGCCGGCGCGCTGAAGAAGACGTGGCAGCGCATCCGCAAGCCGATTGCGCAATCGACGGTCGTCAAGCAGGGGCTTGCCTCGGTGCTCGCGGGCGCCCTGCGCTTCATCAACGTCACGAACCGCGTCGCAGCCGGCTCTCACGATGTGGAGACCGCCGCCGCAGCCCACGCCCCGGCGATCATCACGATGTGGCATGGCCAGCACCTGCTCGCTCCGGCCGTTATGCCAAGGGGCATGAAGGTGACGGCCATGTTCTCGCGCAGCGCCGACGCCGAGATCAATGCGCTCGTGGCCGAACGTTTCGGCTTCGAGACGGTGCGCGGCTCGGGCGGGCGGGCCGGCAAGAACCGCGGCAAGGGCGGCGCCAGCGCGCTGATCGCGCTCAAGCGTGCGCTCGACACCGGCCGCAACGTCGCGATGATCGCGGACGTCTCGCATAGCCGCGAGCGTGAGGCGGGGCTGGGCATCGTGACGCTGGCGCGGCTCTCGGGCAGGCCGATCGTCCCGATCGCCGTTGTCACGAGCCGCCGCCGCGTGGTCGAGCGCAGCTGGGACAAGACGACGATAAACTTGCCCTTCGGTCGCAGCGCCCTGGTGATCGGCGACCCGATCTATATCGGTGCCGAGGCCGACGAGGCCTCCATGAATGCGGCGCGCGCCACCGTGACTGCCGGTCTCGACGCCGTCACGGCTCAAGCCTATCGCATCGTGGACGGCACGGCATGAGCGAACGTTGGGCGCGCGCGATCCTGTCGACCTACCGCTGGGCGGGTGCCGCCGCCTATCCGCTGGTCGGCGGCTACGTCGCCCTGCGCGCCAGCCGCGGCAAGGAAGACCGCGTCCGCCGCCGGGAGCGCTATGGCACCACGACGGTGGCGCGCCCGAACGGCCCGCTGATCTGGGTCCATGCGGCGAGCGTCGGCGAAACCGTCGCCGTCATTCCGCTGATCGAGCACATCTTGGGTTTCGGCATTACCGTCGTGCTGACAACCGGCACCGTGACCTCCGCCCAGGTCGCCCATGAGCGGCTCGGCGAGCGCATCATTCACCAATATGTGCCGCTCGACCTGAAGCCGGCCGTCAGCCGCTTCCTCGACCACTGGAAACCCGACCTCGCCATCATCGCGGAAAGCGAGATCTGGCCGATGACCATCCTCGAGCTCGGCTCGCGCCGCGTCCCGCAGGTTCTCGTCAACGGTCGGCTGTCGGATCGCTCCTTCAAGAGCTGGAGCCGCAGGCCACATCTGGCCGAGGCTCTGTTCGAGAACCTCGCTCTGGTCGTCGCGCAATCCGACACGGACGCCGAGCGCTTCGAGGCGCTGGGCGCGCGGCCGGTGGTCGTTTCCGGCAACCTCAAGGTCGATTCCGTCCCGCCGCCCGTCCACGATCGCGAGCTCCGCCGCCTGCGCAGCGAGATCGGCGCGCGGCCCGTCTGGGCGGCCGTTTCGACCCATGATGGCGAGGAAGAGATCGCAGGCCGCGTCCACCAGATGCTGGAGCGGCGCCACGAGGATATCCTCACCGTCATCGTTCCGCGCCATCCCGAACGCGCGGATGCGATCGAGACGATGCTCAACAATCAGGGCCTCGTCGTCGCGCGGCGCAGCCGCAACGAGCGCGTGCGGCCCGAAACGCACGTTTTCCTGGGCGATTCCATCGGCGAGATGGGCCTCTATCTGCGCCTGACCGAGATCGCCTTCGTCGGTCGCTCCATGAAGCTCGGGGGCGGGCAGAACCCGCTCGAGCCCGCCATGCTCGAAACCGCGATCCTGTCAGGCAAGGACGTCTCGAACTTCCGCGAGTCCTATCAGAAGCTGATCGAGGGCGGCGGTGCGCGGCTGGTGCGCGACGAGCAGATGCTGGCCGGCGCCGTCGCCTATCTTCTCTCCAATGACGAAGTCCGCCACGCCATGATCCGCGCAGGCGTCGCCGTCGTCGACGAGATGCGCGGCGCGCTGACACGCACGGCCAAGGCGCTCGAGCCGTTCATCCTGCCTCTCATCGTGAAGTCGCGACTGCGCGACGCGCGTCCCGGCGAGCCATGATCAGCGAGGCGCCGCCCTTCTGGTGGGAGAAGGCGGACTGGCGCGCCTGGGCGCTGTGGCCCGCTTCCGCAGGATACGGCGCCGTTGCAGGGCGACGCATGCTCAAGGCCCCGCGCGAGCGCGTGGCAGCTCCCGTTCTCTGTGTCGGCAATCTGACTGTCGGCGGCACCGGCAAGACGCCGGTGGCGATGGCAGTCGCCCGACAGGCAGCGCGCATGAAGCTGAAGCCCGGCTTCCTGTCGCGCGGCCATGGCGGCTCGGTCTACGAGCCGCATCTGGTCGACCTGCACCACGATGTCGCGAAATTCGTCGGCGACGAGCCGATGCTGCTCGCCGGGATCGCACCGACGGTCGTCACCGCCGACCGTGCTGCAGGTGCGCGGCACCTGATCGAGCAGGGCTGCAATTTCGTCATCATGGATGACGGCTTCCAGAGCGCCCGCATCCATTTCGACTATGCGCTGCTGGTGGTCGACGCGGAACGCGGCATCGGCAACGGCCACACCATTCCCGGCGGCCCGATGCGCGCGCGCCTCGTCGACCAGATGCGCCATGCCGATGCCGTCCTGAAGATGGGCGAGGGCGATGCGGCCGACGAGGTGGTCCGCTACGCAGCCAGGGCAGGGCGCGCCGTCTACCAGGCGGGGCGCAAGACGGTGCGGCCGGCACGCTTCCGCGGCCGCAAGGTCTTCGCCTTCACCGGCATCGGCAACCCGGCTAAGTTCTATGCGAGCCTGGAGGCCGCCGGCGCGACGATCGCCGCTATGCGATCGTTCCCGGACCACTATCACTACCGCGAGGACGACCTCCGCGACCTCGAGGAACTCGCCCGCAGGCACGATGCCGAACTGGTAACCACCGCCAAGGATGCCGCGCGCCTGCGCAACGCGACGCCGGCCATGCAGGCATTCGCGGCGAAATTGGACATTCTGGAGATCGAGGTGGTCTTCGAGGTCGCGATCACGCCCGGCGCGATCATCGAGGAAACGCTCGCCGGCTGGCACCGGCGCAAGCTGCTCTGACTAGCGGCCGCGCCGCCAGAACGACACTTCGCCGACATCGAGCTCCCGCGCCAGCGAGATCGCGGCGCTGGCATAGGGCTCCTGCCGCGCGACGCTCCAGTATTTGAGCTCGTCCAGCGGAATGCTCTCGCCCGTCATAGCGCAGCGCACGAAGGAGCCCGGCGAGACGACCTGGAAGTCGCCGTCGAGGTAGCGGATCTTGGCCTCGCGGCTGCCTGGTCCTTCGAAACGGTTCATGGGTCGGTTGCGCCATAATTCTGAGGCGAGGTCAAGCGCTGCTCGGCCTCCCATATTACTCGAACCTTCGGTCAGATTATCCCAGCCGACTCTAAGCGGATCCGGCGTCTACGGCACGTCCTATTGACGCGGTCTCGGGTCCAACCCCCGGTACGAAATAACCGTTGGCATCTGCGGTCTGACGTCGGGAACATATTGCGTCTATTTTGCCATCTGATTGGTGCTGAAAAGGGCCTCGTGGTAAGTCGCAGACTCCACAGTAACAACATTTACAGGCAAGATGCGAATCATGCGGGGAGTGGTTTCAGCAATTGGCAATTGGGCGACAAAGATAGAGTCGTGGCTTGCCTTGGCAGGTTATTTCGCTACCTCGGGCGTCCTCGCTTGGCTCGGGCAGCGATGGGGTCTTCTTGCGCAACAGGGTTGGGCAGCAGTTCTTATCTTTGCCCTTATTGGGGGGTCACTAATCATTCTAGCGATTTCGTCGACTGCGCTGGCGTTTCGCCGCAATGCGCCGAATCTTGAAATTGTCGCGACTAGCGCCGCGGGAACTGGGACGATTGCGGCTAACCCGCCGCCCTTGGAAATGGTGCAGGACACCCTCTTCGAGAACCGCACGGTCGTTATTGACGGAAAGCATTTCGTGAAGTGTGTCTTCCGAAACTGTACCGTCCAGTACAGTGGTGGACCGTACCAGATCACCGAATGTCGACGTGAGGCCGGACAGATCGTATTTGTCAGTCACGATCAATCTATTGTGAGAACGTTACCGCTGTTAAACTTTATTGGACTTATGCGGGAGGATGCTTCGGGAAGTGTTTTTGAAATCCCAAAGGGCTGAACCTAGTTCAGCCATAAATTGGGGAGCGGCAGTGCATTTTCTGAATGCTGCAGAGCCGTGCGGTGACGGCGACGGGGCAGCGATTGTCGATACATAGGTAGCCGCTAATCATCATCGTTGGATGCCTGCGCCGCAGGCTTCCAGTGCAAACCGCGCACAATGATCGCGACGATGGCGATGCCGGCCGCCAGAATGATCGCTGCCCGCAGCGGATCATCGAAGTCGCATCCAGGATCATCCGCCGCGCCCCGAAGACGGTGCCCGCGAGATTGAACGCGCCGATCAGGCGCAACAGCATTTCAAGCACGATCATCCGGAAGCCCCCACGGCCCACGCAACGGTGCCGTCTCTGCGCTACGACCGCTGAACGCCGGCTGAACGCTCAGCGCCGCCCGAACAGCTTCTCGATGTCGGAGAGCTTCAGTTCCACATAGGTCGGCCGGCCGTGATTGCAGGTGCCGGAGCCGGGCGTCGCTTCCATCTGGCGCAAGAGCGCGTCCATTTCCTGCGGTTTCATGCGCCGGCCGGCGCGCACCGAGCCATGGCACGCCATGGTCGCCGCGATGTGGTCGAGCCGCGCCTTGAGGCCGTCCGCCGTGTCGGTCTCGGCGATCTCGTCGGCAAGGTCGCGCACCAGCGCCTGGACGTCGGTCTCGCCCAGCATGGACGGCGTCTCGCGCACGATGACGGCGCCCGGCCCGAACCGCTCCAGCCCGAGCCCGAGGCGCTGCAGGAACGCCGCGTGGGTCGCCAGCCGATCGGCCTCGTCTTCCGACAGGTCGACGATTTCCGGAACGAGCAGCAATTGCGACGGGATGGGGCGGGCATGGATCGCGGTCTTGAGCTGCTCATAGACGAGGCGCTCATGCGCTGCGTGCTGGTCGACGATCACGAGCGCGTCGTCCGTCTGCGCGACGATGTAGGAATCATGGATCTGCGCCCGTGCCGCGCCGAGCGGATGACGCGCCGACGAGACCGACGGCTGGGATGCCTCGACCGCGGCTGCGCGCGGCGGAAGCGGCGCGTCGAACAGCGCCTGCGCTGCCTCGGCGAGCCCGCCGAGCGGGGTGTGAAAGCCGTGGTCGATCGGCCCGCGCGCCGGAGCATGCCCGCCGCCTGGCCGCCACGCGGGCTGGTCCGGCACGCGAAAAGCATCCGCCATGGAGCGCGCGGCGCTCGTCGCTGGCCGGATGCCGGTCGAGCCCAGCGCCTGGCGGATCGCGCCGACCATCAGCCCGCGAACGAGCCCCGCATCGCGAAAGCGGACATCGGCTTTCGCCGGGTGCACGTTGACGTCGACCAGCTCCGGCTCGACGCTGACGAAGAGCGCCGCGATCGCGTGCCGGTCGCGCGGCAGGTGATCCGCAAACGCGCCGCGGATCGCGCCGGCCAGCATCCGGTCGCGCACCGGGCGGCCGTTGACGTAGACATACTGGTGCAGCGCATTGCCGCGCGTGTGGTTGGGCAGCGACACGAGACCCCAGAGCGCAGCACCCTCGCGCTCGGCATCGACCTCGATGGAATTGTCCGTGAAGTCGCGGCCGAGCACCTGCGCGATGCGTGAAAGTCGCCCTTCCGGCCGTGCGTCGGCGGGAAGATCGAGCTTCTGCCGGTCGCTGCCGTTGAGTTCGAATCGTATATGCGGAAACGCGACCGCGATCCGCCGCACCACTTCGGTGATCGCGCCGGCTTCCGCGCGCTCGCCCTTCATGAATTTCAGCCGCGCGGGCGTCGCCTGGAAGAGATCGGCGACATCGACGATCGTTCCGTGATTGAGCGGCACGGGGCGGATCGGCGCCGTCTTGCCGAAAGCGACCGCAAGCTCCGCGCCATGCGCCTGCTCGCGCGGACGCGAGCGGATCGCGAGCCGCGACACCGACGCGATCGAAGGCAATGCCTCGCCGCGAAAGCCGAGCGAACGGATGTCGAAGATGTCGTCGGAGAGCTTCGACGTGCAGTGCCGGCCGAGCGCCATCGGCAGCTGGTCCTCGGCGATGCCGCTGCCGTCGTCGCCGACGCGGATCAGCGACAGCCCGCCGCCCGCCGTCGTGATCTCGATCCGCGTCGCGCCGGCGTCGATGGCGTTCTCGACCAGCTCCTTGACGACGCTCGCCGGCCGTTCGACCACCTCGCCGGCAGCGATCTGGTTGATCAGGGTTTCGGGTAGCTGGCGGATGGTCATGGGTCCGACCCTAGCCGGATTCGACTGCCGGCCGATAGCGTCCAGCCTCGATCGTCCACGCCTGCGATGGCCACCCGATGACGCGTTTCGACCACGCCAGCCATTCTCTTCCATGCTAGATATCGCGGCGGATTCGGGGAGGACGATGGGGGCATTCATGGTCAGGTTCTTCACGCTGTCACTGTCATCTGCGGCGCTCGTCGCATCGCTCGCTACCTCGGCGCTGTCACAGGAGGTGACGCTGAGGCTGCACCAGTTCCTGCCGGCGACTTCGATGATCCCGGCCAACGTGCTCGACCCATGGGCGGACCGGATCGAGGAGCAGTCGCAGGGCCGCATCAGGATCGAGCGTTATCCGTCGATGCAGCTCGGCGGCACGCCGCCGCAGCTGATCGACCAGGTCATCGACAGCTCCGTCGATATCGTCTGGACGCTGCCCGGCTACACGCCCGGCCGCTTTCCCGGCACGGAGGTCTTCGAGCTGCCCTTCATGATGACCAATGCCGAGGCCGCCTCGCGCGCATATTGGGACATCTTCGACAAGCATCTGAAAGACGCCGAATTCGCCGATGTCCATGTGATTGGCACCTGGGTCCATGGGCCAGGCGTGATCCATTCGCTGAAGCCCGTCCGCGCGATCGGGGACATGGCCGGGCTCAAGCTGCGCGCGCCGTCGCGCATCATCACGCAATTGCTGACGGCGATGGGCGCAACCGCGGTCGGCATGCCCGTGCCTCAGGTGCCAGAAGCCGTATCGAAGGGCGTGATCGATGGCGCGGTCATCCCCTGGGAAGTGACCGGGGCGCTGCGCATGGCCGAGCTCGTCAGCCACCACACGGAATTTTCCGGCGACCACGCCTTCTATACGGCGACCTTCGTCCTTGCCATGAACAAGGACCGCTACGAGGCGCTGCCCGATGATCTCAAGGCCGTGATCGACGCCAATTCCGGCGCGGATTTCTCCGCCGAGGCCGGTCGCCTGCAGCAATCCTTCGACGCGCCGAACCGCGAGGCGGCTATCGCGCGCGGTAACGAGGTTATCACGCTCGACGACGCAGAGACCGCGCGCTGGCGCGCCGCCGCCGAGCCGGTCATCGCGAACTGGGTCGAGGAGATGGAGGGCAGGGGTCTCGATGGCGCGAACCTGCTCGAAGAGGCGCGTGCGCTGATCGACCGGCACTCGGCGAAGTGAAGACGAGACGGTTGCCGCCTAAAGTTATGTCGTATAACTATTCCGGTCATGGCGTTTCCTGCCATGCCTGTCTGGGAGGATGGACATGTCGCTTTCATCGGTCGTGACGGCGCTCGCGCGCTGGCTGGCCATTCTGGGCGGCCTCGCGCTCGTCGTGATAACTTTGATCACGGTGGTCTCGATCACCGGACGCGCGTTCCTGTGGGCGGGCCTGCGCCCGATCCCGGGCGATTTCGAGCTGGTCGAAGTCGGCGTCGGCTTCGCGGTCTTCGCCTTCCTGCCATGGTGCCAGCTGAACCGGGCGCATGCCACGGTCGATGTCTTCACCTCGTTCTTCTCGCCCAAGGTCAACAAGGCGATCGACCTTCTGACCGAGATCCTGATGACCGTCGTCATCTTCGTCATCGCGTGGCGGCTCTGGTACGGGCTCATGGACAAGATCCGCTTCCGCGAGACGACCTTCATCCTGCAGTTCCCCGTCTGGTGGGGATTTGCCGCCGCGATGTTCGCCATATCCATCGCCGTCATTGTCTCGGTCTACATGGTCTATGTCCGCGTGCGTGAGCTCGGCTCGAACGAGCACGCAACGCCGGCTTCGGGAGGTCACCTGTGAGCAGCTTCGAACTCGCGCTCTGGTCCTTCCCGGTCCTGATCGGCCTCATCTTCCTGCGCGTGCCGATCGGCCTTGCCATGCTTGCCTGCGGCATAGCGGGCACCTGGATTATCTTCGGCAATCCGAACGCCATCCTCTCGCGCCTCAAGCTCGAGACCTATTCGACCTTCTCCAGCTATTCGCTGTCGATCATCCCGCTCTTCCTGCTGATGGGCCAGTTCGCCACACTCGGCGGCATGTCGCAGTCGCTGTTCCGGGCAGCCAACACCTGGCTCGGCCACCGCAAGGGCGGCGTCGCCATGTCGGCCGTCGGCGCCTGCGCCGGCTTCGGCGCGATCTGCGGCTCGTCGATCGCGACGGCGGCCACCATGGCGCAGGTCGCGCTGCCCGAGCTTCGCCGCTACGGCTATTCGGGCGCGCTGGCGACCGGGACGCTGGCTGCCGGCGGCACGCTCGGTGTCCTCATTCCACCCTCGATCGTGCTCGTGCTGTATGCGATCCTCACCGAGCAGAACATCGCCAAGCTCTTCGTGGCGGCCTTCATTCCCGGCATCATCGCGGCGATCGGCTACATGGTCACGATCGCGATCTATGTCCGCGTGTCGCCGGGCTCCGCAGGCTCGCGCGACCGTGCCCCTTATTCGGAGCGCTTCCGCGCGCTGCTCGATGTCTGGCCGGTGCTGCTGGTCTTCGCCGTGGTCGTGGGCGGCATCTATCTCGGCTGGTTCACGCCGACCGAAGGAGCCGCGGTCGGCGCTGCCGGCACGGGCCTCGTGGCGCTTCTCAATGGCGGGCTGACCTGGAAGACGCTGGTCGAGTCGATCCTGTCGACGGCGGCTGCCACGGCCATGATCTTCTTCATCGTCTACGGCGCAGCCTTCTTCAATTCGTTCCTGGCGCTGTCGCAGATGCCGCAGATCACGGCGGCCTGGGTCTCGGAGCAGGGCTTCAATCCTTGGGTCGTGCTCATCTTGATCCTGGTGCTCTATCTGATCCTCGGCTGCGTCATGGATTCGCTGTCCATGATCCTGCTTACCATCCCGATCTTCTTCCCGATCGTGACCGCGCTCGATTTCGGGCTCGGGCCGGAGGAGTTCGCGATCTGGTTCGGCATCCTGGTGCTGATCGCCGTGGAGGTAGGGCTGATAACGCCGCCGGTCGGCATGAACCTTTTCGTCATCAACTCGATGGCGAAGGACATTCCAGTCGTCCACACCTATCGCGGCGTGATGCCGTTCGTGGCGAGCGACGTGGTCCGGCTGACCCTGCTGGTCGCGTTCCCGGCGCTCTCGCTCTGGCTGATGCGCCTGCTCTACTGACGAAAAAGGCGGGGCCATGCCCCGCCTTCGAACCGTTCTACGATGAGGCTGGTCAGCCTTTGAACTGCTGCACCAGCATATAAAGGTTGGTGCAGCGGGCGCCGGAGCGGCAATAGGCCAGAACCGGCTTCGGCAGCGTGTCGAGCGCGTCCGCCTGGTCGCGCACATTGTCTTCCGTCACCTGGCCGCTGATGACGGGGATGTAGCGGAACTCGAGGCCGGCAGCCTTGACCGCTTCTTCGACCGCATCATGCGGTACCGCGCCGTCTTCCGTGTCCGGACGGTTGGAGATGACGCTCCTGAAGCCGGCAGCTTGGATCGCCGCCACGTCGTCGAGCCCGATCTGCGGGGCGACCGAATAGTCCGGGGTGATCTGCCTGATATCCATCGACGTCTCCTGCTTTATCCGGCGGCTTCCATGCCATGGCCGCCGCCGGACGGCAATCTCAGGCGGCTTCGAAGAGACCGCCCATGGCGGCGAGCGCGCGCAAATGATGGTCGCCGTCGCCGAAGATCAGGTCGATAGCGGTGACGCGCTTGAAGTAGTGGCCAACCGCGTACTCCATCGTCATGCCGACTCCGCCATGCAGCTGGATCGCGCTTTCGCCGACGAGCCGTCCCTGCCGGCCGATCTCGGCCTTGGCGGCATGCATGGCGCGGGCGCGCTCGTCGGCATCCTCGCTCTCGGCCATCATGGTAGCGTAGAGCGTGATCGACTTAGCCTGTTCGAGCGCCACGAACTGATCGACGGCCTGGTGCTGCAGCACCTGGAACGCGCCGATCGGCACGCCGAACTGTTTGCGCACCTTGAGATACTCCGTCGTCAGACGGTGCATCGCCGCCATCGCGCCGACGGCCTCCGCGCAGAGCGCGGCAATGCCGGCATCCACCACGCGACGGATGACGGCGAGCCCGGTCTCCGTGTCGCCGAAAAGGGCAGAGGCCGGGACGCGAACGCCGTCGAGGCGCACGTCGCAGGCGCGCTGGTTGTCCTGCGTCCGGTAGCCGCGCCGCGATAGCCCGGCCGCATCCGCGTCGACGAGGAAGATGCCGACGCCGCGCTCGTCGCGTGCGCCGCCTGAAATCCGCGCCGTAACGAACAGCCTGTCGGCCGCCTCGCCATGCAGCACCAGAACCTTGGCGCCATCGAGCACGTAGCCGCCACCGTCCGCCCGTGCGGTCGTCTCGACGAGGGCAAGATCGTGCCGCGCATGACGCTCGGCATGGGCGAGCGCCAGTCTCAGCGAGCCGTCGCCGATCGCCGGCACGAGTTCGGCGCGCTGGTCGTCATTGCCGGCAAACCGCGCGATGCCGCCGCCGAGCACGACGGTCGCAAGATAGGGCTCGAGCGCGAGCGCGCCGCCGATCGCCTCCATCACGATCATCGTTTCGACCGGCGAGCCGCCCAGCCCGCCATCGGCCTCCGCGAATGGCAGCGCCAGCAGACCCATCTCTGCATAGGCCGCCCAGACCTCCGGCGACCAGCCCTGGCCTTCCGCCACGATCTTCTTGCGCTGCTCGAACCCGTACCGGTCGGCCATCAGCCGCTCGACCGAGTCCTTCAGCATGGCCTGTTCTTCGCTGAGATCGAAATCCATGTCCTGTCCTCACTCTCGGTGTTCGCGCCGGGCGCCCCCTCCACCGCCTTCGGCGGTCCCCCTCCCCCGTAAACGGGGGAGGATCGAGGTCGAACCTGATCTCGGCGCCGGATCCTCCCCTGCGAAGCGGGGGAGGGGAACCACGCGAAGCGTGGTGGAGGGGGCGTCAGACGTTGCCGCCTCCCCAAATGTCCCTCAAAGCCCCAGCACCGCCTTGGCGATGATGTTCTTCTGGATCTCGTTCGACCCGCCATAGATCGAGACCTTGCGGAAGTTGAAATAGGCAGGCGCGGCGGCGGCCGCGTAGTCGGGCTCGATCGGCGGCAGGTTCGAGCCTTCGTGCTCCTCGTCCGGCCAGGCGAGCGCATGCGGGCCCATGACCTGCATGGTCAGATGCGATAGCGCCTGCTGGATCTGCGAGCCCTTGATCTTGAGGATCGACGAAGCCGGGTCCGGCTTGCCAGTGCGGCCGCGCTTGGCGTCGGCGGCGACCACGCGAAGCTGCGTGAGTTCGAGCGCCTTGAGTTCGATCTCGATCGAGGCGAGCTTCTCGCGGAAATGGCTGTCCTCGATGATCGGCCGCTCGCCGGAGAATTCGAGCGCGGCGAGTTCGCGGATGCGCCGGATGCGCTGCTTGGACATGCCGATGCGCGCGATGTTGGTGCGCTCGTTGCCGAGCAGGAACTTGGCGTAGTCCCAGCCCTTGTTTTCCTGCCCGACGAGGTTTTCGGCCGGCACGCGCACGTCGGTGAAGAACACCTCGTTGACCTCGCGCCCGCCATCGATCGTCATGATCGGGCGGACCTCGATGCCCGGGGTGTTCATGTCGATCAGCAGGAAGGAGATGCCTTCCTGCTTCTTGGCTTCCGTGTCGGTGCGCACCAGGCAGAAGATCCAGTCGGCAAACTGAGCGAGCGTGGTCCATGTCTTCTGGCCGTTGACGATGTAGTGGTCACCGTCGCGCACGGCGCGCGTGCGCAGCGAGGCGAGGTCGGAGCCGGCGCCGGGCTCCGAGAAGCCCTGGCACCACCAGTCGTCGAGATTGGCGATGCGGGGCAGGAAGCGCTTCTTCTGCTCGTCCGACCCGAAGGTGTAGATCACCGGCCCGACCATGGTGACGCCGAAGGGCAGGGGCTGCGGCGCGGGGAATTTCTGCAGTTCTTCCAGGTAGATGTACTGGCGCATTGGGTCCCAGCCCGTGCCGCCGTACTCGACAGGCCATTCCGGCACGCCCCACCCCTTGGCGTTCAGGATGCGCGTCCAGCGCACCATGTCGTCCTTTTCCAGATGCTCGCCATCGACGAGCTTCTGGCGGATGTCGTCGGGCAGGTTCTCCGCGAAGAACGCGCGCACTTCCTCGCGGAACGCGGTTTCCTCAGGGGTGAAGCGAAGGTCCATGCGGGTCTCCTCCTGTAATCTGGTCGACCCCCACTCTGTCACGCTGACGCGTGCCACCTCTCCCCCGGTCGACGGGGGAGAGGAAGATCGTCAACGTCAGCGCCCTTCCTCTCCGCAGGCAGGGGCAGAGGCAGATCGTCGAGCTGAGCGCCCTTCCTCTCCCCCGGGCAGGAGGAGAGGTGGCATGCGAAGCATGACGGAGTGGGGGTGCTTCAACGTCAATTTACCTCGAACAGCCCGGCAGCACCCATGCCGCCGCCGACGCACATGGTGACGACGGCATATTTCGCCCCGCGGCGCTTGCCTTCGATGAGCGCGTGGCCGGCGAGCCGCGAGCCGCTCATGCCGTAGGGATGGCCGAGCGCGATCGCGCCGCCATTCACGTTGAGCTTCTCCGGGTCGATGCCGAGCCGGTCGCGGCAGTAGAGCACCTGCACGGCGAAGGCTTCGTTCAGCTCCCAGAGACCGATGTCGTCGACCTTGAGTCCGTGGCGTTCGAGAAGGCGCGGCACGGCGAAGACCGGGCCGATGCCCATCTCGTCCGGATTGCAGCCGGCGACGACGAAGCCGCGGAAGGTGCCGAGCGGGGAAAGCCCGCGACGCTCGGCTTCGCGTGCTTCCATGATGACGTTGGCGGAAGCGCCGTCGGACAGCTGGCTCGCATTGCCGGCGGTGATCACGCCGCCTTCGCGCACGGGCTTCAGCGAGGCGAGGCCCTCGGCGGTCGTGTCGGCGCGCGGACCCTCGTCATGCGCGATCTCGACGTCGCGATGGCTGATTTCCTTGGTCTCCTTGTCGACCACGGCCATGCGCGCCTTGATCGGCACGATCTCGGCATCGAAGCGGCCCGCCTCGCGGGCAGCCGCCACGCGCCGCTGGCTTTCAAGGCCGTAGGCGTCCTGGCTCTCGCGCGAAATGCCGTATCGCTTGGCGACGATCTCGGCCGTGTCGATCATCGGCATGAAGACGTCCGCCGCCGGTCCCGTCAGGCGCTTGTCGAACATGCGGAACGTGTTGCGGTGGTCGTTCTGGACGAGTGAGATGGATTCGAGCCCTCCCGCGATGCCGACGGTGACGCCGTCATTGCGGATGGCGTTGGCCAGAAGCGCCATGGATTGCAGACCGGAGGAGCACTGGCGGTCGATCGTCGTGCCTGCGGCCGTCACCGGCAGGCCCGCGACGAGTGCTGCGCGCCGCGCGACGTTGAGGCCGGTCGTGCCTTCCTGCATCGCGCAGCCCATGACGACGTCCTCGATCTCGCCGCCCTCGACGCCTGCGCGCTTCAGCGCGTGGCCGATGGCATGGGCGCCGAGATCGGCGCCCGAGGTGTCGTTGAGCCCGCCGCGATAGGCCTTGCCGATCGGCGTCCGCGCCGTCGAGACGATCACTGCTTCACGCATCGTAGTTCCTCCCGGATTTTCTTGTGTGTCAGGCCTTGGCCAGCGATCCGCCTTCGGCCGCGAGCTTGCGCAGGAGCGCAGCCGGCTCGAACACGTCGCGGCCGGTCTTTGCATGCCAGTGGTCGAGCCGCTCGACGATCTTCGACAGGCCCTCGAGGTCTGCGAAGAATATCGGCCCGCCCTTGCCGACCGGGAAGCCGTAGCCGTTGACCCAGACGATATCGATGTCGGAACCGCGCGCCGCGATGCCTTCCTCGAGGATCTTCGCGCCCTCGTTGATCATCGGGTAGAGCGTGCGCTCCGTGATCTCCTGGTCGGAGATCGCGCGGCGCTCGATGCCCGCTTCGCGCGCCTTGGCCTCGATCAGCGCATCGACTTCGGGGTCGGATTTGGGCGTGCGCGATCCGGCTTCGTAGATGTAGACGCCCTTGCCGGTCTTCTGGCCGAAGCGGCCCTGTTCGCAGAGCGCGTCGCCGATGATGGCGGTCTTGCCCTGCGCCTTACGGTTGCGCCAGCCGATATCGAGACCGGCGAGGTCCCACATGGCGAACGGCCCCATCGGCCAGCCGAAATCGGTGAAGGCTTTGTCGATCTGGGCTGGCGAGGCGCCTTCCAGAAGCAGGTTCTCGCTGTCCTCGTTGCGCGCCCCGAGCATGCGGTTGCCGACGAAGCCGTGGCAGACGCCGACGACGACAGACACCTTGCCGATCCTGCGGGCGACCGTCAGCGCCGTGGCGATCACGTCCGGCGCGGTATGCTCGCCGCGCACGATCTCCAGGAGCTTCATCACGTTGGCGGGCGAGAAGAAGTGCAGGCCGATCACGTCCTGCGGGCGGCTGCACGAAGCCGCGATCTCGTTGACGTCGAGATAGGAGGTGTTGGTGGCAAGGATCGCGCCCTTCTTGGCGATCCGGTCGAGCTTGCCGAAAACGTCCTTCTTGACCGCCATCTCCTCGAAGACGGCCTCGATGATGAGGTCGCAATCGGCCAGCGAGGAATAGTCGGTGGTACGCGAGAAGCGCGACAGGCGCTTGGCCTTCTCGTCCTCGCTGAGCGAGCCGCGCGAAACGGACGTCGCGTAGTTCTTCTCGATCGTCGCAAAGCCGCGGTCGAGCGCGTCCTCGCTCATCTCCAGCACGGTGACGGGATAGCCGCCATTGGCGAACGCCATGGCAATGCCGCCGCCCATCGTGCCGGCGCCGATGATGCCGACCTTATTGATGGCGCGTGGCTGCACATCCTTTCCCACGCCGGCAACCTTGGCGGCCTCGCGCTCGGCGAAGAAGAGATGGCGCTGGGCGCGCGACTGGTCGCCCTGGACGAGTTCGATGAAGTATTCGCGCTCGGTGCGCAGCGCATCGTCGAACGACATGGTGACGGCGTTGCGCACGGCCTCCGCGCAGCGGCGCGGCGCGTCGAGCCCCTTCGACTTCTTCAAAAGCTCCGCGGCAGCAGCGTCGAAGGCGGCGAGGTCGGTCGCACCGATCTTCTCGTTGCGCTCGCGCACCGGGCGGTGCGGCCCGCCTTCAGCCAGCTTGCGGCGCATGAATTCGACGGCGCCGGCGACGAGGTCGCCCTCGACGATCTCGTCGATGACGCCGGCTGCCTTGGCCGCCGGGGCCTTCATCGGCGTGCCGGTGACGATGACCTTGAGCGCGGCTTCGGCGCCCGCAAGGCGCGGCAGGCGCACGGTGCCGCCGGCGCCCGGCAGGAGACCGAGCTTCACCTCAGGCAGGCCGACCATCGCGGAGGCATCCGAGACGCGGTAATGGCAGGCGAGCGCGAGCTCCAGCCCGCCGCCGAGCGCCGTGCCGAAGATCGCCGCGACGGACGGCTTCGACATGGTTTCGAGCCGGCGGCAGAGCGACATGAGGTTCGGCTCGGCGAGCGCCTTGGGCGTGCCGAATTCGGTAATGTCGGCGCCCGAGACGAAGGTTCGCCCCGCGCAGGCGATGACGATGCCCTTGACCGACGCGTCGGCCTCCAGAGCGTCCAGCTCCGCCATCAGCGGCTCGCGCAGGTGATGGCTCATCGCGTTGACGGGCGGATTGTCGAGCGTCACGACGGCGATGTCGCCCTCGCGGCGGGTGGTAACGAAACTCATGCACGCCACTCCTTGTCGGCGATCGGGTCGAGGAAGCCGCCAATGAGGCGGATCGTGTCTAGGGGCTTCTCGACGCACGGAATGTGGCCGGCATCCGCGATGATCTCGAAGCGGGAGCCTTCGATGAGGTCGGCGGTCGAGCGCACGAGATCGGGCGGCGTCGAGCCGTCCTTGTCGCCGACGATCAGAAGTGCCGGCAGCTTCAGCGCACGCGTGCTTTCGGTGAGGTCCGCATCGCGCAGCGCGGCGCAGGTGCCGGCATAGCCGGCCGCGGGCGTGCGCGTCAGCATGGCGAGATAGCCGGTATAGTCGGGATTTTCCGGCGAGCGGTAGGCCGGCGTGAACCAGCGCTCCATGATCGCGTCGGCCATTGCGGCGATGCCTTTGGTCTCGACGGTCTCGATGCGGGCGTTCCACATCTCGGCGGTGCCGATCTTGTGGGCGGTGTCGCAGAGCACGATGCCGGCGGCGAGATCGGGTCGCCTGGCCGCGAGCGCCTGCACGATCAGCCCGCCGACCGACAGCCCGACGAGAACCGCGCGCTCGATGCCGAGATCGTCGACCAGCGCTTCGAGGTCGCCGACATGATCTTTGAGCCGATAGGGGGAGGTCGTCGCCTCTGAAAGACCATGGCCGCGCTTGTCGTAGCACAGGATGCGGTAGCGCTCGCCGAGCGCGTCGGTCACCGCGTTCCAGATGCGGAAATCGGTGCCGAGCGAATTGGCAAAGACGATCCAGGGCGCGCCTTCGCGACCCCTGACCTCATAATGCAAGACGATCCCATTGACGCGCGCAAACGCCATGCGGCGGCTCCTCCCTTCCGCGGACATACTACCGAGTATGTTGCAATCGACCGGGGCGGTCAATCGCCTCGGCGAGAGATCAAGCCTTGTCGATCCCGGAAAGATCGAGCTCCGGCTCCACCGGCTCGAAATAACGCGCCGTGTCGGCTTCGCTCACATCCTCGATCCGCGGCGGCGACCAGTTCGGCGCATTGTCCTTGTCGACGAGCACCGCGCGAACGCCCTCGTAGAAGTCGCGGCCGGTGAAGATGCGGTTCACGATGCGATATTCGGTCCGCATGCACTCCTCAAAGGTGAGCGTGGGACCGAGCCGCATCTGGTGAAGCGCGATGGCCAGGCTTGTAGGCGATTTGGTGCGGATCGTTTCGGCCTGCGCCTGCGCCCATTCTGCATCCGCGCCGCTCTCGGCCTCGAGCCGCGCGACGATCTCCGTCACGCTGTCGGCCGAAAAGCATCGGTCGATGACCGGCATCAGATCCGGCAGGATTGCCGCACCTGCGGGTGGTGCCGTGACCTCGTTGATCGCCTGGTCCGGCGGCGTGCCGTCCGCGAGAAGGTCCACCAGCCGATCGAAGGAGGCAGAGGACACCGCATGCGTACCGATGCCGGCCCAGACGACGTCGGCCTGGCCGAGCCGCGCGCCCGTCAGCGCCAGCCACGTGCCGGAATAGCCGGGCAGCCGCGGCAGGAACCAGGTGCCGCCGACATCCGGGAACAGCCCGATTGCCGTCTCCGGCATGGCGAACACCGTCTTCTCGCCGATCGCGCGGTGGCTGCCATGGACGGAAAGCCCGACGCCACCACCCATGACGATGCCGTCGACCAGCGCGACGAATGGCTTGGGGAACCGCTTCACCAGCGTGTTCAGCTGGTACTCTGCCCCGAAGAACTCGACGAAGCCGCGGTCGCCGGCAAGACCGAGGTCGCGCACGGTGCGAACGTCGCCCCCGGCGCAAAAGGCGCGGTCGCCCGCACCGCGGATAATCACCACCGAGACCGAATCGTCATGCGCCCAGCGGGCGAGTTGCGGGTGGATGGCGCGCACCATCGGCAGGCTCAGCGCATTCAGCGCCTTTGGCCGGTTCAGCGTGATGATCCCGGCGCTGCCGCGCTGGTCGAACAGGACTTCGGCTTCGCTCACCACCGTCTCTCCACATCGTTTCGAAGGCCGCAGACCATACAAGCCGATTGCCGCCGGGCAATGCCAAAACGCGCCGTCCCGGCGTGCAGGAACGGGCCGGCCGATGCCCGCAACACCGCTTTGGTGGAGGCCGAGGCTTTTCGGCGCGCAGAATCGGCGCTATTGCGTGGGCGGAACATTCACCCATGCCTCATGCGAGGGGAGCGATTTGCACATGACCCTTTTCGACGTCTGGTCCGAGCGCCGTGACACCAATACCTGGGCCACCAGCCTGTTCCTGATCATCGCAGGCTCGCTGCTGATGACGCTGTCGGCCAAGGTCACGGTGCCGTTCTATCCCGTCCCGCTGTCGATGCAGACCTTCGTCGCGATCGGCCTCGGCCTGGCGCTCGGCCCGGTCCGTGGCGCGGCAGCGATCCTCGCCTATCTGGCGCAGGGTGCGGCCGGCCTGCCGGTCTTCGCCGGCACCCCGCAGCAGGGCATCGGCCTGGCCTATATGGCCGGCCCGACGGGCGGCTACCTCGCTGGCTTCGTCGTCGCTGCCTTCGTCGCCGGCACGCTCGCCCGCCTCGGCTGGGACCGCAATCCCGTCTCGGCCATGGCTGCCGCGCTGATCGCCGGCGCTACCGTCTACGTTACTGGCCTTGCCTGGCTCGGCAATTTCGTCGGCTACGGCGAGACGCTGCTCGTCGCGGGCCTCTACCCCTTCATCCCGGGCGACATCGCCAAGGCGCTGCTCGCCGCAATCGTCTTCCCCGCGGCCTGGAAGTGGGTCGCCTCGCGCGGTTGAGTTTCGGGCTTCACCGATTGCGAAAGGCCGGGCACTGCCCGGCCTTTTCCATTTCAGACAATGGAATAGGGCAGCGCGGCGCGGAAATCGTGATCGACGGTGAGGCGGCGGTTGAGCGGCGGCACCGCGCGCTGCAGGCAGTTCAGCCGCTCGCATATGCGGCACGAAATCCCGATCGGGTCGAAGGCGGCGCGGTTCGACAGGTCGAGATCGTCGGCATAGACGAAGTCGCCGGCGTGCGCGATCTCGCAGCCGAGCGCGATCGCGTAGCGCCGCTGCGGCGAGCGGAAGCCGCCTCCGCCCTTGGAGAGCTCTGTCGCCAGACACAGATAGCGCACGCCATCCGGCGTCTCGGCCAGTTGCCTTATGATGCGGCCCGGCTGCTCGAAGGCCTCGTGCACGTTCCACAAGGGACACGCGGCGCCGAACCGGGCGAATTGCAGCTTCGCTGCGCTGTGGCGCTTGGTGATGTTGCCGGCGCGGTCGATGCGCGCGAAGAAGACCGGCACGCCCTTCCGGCCCGGCCGCTGCAGCGTCGAAAGCCGATGCGCCACCTGTTCCAGGCTCGCGCCATAGCGGGCGGCGAGCAGTTCCAGATCGTGGCGAAGCTCGCGCGCCGCATCCAGCATCGAGCGGTAGGGCATCATCAGCGCGCCGGCGAAATAGTTGGCAAGCCCGATCCGGCAGATCTCGTGCGCCTCCGCCGTGCGGAAGCCGGCATTGCGCGCGACCGCGTCTATGCTCTCGGCCATCGCCAGCATGCCGATCTGGAAGGCGATCTGAAACGCACGCGTCGAATGCGGCGAATAGGGATTGACCGTCAGCGTGCGCGCGGCCCCGTCGAAGCGGCGCAACAGCGTTTCGTCGCCCAGACCTTGAACGACCCGCACGCCGTGCCGAGCCTCCAAATGCGCGGCGAGCACGGGGAGGGGGTCGCGGCCGGCGAGCCCGAGCCGGTCTGCCAGTTCCTCTGCGGCCACGTCGAGGTCGTGGATGTAATTATCGACGAAATGGAAGAAGTCGCGCACCTCCTCATAGGCGCTCGGCTCGATCGCGGCGCTGTTGCGGCCAAGCGTGTCGTCGAAGCTCGCGAGCTCGTCGGAATTGCGCCGATAGGCCTGGTGAGCGGTGATGAGCGCATGCGCGAAACCGGGCGCATTCTGGGCGACGAGCTTCAGCTCCTGCAGGCTCGGTCGCCAGCTCTCGAACAGCGGATCGCCGAGCGCTTCCGACAGCGCGGAAAGCAGCCTGTCGCTTTCTCCCGAGGAGAGGTCGGCAATGTCGAGCCGGAAGGTCTCGGCAAGCGCGAGTAGCACGCTGGCCGACACCGAGCGCTGGTTGTTCTCGATCTGGTTGAGATAGCTGGTCGAAATCCCGAGGCGCTCGGCGAAAGCCGACTGCGTCATCCGGTTCTGCTCGCGCAGCTCACGGATCTTGCGCCCGATGAAGAGCTTTGTCTTCCGCATTTTGCACTTTCGCAATTTGCAATGTCGCAATCTCTACGTTACGCGCCTCCACCCGTTCAAGCCTTTTCGCGCAAGCGCTCAGGCGTTATGCGGGAAGCCAATGCCACTCGATTGTCTGGAAACGCCCATGCCCCACCATGCGGACGCAGCGCGAGGCTGCCTCTGATGCGCGCCATCCTCGACCAGCTCGCCGAACGGCGCGAGCAGGCCCGCCTCGGCGGCGGCGAAAAGCGCATCGAAGCGCAGCATGCCAAGGGCAAGCTCACCGCCCGCGAGCGCATCGACGTCCTGCTCGACGAAGGCTCCTTCGAGGAGTTCGACATGTTCGTCGCCCATCGCGCGACGGATTTCGGCATGGCGTCGCAGAAGTTTCCCGGCGACGGCGTCGTCACCGGCTGGGGCACGATCAACGGCCGCCTCGTCTACGTCTTCAGCCAGGACTTCACCGTGCTCGGCGGCTCGCTGTCGGAGACGCATGCCCAGAAGATCTGCAAGATCATGGATATGGCCGTTCGCAACGGCGCGCCGGTCATCGGGCTCAACGATTCTGGCGGCGCCCGCATCCAGGAGGGCGTGGCCTCTCTCGGCGGCTATGCCGACGTCTTCAAGCGCAACGCGGACGCCTCGGGCGTCGTGCCGCAGATCTCGGTTATCATGGGTCCATGCGCTGGCGGCGCGGTCTATTCGCCGGCCATGACCGACTTCATCTTCATGGTCCGCGATTCATCCTACATGTTCGTGACCGGTCCGGACGTGGTGAAGACCGTCACCAACGAGATCGTCACCGCCGAGGAACTGGGCGGCGCGCGCACCCACACGCAGAAGTCCTCCGTCGCCGACGGCGCCTATGACGACGACGTCGAGACGCTGGAGCAGGTGCGCCGGCTCTTCGATTTCCTGCCCCTGTCGAACCGCGACAAGCCGCCGGTGCGTCCGTTCCACGACGATCCGGGCCGGCTCGAGGATCGACTGGATTCGCTGATCCCGGATTCGGCCTCCAAGCCCTACGACATGAAGGAGCTGATCCTGGCGATCGCCGACGAGGGCGATTTCTTCGAGATCCAGGAAGCCTATGCCCGCAACATCATCACGGGCTTCGTCCGGATCGAAGGCCAGACGGTCGGCGTCGTGGCCAACCAGCCGCTGGTGCTGGCCGGCGTCCTCGATATCGATTCCTCGCGCAAGGCCGCGCGCTTCGTGCGGTTTTGCGACGCCTTCAACATCCCGCTCCTGACACTCGTCGACGTGCCTGGCTTCCTGCCGGGCACTGCGCAGGAATATGGCGGCGTCATCAAGCACGGCGCCAAGCTGCTCTTCGCCTACAGCCAGGCGACCGTGCCGATGGTCACGCTGATCACCCGCAAGGCCTATGGCGGCGCTTATGACGTGATGGCCTCGAAACATATAGGGGCCGACATTAACTACGCCTGGCCGACGGCCGAGATTGCGGTCATGGGGGCGAAGGGAGCAACGGAAATCCTCTACCGGTCCGAACTGGGCGATCCCGAAAAGATCGCCGCGCGGACGAAGGAGTACGAGGAGCGTTTCGCCAATCCGTTCGTCGCTGCCGAACGCGGTTTCATCGACGAGGTGATCATGCCGCACTCGACCCGAAAGCGTATCGCCAGGGCATTTGCCGCGCTTCGTTCCAAGAAGCAGGACCAGCCCTGGAAGAAGCACGACACGATGCCTTTGTGAGGATCAGATGAGCGACACCACCAAGTTTCCGCCGGAAAAGAACCTGCCGGCCGGCTACGTACCGCCGAAGGTCTGGACGTGGGATACCGAAAGCGGCGGACAATTCGCCTCCATCAACCGGCCGATCGCCGGCCCGACGCATGACAAGGACCTGCCGGTCGGCAAGCACCCGCTGCAGCTCTATTCGCTGGGCACGCCGAACGGCGTCAAGGTCACCATCATGCTGGAGGAACTGCTCGCGGCAGGGCACTCCGACGCCGAATACGACGCCTGGCTGATCAACATCGGCAAGGGCGACCAGTTCGGCTCCGGCTTCGTCGACGTCAACCCGAACTCCAAGATCCCGGCGCTGATGGACCACAAGCCGAAGAATGGCGGCGCACCGCTGCGCATCTTCGAATCCGGCTCGATCCTCGTCTACCTGGCCGAGAAGTTCGGCGCCTTCCTGCCGACCGAGATCGCAGCGCGTACCCAGGCCTTCAACTGGCTGTTCTGGCAGATGGGCTCCGCGCCCTTCCTCGGCGGTGGCTTCGGCCACTTCTATGCCTACGCCCCGATGAAGATCGAATACGCCATCAACCGCTACGCCGTGGAGGTGAAGCGCCAGCTGGACGTGCTCGACCGGCATCTCGCCGACAACGAATATCTGGCCGGCAGCGACTACACCATCGCCGACATGGCCACCTGGCCCTGGTACGGGCGTCTGGCCGCCAAGGCTGCCTATGACGATGCCGGCGATTTCCTCTCGGTGGACGAATACACGAACGTCCAGCGCTGGATGAAGCTCGTCGGCGACCGTCCGGCCGCCCAGCGCGGTTCGATGGTCAACCGCACCTTCGGGGAGCCGTCCAAGCAGCTCCACGAGCGCCACGACGCTTCCGACTTCGAGCTCAGAACCCAGGACAAGATCGCGACCGCCTGATGTTCAAGAAAATCCTGATCGCAAACCGCGGCGAGATCGCCTGCCGGGTCATCCGCACCGCCAAGAAGCTCGGCATCAAGACGGTCGCCGTCTATTCCGATGCCGACCGCGAGGCGTTGCATGTGCGCGAGGCCGACGAGGCCGTGCATATCGGCCCGGCGCCCTCGTCGCAGTCCTACATCGTGATCGACAGGATCATCGATGCGATCAGGAAGACGGGCGCCGATGCCGTTCACCCCGGCTACGGCTTCCTTTCGGAAAATCCCTCCTTTGCCGAAGCGTTGGCGAAGGAGGGCGTCGCCTTCATCGGCCCGCCGGTCAAGGCGATCGAGGCCATGGGCGACAAGATCACCTCAAAGAAGATCGCGGCCGAAGCAGGCGTTTCGACGGTGCCCGGCCATATGGGCCTGATTGCCGACGCCGACGAGGCTGTGAAGATCGCCGGCGAGATCGGCTATCCGGTGATGATCAAGGCCTCGGCCGGCGGCGGCGGCAAGGGCATGCGCATCGCCTGGAACGATTCCGAGGCGCGCGAAGGCTTCCAGTCGTCGAAGAACGAGGCGAAATCCTCCTTCGGCGATGACCGCATCTTCATCGAGAAGTTCGTCACCCAGCCGCGCCACATCGAGATCCAGGTGCTTGGCGATCAGCACGGCACGGTGCTTTATCTCGGCGAGCGGGAATGCTCGATCCAGCGCCGCAACCAGAAGGTCGTCGAAGAGGCTCCGTCCCCCTTCCTCGACGAGGAAACCCGGCGCGCCATGGGCGAGCAGTCGGTCGCGCTTGCCAAGGCGGTCGGCTATTTCTCTGCCGGCACGGTAGAGTTCATCGTCGATGGCGATCGCAACTTCTACTTCCTCGAGATGAACACCCGCCTGCAGGTCGAGCATCCGGTGACGGAACTCGTCACAGGCATCGACCTCGTCGAGGAGATGATCCGCGTCGCAGCCGGCGAGAAGCTGCAGATCGCTCAAGCCGACGTGACGCTGAACGGCTGGGCGATCGAGAGCCGGCTTTATGCCGAGGACCCCTACCGCAACTTCCTGCCCTCGATCGGTCGCCTGTCGCGCTACCGCCCGCCGGAGCAGGGCACGCAGGCCGACGGCACCGTGATCCGCAACGACACCGGCGTCTTCGAGGGCGGCGAGATCTCGATGTACTACGATCCGATGATCGCAAAGCTCTGCACATGGGCTCCCGATCGCCTCGCGGCCATCGACGCGATGTCGGCGGCGCTCGACGATTTCGAGGTCGAAGGCATCGGTCACAATCTGCCCTTCCTGTCGGCCGTGATGGAGCATCAGCGCTTCCGCGAAGGCCGGCTGACGACGGCGTTCATCGCCGAGGAATGGCCGGAAGGGTTTGCGGGCGTGTCCGCATCGGACGCCGATCTGCGCGCGCTTGCCGCGGTCGCCGCCTTCGTCAACTGGCGCACGCAGAAGCGCGCCGTGCTGATCTCCGGCGCCATGGACAACCACCGCCGCAGCGTCGGCCGCGAATGGGTCGTGAAGCTGAACGGCTCGTCCTTCGACTGCTACCTGCGCGAGGAGGGCGGCAAGCTGCTCGTCTCCTTCGGACAGGACAAGGCGACTGCGGTCTCTAGCGACTGGCTGCCGGGCCGCAGCCATGCGCGCTTCACGATCGATGGCGAGACGATCGGCGTGAAGGTGTCGATGGTCGGTTCCGCCTGGCGGCTGCGCTGGAAGGGTATCGACCTCAAGGCTCATGTGCGCTCGCCGCGCGTGGCGCAGCTTGCCCGCCTGATGCCCGAGAAGCTTCCGCCGGACACCTCCAAGATGCTGCTCTGCCCCATGCCGGGCGTCGTCACCGCGATCCACGTCAAGGAAGGCGACACGGTCGAGGACGGCCAGCCGCTCGCCGTGGTCGAGGCCATGAAGATGGAAAACGTCCTGCGCGCCGAGCGCCGCGGCACGGTCAAGAAGGTTGCCGTCGAGGCCGGCTCGAGCCTGGCGGTCGACGAGATGATCCTGGAGTTCGAGTGATGGCGCGGGCCACCCCCACTCCGTCCCGGGCTCTGCCCGCGACACCTCTCCCCCTCGAAAGGGGAGAGGAAACGCCAGCTGCGTGCGCGGCGCTTTTCCTCGCCCCCGGGCAGGGGGAGAGGTGGCGCGCGAAGCGCGACGGAGTGGGGGTGTTTCCATCTCGGGAGACGACATCATGACCAATCCCGACCTCGCCAAATGGCGCGCGCTGGCCGAGAAGGAAGTAAAGGCCGATCCGGCGGACAAGCTCACCTGGCAGACGCCGGAAGGCATTGCGGTCAAGCCGCTCTATACGGTCGACGACGTCGAAGGCCTCGGCCACATCCACTCGCTGCCGGGCATGAAGCCGTTCCTGCGCGGGCCGCGCGCCACCATGTATACCGGTCGTCCCTGGACGATCCGGCAATATGCGGGCTTCTCCACCGCCGAAGAGTCGAACGCCTTCTACCGCAAGGCGCTGGCTGCGGGCCAGCAGGGCGTCTCGGTCGCCTTCGATCTTGCCACCCATCGCGGCTACGACAGCGATCATCCGCGCGTCGAGGGCGATGTCGGCAAGGCGGGCGTTGCGATCGACTCGGTCGAGGACATGAAGATCCTCTTCGACGGCATCCCGCTCGGCGACATCTCCGTGTCGATGACGATGAACGGCGCCGTCATTCCGATCCTCGCCAATTTCATCGTGGCGGGCGAGGAGCAGGGCGTGTCGCGCGCCGCTCTTTCCGGAACCATCCAGAACGACATCCTCAAGGAGTTCATGGTCCGCAACACCTACATCTACCCGCCCGAACCCTCGATGCGGATCGTCGCCGACATCATCGAATACACGGCCAACGAGATGCCGAAGTTCAACTCGATCTCGATTTCCGGCTATCACATGCAGGAAGCCGGTGCGACGCTGGTGCAGGAGCTCGCCTTCACGCTCGCCGACGGGCGTGAGTATGTCCGCGCGGCGCTGAAGAAGGGCCTCGACGTCGATGCTTTCGCAGGGCGGCTGTCCTTCTTCTTCGCCATCGGCATGAACTTCTTCATGGAAGCCGCCAAGCTGCGCGCCGCGCGCCTGCTCTGGACGCGCATCATGGAGGAGTTCGAGCCGAAGAAGGCCTCCTCGCTGATGCTGCGCACGCACTGCCAGACGTCGGGCGTGTCGCTGCAGGAACAGGATCCGTACAACAACATCGTGCGGACCGCCTATGAGGCGATGGCCGCAGTGCTGGGCGGTACGCAGTCGCTCCACACCAATTCCTTCGACGAGGCGATCGCGCTGCCGACGGAGTTCTCGTCGCGCATCGCGCGCAACACGCAGCTGATCCTCCAGCACGAGACCGGCGTCACAAAGGTCGTCGATCCGCTGGCCGGTTCCTATTACGTCGAAAGCCTCACCAGCGAACTCGCCGAAAAGGCCTGGGCCCTGATCGAGGAGATCGAGGCGATGGGCGGCATGACGAAAGCCGTCAATGACGGCCTGCCAAAGCGCCTGATCGAGGAGGCGGCGACCCGTCGCCAGGCCGCCGTCGACCGCGGCGACGAGGTGATCGTCGGCGTCAACAAGTACCGGCTGGAGACCGAAAGCGAGATCGAAATCCTCGCGATTGACAACAAGGCCGTGCGCGAAGCGCAGGTGAAGCGCCTGGAGCGCATCCGCCGCCAGCGCGATCCGAAGAAGGTGGAAGAGGCGCTTGCGCGGCTGGAAGCCGTGGCGAAGACCGGTGAGGGCAACATTCTCGAGGTCGCAGTCGAGGCTGCGCGCGTGCGTGCGACCGTCGGCGAGATTTCCGACGCGCTTCGCCGCGCCTTCGGTGACCATGCCGCCGTGCCGGAGGTCGTGCGCGACGTCTATGGCCCGGCCTATGATGACGAGCCGGAATACGCGACGCTCGTGAACCGCCTCACGGACTTCGCAGAGGCGCTCGGCAAGAAGCCGCGCATCCTCGTGGCCAAGCTCGGCCAGGACGGGCACGACCGCGGCGCCAAGGTGATCGCGTCGGCCTTCGGCGATATCGGCTTCGAAGTGATCGCCGGCCCGCTGTTCCAGACACCGGAAGAGGCAGCCGGCCTTGCGGTCGAAAAGAAGGTGCACGTCGTCGGCATGTCGTCACTCGCCGCCGGCCATCGCACGCTCGCCCCGCAGCTCGTCGAGGCACTGAAGGCGAGGGGGGCGGACAACATCATCGTCGTCGTCGGCGGCGTCATCCCGCGCCAGGACTACCAGTTTCTGCTCGACAGCGGCGTGTCGGCCGTCTTCGGCCCCGGCACCAACGTGCTCGATGCCGCCCGCGCGGTCATCGACCTGATGGAAGGCCGGCGCCGCAACGAGCCCTGAGGGTAAAAAAAGAGGCGGGGCCGAAGCCCCGCCAGTCGCACCCCCGCGTCGCCGGACGCAGCTCGGAAAACTCAGGAAACCAGCATCGGATCGAATGCCTCGACGAACAGCGTCGCCGCGCAGGTCGACGGTTCGAAGGTGCCGACCCAGATGTCGTACTGCCCGGACGATCCGCCCTCGATCGTCAGCATCGGGTGGGGCCCGCCCTCGAAATCATCGGCATAGTGCCACGACCCGTCCGCGGCGTTGACCAGAAGCATCGTATCGCACGCGCCAAGCACGAAAAGATCGAGCCCGAGATGCTCGGTGCCGGAAAGCGTCAGCGTGACGTCCGGCTTCCTGGCGACGAACCCGACGCCCGGGAGCGCGCTGCAATCCATCAGGTCGAGTTCGCCGCCGGCCGTCAGCTCGAGCACCAGAGGGCTCGAGATCAGCTCATGTGCCATGAGATGCTCGCTCGTCTGGCGCACTTCGAAGGCCGGACAGTAGGCGGCGCCGGCAAGGCTGGTCTGGATGTTGGCGGCCTGCGCGAACCCGGACGCCATCGTCGAGACCGCAAGAGAAACCGCCGCAAGAAGATGTGCGCTGCGCATGTGTCCCACTCCGATGCCGGCTCCGATTGCGCCGTTCGAGCATGAGACGCCGCCATCGTGCCGATCCTTGGGGTGGCCTCGCGAAAAATTTTGCCCCGCCCGGTTTGGCAGATTGGGGCGATGGTCTATCGATGCGGCATGAAGCTCTTCGACATGGACCACGCCTGGTTCCGCCCCTTGTGGGTCCGCATCCTCATCATCGCTGTAGCTGCCGGGTGGGCAGCGTTCGAGGCGAGCATGGGGGAGACCGTCTGGGCCGTCATCTTCGGTGCGATCGCCGCTTACGGCGTGTGGTCGTTTTTCATCGATCCCGAGGCGCGTCGGAAGCGGTAAGGGGACTAGGTGCGTCCTTCGAGGCGCGGCTCCGCCGAGCACCTCAGGATAAGGGAGAGTGGTGCGTGACCCTCTTGCCCAAAGGTGCAGATTTCAACGGCACTGGATGTAGCGCTCACCTCCCTCATCCTGAGGTGCGAGCGGAGCGAGCCTAGAACGACGCACCCGGCAGTGGGAGAACGAAGGGGCACCCCACCCCCTCATCCTGAGGTGCGAGCAAAGCGAGCCTCGAAGGACGCACCCCGAGGCTCGGTTTAACGTCAGATGTCGAACTGATACGTCGCCGGTATCCAGCGATAGCCGACATCGAGCTTCTCGACGAAGCCCATTGCCGGGAAGGGCATGTGATAGCCGATGAACGGGATGCGGTCGGCGGCGATCATGTCGAACACGCGCTTGCGGGTTTCCGCCGCAGCGGCCTTGTCCATGTCGAAGGCGACCTCCCAGTCCGGCCGGCGCAGCGACACGATGTAGTGGTTGGCGACGTCGCCCGTCAGCATCACCTGCTGGCCGTCGCTCTCGATGCGGTAGGCCAGGTGGCCGGGCGTGTGCCCGAAGGTCTCGACGGCCGTGATGCCCGGCACCACTTCCGAGCCTTCCGACAGGAAGGTCGCGTTCTCGGCGAGCGGCACCACGACAGTGCGCACGGCATTGGCCGCATTTTCCGTCGGACCGGACAGGCGCTCGTCGGCGGTCCAGAAATCATACTCCGCCTGGCCCATCACGTAGCGCGCGTTCGGGAAGGCCGGCGCGCCGTCTTCCATCAGGCCGCCAATGTGGTCGCCGTGGAAATGCGTGAGCACCACGATGGTGACGTCTTCCGGCGCATGGCCTGCCGCCTGCAGGCGCTCGCGCATCTGGCCGAGCCCGTTGCCGCGTCCGTTTGCGCCCAGCCCGGTATCGAACAGGACCAGTTCCGAGCCTGCGCGTACCAGCGTCGGCGTGAAGCCGTTGACGAAGCGGTTGGTCGGCAGGAAGTTTTCCTCGAGAAGCTCGGCAACCGCTGCGGCGTCCTGATCGGCGCCAAAGGTCGGATGCGGGCCATCACCGGGGCGACCGCCGTCGAACAGCGTCGTGACTTCGAAGCTGCCGATGCCGAAACGGCGGTAGCCGGGGATCGCAGGCGCCATCTCGTCATCCTGTGCGTAGGCTGCGCGGACCATGATCTGCGGTGCTGCAAGAGCCGCAGCGCCCACGGCGCTGAGCTTGAAGAGCGAACGTCTGCTGGCGCGTAGCGTCATCGGGTGTCTCCTGGCGTTGATTGCGGATAACGCCCCACATGGCAAGGCGGGCGGCCGCGACAACCGCCTCACGCCATTGTTATCCTGTTATGCAGCCTCAGGTGGCGCGTGCGGGACGATTGTCCCGCCTGACCGCTTCGTGCTAGCAGCCGCGCATGCCGATCCAAGCTTTGCCGGCAACCGCGCCTTCCAGCCAGACGGACGCGCGCGCTTGAACCGCACGATCCCGCTCATCCTTGCCGTCGCCCTGTTCATGGAAAACATGGACTCGACCGTCATCGCGACGTCGCTTCCCGCGATCGCGGCCGACATCGGCACGAGCCCGATCACGCTCAAGCTGGCGCTCACCTCCTATTTCGTCGCGCTCGCGATCTTCATCCCGGTCTCGGGCTGGATGGCCGACCGCTATGGCGCCAAGCGCATCTTTCGCGCCGCGATCGGCGTCTTCGTGATCGGCTCGATCGCCTGCGCGGTTGCCGGCTCGCTGACGGAATTCGTCATCTCGCGCTTCCTGCAGGGCATGGGCGGCGCGATGATGACGCCCGTCGCGCGTCTCGTTCTGGTGCGCTCCACGCCGCGCGCGCAGCTTGTCCAGGCGATGGCGTGGCTGACGATCCCCGGCCTCATCGGGCCGCTGGTCGGCCCGCCCGTCGGCGGCTTCATCACCACCTTCTTCACCTGGCACTGGATCTTCCTGATCAACGTGCCGATCGGCCTTCTGGGCATCTGGCTGTCCGGCCGGGTGCTTCCCGAACTCGAAAGCATGCCCGCCGGCCGTCTCGACGCTACAGGTTTCCTGCTATCGGGCGCGGCCGCTGCGGGCATTGTCTTCGGCCTCTCCGTCATATCCATGCCGGCTCTGCCGCCGCTTGTAGGCATCTCGACGCTGCTCATCGGCTTTGCCGCCGCCTATGGCTACGTGCTGCACGCGCGGCGGGTCGACCGTCCGCTCCTCAATCTCGGCCTCATGGCGAACCCGGCCTTGCGCGCGGCCGTCATCTCCGGCTCGCTCTTCCGCATCGGCGTCGGCGCCGTGCCGTTCCTGCTGCCGCTGATGTTCCAGGTCGGCTTCGGCCTGTCGCCCTTCCAGTCGGGGATGCTCACCTTCGCCTCGGCCTTCGGCGCGATCGCCATGAAGTTCGTGGCCAGCACGGCGCTCAAGAATCTCGGCTTCCGCTCGGTCCTGATCCTCGCCTCGCTCATTGGCGGCGCGCTGATCGGCGTCAACGCGCTCTTCCGGCCCGACACGCCTTATGCGCTCATCATCGCGGTGCTGATCGCCTCGGGCCTGATGCGCTCGCTCTTCTTCACCAGCGTCAATGCGCTCGTCTTCGCCGAAATCCGCAACGAGGAAACCGGCGAGGCCAGCGCCATCTCAGCCGTCGCCCAGCAGATCTCGATCGCGCTCGGCGTCGCGGTGGCCGGCCTCATCCTGGAACTTCACGGCGTGGCGACAGGCGAGCCGATCGGGCTCTCCTCCTTCGTCATCGCCTTCCCGATCATCGCCGGCCTGACAATGCTCGCCGCGATCCCGCTCCTGCGGCTGCCGCCCATGACGGGCAGCGCCGTCTCCGGTCATCGCCGGGCCGAGATGCGGCCCGAGATCGTGGAGTAGCGCTCAGGCCGCCGCGTCGTCGCCCTGAGGTCCGGCGCGGCCCTTGAAGCCCTTGGCGAGGATATAGAGCTCGACCGATTCATCGCGCGAAGCCGGCGGCTTGACGTGATGGACCGACTGGAAGTTGCGCTTCAGGAGATCGAGCAGCGCGTTCTCCGTCCCGCCCTGAAACGTCTTCGCCACGAAATGCCCGCCCGGCTTGAGCACCGCGATCGCGAAATCCGCTGCGATCTCGCAGAGATGCATGGTGCGGATATGGTCCGTGCGCCGATGCCCGGTCGTGGGTGCGGCCATGTCGGACAGGACGATGTCCGGCTCGTCGCCCAGCGTCTCGATGAGGCGTTTCGGCGCGTCATTGTCGGTGAAATCCATCTGCAAGACGGTCGCGCCGGGCACCGCATCCATCTCCAGATAGTCGATACCGACCACCGTCGGGGCATCGACAGGCGATTTCACCTTCGCCGCCGCGATCTGGCACCAGCCACCGGGCGCCGCGCCGAGGTCGATCACCTTAAGGCCGGGCTTGAGCAGCTTGTAGCGCTCGTCGATCTCGACCAGCTTGAACGCCGCGCGCGAGCGATAGCCGGCTGCCTTCGCCTTGTGGACGTAGGGGTCGTTCATGTGCCGCTCGAGCCAGCGGCGCGAGGAGTTCTTGAGCCCGCTCTTCTTCTTGATGCGGGTCTTCAGGACCCGCTCTCCACCGCCGGGTCCCTTGCCGGGCTTCTTCATGAAGGTCTTGCTCCCCGCCTGCGGCTGCGCCGCCATGCGCCATCATCCGCCATCAGGTCCGACAGCATTCCTTCGCGAAGGCCCCGATCGGCCACGCGCAGGCGCTCCGACGGCCAATGGCGCCGGATCGCCTCGAGGATCGCGCAGCCGGCCAGCACGAGATCGGCGCGGTCTGCGCCGATGCACGGATTGGCGACGCGCGCCGCGAAATCCCAGGACAGTAGCCGCGCCACCATGGCATCGACATTGGCCGAATCCATCCAGAGCCCATCGACGCGCCTCCGGTCGTAGCGGTCGAGTTCCAGATGCACGCCTGCGAGCGTCGTCACCGTTCCCGACGTGCCGAGCAGGTGGAAACTGCCGCGGCCGGCCAGATGCTTCAGCCGGTGGCGCTCGGGAAACGCATCGAGCATGCCGCTGACATGGTCGACCATGGCCGCGAAGATCTCGGGCGTCACGTCGCGCCCGCCGAACTTCTCGGCCAGCGACACGACGCCGATCGGCAGCGAGGTCCAGGCGACGATGTGGTTGGCAAGCCGCGGCGTGCGCTGGCGCGTCAGGTCCACCAGCGCGATCTCCGACGAGCCTCCGCCGATGTCGAAGAGGACGACGCCTTCCGTTTCCCGCTCCACCAGCGTGCCGCAGCCGGACACTGCCAGCCGCGCCTCGGTCTCGCGATCGATGATCTCGAGCTGCAGCCCGGTACGCTCCTCGACCCGGTCCAGGAATTCCTGGCCGTTTTCGGCCGACCGGCAGGCCTCCGTCGCGATGAGCCGCGCCCGGTCGATCCGCCTCTGGCCGAGCTTGTGGGCGCAGACCGCAAGCGCGTCCACCGCCCGATTCATGGCGGCGTCGGACAGCCGGCCCGAACTCGTCAGCCCCTCGCCGAGCCGCACGATGCGCGAGAACGCGTCGATCACGCGGAACTGCCCCGGCCGTGTCGGCACGGCCACGAGCAGCCGGCAATTGTTGGTGCCGAGATCGAGCGCGGCATAGACCGGAAGATCGGAGGGACGCGCCGGCTGGCCAGGCGCCGGCTGCGGCCGGGACGGACGGCTATCGCCCGCAACAGCAGGGTGAGCATGCGCTATGCCGTGCGTACGAGCCTTGGCAGCCTCGCCGCTCGCCGCTGCGTCGTTCTCACTGGCAGTGCCTTGCGATGAATGCGCTGGTCGGCCTGTCGGAGTGTCGGGGCGCCGGTCCACCGAAGGCGACCAGCCGCCCGGTGCGCGGCCTGGCCGTGCCTCGTGATGGTGTCGCGCCGCGTGTCCCGTGTCATCCGGACGGCTGTCGCGACTTAAGCCCCCTCGATCATGCCGGCCCGCCCCATCGGTCTGTGCTGCGTCGTCAGCCGCCGTCGCTGCCGCGCCGTGAGACCCATCGGACCCGGGCCGCTGGCTTTTGCCGGTGCCTGTTCCGTGACCGTTGGCACGGGCACCGGCAGGAGAAGATGAATGCAGGTCGCCCGCCGCGCTTCCGCCGCGCACCGCCATATCCGCAGCGACGGTGTCGCGGCCGCTTTGGCCTTGACTGCCGGCGGCGCTCCCGCGCGCGCGCGGCGAAAACCCTGTGCCGGAACGGACGGGTTCGCCACGCTCGCGACCATGATCGTCGGGGCGGAGGGCGTCCGGAACCTGCGCACCCACGCCACCGGGGCCGGGGAGGGGGTGGCCTGCCGCGCCCTGGGCGAAAACCTTGCGCCCGCGCTTGCGCCGCCGCCTGCGGGGCTTCTTTTCGCCGGGCTGGCCGGCAGCGGCACCTTGCGGCGGTGCCGTCCACGCAGGCCCCTTGCGGCCTGCGCCCTTCGGTGCACCTCGCTCTGCAGGCGACGCCTGGTCGCCCTTCTCGCGCGATACCCCGCCGCCCGGCGCGCTTGCGCCTTCATGGGGGTCCTTCACGTCATGTCCTTCTGCCCCGCGCGCACCATGGAGGGCAGCAGCTGGGGCGCTTTTCTTTGCGTTGCCCCAACTCTATCAGCCGTTGCGCATTTGACCAAGGCCAACCTGCGCCGGCTGACAAACCCCTCCCGCGACGCCGCCGAGGCGCCGCGCCCCGCCATCTGCCGCGACGTCGCCGAGGCGCCGCGCTCCGCCATCTGCCGCGACGTCGCCACCATTTTGCAACACACCCTTGACTATCGCGCCCGCTTGACCGAAAAGCAGGCCCGCACCGACCGGGGTCACCCCTCGGCGCCTGTTGGGGAATAGGTTAACGGTAGACCCACGGACTCTGACTCCGTTAGTCCTGGTTCG
>VFQU01000320.1_pt1 | contig 46337 bp, 36 predicted proteins | sample 3512311 | NCBI WGS metagenome assembly VFQU01 (sample SAMN10412377, study PRJNA504923) | tailings metagenome | isolation source: Relicate 3 Philex TSF3 active mining site | place: Philippines: Tuba, Benguet | collected 2017-08-29 | reverse complement strand
GCTGGTGCTGGAACGGCGGTGTGAGGATCAGGGTTGGAATTACGGTAACAAGCGGGTGCTGGGGGAGACGCTGCCGTCGTATCCGGAAACGACGGGCCTTGCATTGTTGGGGCTGGTGGGGCAGAAGGCGGAGTTGGGGGGCAGTCTGGCCAAGGCGCGGCAGGACTTTGCGGTGACGGGCAGCGCGTATGCGCGGGCACTGCTGGGGCTGGCGTTGCGGCTGCATGGGGAGAAGGTGGAGTTTGCGTTGAGCGAGGGCGTGCACCCGAGCCGGAACGTGGCGCTGACGGCGCTGGAGTTGCTGGCGGCGCGAGGGGAGCGGAAGGACTGGCTGCCATGAAGCGGCGGGAGTGGATGGTGGGGGCCGCGCTGAGCGGGCTATCCTGCACGAAGAGCGAGGAAGGGAAGATGATGCCAGCAAGCACGGCACAGGTGGCCGTTGTGAAAGCCGCCCGCTATGAGGGGGAACTTCTGGGTGTAATGGAGGCGGGGCTGCGGGAGGCGTGGCCGGAGGCGGGCGGGTTTGTGCGCGGCAAGACGGTGTTGCTGAAGCCAAACCTGGTGGAGTTTGACGAGAATACGTGCATCAATACGGACCCGCGACTGGTGCTGGCGGTGCGGGAGCTTTTTCTGAAGTTGGGGGCAGGGAAGGTGATCATTGGGGAGGGTCCGGGGCACCGGCGGGATACGTGGGATCTGGCTGAGCAGGCGGGGTACCGGAAGTTGTGGCCGGGCTTTGATGAGCAGTTTGTGGATCTGAACCTGGATGATGTGCGGGCGGTGCGGGCGTTTGAGGATTCGATGGATCTGTACCTGCCGCGGACGGTGCTGGAGGCGGATCTGGTGGTGAGTGTGGCGAAGATGAAGACGCATCACTGGGCTGGGGCGACGTTGAGCATGAAGAACTTCTTCGGGATTGTGCCGGGGGCAATTTACGGATGGCCCAAGAATCTGTTGCACTACCAGGGGATTGACCGCTCGATTGTGGAGCTGAACCGGCTGGTGCGGCATACGTTCGCGATTGTGGACGGAGTGGTGGCGATGGAGGGCAACGGGCCGATCCAGGGGACACCGGTGCCGGCGGGGGTGGTGGTGATGGGGCGGGATGTGGCGGCGGTGGATGCGACGTGTGCGCGGCTGATGCGACTGGAGCCGGGACGGATTCCGTATTTGCGGGCGGCGGCGGCGCGGTTGGGGCTGGCGATTGAGGAACAGGCGATTGAACAGCGGGGGGAACGGTTGGGTGAGCTGGCGCGGCCGTTTGCGGTGATTGAAGATTTTGCAGCGATGCGCATGGGCTGAAGCGGTTATGATGAGGGTTGGCTATGCGCCGGTTGATTTTTTGGGAATTTCCCCGTGCCAGTTGGCAATATGACGTGGTGGTGGCGCTGCTGCTGGCCTTCATCTTCTTTACGCCGCGGGAGTGGTTTCGCGACCAGCCGCGGGCTTCGAACGTTTCGATGGTACCTGCGGGCGATGGTGCGTACGTCTTCTATATAGACCCGCACGCGCTGGCGGGGGTGACCGAAGAGAAGCGCAACGGCGAAGCGCAAGCCATCATTGCCCGCAAGTACAAGGAATCGTGGCAGGTGGTGAGGCTGGAGACGCTGTTTGACGCAGAGAACGAGGTGAAAGGATTCCTTGCTTACGCGAAGCGTTAGTACCGTTCTGCTGCTGGCGGGTGCGCTGGCGGGTGCACCGCTGACCCTGCCCGAAGTGCTGGCCAAGCTGGACCAGAACGCCGCCACTTTCCGCGCGATGAGTGCGAAGCTGGAACGGATTGACTACACGGCGGTGTTGAAGGATTCGGCCAGGGAGACGGGGACGATTCTGCTGCTGAAGAAGAAGCCGGGTTCAGTGGCGATGCGCATTGACTTCAAGGAACCGGACGCCAAACAGATCAGCTATGCCGACAAGAAGGTGCAGAGCTATCTGCCGAAGATCAACACGGTGCAGATTGTGGATGTGGGCAAGATTGACAACCTGATCAGCCAGGGGATTCTGATCGGGTTTGGGACGACAGCGAAGGAATTGCAGAAGTCGTACAAGTTGAAGGTGTTGGGTGAGGAAGCCATTGGGGGCAAGCCGACGACCAAGATTGAGTTGACGCCGCACGGGGACTCGGCGCTGATGAAGATCCGGAAGATTGAGGTGTGGTTGAGCCATGCGGACGGGTATCCGCTGCGGCAGAAGCTATATCAGGGGGCAGGGGATTACAACCAGGCCAGCTATACGGATTTGAAGATCAACCCGCCGCTGCGCGAACAGGATCTGAAGCTGGACTTGCCGAAAGACGTCAAGAAGGAATACCCAGCCAAATAGGCATGTCGGCCGACCGGATACACGCCTCTGCCTCGCGCCTGGGGTTCATTGACTGGGCGCGCGGATTTGGCGCGTTGATCATGCTGCAAGGGCATGTGACGCATAGCTGGATGGCGAAGGACCGTCAAGGGGAGCCGTTCTATGTGCTGTCGCAATATCTGGGGGGAATGCCGCCGGCCATCTTTCTTTTTCTGACGGGGGTGACGCTGGCGTTTCTGATGGATTCGCTGTCGCGGAAGGAGCCATCGGCACGGGGGCGGGTGGTGGCAACGTTGAAGCGGGTGCGGTATTTCTTCGTGATCGCGCTGCTGTTCCGGCTGCAGTTGTGGGCGTTTGCGCTGCCGTATTCGAACGTGGCGGACTTGTGGAAGGTGGACATACTCAACTGCATGGGCATCACCGTGCTGGCGTTGACGTGGTTGGCGGTGCTGGATACGAGGCGGCGGGTGTGGTGGTCGGGCGTGATGGGGCTGGGGATTGCGTGTCTGTCGCCGCTGTTGACCCGGGACCTGGTGGCGTGGTTGCCGCGGTTGGCGCAGGATTATCTGGTGGCAGACCCGAATACGTTCAGCCTGTTTCCGTGGGGGGCGTTTCTGGCCTTTGGGGTGACGGCGGGGAGCATCCTGCGGATGACGCCGGTCGAGCAGTATAACTCGCTGCTGCAGTGGAGCTTTCTGCTGGGACTGGGCTGGATCTACATTTCGCAATACACCTCGAACCTGCCGTATGTGATTTATCCAAATGGGAATTTCTGGCTGGATTCGCCGGCGCTGACGTTTATCAAGACGGGGTTGGTGATGGTGATGGTGAGTGTGGGGTATGTGTGGATGCGGTATCTCGATGGAAGGCGGAGCTGGGTAGCCACATTGGGGCAGCACAGCCTGCCGGTGTACTGGGTGCATGTGGAACTGGTGTACGGGCGGCTGTCAGACCCCTTTAAGCAGTCGTTGAATGAGTGGCAGGCGGTGGGTGGGGCGGTGGTGGTGATTGTGGCGATGATCGTGATGGCGCACTACAAGGGGCGCTATGACCGCGGGGAATGGCCGGCGAAAGCGCGGGCGCTGTAGCGGGCGAGCAGGGTGGCGGCGGCGAGAGCCGCGAGGACGAAGAAGTAGAAGAGGGAGTCCCAACCCCAAGTGTTGACGAAGACGGCAACGATGTAGCTGGAGACGATTTGCCCGAGGCTGCCGATGCAGTTGACAGTGCCGGTGGCACGGGCGGCGAGGTGAGCGGGGACGGCTTCGAGGGATGCGGCGCCGCCAATGATCAAGTCAGTACCGTAGATGAAGATGCCCATGAGGGAGATGCTCAAGAGCACGCCGGATTGGCCAGTGCGGCTGAGCAGGGGGTGAGCGAGGAAGGCGAGCGAGAGCAGGCCTAAGAGGGCTGCGCCGACGGGAAGGCGGCGGCTACCCCAGAAGCGGTCGGAGCAATAGCCGGCCAGCAGAGGTCCGAGTGCACCGGCGAGTTCAAAGAGCGAGGCGCTGTAGCCGGCGAGATCCTGTGCGTAGCCGAGGCTTTGGACGAGATAGAGAGGGAGCCAGTAGAGCAGGGTATAGCGGGTGGTTTTGAGAAGGAAGTAGGCGGCGCAAATCACTCGAAGTTCAGGGAAGCGGAGGACGGCAAACCAGTCGCGCCAGGAGGAGGTGTCGGAGGCAATGTGAACAGTGTTTACTTGATGGGTGCGCTCGCGGGTCAGCAGGCTGAAGAGGAGTGTGACGGCGGCGAGGACGAGGGCCGGAATGACGAAGGCGCGACGGAAGCCGAGGCCTTGCCAGAGGGGGAGATTCACGGCGGTGTAGGTGGCGAAGGCGGTGGCGAGAAAGCCGCCGAAGACATAGCAGGTGCCCCACCAACTGAGGACGACACCGCGTTCGCGGCGGTGGAACCAATCGCCGAGGAGTTTGAGAATCGCGGACCAGCCGCAACCCTGGCCGAGGCCATTGAGCAATTGCAGGCCGAGCCAGAGCGGGTAGCTGGTGGTGAGCGTCATGGCGAGGTTGGCGGTAATGCTGAGGACGGCGCCGAGGATGGCGATGCGGCGGCCGCCGAAGCGGTCGGCCAGGTGGCCGGCGAAGAACTGGCCGAGGGCGTAGAGCAGGCTGAAGGCAAAGACGAGGTGAGCGAGGTCAAAGGAGCCATAGCGGCTATCGGCGCTCAACATGGGCATGACGACGGGGAAGTTCTTGCGGCAGAAGTAATAAGCCGCGTAGAGCAGCCAGGAGGCTGCGAATATCTTGACCCGCCATTGACGCACTGGGTACAGGCTAACGCTCAGGGGGAGGGTTTGTCAGTCATGCAATTGACATTCAATTCGCTATATGATGACCCGCATGGCTGCAAAGTACGAAGTGAAAAAGACCAAGACCGGATTTGTCTTCAACCTGAAGGCGCCGAACGGGAAGTACATCCTGACCAGTGAGGTGTACAAGGAGAAGCGCAGTGCGCTGGCGGGCGCGGAGAGTGTGCGAAAGAATAGCGGGGCAGAGAAGAATTATGAACAGCGGAGTTCGAAGAAGAAGGAGCCGTACTTTGTATTGCTGGCCAAGAACGGGGAAGTGATCGGCAAGAGTGAGATGTACAAGACGATGAAGGGGTGCCGGAATGGTATCGCGTCGTGTATCAAGTTTGGGCCGGAGGCGCGGCTGGTGGATCTGAACCCCGAGTAAGTGGCCAGAGGGCCTGGAGCATCGCCAAGGCATTGGGCGAGTCGCTGTGGACACAGAGGGTGTCGCAGCGGCTCTGGAGTTGTGCGTATTGGGCAACGGCGAGAGCGGGATCGTCCAGAACAGCGTCAGGTTCGGAACGAGGGACGAGGAGACCGGCGGGAGTGTAACGGCGGTCGGCAAAGCCTTCGCGCCAGACCACGAAACCCTGCCGGCGGAAGACCGGCAGCATGACGGAGCCCGCCAGGCCGATGAGGACAGTGTCGCGCGCGGCGAGATGGACGCCACGGGCAATGGCGGCGGCCACTTCGCCATCGGCAGCCGCTTCATTGTAGAGAGCGCCGTGGGGCTTGACGTGGGTGAGTTCGAGACCGGCTTCGCGGGCGGCGTCGCGAGCGAAGGCGACCTGGGTTGCGACAAGGTCGGTGACTGCGGCGGCGTTGAATTGCTTGCCGAAGAGGGGCCGGCGGCCGAAGTGTTCTGGATCGGGGTAGCCGGGGTGGGCGCCGGCGCGAACCTGGGCAGCGGCGGCTTCGCGGAAGGTGGCGCGGGTAAGTTCGGGAGAGCCGGCATGGGCACCGCAACATACATTGGCGAGATGGAGGTAGCGGAGAAGCTCACGCTGGGCACCGGACTCATAGAGGGCAGGGGACTCGCCGAGATCGCAATTCAGGAGCATGGCCACCCCAGATGACGCCAACCGTCATGGAGGCGCTGGTAGAGTTGGCGGGCAAGGTCCGGGCTGACACGTCCGAAACGGATTTCCTCGCGGGGACGCAGCTGGCCGAGGGTTTCCCAATCGGCGGCAATGACGCTGGCGAGAATGGGGTAGCCGCCGGTGGCGGGATGTTCGCAGCCGAGCACCTGGGGCTGGCCCGAAGGGGGAATCTGGATGGCGCCGTGCCAGGCGCCGCAACTGACAAGGGATTGCTGCGGGGCCGGCAGGGCGAGGCCTTCGAGGCGGACGGCCATGCGGGAGGATTTGTCACTGACGCGATAGATAGCACCGGTGAGGAGCGAGAATGCTTCGGGAGAAAAAAGAGTCGCGTGTGGGCCTTCGACAACCCGCAGCACCTTGACGTTGTTTATCAGAAGCGGCGCATGCCAGTCTTCGCGCAGCGGAGGGCGGGGGACAGGGGGCGGCAAGGGGGCCAGGGGAAGCTCAACGCCCCGCTGGAGGACGCGGCCGCCGAGGCCACTCTGGAGGTGAGTGGAGGCGCTGCCATGCCAGCGTGGAACGGCGAGTCCGCCAGCGAAGGCGATGTAGCCGCGGAGGCCGTTGCGAGCAAAATCGCCCTGGAGGGTATTGCCGGGACGGACTTCAATCGGTTCCAGGTGCCGCAGCGGTCGGCCGTCGAGTCGCCAGCCAAAATCAGCGCCGCTGACTGCGATGCGGGTAGGTTGCTGAAAGAGTAGCCGGGGGGCCTTGAGCGTGACTTCGAGGGAAGGCAGGACGGCAGGATTGCCGGCGGCGTAATTGGCCTGGGCCAGACTGTGGGGGCACATGGGGCCCGCTTCGCTGAGGCCGTAACGGGCGAGGCCGTGACGGGGTAGGTCCTGGACGGAGGTGAGGCTGCCGGATTCGAGGAGTTTGACCATGGGCGTTACCAGGACTTGGGGTTAGCGGGGTAGAATCGAACCTGCGCGCCGATTTCGAGGGGGGTAAAGGTGTTGCGGCTGGGGTCGAGGACCTTCAGGGGGGTCTGGCCGAGGAGCCGCCAACCGCCGGGTGAGGCGACGGGGTAGATGCCGCACTGGACGCCAGCCAGGGCTACGCTGGAGGCGGGCACCTGGGTGCGGGGGGTGTCGAGCCGGGGGAGGGCCCACTGGCTGGGCCAGCCGGTGAGGTAGGCAAAACCGGGGAGGAAGCCGAAGAAGGCGACCGTGTAGGTGAGGTCGCAATGGGCGGAAACCAACTGGGAGACGGACATGTTCAGATAGTCAGCGCACCAGGGGAGATCTGGACCATAAGCGCCTCCATAGAAGACGGGTATTTCGATTTGGCGTACAGGGGGAAGTTCCACCATGCCAATCTGTTCCAAAAGAAATCGCAGGTGTTGCTCCAAGTCTCCGATAGAGATAGCAAGGGTGTCAAACTCCACGAGCAGGCTGTTGTAGGCAGGCGTGATTTCGCGTAAGCCTGTGGGTGGGGAGACGTCGAGAAGAGCCACGAGGCGATGGACCCGCTGCATGGTATCGAGGCGCAATTCGGAATCGAGGGGGTGGCCGAACTGGACGAGGAGGGCGGATTCGCTAGCGGGGAGAAAGGTAGGTTCCATCAGGGTTTGGGTGGCTATTGTACTTCTGATAATATATATTATCTCGCCAATCGGATCGCATTCTCCAAACTGGTTGCCGTGAGGTCCTCAAAGGCAATCGTCTGATTCCACGGGCACTGGCGAACCCGAAAGCTGTCTATCTGGTTCACCCCATAGTCTACAGTGATTGCGGGCAAGCCCATCTCGCCCAATTCGAGAACGAGATTGCGATTGCCCTTGGTGATACCCACGTCGGCGGCGCGCATGGTGCGGCTGAATTCTTCTTCGCCATCTCGATGCCAGAGGAGGATCTTGCGGCCGGGCCATTCCAGGCGCGCCATGGCGGCGGCGAGATGATGGCGCAGGGGGGCGCGACGCTCCGTGCGGCGGCCTGGGTACACGAAGACGGCCACGACCAAGTCGGACTCACGCAAGCCCATCTCGCGGCGAGCGGCAGCGCGGCTCCGCCGGCGAAATTGGAGCGGCCGCAGTACGGGGCCGCAATACTTGACCTTAGCGAACAGATAACTGGGTTCAGGATAAACGCCGGGATGATCGAGCAGCCAGACGCGCTGCGCCAGCGCGAGGCTGCGCATGCGCCAATCGGTCTCGTCGGGGAGGAACCAGTCGGTTACCGCCAGGCACGGCACCCCGGCGAGCGCTGCCGCCTCCAGTGCTTCAAACTCCTCAAGCGCGATCACCTGGCGGGGGCAGTGGCGGGCGATCCACTTCCCTGCCCGCTGGCGAACCGAAAAGAGGTCGGGATTGTCGTTCAGACGCAGATCATGAACCGGAAAGCCGCGTTCGCGCAAGAGGCGAGCGCCGGTGCCATAGGAAACGAATTCCACGGGCTGTGGCCAACGCAGCGCGAGATCCAGCGCCGCCAGGGCGTGGCCGCGGCCCCTGCCACGCACGAAGCAGGCTGTCACCGCAGCCATTCCGCCAATTGCCGGGCGGCCTGAATTGCGCCTTCTTCCTCCAGAACGGGCGGTGGGTCCGCCGGGCTCTGTGTGAGGTTGGAGATGAGTGTGAGGAGGGAGTCGACATTCAGATCGAGATAGCTGAGTTCGAAGAAGCTCTCGGCTGGCATGGGAAAGTAGGGATCGGTGGCGTAGTCGCAGAAGGCGACGCTGAGGCAGGGTTTGCCCCGGAGGCGCGCCTGGTCGATGACTTCTCGATCGCCTTTCGTCACGACGAGATCGGCCTGCGACAGCACGAGATCAACCTCGGCGGCGCTCCATTCCTGCTGGCGCGTTTGACCTTTGACCTGCATTCGCGGGTCCCAATCGAGCTTGAGGCCAGGCTGACGGGCTGCGGCCTCATTCAGGAGTTGCGCGAGGGGAAACAGCAGCTCGCGTTTGCGCGAGACCACCGCCACGCGAAGCTCTCCCGTACCGCTCCGGGGCTGGACCGGACCGGGTACGCCAAAGGGCGCGAGAGGAATGACGAGCGGATATAACTGGCGCGTGTCTTCATACCAGGGGGAATTGTCTTTGCTGTGAGTGAGCAGGACGCTGCGGCCCGGCCAATCGAGTTCCATGTTGTGGAGATGGCGAAGGCGCGGCAGGAGGTCCCATTCTTCGTGGTTGATGAGCGTGCCGGGCAAGCGACGGCGGCCTTCGAGCCAAAGGGCAAAAGCGTTTCCGACCTGCATCATGGTGGGCTCGGGACCGGTTTTGAGTTCGATGACCTGGCAGCCTGCTTGCCGCAGGTGCCGCAAACCTGGCCCGTAGGACATGAGCCGCAAACGATCGGGCAGCCCCAAGGACCGCCATACGTCGAGAATGGCCAAGGCCTCTTCGGCGCTGCGGACCTCGCGTCCCGCGACGAAATAGAGCACATCTCGATTGAGTTGGTGTTGCCCGAAGCGGCTTTGCCCCTGGTTCCACGCCATAAACTGGTTTCGCCCGAATTTCCGTTTCGCCACCAGGCGTTCCTTGCGGGGCCAAGCGTTCTTGTCGCCTTCCGGCAGGGTGCGGTAGCAACGCAGTTCTACGGAGTCTGGCAATGGCACGGGACCGTTGGCCAGCCGGGGGTCTGACTCGAGCTGAAACCGGAAGGGTTCACTCAAGACCCACTCCTGGCCCATCACGACACCATCGACGAGCAGTTCTACGCGTCCCACGCCGTCCACTTCGCCATCGAGGCGCAGCAACTCGGTAGGTTCGACATCGTAGTTATACGAAACCACGCGGGCATCGACGCGAATCTGCCGCAATCCTTCACCCCGCAGCAAGGAAGAAAGAGTAAAGCGGTAAAGGTCTTCGTCCTGGCCGAGCAAATCCCGCGTGGTTGGAACGTAGTGGTGGTCGGGTGTTACGCCGAAGTCTTCGAGTACCCTGCCCTCAGACCGCCCGGAACGCGTGCACTGCATCACGGATAAACGGAGATCGGCCCCTGGCGCCAGTTGCGGAAACTCATAGCCGTCGGACATGGTTTTCCCCGCAAACTCATTGGCATAAGTCCATACCGAAGCGCCGCCGCCACCGGTGGTGCCGTAGACACCGATAACAGGCCCGAGGCAATGATCCTGGAATCCCGCAGCAAACAGGTCGGTGGTGCTGTAGCAGTGGGGGTCGGTCACGAGGGCAACGCGGCCAAAATACAATTGACCGTGGTCATTGGCCTCTTCGCTACTGGTGAGGGGCCGCGCGGCGGAATAGATCAGCCCGTGGTCCTGCCGCAATTCGAAGCGGTCGAGGTCGGACTCGTCCCGCGCGGCCACCAATGAGCGCACGGTATCCGTATTCAGGTATTGAAACTTGACCGGTTCGATGCGCTGGGGGCTGAACAACTGCAGCAATCTCTCCCCGCATTGGACAGTGCCCCCACCGTTGCCGCGGACATCCAGAATGAGGGCCAGCGGGGCTTGCTGGCGAATCTCCTCCACTACTCTGGCCAATAGATTCACGAAGCTGGTGGGTTCATCATCAAAGGATCGAATGCGCAGTACGCCGACGGCAACCGTTTCGCTGGAGGTGGGGTGTTCGAGGGATAACACCTTCCACTCCACGCCCTCGAGGAGATCCACTGGTGTCCAGCCCAGTTGTTCCGGAGGCGGCAGGCGATAGAGGAGTTGCCGGAGACTGTCTTCCTCGTCGGTGACGCGAACTGACCATTCGAGAGTGACTTCGTCGCTCCGCCCGAAGCCCAATACGACGACAGGCGCCTCCGGTACGGCGAGACGCTTCAGAGGGCGGCTGGTGAGGTTGAAGATGGCGCGAGCGCGGCAGGCGTCGCGGTTGGCGCCACTTTCGCGGGAGGCCAGTTCTTCCACCACCAGGGCAATGGGCATGCCATTCCAGTGAGTGATCTCCACGCCGGGACGAAGCGGACCGAGCTCGAGACCGGCAGCGATATGAGTGACGACAAAGCTTTCCCGGGGCGAATCCTGACAAAGCCCAATCTGGAGCGGGAGAAAAGCGGTGGCACTGCGCAACGGCTCTGGCAGTTCATAGCTGGTGTGCGGATCATGCAACTTGTGCAGGATGCTGAGAATTTCACGGTTGAACTCCGTGCAGGGCAAAGGCAGACTGCGGCGGAGAGCGGCCAGGGCTTCCACCGGGTTGGCGCCGTAGCGGTTGCGCTTGAAGGGCAGGTGGACATAGACATCGCTCATGGCTCGCGACATGGCGAGCAGCATCGGCATGACCGAGCTGCTGTTGTACATCTGATCGAGATAGGCCTGGTTGTTGGTGTTCTCGAGAAACTGCCGGAGGCTCAAAAACTGCTGGCCGGGCCGCTTTCTGGCCCACTGCGCCCGCATGCGATTCAGTTCGTTACGCCTGTCCACTCTTTCCGGCACAGCGCAATCCTAGCATGTGGTATGCTCAAGCTCCAATTACACTGTCGATATTGGAGAAACGCATATGAGCGAACAAGAAAAAGCTGTACGGGCCTGTCTGATATTGCTGCTGCAATCGGCGCAGAAAATGATTGCCACGGTGAATCAACCGTCCATTACCCTCAGCAGTCTGGATGGTCAGTTGAAGAAGATCATCAAGTCGCTGAAGGATGGCGCCTCGAACCGGGTTTGCTAGCGGTTGTACTCTTTCCAGATTCTGGCGAAGCGGGGGTCCGCGTTGAGCTGCTTGAGAAAAGGCTCAGCGCGGATTTCTGTTTTTGAGCTTCCCTTGCGGAGCAAGCTGCTCAGTTGTTCGATGGCCGTCTCACGGTCTCCCACCAGTTCCCGCGCCATGCCCATGACAAAGCGAGTCGACAGATCGAGATTGGCCTCTTTGTCCAGGCGATCCAGCATGGTGAATGCCTTCGCTTTGTCTCCCTGCTTGGCGTGGATGGCGGCGAGGTAGGCCATGGCTTCGAAATCGCGTGGGGCGATGGCCAGATGCTGATTCACTTTCTCGATCGCGGTGCTGTAAGCGGTGGCTGCCTCTTTCGAGGAGCCTTTCTGCAGAGCAGTATCACCCACGCGTGACCACCCCAGATAATGATTGGGCTCAAAGGTGGTGGCGCGGCGGAAGCAGCGATCAGCCTCGTCCCACTGTCCGCGATAGTAGGCTACGTCACCGAGACCGATGTAGGCCAGAAAAGAAGGCTTCAGCGCGATCGTGCGTTCAAACTGCGCGCGGGCCTTCTCGAGCTCGCCCCGATAGAGGTACAACATGCCGAGGTTGCGATAGGGATAATCGTTGTCGGGGGTGAGATCGCGGGCCTTCACCCAGGCTTGCTCGGCCTCGTCATAGCGGGCGCGGGAATAATAGAACACGCCCAGCACGTTGAAGCCGTACCAGTCGGTGGGCCTGAGTTTGACGGCCTCCAGATGCGCGCGTTCGGCTTCGGCGTCGAGGCCCATGGCGGCATAGGTGCGGCCCATTTCGCGATAAGCCTCGGCGTTGCCGGGCTGCACTTCGAGAGCCTGGCGGAACTCAGCGATGGCCTCTTTTTCGCGGCCGGTCTGCCCATAGAGCAGACCGAGTTTGATGTGGGGGGCAGCGAGGTCCTTGCCCAGTTCGACGGCGCGGGTGGCGGCTTGTTCAGCTTGTTGGAGCCACAGTTTTTCGCCCGTGGCGCGGCTCTTGCGCCAGTAAGCTTCACCCAGTGCGGCAAAAGCGAGAGCATACCTGTCGTCAAGTTCGACGGCCCGCCGTAGCCGGTCAATGGCCCGGTCTACGTTGCCTGCGATGTCGAAACGGTGCAGATAGCCGCGGCCTTCGAGATAGGCGAAATAGGCTTCGGGCTGGCTGGTTTCGGTCGCGCCCAGGGCCTTTTCGAGTTGGGCATTCATGGGAACGTCGAGCATCTCGATGACGCGCCGGGTGACGCCATCGCGCATGGCGCGGATGTCGCTGGGGTCGGCCTCAAACTGTATGGCCTTCATCTGTTGCATGCCGCGGGCATCGACGAGGTTGGCCGTAAAGGCGATGGTCTGACCGATGCGGGACATACTGCCGGTGACGGCCATCTCAACGCCGTACTGCCGGCGGGCGGCCTCAACACTGTCGAGGCGACGGCCGCGAATCTCGCTCGCCGGCACAACGGCGAGCACGGTTTGAAATGGCTCCATTTGCGTCAGTTGCGCGGTGAGCACCTCGGCGATGCCGTCGGAGATGGCCTGGAGTTCGGTGTCCCCCGCGGCTGTCTGAAAGGGCAGCACTGCGACCATTTTCCGGCCTGGTTCCGCAGGAGTTTCCCTGCGGCTGACCCACCAACCTGTCGCAGCCAAGCCACAGAGCACCAAAGAGACGGCCAACCAGTTTCGCCGCCGGGAGGGCAGTTGCAGCGGCATGGTCTGCGTGGCTGTTTGATTGGCCCATTCCCGCAGCGCCGTGGTCATCTCGCGCATGGTGGGAAAGCGGTCTTCCGGTTCGCATTCGAGCGCCCGCTCGACGACTTTGCGCAGGCCGGCGGGAACATCCTCCGGTAGCGGCGGATAGCTCTCGTTCAGCATCGACTGCAGCACTTCGACGCGCGTCTTTCCCGCGAAGGGGCGCTGTCCGGCCAGACACTCGTAGAGGACGATGCCAAAGCTGAAGACATCGCTGCGCGCATCCACCTTCTGGCCGCAGGCCTGTTCCGGCGACATGTAAGGGGCGGTGCCCAAGACAACGCCAGCGGCAGTCTGATCCGGTTCCTGCGCGGCTGGGGTGTCCTGTTTGGCCAGGCCGAAATCGGCCAGTTTGGCATGGCCGCTCCGGGTGAGCAGGATGTTGGCGGGCTTGATGTCACGATGCAGAATGCCGGCCTCGTGCGCGGCGGCCAGACCGTCAGCCACACCGGCCAGCAGGGCGGTAACCTGTTGCCACTCGCGCCGTTGTGCCTTGAGCCATTGCGCCAGGGTGCCGCCATCGACAAACTCGGTCACCAGGTAGGGCCGGCCTTCGTGTTCGCCCACGTCATACACCGTGAGGATGTGGGGGTGATTCAAGGACGACACGATGCGGGCTTCGCGGGAGAAGCGGGCGCGGGTGGAATCGTCGGCGCCTTCCTGCAGGAGCAGCTTGATGGCGACATGCCGACCCAACCGCGTGTCAGTACCGGCGTAAACACGGCCCATGCCACCCGCACCCAGCAACTGCCCAACGCGGTAATGGCCCAACATGCCGCCCGGAAAGTCTTCCGTCATGCTCGCGGTGCTGGGACCAGCCACAGACTACATGCCCCCGTCGTTGGCGTCCGCACGTCCGACCTGGCTGCGGAAGGTGCTTTCGAAGATCCTGTCGGCATTGCCGGCCTCGAAGCCGTCGCGACGATGGTGACGTTCCGGCTTGGCAATGCCGGCGAATTCCGGCAGGACGCGGCGCTCGGCAAACTCCACGTAGCTGCCAGCAATGCGATGGGTAACTCCCTCGGCGAAAGTGGCTTCGACCATCTCGGCGACCGTGGAGCTTTGCAGCAGCAGGCCGTCCGGGCTTTCCTTGATTTTTCCGCCGGAATTATTGAGCGTGATGCCGAGCTCTTCGAGGAAGACGTTGAAGCCAGCGACCGTGTCAAAAGGAGGTGGCAGGTTGTGAACGCTGATGGTGAAGTGGTTCAGGTAGTAGCGGTTGTAGATGACCCAGGCAGCGTATTCGCTTTCGTCAAGCAGGCGGCTGTAGTCCTGCCAGGTGGGAAGACGCCAGAGGCCGGAATGCAGGAACTGGTCCACCGCCGCGCCATCGTTGAGATCGAGTGAATCCACGGGGTCTGCCGTGACTTCATCGGTGTAGGAGCGGATGATGCGCTGGGCTTCGGGGCTGAGATCGCCCACGCGAAGCTCGGAGACAAAGATGCGGGGCTGTTTGGGAGTAGGAGGAGCATACCAGAATGCGTCGAGCTTCTTTCCGGCGAAATGGTAGGGGTCGCGCTTCTGATAACCATAGGCCAGGAAGATCTTTTCAAAGCTCTGGATGCCCAACTGTGGGACGCCCATCGTACGGAAGGCAATGTGGTCATTCTCGATTTCGTCGCGAGAGGAAACGAGGCCGCGAGTTTCCATGGCGCTGAGGATGGTTTCGACATCGGGAACACGCTCAGCATAGCGGCGCATGAGACCGGCGAGAACGAAATCGAGAGTTTGGGTCACGCTCTTGATTCTACAAAAGCGAAGGGCCACCATTGCTGGTGGCCCTTGGGGCTTATTCCATGTCGCCGCGGCGCTTCTTGCGGTTGCGCTTGCGGGCGAGCGCCTGTTTGACGCGCTTCTTTTCGCCCGGTTTGAGGTAGAAGGAATGCTTCTTAACTTCCTTGATGATGTCTTCCTGTTGCACCTTGCGCTTAAAGCGGCGCAGGGCGGCTTCGAGGGTTTCGCCATCTTGCAGGATAATTTCAGCCATTTCGTCTCACCTCCTCTCTTGGCACAAACTTCCAGTCTAGCACCGCTAGACCGGAAGCGCGAGGAACTCGCCGAGGGTCTCCACCCAGAACATGAGTTGGGGCGGGCGGCCTTTGCCGTCGCGTTTGGGCAGGACGCGATTGACCTGGTCGCGCTGCCAGTCCAGCAGCAGGTCGTTGCGCAGTTGGAGTTTGTCGGGTTGGGTGGTGGCGGCCTCGATGTAGAGGTTGACGTTGCCGCCTTTGATTTCCCAGCCCACCCAGCGGAAGGCGAGTTCCCTGCCCCCGGCTTCGCGCAGGGCGAAGCGCTCGCGCAGGTAGGCTTCGGTGAGTTTGGCGGCGTCGGGGCTGCGGTCCAGTTCAATGTCGCGGCCGGTGCGGCGACGCAAGTTCTCTTCGAGATGGTCGGCCGAGAGGGCGATGATGATCTCAAGCTGACGCGAGTCCGTGCGGTAATCGACGGTGGCGGTGCTCAGGTGAACACCGTGCCAGAACCAGGCCAGTAGCAGGGCCCACCACATGGCGGCCTAGTTCTTCTTCTCCGCTTCCTGCTGCAACTGCATGGGGTTCTTTTCCTCGCGTTCCTTGAAGAGCTGGAAATTGGTCTTCACGGGCTTGGCGGGCCAATGGTTGTTGGACAGGTCGGTGTCGGCGGTTTCGAGATGGGGGTCGAGGGTGATGGAGCGGATCTCCTGCGGGCTGACGATGAGCTTGGAGACGCGCTGGTTGTTGCGGCGCCAGATTTCGGCCGGGATGCGCAACTGCTTCTTGGTGCCATCGGCGTATTCGATGTCGAGGATGACGGGCATGACGAGGCCGCCAATGTTGCGCAAGTCCACGAGGTAGAAGTTGACGCCGCCGCGGAGGGCGGTCTTTTCGTCTTCATCGAGGGTGGCGATGAGCTTCTGGTATTCCTGCTTGTCGCGCTCGGTAATGTCGAGCGGGTCATAGGAGTTGTAGAAGTCCTTGAGGTCCGGGTTGGCATCCACGAGCTTGGGCAGGGACTTGTTGCGTTCCTGGGAAAGGGTAACGGGTTCGTCAGCCTTCTTCTGTTTGGAGAGAGTCTTTTCGGTTTCGGGGTTCTTGGTGTCGATGCGGTATTGGCGCACCTTTTCAATGGCGATGTCGGTATGGTCAGTCGAGTAGAACCAACCGCGCCAGAACCAGTCGAGGTCAATGCCGGAAGCGTCTTCGAGCGAGCGGAAGAAATCTGAAGGGGTGGGGCGCTTGAACTTCCAGCGGCGCGAGTATTCGCGGAAGGCGAAGTCGAAGAGTTCACGGCCGAGGATGGTTTCGCGCAGGATGTTGAGGCCCGTGGCCGTCTTGGCGTAGGCATTGGCGCCGAGATTGATGACGCTTTCCGAGTTGGTCATGATCGAGTCGTGGTCGGCGCTGGTCATGTAGCCGGTGATGTATTGGGGTTCCCCACGGCGGGAGGGGTAATTCTCTTCCCATTCCTGTTCGGCAAGGTACTGCAGGAAGGTGTTGATGCCTTCGTCGAGCCAGGTCCACTGGCGTTCGTCGGTGTTGACGATCATGGGGAAGAAGTTGTGGCCGACTTCATGGATGATGACGCTAATGAGGCCGTACTTGGTGCGCGAGGAGTAGGTTTTGTCCTTCTGCGGCCGGGGCCCGTTGAAGCAGATCATGGGGTATTCCATGCCGCCGACGGGCCCGTTGACGGAGATGGCGATGGGGTAGGGGTAAGTAAAAGAGAACTTTGAGTAGACGTTGAGGGTGTGGATAATGGCGGCCGTGGAGTAGCGCTCCCAGAGCGGGTTGCCTTCCTTGGGGTAGTAGCTCATGGCGAGGGTCTTCTGGCCGTCAACAGTGTGGCCCTGGGCATCCCAGATGAATTTGCGCGAGGTGGCGAAGCCGAAGTCGCGAACGTTTTCGGCGTGGTAGATCCAGGTCTTTTTGCCCTTGGGCTGATTCTTTTCGTTGGCGGTGGCTTCGGCTTCGGTGACGATCAGCACGGGTTTCTTCGCCTTTTCGGCTTCGGCGAGGCGTGTGCGCTGAGCGGCGGTGAGCACCTGCAGAGGGTTTTGCAGAACGCCGGTGGAGGCGACGATGTGGTCATCCGGAACGGTGATGGCCACCTTGTAATCACCGAACTCGAGCGTGAACTCGCCGGAGCCGAGGAACTGCTTGTGCTGCCAGCCATAGACGTCGTAGTAGGCGGCAAGACGCGGGAAGAACTGGGCCATTTCGTAGATGTAGTTCTTGTCCTCGGGAAAGTATTCGTAGCCGCTGCGGGCGCGGGTCTTCTTGGCGTTGACGATGTTGAAGCTCCAGTCCACCGAGAAGCTGGTAGATTCGCCGGGGGCGAGGGGCTTCTTGAGGTCAATGCGCATCATGGTCTTGACGACGGTGTAAGGCAGGGGAGCGCCCGTGGCGTCCTTGACGCTGGCGATCTTGTAGCCGCCGGGGAAGGGGTCGCGCATGAAGGTGAGGGCGGCTTCATAGCTGAGGCGCGTCATGTCGGGGCCAGTCATGGTGAGCTGGGAGTCACTGCCGGGCTCGAAGATGTTCTGATCGAGCTGGAGCCAGAGGTAGGTGAGAGTGTCGGGGGAGTTGTTCTTGTAGGTAATCTTCTCCGAGCCAATGCAGCGCTGGTTGATGTCGTCGATTTCGATCTTCATGTCGTAGTCGACTTTCTGCTGCCAGTAGCGGTGGCCCGGCGCGCCAGAGGCGGCCCGGTATTCGTTGGGCGTGGGAAGGATTTCCTCGAGCTGACGGAATTTATCAGCGGGGCTTTGCCGGGTGGTTTGTCCGAAAAGGACACTGGTGGCGGCAAGGAGAAGAGCAACGCGCATGTATACATTATGGCTTGGGAGTGTGAGCCAGTGCGCGCGGTGGTTTGCGCGTGTAGGGTGATGACAGCCACAACGACTTACCAGATTGAGAAACAGGCCGCCGCGCCCTACACGGCGCAGGGGCCGAAGCTGCTGCGCGGCGAACAGCTGTGGGCCTATGTACTGGCCGGCGAGTTTCGCTTCACGCTGAACGGGGCCGGATATACGATGCCCACGGGAAGCAGTCTGCTGGTGCCGGATGGGGCAGTTTACACCTGGCAGAACATACTGGCCGCGCCGGGGAAAATGTTGCTGGTGCGTGCAGCGGCATCGGGCAAGGTGGCACCCGTGTTTCTGCGGCCGGGGGAGAGCCGAATGGGGCGCAGGTTGAACATCATGGGCGACCCGCTCAATATTCTGCTGAGTAGTGCGGACACCGGTGACGCCTTCTGTGTGATGGAGGTGTGGACCTCGCCCAATCAGGGGCCGCCGCTGCACGTGCACCGGCGCGAAGATGAGTATTTTGGGGTGCTGGAGGGGAGGATGGAGTTCTCACTCGACGGGCGCCGGGAAATGGTGGAAGCCGGGCGCGGCCTGCTGGGGAAGCGCGATGGCACGCACACCTTCCGCAATGCGGGCGAGGCGACCAGCCGGATGGTGGTGGTGGCGCTACCCGGGGGCATGGATGCGTTCTTTGTAGCGCTGGAGGGTGCCCAACCCGAGGAAATGTTGCCGGTGTTTGAACAGTTTGGCCTGGAGTTTGCGGGGCCACCGTTGAGCATCGCCTAAGTTATACTGAAATATAACTGAAGGAGATTGATTTGCACATTACGAATTTGCGGAAGGTTGGTGGGTCGGTCATGCTAGCGGTTCCCCCCGCGCTGTTGGACTTATTGCAGTTGGGCCCCGGGGCGAAAGTCGGTCTGAGTGTGGAAAGCGGACGCCTGGTGGTGGAGTCTCCGGCGCGCCCGCGCTATCAATTGGCGGAACTGTTGGCGCAATGCGAACCGAAGGGCAATCGCGGAAAGGCAGAGCGAGACTGGGTAGCGGGCCAATCCCAAGGGAGAGAACTACTCTAGTGAAGCGGGGCGAGATCTGGTTGGTGGGGTTGGACCCGACCGAAGGTCATGAGCAACGCGGGCTTCGTCCAGTGCTGATTGTTTCGCCCGAGGCATTCAACCAGGTGACAAAGGTACCAGTTGTGCTGCCGATCACGGGGGGTGGCGGGTTTGCCCGGATGGCGGGGTTTTCGGTGGCCCTGACTGGCGCGGGGACCCAAACTACAGGCATTGTGCGGTGTGACCAGCCGCGTGCTCTCGATTTGAAGGCTCGACGGGGGCGGCGATTGGAGCAAGTACCGTCGGGGGTGATGGAAGAAGTGCTGGCGCGGCTAGCGCCAATCTTCGAATAGCACGCTAGGCCATCAAACCCGCAACCGGGCGGCCTTTGCCATCTTTGGTGGCGTAAACGGGGCGGCGCTCCACCTCATAGGCGGTATCGGGAGCGATGCCCATCAGGCTGTAGATGGTGGCGTGAAGGTCTGTGATGTTGACGGGGTCACGCACGATGGCGCAGGGTCTCTCCGGGGCAGTTTCGCCATAGACTTTACCCTTGGCCGCGCCGCCGCCAAAGAGCAGGACGCTGGAAGCTTCGGTGAAATGCCGGTGCATGCCGTAGTGCTTGGGCTCGGTCATCACGTCGGGCACCTTCACCTGATCCTTGATGGGGGCGTTGGGTTTGCCTTCGGTCATCATGTCGCGACCGAATTCGGTGGCAAGGACGACGAGGGTGCGGTCGAGCAAACCGCGTTCTTCGAGGTCGAGGATGAGTTGGGAGATGGGGCCGTCGATGACCGCCTTCATTTCCTCAGCGCGGGAGTGGCCGTTCTCGTGGGTGTCCCAGAAGCGGAAAGGAACGTACTCGGTGGTGACTTCGATGAAACGGGCGCCGGCTTCCACGAGTCGCCGGGCCAGCAGGCAGCCCTGACCAAAGCGGCTGTTGCCGTATTGGGCATGGACTTCCGGTTTTTCCTGGCTGAGATCAAAGGCGCGCGCAGCGGGGCTGGTGAGCAACCGGTGAGCGTTTTCGAGTGAGCGGCGCAGGCTTTCCTGGTGGAAGGCGCTACCGCCCTGCTGCAGAGGGGACTGCTCGACGAGGCGCTGGTAGAACTGGTAGCGATTCTGGAAGCGGGTGAGGCCGAGGAATTCACTGGGGCGCGTGGAGGCGACAGCGTCCTTGGGGTCGGTGATGAGAAAGGGCGAGTGTTCACTGCCGAGGAAGCCGGCGGTGTGGAAGGCTTTGAGGCTGTCGCTTTCGGCGCCGATTTCGAGGTTCTGGCCGATATTGATGAAAGCGGGAATGTCAGGGTTGCGCGGACCAAGCGTGCGGCTGATGAAAGAGCCCATGTGGGGGACGGCGACGCTCTGTGGCGGCTCGTAGCCGGTGTGCCAGTGGAACTGGTGGCGGGAATGAAGAATGAAGCCAAGGTCACCGACGCGATGGGAGCGCAGGAGCGTACCGCGGTTGAGCACCTTTGCGGTGCGCTCGAGGCCTTGGGAGAGCATGACGCCATCGAGCACGGTGGGGATGGACGGGAAGGTAGATAGAACGCGTTCGCTGCGGAGGCCGGTGGAATAGGGGGTGTAGCGTTTGGGGTCGAAGGTTTCGGTCTGCGCCATGCCGCCAGCCATCCAGAGCAGAATCATGGAGTCGGCTCTGGCCGCCGGATTCTTTGGCGCGGCGATGAGACGGGGTTCACCGCCCAACAGAGCAGCGGCGGTGGAGGCTTTGAGCCAGTCGCGACGGGTCACCATATGTATTGAAACTCCGGGTGCATCATGAGACTCCAGATAAGGTCTTCCACGCCTTCGCGGCGTAGTTCGCCATTGGGGAAAAGGGCGGCGGCGAGTTGTTTTTCTTGCGAGTTCGGCTGTCGGCTGAGCAGCGATTGCCAAAGGTATTCGATGGCCTGGGCGGCGTTGCTGAGGTAAGGGGGGGCGGGCCAGGGAGAATCGCCCGTTACACGCACCAGACGCGTGCGGTCGGGCTCGGCGCCAAAGGCGAAGAAGCGGACGGTGGCGTTGATGTCGGAAGCGCGGGAATCTTCGCTGATCCAGGAGGTGGCGCGCAGCGTTTCGTAGCCCGGGGGCAGTTCATAGACGAGGCGGGTGCCCAAGGGGGTGCGCACGATGCCGCCTTCGAGCATTTGCGCGCCGGCGGGCCCGAGGACGGTGATGTCGCGCCAGCCGACGACGGCGCGCGCGGGGTCGTAAGTGCCGGCGTCTTCGGTGAGCAGCCAGATGCGCTTCAGTCCGCGAATGGGGATGTCGATGGTACGTTCTCCGTTACGCACGGCGAGGGAATCATAAAGGCTTTCGGGAGCGGGCGGGATCTCGCCCAGCAGGCGGCGGGCGCCACGATGAATGAGAGTGGCCAGCGTGGGGCCGTTGGCGAGCTCGAGCCCCTGGAAGGTAGTGGCTTCCTCATTGCGAGTGGTGTAGACCTGGTCGCGAATGGGACGCCCGAGGGCGCGGCTGAGCGGGGTGGATTTGAACTGCCAGTCGCGGCCGAGGAGGCCGTAGCTGGAATTGTTGGATTGCTGGAACTGCCATTCGCCAGTAACTGAGCTGAGTGTATCGGTGAACTGTTCGGCGCTGATGCGGCGGGGGTGGGCATCGCGGCGCTGGTAGGCGCCGCTGGTCATGATCTGGCGCAACAGGTGTTTGATGTCATAACCATGAGCGACAAAGTCGCCAGCGAGCCAGTCGAGGAGTTCCGGGTGGGAAGGTTTGACGTCCATGTCGTCAACGGGTTCGACGAGGCCCTTGCCCATGAGCTTCTGCCAGTAGCGGTTGACGATGGTGCGGGCGAGGCGGCCATTCCTGGGGTGGGTGAAAAGGCGAGCGGCCCAGAGGCGGCGCTCGCTGGGGCTGAGGTCCGGGGGGACCTCGCCGAGTTCCGGCCAAAGGAACTCAGCCTGCTGGAAGACGCCGGTACGGTTGTCGCAGCGGACGAGTTCGAGCTGGTTGGGTTGGGCAAAGAAGGCGGCGAGGCCATAGGCCTGTTTGAGCTTGTACTGGTTGATGAAGCTGTCGTGGCAACTGGCGCACTTGAGGTTGATGCCGAGAAAGACCTGGGCGGTGTTCTGCGAGGCCTGCATGAAGGGGGTCTGGCTGGCATTGACCTCACCGCGCCAGTTCACTCCGATGAGGAAGCCTTCCGGGGAATTGGCGCCGATGGGGTTGACGAGTTCGCGGACCATCTCGTCATAAGGCATGTTGGTTCGCAAGGCGCGTTCCAGCCAGGGCGTGATGGACTTGCGCTCGCCGTGGTAGATGACACCGATGTCGTTGCGAAGCAGATCGTTCCACCAACTGATGTAGTGGCCGGTGTAGCGGCGCTCATCGGCCAGAAGTTGGTTGATGAGGTCCAGACGTTTCTGGGCACTTTTGTTGTGGATGAAGGCTTCGAGTTCGGCCGGGGGAGGGGCGATGCCCCAGAGGTCAAAGTAGGCGCGACGGGCAAAGGCGGAGTCGCTGGCAAGGTCCGAGACGGGAGGGCCGAGGAAGCGGTCAATCGGATTTCCCTGCCCCGGCGGGACAGTGACTCGTGTGAGTTCCAGAGGAGCGGTCCAGGCTGGCTTGGCTGGGGACTTGAGATCGGTGTAAGGTGCGCCAGCGGCGAGCCAGTCTTTCAGCAACTGGATCTGGCCGGGCTCAAGGGGTTTACCGACGGGAGGCATGATTTTGCCGGCGCGCCCCTCAACGCGGGCCAGCAAGAGTGAGTCAGCACCAGTGAGAACACGGGCCGCGCCATTGCGGTTGGAAAGATCAAGGCCAGCCTGAGCCTGCGCCCCACTGTGGCAGCCCAGACAGCGGGATGCCAGCAAGGGGTGGATATCGTTGGCATAATCCGCGCCGGAAAGCAGAGCGGGAGCGATGGCCAGAAACCGCAGCAATTTCACACCACCAAATTATCATCCAAGTTCCCGGCGGGACATAGAATAGTGAGGATGCGAGCGATGTCACTGGCCCAGCCCGGCCAATTCGAATGGATTGAACTGCCTTCGGCGGCGACGCCGGGAACTGGCGAGGCGCTGGTACGAATACGCACGGTGGGCGTTTGCGGAACCGACCTGCATGCGTTCCGGGGACGGCAGCCCTTCTTCAGCTATCCGCGCATATTGGGGCATGAACTGGGGGTGGAAGTGCTTGCAGTGGGGCCGGGGGTGACAAACGTTGCGCCGGGGGATTTGTGCGCCGTGAACCCCTATCTCGCCTGCGGGGAGTGCATTGCCTGCCGGGCGGGCAAGACGAACTGCTGCATTCAACTGCGGGTGCTGGGTGTGCACACCGATGGGGGCATGCGGGAGGAGATGATATTGCCAGCGGCTCATCTGTATGCGTCAAACAAGCTGACGCTGGAGGAACTGGCGCTGGTGGAGACGTTGGGCATTGGGTGTCATGCGGTGAACCGGTCGGAGGCACAGGCAGGTGAGCGGGCGCTGGTGATTGGCGCTGGACCGATCGGGTGCACGGTGATGGAGTTTCTGCGGCTGCGGGGGGTGGCATTCGAAGTGCTCGACCTGAGTGCGCCGCGGCGTGCGTTTGCCACCCGGCACATGGGCGCGGCACGAGTGCATGAGGCGGCCGAGTCAGTGCTGGCGCAGACGCCGGAGTTGCCGACGCTCGTGTTTGACTGCACGGGCAATAAGGGCTCAATGGAGGCGGCGTTTTCGTACACGGCAGCGGGCGGCAAGCTGGTGTTCGTGGGTTTGTTTGTGGGGGATGTGACTTTTCATGATCCGGACCCCTTTCACCGGCGCGAACTGACGGTGATGAGCAGCCGGAACGCGACGCCAAAGGAGCATCGCTTCATTCTGGAAAAGCTCGAAACCGGAGACATTCAGACGCGTCAATGGGTAAGCGAGTTATGTCCTGTGGATCAAGTCATCGAGCGCTTCCCCGCCTGGACCGACCCGGGCAGTGGATTGCTCAAGGCAGTTATCGACTGGCGCTGATCGGGCTTTTTTGCCCTTTACTGCTGGGGCAATTTCGCGCCGACGTGCAATGGGCCCGCGTGGAAGTGCGCGCGGTGGATCGGCAGCAACGCCCCATCGAGGGCCTGGGTGTAACCGACTTTGCCGTGACCGAGAACGGAGATCCACAAGTGGTTGAGGCGGTATCGCAGATCGATTTGCCGCTGGACCTGGTGCTGGTGGTGGATGTCTCCGGCAGCATGGAGAAGAGCGTGGCGGCGGTGGCGCAATCGGCGCATGATGCGCTGGCGGCAATGCGCCCCGGGGACCGGGTGGCGGTGATGACCTTCAACCGGCGGCAGAAGTGGCGGCTGAAGCTGAATGGGGATCGACAGGCGGCGGAAGCGGCTTTGGGCGAGGTGGCAGACCCAGAGGAATTTGGGGGCGGCACAATTCTCAACACTCCCGTCCTACAGGCTGCGAAGTACTTGCAGAAAGAAAGCGCGCCTGAGCGGCGACGCGCCATTCTGATGATTACCGATGGACATGGCATGCGGGGTGAGACGACGAAGCGGGTTTTGCGCGAGTTATGGGAAAGCGATACAACGGTGAACTGCCTGATGGTGCAGACAATGAGGGGTTACCGGCGCCGCTATGGCGCACGACGGAATCGGGCAGCATTTCTCTACAGCACGAATGGAGATGTGCAGGAACTGGCCGAAAAAACTGGAGGGGAAGTTCTTTACTTCAACGATTCGACGCAACCCTTCACGGAGATGCTGACTCGAGTTCGTAGCCGCTACACCGTGTTCTACCGGCCTGACGAGACCGACAAAAAGAAGCGTAAGGTGCTGGTGGGCTTGAGCGATGCAGGCCGTACCAGGCACCCGGAAGCTACGGTAGTGGGCCGGCGGGAGTACTCAATCCCTTGATTCGCGTTCGCGCCGGCTGCGGCCAAAGACGCCATTCCACGGAGGGATGACGATCGTGGCGCTGCCGTTCGCGCGTGTCTGGCAAGCCAGACGTAGCAGGGGCCGTTCCACCGAACTGTCGATGAAGCCGGAGTCCCAGTAGCCAAAGTACTCCATGCGCTTGCGCTCGAAGTCTTCGACGGGGTCCAGGTTGTCGTTGCCAGCCAGTACGCCTACCCAGCAGGTGCCGCAGGACCCGGAACGGCAATCCACGGGAATGGGGCCCATGCCTTCGTAGCAGCGAGCATCGGCCTGGTGGTAAGGCCGCTTGTCGAGTTCGGCCGCGGTGGTGATCTCCTGGGTGGGGAGAATGGTGAACCAACCGTCCTCGCGCCGTTCATCGAAGGTGATGCGATTGTCTTTGGCGCCGAAGAGGCCAAAGAGTCCCTTGCGGCCCGGGTTGTTGCGGCGCTTGAGAAACTGCGCCGGAGGTTCCTGAGGCGGCGGCGACGGGCAGGGGCGACCCAGAAAGTCCGGGCCACATTGTTCGAAGGTCATTTGGGCGATGGCGGCCATGGCGAGTGCGAATTCCAGCGGCACACCCGATGATTGGGCCGAAAGTTCAATACGCTCCCAGCGCGAAGTAGTCTCAAGCTTGGCAAACGCCTGTTTCACGGCTGACCAGTAGCGGTGGCCGTAGAGAAAACCATGCGAGGTATCCGCCACCTGGTCCAGGAGGTAAGCGCCGTTCAATTGGTAAAACTCAGCCCGCGGGGCCAATGCGGGCAACATTTCCGGCCAAAGGGAGAACCAGATGCGCAACGCGTCCTGGTCGACGGGGTGGGTGGCGGCGGCCACGTGATCCACGATGGCCAACCAGCCCTGCGGGCTGCTCAGACGATGATCTCCTTGACGACGCGGGCTTTTTCAACGCCAGTGAGTTTCTGGTCGAGGCCCTGATACTTGTAGGTGAAGCGCTCATGATCAATGCCGAAGCGGTTCAGCATGGTTGCCTGGAAGTCCCGCACATGTACGGGATCCTTGGTGATGTTGTAGCTGAATTCGTCGGTATCGCCATGCACGATGCCGGGCTTCATGCCGCCGCCCGCCATCCAGAGCGCAAAGCAACGGGGGTGATGGTCGCGCCCATAGTTGGTGGGCGAAAGCTTGCCCTGTGAATAGATGGTACGGCCGAATTCCCCGCCCCAGACGACAAGCGTTTCGTCGAGGAGGCCACGCTGCTTGAGGTCCTGCACCAGGCCATAGAGAGCGCGGTCGACGTCCTTGCATTGGGCGGGAAGGATTTCAGGAACTTCGAAGTGGACGTCCCACCCACGCATGTAGAGCTGGACGAAGCGCACGCCACGCTCCACCAGACGGCGGGCCATGAGGGCCTGGTTGGCGAAGGTGCCGGGCTTGCGGGCCTCAGGGCCATAAAGGTCGTAAACGCTATCGGGTTCCTTGGAAAGATCCGTCAGATCCGGCACGCTGGCTTGCATGCGAAAGGCCATCTCGTACTGCGCGATGCGCGTCTGGGTTTCGGCATCGGCATGGCGGGCGTAAGTGATCTGATTCATTTCCGCGAGGGCGTCCAGCATGCGGCGGCGCATGGCGGCAGGAACGCCGTCGGGGTTCTTGACATAGAGCACGGGGTCACCAACGCTGCGCAGCGAAACACCCGCGTATTGAGCACTGAGAAAGCCAGCACTCCAGAGGCGGGCGGAAATGGCCTGTACATTGGCGCGCGGGTGGGTATGGTTGGCGTTGAGAACCACAAAGGTGGGCAGGTCCTGATTCATGCTGCCGAGGCCGTAGGCGATCCAACTGCCGATGCAGGGGCGGCCGGCAATCTGATTGCCGGTCTGGATAAAGGTGATGGCCGGCTCGTGATTGATGGCCTCGGTGTACATGCTCTTGACGATGGTGATGTCGTCCACCATCTTGGCCACATTGGGCATGAGCTCGCTCACCCAGGCGCCGCTCTTGCCATACTGCGCGAATTTGAATACGGACGGGGCAATGGGAAAGCGCGTCTGGCCACTGGTCATGGTGGTGAGGCGCTGGCCCTGGCGGATGCTCTCGGGGAGGTCCTTGTCGTACCAATCCTGCATTTTGGGCTTGTAATCGAAGAGGTCCATCTGTGGCGGCGCGCCAACCATATGCAAGTAGATGGCGCGCTTGGCCTTGGGCGCAAAATGCGGCAGACCGCGCTCATTGGCCATGAGCTGATTCAGCGCCAGAGCCCCGATGCCCATGGTGCCCTTGCCCAGCAACTGGCGCCGGGTTTCCAGCAGTACGGAGTCCTGTTCGGGTTTGACGATCTTCATTTGTTCAATACCTCGTCGAGGTTCAAAAGCTGGTTGGTGACCAGCGTCAAAGCGGCGTGTTCAGCGGCGCCCAGTTTCTCATTGCGGGGGCTTTCGCCGGCAGCCAGTAGTTTGCGAGCGTCGGCGGGGTTGGAGTCATAATGACGCAGGTAGTCTCGATAACTCGCCCGGACAATTTCGCGCTCTTTTTCATCGAAGCGGCGTTGCACGAGGTGGGCGGAGAGGAAGTCCAACTGCTCATCAAAATTATTGCGATGGGCTTCCATGGCGCGCTGGGCAAGGTGGCGCGCGGCTTCCACAAACTGAACGTCGTTCATGGTGAGCAGGGCTTGCAGCGGAGTGTTGGTGCGTTCGCGGCGCACCGTGCAGTTCTCGCGGGAGGGGGCATTGAAGATGTCCATGGAGGGCGGCGGGGCGCTGCGCTTCCAGAAGGTGTAGAGACTGCGGCGGTAGAGAGCTTCGCCATGATCCTGCCTGTAGAAGCGGGTATCGGAATTCTCCATGGCAACGGTTTCCCACACGCGCTCCGGCTGGTAGGGCTTGACGCTGGGGCCACCAATCCTGCGCACCAGCAGGCCGCTGGCGGCCAGAGCGTAATCGCGCACGGCTTCGGCGTCCATGCGGAAGCGGGGGCCGCGGCTGAGCAGACGGTTGTCGGGGTCTTTGGCCTGTTTGTCCTCGGTGGTGACGGCCTGTTGCTGGTAAGCGGCGGTCATGAGCATCTGCTTGACGAGACGCTTGACGTCCCATCCGTTCTCGCGGAAGTCGACGGCTAGCCAATCGAGCAACTCGGGATGGCTGGGGGCTTCACCCTGGCTGCCAAGGTCTTCGCTGGTGCGGACGAGGCCGGTGCCGAAGATTTCCTGCCAGAAGCGATTGACAGCGGCACGGGCGAAGAGCGGGTTTTCCGGCTTAAGCAGCCATTCGGCCAAGCCCAGCCGATTGCGCGGTAGATCCCCGAGGCCACCCAGCACGGCAGGCACGTCCGCTACGACTTTCTCGCGGGGCTGGTCATACATGCCGCGGTAGAGAATGTTGGCGGTGGGCTGTTGATCCATGCGCTCCACCATGATGTGTGTGACGGCACCGCGGCGCAGGATTTCCTTGCGTTCCTGCTCCAGTTGGCCGATGCGGGCGATGAGTTTACGCGTCTTGCCGTCGCGGGTTGCAGACCACACGCGCGAAAGCTCGATGGCTTTCCCTTCACGCGCCGCGGGCAGCATTTCGAGCACGGCGACTTCTTCACTGTTGAGGACACGGTCATAGATACGCACGTCCTTCAGCGCCCCGCCTTTGAAGCTGCGCTTGTCGCCATCACCGCCAATGCGCAGGGGCTCACTGTTGCGGATAGAGCCCTCGAGGCTGGGACGCGGCGATTCCTGACGGCCTTCATGAGCGACGCGCGTGCCGTTGAAGTAAAGCTCGAAGCTGTCCTTCTTCTGGCGGCCACCATTGTAAGTGAAGGCAACGTGATACCAGTTGCCGGGAATCATCTTGGCGGCGGCGCCACCACGAGCGGCTATGGCCTGGCCGCCTTCGCCAATAAGCTTGATGACCGGTTGGCGGCCCTGGATGTCGATGGTCCAGCCGCGGATGTTCTTGCTCTCCTTCTCTTTGCTGTTGTATTGCGAGAGCAGGGTCCAGTTATCGTCCGGCGCCGGGTAGTAGACCCACATGGAGACAGTGAAGGGACGGTCGGCGTCAATGAGCTGGAATTTGGGTTCTTCCTTGAGTCCACCATCGGGGCCAAACTCGATTTTGTCAAGTGACCAGCGGGGCTGGTAGTCCTTGGGGAGCTTCAGATTCGCCGATGCCTTGGCCGCAAGCTTGTCAGCCAATGAACCGCGTTCGCCGCGCAGGGCGGTGAGTTCGGGGTCCACTTTTTCCCAGCGCGCGACGTCCTGCGCAGCAGGGCGGAAGAGCACGGGCGGGGTGTCGCTGATGTTTCCGTCCAGCGGCTTCTGCGTGGTGTTGCGGAAGAAGGCCGCCATCGAATAGAAGTCTTTCTGGGTGATGGGGTCGAACTTGTGATCGTGGCAGGTGGCGCAACCGACGGTGAGGCCCATAAAGACGGTGCCGGTGGTGTCGACCCGGTCCTTGGCGTACATGGCCGCCACTTCATCTTCAATCACGCCGCCCTCGTTCGTGGTGACGTTGTTGCGATGGAAGCCGGAGGCGATCCATTGTTCAGGGGTGCGGTTGGGCAGCAGGTCGCCGGCGAGCTGATCGCGGGTGAACTGGTCAAAGCGCTGGTTGCGATTGAAGGCCTGAATGACCCAGTCGCGGTAGAGCCACATTTCGCGGTAGTTGTCGATATGCAGGCCGTGGGTGTCGGCATAGCGGGCGGCATCAAGCCAGTAGCGGCCACGATGTTCCCCATAATGAGGCGAGGCCAGCAGTTTATCGAGATAGCGTTCGTAGGCATCGGGCCGGGTGTCCTTCAGAAAGGCTTCCACGTCCGCGGGCTCGGGAGGCAGGCCGATGATGTCCAGCGCGGCACGCCGGGCAAGGGTGCGGCGGTCAGCAGCGGGCGCTGGCTTGAGGCCCTCTTTTTCCAGCCGGGTAAAGAGGAAACGGTCAATGGCGGTTTGCGCCCAGGGGGCGAAGCTGATCTCTGGTGGGGTGACTTTTCTGGGAGGCGTGAAGGACCAATGCTCCTGCCATTCCGCGCCCTGCTCGATCCAGCGCTGGAGCACGGCCACCTGCTCCGGCGAAACCGATTTGTGAGCGGAGGCCGGCGGCATGCGCAGCGCGGGCTTCTCGTGCAAAATGCGCTTCAGGATGAGGCTTTCGGCAGGTTTGCCGGGAACAATGGGGGTACCCGCTTTGCGAGTGGCGAAGGCTGCCTCTTTCATGTCGAGCCGCAGCCCGGCCATGCGGGTCTCGCGATCTGGCCCATGACAGTGAAAACACATGTCGCTCAGAATGGGCCGCACTTCCCGTTGAAAATCCACTTTATCCGCCGCGCTGGCGAAACCGCACGCGACGAACAGCCATACAATCCTCATCATCACCCCAATCATATACCCATGAATATTCCTTTACACTGGTAACGACCCCAAGAATGAAGTGTTTCCTCCTGCTTTGTCTGGGTGCCGGTTTGCTGTTGGGGCAACCGGGCGCACCACGCAACCCTCTGACCGCGGTAGCCAAGCACCCGCGCGTCGTCAGGGCGGAGCAACTGCTGGCACAAGGCCGCGCGGCGATACAGGGCGGGGATTCGGAGACAGCCCGCAAGCGCTTTGATGACGCAGTGTCGCATTTGCTGGAAACACCAGTGGACGACCCCCAGCGGGAACTGATTGAACGTTATCTGCTGAACATACTGGAGCAGATCTATTCGGCGGACCTGGAAAGTCTGGGCGCGGCGAGGTCGCTTGAAGACATCCGTTTTGACCGCTCACCGCTGGATGACATCCGCGAGCTGACCTTTCCAATCGACCCTTCCATCAAGACCAAGGTGGAACAGGAACTGAAGTTGACGACATCGCAGTTGCCCTTAACCGTCAACGACACAGTGCTGGGATACATCAACTACTTTGCCAACGGCAAAGGACGGCGCACGCTCGAAGGCGCGCTACGTCGCAGTGGCAAGTACCGTCCGATGATCTTCCGTATTCTGTCCGAAGAGGGTGTGCCCCCGGAATTGATCTATCTGGCACAGGCCGAATCAGGATTCTTGCCCCGGGCAGTTTCTTACAAGTCAGCCGTTGGCATGTGGCAGTTCATCAGACAAACTGGCCAGACCTATGGGCTGACGCAGGGGCCGTGGACGGACGACCGTCTGGACCCCGAACGCGCCACGCGCGCCGCAGCGCGTCATCTGCGCGATCTTTACGAGGAATTCGGCGATTGGCTGCTGGCGCTGGCAGCCTATAACTGCGGCCCGGGTTGCGTGGACCGGGCGGTACAGCGCACGGCTTATGCCGATTACTGGGAGTTGCGCAACCGGCACGCGGTGCCGACGGAAACCACCAACTATGTTCCGATTATTCTGGCGCTGACCATCATTATGAAGAACCCGGCCGATTACGGCCTGGAAAACTTCGAGATGGAAGAGCCGCTCGAGTACGACACCATTGAGGTTTACGCCAACACCAGTTTGCAATTGGCCGCCGATGCCGCGCAGGCGCCGTTGACGACGTTACAGGAATTGAATCCGGCGGTGTTGCGGAACCTGGCGCCGTCAGGGTACTTCTTGCGGGTGCCCAAGGGCACGGGCGAGACTGTCGCGGCGGCCCTCAATCAGGTGCCCGCACCCAAGCGGGATACCTGGCGGCTGCACTCTTTGCGCGAAGGGGACAACCTGGAGACACTGGCGCGACTGTACCGCTTGACGCCGCAGAGCCTGGAGGCGGCCAATCCGAATTTCGGCGAATCCGGTTTCGCGGTGATCCCTCAGCTGGCACCCAAACCGAAGCCCGCCGCGGTCACCAAAGCCCGAGTCCCGAAGAAGGCAGCGCCCCGCCGCAAGGCACCTGCCCGCAAGCGGTAGTTCCTCGACGCTGTGCGATACTATGGCGCGCATGGCGCTTGGCTCCGGAACCAGACTCGGCCCTTACGAAATCCTTTCCCTGCTGGGCGAAGGTGGCATGGGCGAGGTGTACCGCGCCCGCGATCAGCGTCTTGGGCGGGACGTTGCCATCAAAGTGCTCCACCCCGGCCAACTGGACAGCGAAGCCGCCAAGCAGCGCTTTCTCAAGGAAGCCCGCGCCACTTCGGCGCTGAACCACCCCAACATCGTCACCATTTACGACATCGGGAGCGAAAACAGCTTCACCTATCTGGTGATGGAGTTGGTGGAGGGCAGCACATTGGCCCGCCAGATTCCTTCGGGGGGAATGCCGCGGAAGACATTTCTTTCCATCGCCACGCAGATTGCCAGTGCGATTGACAAGGCACACCGGGCGGGAATCCTGCACCGCGATCTCAAACCGGGCAACATCATGTTGACTGACGAGGGGCAGGTGAAGGTGCTCGACTTCGGCTTAGCCAAGATACTCAACGAAGGAAAGATGGCCAGCAGTGGCGTCGATACTCCCACCGAGTCGATTGTTCTGAGCACCCAGGAGGGGGCCATTGTAGGCACGGCTGCCTACATGTCGCCCGAACAGGCGGAAGGCAAAGCACTGGATGTGCGGAGCGACATCTTCAGCTTCGGGACGATTCTTTATGAGATGCAGAGTGGTCAGCGCCCCTTTCGGGGGGAATCACAGATGTCCACCCTGGCGGCAGTATTGCGGGAGGAGCCAGCCAGCCTGACTCAGCTGCGAGCCGATACACCCGCAGAACTGGACGCGCTCATCCGTCGCTGCCTGAAAAAGGACCCGGCCAAGCGCTCAGCATCCATGCAGGACGTTCTCGTGTCGCTCGAGGATTTGCGCGACACAACCGCTGAATCCATTCCGCCGTTACTTCCCCGCCGAAACTTCCTGCCGCTTGCCGTTGGAGCCGCCGCTTTGGCCGGATTGGTCTGGATGGGGCTTTACTGGACCCCTCCCAAGACGTCGGAAAGGCAATACATTCCGACGCCATTGAATACCTTTCCCCCGAATCTGATTGAACCCTTTTTGTCCCCCGATGGCAACCAGATCGCCTACACGTGGAAAGGCGAAGCGAACGATAACTTTGACATCTACGTCAAACCCCTCGAATCCACCACAGCCTTGCGCCTCACCACTCATCCTGGCGCTGATTATTCAGCGACTTGGTCGCCGAATGGCCAGTGGATCGCCTTTCTGCGCGAAGCAGATTTGCCGGGAACTGTTCAAGGCCGAATGGAATTGATCGCGATTCCGGCCCTGGGCGGCAAAGAAATCCCGCTCGGTACGTTCTACGAGCAACGGCTGCTGGTGCGGACGCGGAATCTCGCCTGGCACCCGAATTCACAATTTCTTCTGCTGGCAGCTTCGCTCGAACCGGGCGGCCCATTGCATCTACACCGCATCGATTTCGCCGCCAGGCAGGCAACGGTGCTGGCCAGGCACCAGCGGGCGGGCGGCGGCTATGTAGCGCCGTCCGTTTCCCCGGATGGCAAACAAGTGCTCGCTACCGAGGTGAGTGATCAGCGCCGGATCAGGATCTGGCCTTTTCAGAGCGATTCCCAATTGGGCGAACCGCGCTACCTGGACACAGGCGGTGCAGTGCCTCGTTTGGCAGTGTGGACCCCGGATGGCAAGCACTTTCTTCTGGAAACCAACACCAACAGTGGGTTGCCCCTGTTTCGCCTTCCCTTCAGCGGAGGCTCACCGGAAATACTGTACTGGACGGGCCAAGGAGTCGTGATGCCCTGTTTCTCCAGCAACGGGAAGCGGATGATCTTTTTCCGCTACCGGCGCGACACCAACTTCTATCGGGTTGGCCTCGACGGGCGAGGCGACGAGGCGCCACGCCTGATAGCCAGCTCGAACTTTCGCGAAACAGCGCCCATGTATACGGCCGATGGACGCTCACTCGTTTTCTATTCCAACCGCAGCGCTACCGTGCAGATCTGGTCCTCCACCGCCGACGGTCAGGACGCGAGGCAATTGACCAACCACCACCCCAAGGCCACGTCCGGCACCCCACGACCCTCTCCCGACGGGAAAAGCATTGCCTTTGATTCCGACTTGGATGGGAACTACCAGATCTACGTCATGCCTGCCTCGGGTGGGGTCCCTCGCCAGTTAACGAAGGGGGCTGAAAGCTTCATTGCCGCATGGTCGCCCGATAGCCGCTGGATTTACTACTCTTCCCGCGAAACGGGACGCCTTGAAATCTGGCGTATCAGCCGGGATGGTGGTGCGCCCGAACAGGTGACGGCTACCGGCGGCCAGGCGCCCTGGATTCCGCCCGGCGGCCAATGGCTCTATTTCACCCGCAACGATCTGGCGCCCGAAATCTGGCGCCGACCCATAAGCGCTGCGCCAACTGACACTGCGGGAGAGGAAAAGCTCGTGGACCGGGTTTATCGCTTCAATTATGTAGCCACTGACAAAACTCTGTACTGGGTAGAAGCCCGTAGCGAAGGAGGCATGGTGCGCAGCCTCGACTTGAAGACGAAAGCACTGCGGGATGTCTACAAGATCAACAAGCGCCTTGATCTGGGACTGACCGTCTCTCCGGATGAGAAGTACCTGATCTTCGCGCAGCGTGATTACGAAACGCAGGACCTCATGCTGGTGGATAACTTCCAATAGCGCGCTGGGCTTCCGATACAATCGATCCAAGCCAAATGAAAGTTCTTACATTGTTCGGAGTTTTGGGGCTGGCCCTGAGCGCGGCTGAACCTGGCGGACAACCATACCAATACGAAGTCAGGATGGAACGATACAAAGCCGTGCCCATGCGCGATGGGGTGGTGTTGCGGGCCGACGTTTACCGTCCGGCGCCGGCGGGCAAGTATCCGACGCTGGTGGTGCGCACCCCCTATGGCGTGCAGCGCGATGGCGTGCACCAGACCATGACCAAGTTCGCGCAGCGCGGCTACGCCGTCGTCATGATGGACAACCGCGGGCGCTATGAGAGCGATGGCAAATGGGACCCCTTCCGCTTTGAGGCGCAGGATGGCTACGACACCATCGAATGGGCCGCCAAGCAGGATTTTTCCAATGGCAAGGTGGGGCTGCAGGGCGGTTCCTATCTGGGACATGTGCAATGGGCGGCGGCCAGCCAGCAACCGCCGAGTCTGGTGGCCATGTTCCCTTCCCTGGCTTCGACCAACATCTACGCCAACTGGATTACGCACGGCGGCGCCTTCCGCTTGAGCTTCAACTACGGCTGGGGCGTGGTGCGCATGCCCAACCGCATCATGCTGCCGCAGTACTGGCACACGGAAGCCTACACGCCCGAAGAGCTCAAGTACGAGAACATCCTGCGGCATCTGCCCCTGAACACGGGTGACCTCAAGAGTGCCAGCTACGAAGTGCAACACTACCGTGACTGGCTTAAGCACGATTCTTACGACGAATACTGGAAGGCCATCTCCGACGAAGAGCGCATGGACAAGATGAAAGTGCCGGCTGAGGTGTCGGGCGGATGGTTTGACATTTTCCTGGCGGGCACCATTAATGGCTACACGATGATGAAGGCCAAGGCGGCCAACGAGAACGCTCGCAAACATACACGGATGATCATTGGACCCTGGGGCCATGGGCCGACGCAGAAGTTCGGGGATGTCGACTTTGGCCGCGATGCCTACAACGATCAGTTCGAAGAGGAACTGCGTTTCTTCGATTACCACCTGAAGGGAGTGCAGAACGGACTGGACCGGAACCTGCCGGTGAAGATCTTCTACATGGGCGTGAACAAGTGGCGTAGCGAGACCGATTGGCCGATTCCGGGCACGGATTACCGCAACCTGTATCTGGCGGGAAGGAGTGCAGCCAATTCCGTGCGGGGCGGCGGGGAATTGAGCTTCGACAAGCCCACGGCAGCCGGGCAGGACCAATACCGCTATGACCCCAGCCAACCTGTCATGACGCTCGGAGGCAACAATTGTTGTGGCACCCCCACCTCGGCCGGCCCGCGCGACCAGCGCCCCATTGAGCAGCGCGACGATGTTCTGGTGTACACGAGCGAATTTTTGAAGGCCCCGTTGACGATTGCCGGCCCGGTGAAGATGAAGCTGCATGCGGCGACTGACGGGCCCGATACGGACTGGATGGTGAAGATGGTGGACGTCTATCCCAATGGGTTCGCCATGCCGGTGGCGGAAGGCATTCTGCGAGCCCGCTTCCGTAATGGCCTCGACAAGCCACAAATGCTGACCCCCAACACGCCCTACGAGTTCACGGTGGATCTGGTGGGCACGGCAAACACCTTCCAGCCGGGCCACCGGATCCGCATTGACATCACCTCCAGCAACTTTCCGCAGTTCGACCGCAACCCGAATACAGGCGAGCCCCTCGGCTCTGCCACGAAGATGCGTGTCGCCCAGCAAACGGTTTTTCGCGGTGGCCCACGGCCCAGCCACATCATTTTGCCGGTTGTCAGCAACCCCTAAAGGAGTAAGCTCATATCATGTCTTCCCGTCGTAAATTCGTAGGCGGCGCCGCTGCCCTGCCCCTGCTGGCCACCAAAGGTCAGGCTGCCAAGATGAAAACCCCGGACTATTTCAAGGACCTTGGCGTGCGGCCGTTCATCAACGCCGCCGGCACCTACACCATGCTGACGGCTTCGCTCATGTCGCAGGAAACCATGGATGCCATGGAGTATGCGTCCAAGCATTTCGTTCACCTGACCAAGCTGCAGGACGCAGTGGGGGCGCGCATTGCCAAACTGCTTTCGGCCGAGGCGGCCATGGTGACCTCGGGCGCAGCCGGCGCGATGACGGTGGGCACGGCAGGTTGCATCACGGGGACAGACAACAAGAAGATTCTGCAGTTGCCCGATCTTACCGGTTGCAAGAACGAAGTGCTGGTGCAGAAGACACACCGCTACGGCTATGACCATGCCGTGCGCGCCGTGGGTGTGAAGATGGTCGAGATTGAAACCGAAGAGGAGTTCCGCCAGAAGGCCGGTCCGCAAACGGCCATGGCTCTGTTCTTCAACGATGCCGACAAGCGCGGCAAGATTGACGCCGCGGGTTGGGTGAAGCTGGGCAAGGCCACGGGTGTGCCCACCTTCAACGATGCTTCGGCTGACGCGCTGCCCGTGGAGCGCCTGAGCCAATACAACAAGATGGGCTTCGACCTGGTGACTTTCTCTGGCGGTAAGGGCATCTGCGGGCCGCAATCGGCGGGAATTCTGATGGGGCGCAAAGATCTGATTGACGCGGCGCGGCTCAATACGAGCCCCTATTCCGACACCATTGCCCGCGGCATGAAGGTGAACAAGGAAGAGATGCTGGGGATGCTGGTGGCGCTTGAGGCATACCTGAAGCGGGACCATGCAGCGGAAGCCAAAGAGTGGGAGCGGCGCGTGGACCTGATTGTGAAGGCGGCCAAGAAGTTCCCGTCGGTGGAAGCGAAGGTGGACATTCCCGAGATCGCCAATCACACGCCGCATTTGAAGCTGAGCTGGGATACGGCCAAGCTGAAGATCAGCCCGGTGGAAGTGCGAAAGCAGATGCTGGAGGGAGAGCCCTCGATTGAGGTCACCCCCTCCACGAACAAAGAGCAACTGGTGATGACGGTGTGGATGCTCAAGCCGGGCGAGGCGGAGATCGTCGCGCGCCGCCTGACAGAGATCCTCAAGTCTGCCTGATTACTTGCGCGGACCGCGGCGTTCGCGCGAGTCCAGCTTTTCGAGTTGCTCGGCCGTCAGAATGGCGCGGAAGGCCTTCTGCTGACGAACCTGCAGTGATGTCATGCGCGTGGTGACCGCGCCGATGGCCGTGGCCAACTGGTCTAGTTCCGCGTCGGTCTTGTTTGCCTTGACACCGGCTTCCAGCGCTTCGCGGGCGCTTTGCATCTCACCGCGCAATTGTTCCATTTGCGTGGCATTGGCGTCAAAGATGGCTTTGGCCTGGGTCTTCTGGGCTTCGGTGAGATTTAGATAGCCCGCCATAAAACCGGGGCCGCCCTGCTGCATGCCGCCGGGGCCGCCCATGCCCATGCGTCCGCGCGGTTGCGCCAGGATGGGCAGCGTCATGGAGGCGGCCAGTATCAGGCTCAGGATGATCTGTTGGTTCATTGTCGTTTTCCTTTCGTTTGCGCCGGGTCAATCCGCCGGCTACACGAGAAGAGACGCAACCTCCCCACCTGGGGTTTGTTAGGGATTGTAAGGGGGAGCAAGCGGGCGTTTACAAAGCACCCATAGGCAAAGCCTATCGGAGCAATAGGTGCAAGGTTCTCTGCAGAGGCCTAAGATAGGAGCGTCCGGTACCTGGTGGTGCGGACAAGGAGATGTCTATGAAGATGAATCTGAAGCCGGCTTTAGCCCTGGCTGCCCTCGCGGGTATGGCCATGGGCCAGACGCCGCAATCCAATCAATTCTGGTGGCCCGAAAAGCTGGACCTTTCCCCGCTGCGGCAGAATGCCGCCGAGTCCAACCCCTATGGCAAGGACTTCAACTACGCGAAGGCTTTCGCCACGCTGGATCTCAAGGCCGTCAAGGCTGATATCGCGAAAGTGCTCACCACTTCGCAGGACTGGTGGCCAGCCGACTACGGCAACTATGGGCCGTTCTTTATTCGTATGGCCTGGCACAGCGCGGGCACATACCGTACGCTCGATGGCCGCGGTGGCGCGGATGGCGGCCAACAGCGTTTTGACCCGCTGAACAGCTGGCCGGACAACGGCAACCTGGACAAGGCGCGCCGTTTGCTGTGGCCGGTGAAGGCCAAGTATGGCGCCAAGCTCAGCTGGGGCGACCTGATGGTGCTCGCTGGCAATGTGGCCATGGAGCAGATGGGCTTCAAGACCTACGGCTTTGCCGGTGGCCGCGCCGATGACTGGGAACCGGAACTCGTATATTGGGGCCCCGAAAAGAAGATGCTGGATGACCAACGCTACAGCGGCAACCGCCAACTGGCACGTCCTTTGGGGGCCGTGCAGATGGGCTTGATTTACGTCAACCCCGAAGGCCCGAATGGCAACCCGGACCCGCTGGCTGCCGCCAAGGACATACGCGAAACCTTCGGCCGCATGGCGATGAACGATGAAGAAACCCTGGCGCTGATCGCCGGTGGTCACACCTTTGGCAAGGCACACGGCGCACGGAAGCCGGAAAACTGCCTGGGGCCGGAACCGGCCGCCGCCGGCATCGAGAAGCAGGGCTTTGGCTGGGAAAACAAGTGCGGCAAGGGCAATGCCGGCGACACGATTACCAGCGGCCTCGAGGGCGCGTGGACGGCAACACCGACCAAGTGGTCCAACCAGTACCTGGACAACCTCTTCGCCTTTGAATGGGTGAAGACCAAGAGCCCGGCGGGCGCCACTCAGTGGGTGCCGGCCAACAATCAGGCCGCCAATCTGGTGCCTGATGCGCACGATCCGTCCAAGCGTCATGCCCCGATCATGTTCACCACCGACCTGGCGCTGAAGATGGACCCCGAGTACCGCAAGATTGCCATGCGCTTCCGCGAGAATCCGGAAGAGTTCCGCCTGGCTTTTGCCAAGGCCTGGTTCAAGCTGACGCATCGCGATCTGGGCCCCAAGGCGCGCTACATTGGCTCGGAAGTACCGACCGACGAACTGATGTGGCAGGACCCGCTGCCGAAGGCCAACTACAAGCAGATTGACTCGAAGGACATCGCCTCGCTGAAGGCCAAGGTGCTGGCTTCGGGCCTGACCGTGCCGGAACTGGTGCGTACGGCCTGGTCTGCGGCAGCGAGCTTCCGTGGAACGGACATGCGTGGCGGCGCCAATGGCGCACGTATCCGCCTGGCCCCGCAGAAGGACTGGGAAGTCAACAATCCGACCGAACTGGCCAAGGTGTTGGGCAAGCTCGAGACGATCCAGCAGGACTTCAACCGCAGCGCCGGCGGTGGCAAGAAGGTTTCGCTTGCGGACCTGATCGTGCTCGGGGGCAACGCAGCCGTTGAGCAGGCGGCCAAGAATGCCGGCTTCCCCGTGCAGGTGCCGTTCAGCCCGGGCCGCGTGGATGCCACGCAGGAACAGACGGACGTGCGCAGCTTCGCTGTGCTGGAACCGCAGGCGGATGCCTTCCGCAACTACTACAAGCCAGGTCAGAGCATCTTCAATCCCGCCGAGGCCATGGTGGATAAGGCGCAGATGCTGAAGCTGACTGTGCCGGAAACCACGGTGCTGCTGGGTGGCCTGCGCGCGCTCGATGCCAACGTGGGCGGCGCCAAGCACGGTGTCTTCACGAGCCGGCCGGGCGCCCTTACAAACGATTACTTTGTCAACCTGTTCGACATGTCGACGAAGTGGGAAAAGGCCAGCCAGGAAGGTCTCTATGAGGGCCGCGACCGCAAAACCAACCAGGTGAAGTGGACCGCGACGCCGGTGGACCTGCTGGTGGGTTCCAACTCGGAACTGCGCGCCGTGGCAGAAGTCTACGCGGCCGAAGACGGCAAGCAGAAGTTCGCGCAGGACTTCGCCAAGGCCTGGGCCAAGGTGATGAACCTGGACCGTTTCGACTTGCAGTAACCCCACACCGGATGGCTGATGGGCGGCGTGGTGACACGCCGCCCTTTTTGTTTCTAGAGGCGGGGCTGTGGCGGCTTGAGAGCTGTCGAGGCGCGAAGCCCTTTGCGGCGCAGGCGGCGGCGGAAAACTTTGGCGCGGTTGGTGGTGTAGAGGTAGTTCAGATCTGGCCCGCCGAAGGCGCAGTTGGAGGGTTGAAGGTTTTCGGGGTTGTTGAGGATGGCGACAACGCGGCCGGGGGCGTCGCAGATCTGGATACCGAGGCGAGTGGCCACATAGAGGTGCGCTTCGGTGTCCATCGTCAGGCCATCGCCGCCGGATTGCGAGTTGTCATCCCAGCATTCGAGGCGATAGTAGGGCTGGCCGTGGGCGAGTGATCCGTCCGGTTGCACCTGGAAGCTCCAGACCCATTTGGAGCGCATGTCCACACAGCAGAGCAGACTCTGATCGGGACTGAGGATGATGCCGTTGGGGAACTCGAGGCCAGTGTGCACGGCGCGCGGTTGTCCGCCGGGCGGGAGGTGCCAGATGGTCTTGGTGGGCGGGTCAGTAAACCAGAGATGCCCCTTGGCGTTTACGACCAGATCGTTCGAGGTGAATCCCTTGGCCAGAACATCGAATTGCCCGCCAGGTTGGATGGCGATGATCTGCTTCAGTTTGTTCTGGCAGGCGTAGAGGCGCCCATCGGGGCCAAGCATGAGGCCATTGGCGCCGCCGGAGTTATCGAGAAAGAGAGAGACCTTGCCGGTGGCGTGGTCAATGCGGTGGATCTTGTCCTGCCGGACATCGGTGAAGTAGACATTGCCAGTGGCGTCCACCGCCGGACCTTCAGTGAAGCCATGGCCGGCGGACATTTCCTCCCAGGTGGCGGCGGGGTCGAGGATATCGGTGACGAAGTGGCGCTCGGCTCCCGGCTTGCCGGTGGAGGAACGGATGGGTTGGGCCCAGTCTTTCCACAGCCAGGTGAGACTTTCGGCGAAGATGCTGGAGGAGTGTTCAGCATTGTGGCCGCCCGTGCCCTTGACGAAGGTGTAGTCATAGCCGGCGTAGTCCAGTGAGGCGGCGAGAGTCTGGTTGGCCATCCACCAACTGCCGGAATAGATGTCGAGGTCGCCGGAGCCGTCCTGCAGGAAGACGCGCAGGGGTTTGGGCTCTGTCTTGCGGACGATGTCGCCGTACCAATCGCCGCCGCGGAGGTTGACGTAGGAGCCAATGAAACTGAGTACGCGGCGGAAGAGATCCGGCCGGTTCCAGGCGGCGGTGAAGGCGCAAATGGCGCCTGAGCTGGAACCGCCGATGGCGCGCAGGTTGGGGTCATTGGTAAGCGGAGTGGTGCGGGCTATGACGGGAAGTAGTTCTTCGGCGAGGAAGCGGACGTAGCGGTCGCCGAGGGCGTCGTACTCGTGGCTGCGATTGTAGCGGGCCTGTTGGGAATCAGGGGAAAGTGCAGGAAGGATGCCGGGATTGACGAACACGCCAACGGTGGGTGGCATGGCGCCGCGGCTGATGAGCTGGTCAAAGACGGTAGCCGTGCGAAAGCGGCCTTCGGGGTTGATGAAATTGCCGCCATCCTGAAAGACCATGAGCGGGTAGCCGCCAGAGGGGGGAGGGGCGGCGGGGGTATAGACCCAGAAATCGCGGACAGTGCCGGGGTAGAGCGTACTGGAAGTAAAGCTGGACTTGGTGACGCGGCCTGCCGCGGGGGCAGTTTGTGCCAAAGCGGGAAGTGCCGCGGCGTGCAGGAGATGGCGACGGGTGATCACCGGGTTATTCTATCGGGCTGGCGTTTCAGAGTGAAACAGAAACTTTGGCATGCGGCTTGCAAGGAATACAGACGTAGACGGAACCGGAAGGCCGTAAAGGGACGAAGGGTTGATCACCGCAGTACCCAACTCCTCGCTGAACCCACCAAAACAACCTTCCTCGCTAGCCTACCTATACGCCCTGCCCAACCAGTGCCCTTAGGTCTTCCGGTTTTCTCTCACTTTCCCCACAAAATTCCCCTCAGGTTTTTCCCCAATGGACCGATAAGGAGGAAGAGTACAAAAATGAACGGAAGCATGGAAACCACAACCGAAGCCCTGGAGCACATCCGGTTTCAACTGAGCCTGTTGCGGCTGACGGCGTTGCCAGAAACTTCAATGGGTAGCCTCGCCGCAAAAGAACCAGAAGCGGCCGAGTTGGTCAAGGCGGTGACCGAACTAGAGCGCGAAGCGGCACGGCAACAAACGAGCTAGCGGGTTGGAAAGCCCTGTATCGCCTATGCTGGGAGAGGGGCGATGAAGAAGGATCCGCTTGTAGGGCTTCTGGGACTGACGGCGCTACTGATCCTGTATGCGACGCTCTACCCCTTTAATTTTGGCCCGCGTCATGGCGTTCTGCTGGAATGGTACGCACCCAACACTCCTGGCAACTTGCTCGATGTGGTGTTGAATCTCTGTTTCTTTTTGCCCTTGGGCCTGCTTTGGGGATGGCGCTTTCAGGGGAACCATGGCGTGAAGTGGGGCCTCCTGTTGTGTTTCGGGATTTCCTGTGCGGCGGAAGTGGCACAAGCGTTCCTGCCGATGCGTTATTCCTCCAGCCGGGACGTGTTGATGAACACGATGGGCGGCTATTTGGGGATATTGGCGGCGCGAATGCCGGTCTTCGACAGGGACCGGCTGACCAGTGGACTGGTCGCCTTGCTGGAACAGCGAGGCATGTGGGTGTTGACCGGGATGTGGTTGGCGATGAACTTTGCGCCCTTCATTCCGAGGTTGCGTTGGCGGGCGCTTGATCAGGCCATTGCGTTTACGAAACCGCTCGAGAGTTGGGGAACTCCGGAAATGGAACTCTTTCTGGGCGCATTCCTGCTGGTAGCACTTTGGGATGCTTGGCTTTCGCCCAGAGCACTGCTGTTGGGGTCTTTGGTTCTGTTGCCACTTTTGGCGGGCAAAGTCCTGACCATTGGCCGGCCGGGAGGCTTTGAACTGGTTGTGCCACTCTGGGCGGGTTCGCTGACCGGATTGAGTTTGAGTGTGGCGGGGAAGATGCCCGCGCTGAGATGGTTGTGGCTGGTAGGGATGAGTTGGGTGGTGTGGAAACAGGTGATGCCCCTCGAATGGAATTGGGCAGTGAGTAATGAGTTTGCATTCCTGCCCTTTGCGGCGACGTTTGAAACACCGCGGGCGCTGGCATTGCCGACAATCGCTGGAAAGTGCTATCTGTACTGGCTGGTGGCGCGGTTGGGGGTGGGTGCTTTCGCCGGGTATCGGTGGCGGGTGTGCGGAGGGCTTGTGGCGTTGTTGCTGGTGACCGAGTGGCTGCAGCAATGGCAGCCAGGGAGGACACCGGAGATCACCGATGGGCTGCTAGCGGCGTTGGTGGCCATCCCGGGTTTGGGAGTGCTCGAGTATGCTCAGGGCTTGAAGCGGGTGGAAAGGTAATCGAGCAGCGGACCACGCTGTTCGGCGGGCACCTGGGCGCCCCAGCGAATCATCTTGTCGACTTCGCGTTCCCATTGTGCGCGGGTGAGCCGTTGGCCCTTGATGAGATCTTCGTTGTGACAGCCGAGACAGCTGCCGCGGTAGGCGGACATCTGCAGGGGGACCACTTCGGCGCGCACGGTGTGGACCACATTCCAGAGGTAGCCGCTGGGGTTCCATTCCTGTTCGAAGGGTTGTGTGCCGCCCCGTGCGTCGGTGGCGCGGGCCATGAGGCGGTAGGAACCGGGCGTGGCATTCCAGGCGTAATCCCAGGTCTGCCAGCCCCAGCGACCATTGGAAGAGGTGAGGCGGGCAGCATTCCAGGCGCGGCCGCCGTCGGTGGAAACTTCGACTTTCGCCAGCGGGACTTCGCCCGACCAGGCGGCGCCGGCGATGCGGGTCTGGCCCTGCGGCAGGATGACGTTATCGCGCGGTGTGGCGATGACGCTCTTGACACGAAGGGATTCCACCGGCTTCATCTGGGCGGGGTCCACGGCCGTGCCGGGAGGCACGGCTTTACCGGGGTGACGGTAGGCGGTCTTCATGAAGAAGCCATCAAACTCGCGGTCCAGCACCTGAATGGTCGAGAGCCATTTGACCCAGCAGTCGCCGCCCCAACCCGGGATGACGGCCCGCAGCGGGGCGCCGTGCGCGGCCGGCAGCGGCTGGCCGTTCATTTCATAAGCGAGGATCGTGTCCGGGTCGAGGGCCTTGGCCACGGGGACGGTGCGCTGGAACTTGGGCATGGTGCCGACGGGGACGTCGGCGCCATCGAGCAGGACGTGTTTGGCTGAGGACTTCAAGCCGGCGCGCTTCAGCAGGTCAGCCAGACGGACACCGCCCCAACGGGCATTGCCAACGCTGCCATAGGTCCACTGGAGACCAGGCATGCGGGGGGTGTAGAGGCCGCGGCCATTACCAGCGCATTCCATGACGCCGATGAGCTCCACTTTGGGGAGGCGACGCAAGTCGCGCAGGGAAATGGTGAAGGGGGTGGAGACTTCCCCCTGCAATTTGAGGGTGAAGGTATCAGGGTCCACCTGCGGGGTGTAATGGTGGCTGCGAACGTAGAAGAGGTCGATGGGAGTGATGGCCTGGAGGAAACCCTCGAGCGGCATTTCGTAGTCTTCCGGCTTGCGGGAGTGGACGATCATCCGAGGGGATTTCTCGTCAGCCGCATCGAGACGGGCGAGAAGCAGTGAAGCGGAGGCGCCCAGGAAGGCGCGGCGGGCAAGGCGGTTGACTTCGGACATGGGCAGCAGTTAGTTCCATTGAACGGAGAGAGTCTGAACGACGCCAGTGCGCACCTGGATTTCGCGCGACTGGGGTGTCAGCCCATCCTTCAATACTTCTACTGTATACGTTCCTGGGGGCAGTTTGAGGAGAGCGGGAGTGCGCTGGCCGGTGTCGCGGCCATTGACCCTGACGGCGGCGCCCGGGGGTGTGGAATTGACGGCAATCGTGCCTTCGGGCTTTTCGAGGATGAGGCGGATGCCGAGTTGATCGGGGACGCGCAAAGGGCGGACCACATCGGGATAACCAGCCAGCCGGGCGGTGACGCGATAGTCGCCGGGAGGGAGTTCGAGGGCACAGGGGCTTTGGGGGCAGCGATCCGACTGTGGCCCGGATACCACAATTTCGGCACCTTCCGGGGAGGAGAGAAAGCTCACCGTGTAGGAGTCGGCCAAGGGATCGGACGGGGGAATCGGGTTCGTTTTGGCGGCGGGGGCGGGCGAAGGCGCAGTAGCGACCGGAGGAGTGTCTGGTTCTTTCTTTTCAATATGTTGCGTAGATGCCGGGGTAGGCGGCATGGGAGAGGGCCGGGAGTCGATGACGGGTGGTGGAGGCGATGAAAGGACAGGTTCGAAAGAGGGCGCGGACTGACGGGTGTTGTAGAAATACCACGCTGCGGGGACAATCAAGGCAACAGCCAGGAGGGCAAGCCAAAGGGGGCTACGGCGGTTGGAAGACTCCGGGGGGGCCGTCCGATGGGGAGGTGGCAAGGAGACTGGAGGAGGATCGGGGAGGGCGGAGACAATGAGCGTGGGTTCGTCTTCTACGGAATCGCGATGGGGGGTATGGCGGGGAGGTTCGAGTTCCGCGGCATGGGAGAGAGCGGTGGCAAAGGCCAGACAGGAGGGGTAGCGGTGATCGGGGTTTTTGCTGAGAACGCGGGCGAGTACCTGGTTGGTGGCGGCGTTGAGGTGAGGGACCGGGGGAACGGGTTGATGGGAAATGCGGAAGAGGAGGTTGGCGAGGTTATCGGTGTCAAAGGGCTTCTGGCCAGCCAGAAACTCATAGGCGATGACGCCGAGGGCGTACTGATCGGCGGCGCCGCTGACGGGGCTGCCGGCGATTTGCTCAGGGCTCATGTAGCCCGGGGTGCCAAGGAGATTGGTGGATTGAGTGGAGTCGCGACCGGCGAGGCGGGCAATGCCGAAATCGGTGATTTTAACCTGGCGGCCGCTGAGCATGAGGTTGCCGGGCTTGATGTCCCGATGAACGATGCCCCGGGCATGCGCGTAATCGAGGGCTTCAGCAGCCTGGGTAAGGATCTGGAGGAGATCCGGGATAGGCATGCTGCGCGCCAGTTGATTGAGCGTGGCGCCTTCGACATATTCCATGAAGATGTAGGCGTTGTGCTCGTCTTCGGAGATGTCATAGATGGTGACGATGTTGGGGTGGGACAAAACGCCAGCAGACTGGGCCTCGCGCAGGAGTTGTTGGCGAAGAGTGTTGCGCTCGGCGGCGTCGGTAATCTGGTCGAGGCGGAAGGTCTTGAGGGCGATGCGGCGGCCGATGGCGGGATGGAAGGC
>VFQU01000319.1_pt1 | contig 46436 bp, 47 predicted proteins | sample 3512311 | NCBI WGS metagenome assembly VFQU01 (sample SAMN10412377, study PRJNA504923) | tailings metagenome | isolation source: Relicate 3 Philex TSF3 active mining site | place: Philippines: Tuba, Benguet | collected 2017-08-29 | reverse complement strand
CGATCGCGTGATTCTCTTGCCGCCGAGGAGAGACCGGCATGAACATCTTGATCATTGGCGGCGCCGGCATGGTCGGTCGCAAACTGACCAATGCCCTTCTGGCACTAGGCGCAATCAATGGCGCACCCATTTCATCGCTCACCTTGGCCGATATCGTCGCCCCCGCACCACCCACGACCGACATCGCATGCCGCGCCATTGCCGCCGATCTTTCCGATCCGAATGTCGCCACCCAACTGGTCGCGAACCGGCCGGACCTGATCTTTCATCTGGCCGCCATTGTTTCGGGTGAGGCGGAGGCGGATTTCGACAAGGGCTATAGGATCAATCTGGATGGTACCCGCCATCTCTTCGAAGCCATTCGCCAGCAACACCTGCTCGTGCCCTATTGCCCACGCCTGGTATTCACATCGTCCATTGCCGTTTTCGGCGAGCCTCTACCCTCCGCAATCCCCGATGAGCAGGCCCATACCCCACTCACCAGCTACGGGACGCAAAAGGCGATCTGCGAATTACTGCTGGCCGATTATTCTCGACGCGGCTTTCTCGACGGTATCGGCATTCGCCTGCCCACTATCGTGGTTCGGCCCGGCGCCCCTAACAAGGCGGCATCGGGCTTCTTTTCCGGCATAATTCGTGAGCCTCTCGTCGGGCTGGAAGCGGTATTGCCGGTTGAGGAAACGGTGCGCCACTGGTTCGCCAGTCCCCGCTCCGCCGTCTCATTTCTGCTGCATGCGGCAGAGATGGACACCGCGCCTCTCGATCAGCGCCGCAACCTGACTATGCCCGGCCTGTCGGCCACTGTGGGCGAACAGATCGAGGCACTTGGCCGGGTTGCCGGTCCCGCCGCAACGAGACACATCCGCAAGGCCATCGATCCGGTCATTGCCGCCATCGTTGCAGGCTGGCCACAGAACTTTGACGCACGGCGCGCTACGGCGCTTGGCTTCCGCGCCGATGCCGACTTTGACGCGATCATTCGCGCCCATATCGAAGACGAACTCGGCGGCACGATCGCGCGCTGAGTCGGCTTCAATTTTTGCATCGGCTATGACATTTCGGCGTCCGGCGCAGTCCGTGCAACGCCATCTATGTGCCGGGGAGACGTGACATGATCGAAAACGACCCGACGCTGCGCGCGGTCATCGCCCGCCTGTTTCCAGACGATGGTCGGCTCGGAGGCGATGGCAATGCGATGGGCGTTCCGATCTATCTCGCGCGTCATTTCAGCATATTCGCCGACCACGCTGGGATGGTTGCCGATGGTCTTCGCACACTCGACACAGGCCAGCAATTCCTCTCGCTCTCTACCGCAGAACAGGATGCCTGCCTCAACCGCCACGACGCTGAGCCATGGCTGACACTCCTCGCGGAGCTGGTCGCTGAGGCCGTCTACGCCGAACCCGGCAATGGCGGTAATCCCGATGCCGTCAGTTGGCAGGCAGTGGGCTATCATCATGGCCTCCCTGAAGGCCCTTCAGGTCCAGAACAGAGGGATGGCAGCGCGCCGAGGGCACATTCGGACCGCATGCACTATGATGCCATCATCGTTGGCGCCGGTGCTGGCGGAGGCGTTGCCGCGGCACTCCTGGCCGAGGCGGGACGCTCCGTGCTGCTGATCGAGCGCGGCGTCGAACGCAGCTACACCGATAGCGGGCATCGCGATCATCTGCGCAACCATCGCCTGGCGCTCTACGGACACAATACCGGCCCGGACCTGGTGGGCAATCCGCGCGTCTTCGTTGACCAGGACGGCAGGGAACGTATCGTGGCGCCGAATGAAGGCGCCTATCAAAATCTAGCGGCCAATGTCGGCAGCGGCACCTTCGTCTATGGGGCAATGGTCTGGCGCTTCCACCGCGACGACTTTCGCATGGCCAGTCTCTATGGCGTCCCCGAGGGATCGTCGCTGGTTGACTGGCCCTTCGACTATGAGGAACTCGCCCCCTGGTATGAGCGGGTGGAGCAGGAACTGGGCGTGGCCGGCGACGCGGCACGGCACAGCCACGAGGGGTCGCGCACCAAGCCATACCCCCTGCCGCCACTGCCCACAGGCCCTGCTACCGATACGCTAGCGGCTGGCGCGGCAAAGCTGGGCCTGCGCACCACCGTTCCCCCGCTGGCCGTCAATAGCCAGCCGCGCGACGGCCGCGCCGCTTGTATCGGCTGCGGCAGTTGCGTCGGGTTCCCCTGCCCCTCCAACGCAAAAAACGGCACCCAGAACACCTTCATCCCCCGCGCAATGGCGAGCGGCAATTGCGAATTGCTCACCGGGGCAATGGTGCATCGCCTCGACACGGACGTACAGGGCAAGGTCATCGGTATCCAGCTCACCGGCCATGATGGCACACCCATGTCGCTGCGGTCAGACACGGTGATTCTAGCCGCCGGCGCCATCGAAACGGCACGGCTCCTGCTCAACTCGCCGACTGCCGCCGAACCGCACGGCATCGGCAACAATTCCGACCATGTGGGCCGGCATTTGCAGGGCCATGTCTATCCACAGGCTTATGGGTTGTTCGACCACGAGGTGCATGGTTCCACCGGTCCCGGCGTCACCATAGGCACCACCGATTTCAATCATGGCAATGACGGGATTGTCGGCGGCGGCCTACTGGCCGACGATTTCGTGCAACCGCCGATCCTGTTCTGGAAAGCGTGCCTACCGCCCGATCTCAAGCGTTGGGGATCGGCAGCACACGACTTCATGCGCGACAATTTCGGCCGCGTGCTCAAGGTCACAGGCCCGATCCACGAAATCCCCAGCCCACTGAGCCGCGTCAGCATCGCCCCGGAGGTGCGCGACCGCTGGCATATGCCGGTGGCACGCCTGTCAGGCACCATCCATGCCGAAACCTTGCGTACGGCAAAGTATATGCAGCAGCGCGCCTTTGACTGGCTCGATGCCTCCGGCGCCCTGCGGCGCTGGGGCCCCGAGCCGCGCCTTGGCCTATCGGGTGGCCAGCATCAGGCCGGCACCTGTCGCATGGGAACCGATCCGGCCCATTCGGTCACCGATACCGGTGGCCGTGTATGGGGCCATGACAATCTCTATATCTGCGATGGCGCGGTCCACCCGACCAATGGCGGCTTCAATCCAGTCCTGACCATCATGGCCATGAGCTACCGCACGGCGGCGGGCGTCGTCGGCAAGAGGTAGGGAATGATCCCCGTCCAGGCATGGATCAGGCCGCCTGGCGCAGCAGCCGGGCCTCGAATTCGGCCAGCGGTACCGGCCTGCCGAAATGGTAACCCTGAAAGGCATCGCATCCGCTATCGCGCAGGAACGCAAACTGGGCTCCTGTCTCGACGCCTTCGGCCAACACCGTCATGCCAAGATCACGCCCAATCTGAATAATGCTGCGCGCCAGCGAGGCGCTGCGGTCGTTCTCGGTGATGTCCTGCACGAAACTGCGGTCGATCTTGAGTTCGCTGAGCGGCAGTCGCCGGAGGTAACCCAACGAGGAATATCCGGTTCCGAAGTCATCGAGCGCAAGCCCGATGCCTACGCCTCGCAGGATCTGCATCTTGGCCGCCACAAGGTCGGTATTCGATACCATGACGCTTTCGGTGATTTCGAGCTTCAGCAGTTTCGGATCGATCTCGAACGTATCCACCAGGTGGATGAGCGTCTGCTCGAAATCTTCATTGAGGAACTGACTGGCACTGACATTGGCGGAGAGAGTGAGGTTGCGCAATTCGCTATGGCGGCTCCAGTCGACCAGCGTGCGGCAACTGGTTTCCAGCACCCAGCTGCCGATCTCGTCCATGAGCCCAGCTTCCTCGGCCAGCGGTATGAATTCGGCGGGCGATACATAGCCGCGCGACGGATGCTTCCAGCGCAACAGCGCCTCTGCACCCACAACTCGCCCGCTGCGATCCACCTGCGGTTGATAGAACAGCTCGAACTGCCGCTTCCACAATGCAGCCTTCAACTCGTCGGCGCGGCGGTCGGTGCGTTCCAGCTCGAACTGGAACACATAGACGCCACCCACCAGAAGCAGCGTCGCCGTTCCGGCATTGATCCACGCCCCCACCAGCCTGATATCGTCGCCGATGGGCATGGCGAAGGGCACTGCATAGCTGCTGCTCGACAGCGCAATGAACCCGGCAACACACAGACCGATCAGGACGAGCTGTAGCGCCGACGGCTGACGCTTGAAATTGAGATAGCCCAGCAGCGCCAATACCAGCAGGAAGATATGTGATACGCGCGGAACCTCGGCCGATGGCACATCAAAAACCAGGCAAAGCAGCGAGATGGAGAACAGAAAGGCCACCTGTGTCAGCAGCAGCGCATTGGCCAGCTGGCCCCGATAGGCCAGCAGCCAGGCAATGCCACAGAACAAGGTGACCATAACCTGCGACAATGCGAGATAGGGATTGCCGGTTACTGCAAACAGCACTGCCCAAGCCAGACTCAGGACAGCGATGACCAATGCCGCGATCTTGTAGGCGATGACGAACCGGGCCGAATATTGCGCCCTTCGATCATCCATTCTGGACTTCAGGTCCTGACCCACTGCAATTCCCGTATCTAGCCTATATGCAAGACCCAGCAGTGATACGACAGCATGGGCGCTCACCCGCAAACTATGCGAATTTACTTAAGACAATATGTCCCGATACTGCCCGAGCGTGGCCGCATCACGATCAGCCCTGGGCACCGGAAATACGGCCTCGCGCTCAATAGTGGCAGGACGCTGACCGATTATGAGAACCCTGTCCGCCAGTATCGCAGCATCGGCAGGATCATGGGTCACGAGCAGGACTGTCCGGTCATTTTCCGCAACCAGATCGGCAAACAGCCCTCGCATGTCATCGGCTAAAGCCGCGTCGAGCGAGGCAAAGGGCTCGTCAAGCAGCAGCAGTCCCGAGCCCGTCGCAATCGCCCGCGCCAGCGCCACACGCCGCTGCATACCGCCGGACAATTGGTGGGGGAATTGCCCGCCCGCTCCCGACAGGCCAACACGCCCGAGCAGGATTTCTATTTCGGCTTGGGACCGTGTTGGCGCCGCAAGCTGGATATTGCCCATCACGGTCAGCCACGGCAAAAGCCGGGCATCCTGAAACACAAAGCCGGGCGCGGCCGTTTCGCGGGCCGGCTTACCGTCAACTAGAACAGTGCCCGAAAAATCACGGTCGATTCCAGCAACCAGCCGCAGCAATGTCGACTTACCGATCCCCGATGGACCCAAGAGGGCCACGACGCTGCCCGGCTCGACCTGAAGCCGGAAGCCAGAAAACAGCGGAGTGGCCTCCGCAAACCGCTTGTGCTCAATGACAATGTTCAGGCCGGGCGCCGCCATCGCATCGCCCTTTCTTCCCATGGCCGCAGGACGCCATATTCAAATACCAGAACACAGGCAATGAAGGCGGCGGAATAGGCCAGAATGCCCGCCACATCGAAAAACTGGAACAGCACGCCGATCCGGTAGCCCACCCCGCCATCGCTGCCCAGAACCTCAAAGACCAGCACGATCTTCCAGATCAGCGAGAGGCCCGTGCGCGCCGCTGTGAGGAGGAAAGGCAGCAATTGCGGCCAGTAAAGCGCGGCGAGCCGTTGCGTAGAACCAAGCCGCAAGGCCCGCCCCAGTTCGGCATAGTCCGCCGAAAAACTCCGCACGCCCTCGCGCACCGTTATCGCCACCAGTGGCATCTTGTTGACCACGACCGCCGCAATCAGGGCAAATTCGGTGAGGCCCAGCCAGATATAGAGGAGAATGGCAACAACGATAGCCGGCAGGTTGAGCCCCACGACCAGCCAGGCCGAAAGCAGCCGATCAAGCCATGGCAGGCGCCCCAGCGCCAGGCCGAGGGCAGTGCCCAACACCATGGCCAGACCAAAGGCCGCGCCCGCCCGCGCCAGCGTTTTGCCCAGATCGGTGAGCAACGGCCCGGCCATGGCCAATTGCCAGAACTCGGCACCCACGGCCAAGGGACCGGGAAAGAGTCGATGCGACACAGCCAGAGCCACCACCTGCCAGACGGCCAGCAGAAGCGGCAAGGACGCCAGTTCCCATCCTTTATTGCCCGGCCATCTGCCGCCCTGCCCGCTTATTGCTTGTATCCTTCCCAGAACGTGCCCGGCGCCAACTCGGCCCGCTCGCCGACAACGTCACTGCCGCCAAACCGTGCCAGCACCGCGAAGGCCTCTTCGGCGGCAGCAAGGTCATCGGCGTAGTATCCGCTGACGATCCCGGCCCGGTAGTCGTCACGCAACTGCGCGAACAGTGCGGGATTGTCCGCTGCGCCCATCAGGTCGGCCAGCCCTTCCCAGACCGTATCGTCGCTCAACAGCATGCCCTTGGCTTCGAATGACGCATCGAGGAAGCGGCTGATCGCAGGATTGGCTTCGGCATTGGCCTCGCTGAAGGTCCAGCCCAAAAGAGGCGGCTGCACCCGCAACCCGAGCCCCAGGAACATGTCCGCAACCGAAATTACTTCCACCATGCCCGCCGCCTTGGCACGCGCATTCCAGTGCCAGAAATTGAGCGCAGCATCTATACGCCCGCTCGCCAGCAATTCATTGACCAGTGGCGGCGCGCCGAACCGGGCCTCGACTGCGCCTGCGAGATCCTCGCCGGTGAGATCGCGGTAATAGGCCTGCAACACCACCCAGCTTTTATCCGCCGGGCCGCCGGCAACGGCGATGCTGCCGCCCTTGAGATCGCTCAGCCCCTCGATAGGACTATCTGGGGGCACCATGAGCCCGCCAACCGCCAGAGAATGGGGCACCATGGTCACGTCGCCGCCCTGCCAGCGTTGCGCCGAGACCCAGGTGAAGTCGGACAGGATAATATCGGCCGCTCCCGCCTGCAAGGCGATCTGCCCGGCCCGGCTATCGGCCAGAGGTCGCACCTCGATCTCGATATCGTGCCTGGCCTCAAGGCCAGTGGCATGCATCACCTCGATTTCCCAGAGCGCCGTGCCGCTTTCCTGCAAGCCCAGAACCAGCCGATCCGCAGCTACGGCTTCGCCGGCAAGCGCGCCCGCAAACAGTCCGGCCATCAGCAGCCGCACCAATCTTGTCATCTAGGCCCCCTAGGCCCCGGTTACCCGCCAGATGACATCGCCCACATCGTCGGCCATCAGCACCGCACCATCGGCGGCAAGGGCGACACCCACCGGGCGACCATAGGAATAGGCTTCGTCCGGCGAGAGGAAGTCGGTGAGGATGTCGCGGGGCATGCCCACCGGTTGGCCATTCTCAAAGGCGATGAAGGTCATCTTGTAGCCTGAAAGCTTGGAGCGGTTCCACGAACCATGCTGGCCAATGGCCATGCCGGCGGGAAAGCCCGGTAAAGTACCTTCGGGCAACCAGCAGAGGCCGAGAGAAGCGGTATGTCCGCCCAGCGCATAATCGGGCTGCAGCGCCGAAGCCACCTTTGCCGCGTTCTGCGGCACGCGGTCATCGACCACCCGGTTCCAGTAGCAATAGGGCCAGCCGTAAAAGCCGCCATCGACCACCGAGGTCAGATAATCGGGCGGGGTTTCGTCACCCAGGCCGTCACGTTCGTTGACCACGGTCCAGAGCACATCGGTATCGGGTTGCCAAGCCATCCCCACCGGATTGCGCAGGCCACCGGCAAATAGCCGCGCCTTGCCCGTGGCCAGATCCAGTTCGTGAATGCAGGCCCGGTCCTCTTCGGCCTCCATCCCCGCATCGCCAATATTGCTCAGCGACCCCACCGCCACATAGAGCTTGCTGCCGTCCTTTGAAGCGATGAGATTGCGCGTCCAGTGCCCATCGGCCTTCATCGTCATCAGGGTCTTGCCGGGAGCGGCGATCCTGGTTGCGCCGGCCGTATAGGGATAGGCCAGAACAGCATCGGACGCGCCGACATAGAGCGTCTCCTCAATCAGCACCATGCCGAAGGGCTGGCGCACATTCTCGATCAGCACATGGCGTTCTTCGGCCACCCCATCCCCGTCCGCATCGCGCAACAGGATCACGCGATTGGGGCTCTGGCCAGACGCCTTGGCCCGCTTCATCGTGGCATGCATGGCATGATCGAACAGTGTGCGCGGTCCGCCACCTTCTTCGCCCATGGACTCGGCCACCAGCACATCGCCATTCGGCAAAACGCAGATATTGCGCGGATGATCGAGCCCTTTGGCAAAGGCATTGACCTTGAGTCCGGCGGCAGCCGTCGGCATGTGGCCGCCGTCCCACCCCTGGGCCGTCGGCATTTTCAGTGTCGGAATGCGGCCCTGTGGCTTGGGCTCGGGAATCGCCGGCATCGTGCCGAAAGCGGGCGGGCGCGGCCCATCGCCGGAATGACGAATGGCCACGGCGACGCCACCGACAAAAGCGACGAAACGGGCGAATAGCGAAGTCTGGGTCATGGGAGAGGCCTTGGAATATATCTCTACACCAGACTTAACGATTTTGCCGCCCGAGGGCCAGTCCGACGCTGGAAAGGTTTCGTTAAGACATGCTTTCACTCCGACTGAATTTTTTCGGATTGAAAGTTTTTCTACAATTGCGCAAATTGCCTCCGGGAACTTTCACGGAGGAGCACTAAATGTCCTTGTTCAAAGGACTAGTGCTGTCGCTGTTTGCGTATTTCGCGCTGACGGCAGCAGCATTGGCCGACCACATGACCGGTCAATATTCGGGTACCGGAAATGCAGCCGGGACCTTTATGACCATCCAGCAGACCGGATGGACCATCACCGGCCAATTGACCGGAGCCACTAAGGGAACGCTCAATGGGCAGAGCGATGGCGGTGAAAACGTCACTGGCACCATTACGATCGAGGGGGTCGGCCAACTCCAGTTTCAGGCGACCCATTCTCAATCCGGCATGACCATCAAGCTGACGGGCAATGGCGGCACAGAAGAATATGTCTTCTCCCGCGGCACCGCTTCCACGCCTGAACCGCAGCCTCAGCCAGTTCCTCAACCGCAGCCGCAGCCAAATCCTCCGCCAAATCCGCCCCAACAGGGCAGCGGCGAATATTATGTCGGCATCAGCGGCCAGCAGGTCGGTCCGGTCACCGCGCAGCAGATTCTGGCCGCCTTGGCCTCGGGCGAGGTCAAGCCCACCGATCTGGTCTGGAAACAGGGCATGCCCAACTGGGTGGCGATCAGCACCCTGCCCGAATTTGCCCAGACCACCAACGGCCCGCCGCCGCTGCCACCGGCCAGCGATGATCCACCGCCTGTGCCCACAGGTGACAACAATACGGGACCTGGACAGGTCCCGTATAATTCCGAGCAGGCAAAGGTATCGGCCATCATGCTCGGCAGTACGCTGGGCATCTTTGCCCACGAACTGGGTCACGCCATGATCGGGGAGCTTGGACTGCCGGCCACCGGCGCCGAGGAGGACACGGCGGACGAATTCTCAGCCCTCGTCATCTCGGCAATACTGGAGGACACTACGGGCATGCCGCCCGAACAGATCGCCTTCATGACGGATGTGATCAGCTACTCGACGCTGCTCTGGTATCATGACGACGCCCGCGCAAAACGCCAGGGCGTGGAAGTGCCATGGTATGACGAGCATTCCGACAGCGACGCCCGCTTCCGCAACACGCTTTGCATGATCTACGGATCAAATCCCACCCAGTTCAAGGCTCTGGCCGATCGCGTCGAACTGCCGGATCGCGAACGGGGCCGGTGCGAGATCGACCACGCCAAACGCTATCGCGCCTGGGAACTTATCGTTCAGCCCCATGCCCGCAACCAGGGCGGTGAATATCCGGGCCTCCAGCCCGCCGACGCCCCGGGCGCCGCGCTGAAAGTAACTTATGAACGCTCGGCAACGCCTTTCGGTCAGCAATTGCAGACCGAATTCGAAAATCTGCGCGTATTCGAGGGCCTGGCCGAAGGATTGCAGGGCCTGCTGGTCTGGAAGCGCGATCTCGACATCATCTTCGCCGATTGCGGCGTACCCAATGCCTTCTACGACCCCTCCAATGCCCGCATCGTCATGTGTTGGGAGGGGATCGAATATTTTTTCTGGACCATCGCCGAGCCGGAAGGCGTCAAGGCGACCAATTTCAAATCCAGCTGACCCGGCAAGGCAAAGCGCAGGAGAACATGATGAAATCTATCTCACTGTCCTTAACCAGTGCTGTCGCACTCGCGCTGGTGGCCCTCCCGGCAAGCGCCCAGCAGGCGAACTATGAAGGCGTCTGGGGTTGTCAGGCCAGCTATACGGCGCTCGACAATTTCGGCAACCGGACCGGCGGCTATGTCCAGCAGTTCATGATGGGCGTCTATCAGGGCGGCGCCGTACATATCAATGGCTCCATGACCGGCATTAGCGGCCAGTCCAGTTTCGAAACCCAGGGACAGTGGAAAATTGACCAGTCGGTCTTTTTTGCCCAGACCCAGGGCATGGAACAGTCCGCCTTCGGCACCATGCCGACTATGGTGATGGTGGTCGCGCAGATGGCGCCCGATGGCCGCACAATGGGTTATACGCTGGAAAACCCCGATCCTACCCGCAGCTACATCACGGATCGCTCGATCTATCTGTGCGAACGTCACGGGTAAGTTCGGCCCCGCCTCCGCCCGGTTCGGACAGAGGCCAAAAGGGCACGCCTATTGCTCGTCCTCGTCTTCGTAATGGTCGAGATACGAGGCCACCAGGCGGTCGAGAGCGGCGCGGCTGACGGCGTTGTATTTGGATGAAAAGCCCAGCGTCGCCACCATCTTCCAATGCCCATACATAAGGCTGACAAACAGGAAGCCGATTTCCCGACACGCCTTCTGGCTCAGTTGCGGATTGCTGATCTGCACTTCGTAGGAAATGGCGGCCTGCAATTCGGTATATTGGGCATGCAGATTGTCGCGCACCGGCTTGTTGGTTGCCGCCAAAGCGAACACCGCATCATAGACCTGATCGTCTTCCGGTTTGCGCAGGCCCTTGTCTTCGAGAAAGCCGAAATAAAAATCAAGAAAAGTGGGCAGACGCTGCGGATGTCCGGCCTGCAAAATACCCTCAAGAAGCAGCTTGCGATAGGACGCAGCCAATGCGTCGCACACGGCCAGCATCAGGTCTTCGGGATTGGGGAAATAGTGACGAACGAGCTGGCGCGACATCTGCGCCTGCGCCGCGATCTTGTCGTAGGTGGGCATGGCGACGCCATGCTCTTTGATAGCAGCAACTGCGGCCTGGACGATTTCCGGCCGCCGGATTTCAGAGATAGGCTTGAACATGAACCGGTGGTGACAGACTGAGTTTAGTGGCTCGGTAACCGGATACGGCTTTTGCAGCACAAAGCGATTACCGCACATTCTTTATCATTGACGAGCCCGCCCTCACAGGCGTATTTCCCGCCTCAGGACATCTCGCCCTAACGCGAGACGCATAGGCCTGGGAGGGCCGCTTGATATGGCTGATACGCCTCAAACCGCACCGGCGGTAAAACCGGCAAATCCGAATTTTTCGTCGGGCCCCTGTGCCAAGCGTCCTGGCTGGACGCTGGATGCGCTCGCCAACGCGCTGACCGGCCGCTCGCATCGCGCCAAGCCCGCCAAGGCGCGGATTCAGGAAGCCATCGACCTCACCCGCACCCTGCTCGAAGTCCCGGCCGATTATCGCATCGGCATCGTGCCCGCTTCCGACACCGGCGCCGTCGAAATGTTCCTCTGGAGCGCGCTGGGCGCTTGCGGCGTCGACATGCTGGCCTGGGAATCGTTCGGCGCTGGCTGGGTCACCGATGTGACCAAGCAGCTCAAGCTCGATGATGTGCGCGTACTCGAAGCGCCCTATGGCGAATTGCCGGACCTGACCCAGGTGGATTTCAACCGCGACGTGGTCTTTACCTGGAACGGCACGACCTCGGGCGTCCGCGTTCCCAATGCCGACTGGATTCCGGCCGACCGCCAGGGTCTTGCCATTTGCGACGCCACCTCGGCGGCCTTTGCGCAAAAGCTCGATTTCGCCAAGCTCGACGTCGTCACCTTCTCCTGGCAGAAGGCGCTGGGCGGGGAAGCCGCACACGGCATTCTCATCCTCTCGCCGCGCGCCGTCGAACGCCTGGAAACCTACAAGCCCGACCGTCCCCTGCCTAAGATCTTCCGCCTCACCAAGGGCGGCAAGCTCATCGAAGGCATCTTCAAGACCGAGACCATCAATACCGTTTCGATGCTGTGCATCGAAGACGCTATCGACGCCATGAAATGGGGCATTGAGATTGGTGGCCTCAAGGCCATGCAGGATCGCGCCGACGCCAATTTCAGGGTGCTCGCCGACTGGGTCGCCCGGACCGATTGGGTCGAGTTCCTCGCCAAGGTTCCCGAGCAGCGTTCGAATACCTCGGTCTGCCTCTCGATCGTCGATCCCGCCATCACCGCGCTCGATGCCGATGCCCAGGCCGCCTTCGCCAAAGCCATTGTCGCCCGTCTCGACAAGCTGGGTGTCGGTTATGACTTCGGCTCTTATAAGGACGCCCCCGCCGGCCTGCGCGTCTGGGCAGGGTCGACCATCGAAGCCTCCGATCTTGCGGCGCTGACACCCTGGCTCGACTGGGCCTTTGCGCAGGAAAAGGCCGCGCTCAAGGCGATTGCGTAACTCAGGACACCCCCACCCAACCTCCCCCTGACAGGGGGAGGTGTGAACCCGGTGCTGAGCACACATCGTGCAACATTCACCGTGCGGTCCCTCCCCCTATCAGGGGGAGGCCAGGTGGGGGTAACCAAGGCAAAACTCTTTCTCATTCAGGGACACACCCCAAATGCCAAAAGTTCTCGTTTCGGATAAACTGAGCCCCACCGCCGTCCAGATTTTCAAGGATAATGGCGTGGACGTCGACTACCTGCCCGATCTGGGCAAGGACAAGGACAAGCTCTTCGAGGTCATCGGCCAGTATGATGGCCTCGCCATCCGCTCGGCCACCAAGGTCACCGAGAAGATCATTTCGGCCGCGACCAACCTTAAGGTTATCGGTCGTGCCGGTATCGGCGTCGACAATGTCGACATCCCGGCCGCGACCAAGAAGGGCATCATCGTGATGAACACGCCCTTCGGCAATTCGATCACCACGGCCGAGCACGCCATCGCCATGATGTTCGCGCTTGCCCGCCAACTGCCCGAGGCCGATGCCTCCACCCGCGCCAGCAAGTGGGAAAAGAACCGCTTTATGGGGGTCGAGGTCACCAACAAGACCCTCGGTCTCATCGGCGCCGGCAATATCGGCTCGATCGTTGCCGACCGGGCCATTGGCCTGCGCATGAAAGTGGTTGCCTATGACCCGTTCCTGACCCCCCACCCCGCCCAGACCATGGATGTTGAAAAGGTGGAACTGGACGATCTGCTCGCCCGCGCCGACTTCATCACACTGCACACCCCGCTGATCGACGCCACCCGCAATATCCTCAATGCGGAAACCCTGGCCAAGACCAAGAAAGGCGTGCGCATCGTCAATTGCGCCCGTGGCGGCCTGATCGATGAAGAGGCGCTGTATAAGGCGCTCAAATCCGGCCAGGTGGCGGGCGCGGCGCTCGACGTGTTCCTCGTCGAACCCGCCGAAAACAACCCGTTGTTCGAGCTGCCCAATGTCATCTGCACCCCCCATCTGGGCGCATCGACTACCGAGGCGCAGGAAAATGTCGCCCTGCAGGTTGCCGAACAGATTTCGGCCTATCTCATGACCGGCGAAATCACCAATGCGCTGAACTTCCCCTCGATTTCGGCCGAGGAAGCCCCAATCATCACCCCGTGGGTCAAGCTGGCCGAGGCGCTGGGTTCTTTTGCCGGTCAGCTGACGGAAACTTCGATTTCGGGCATCAAGATCGAATTCGAAGGCACGCCAGCCAACCTCAATACCCGCCCGATGATCGCGGCGGCCATCAATGGTGTGCTCAAGCCCTCGCTGGGCGACATCAACATGGTTTCGGCGCCCCAGATCGCCAAGGATCGCGGCATTACCGTTGAAACCACGACCCGCGACCAGCAGGGCGCCTATGAAGGCTATATCCGCCTCACCGTCACCACCGAGCGCCAGACACGCGGCATTGCCGGCACGCTCTTTGCAAATGGCAAGTCGCGGATCATCCAGGTCAAGGACATCAGCATGGAGGCTGAACTGACCCCGTCCATGCTCTACGTGACCAATGAGGACAAGCCGGGCCATATCGGCCGCCTCGGCACGCTGCTGGGCAAGCTGGGCATCAACATCGCCAACTTCAATCTCGGCCGCGCCGAAGTGGGCGGTGACGCCATCGCGCTGGTCTCCATCGACGGCACGCTGACCGAGGCCCAACTGGCCGAAATCGTCGCCCTCGAAGGCGTCAAGCAGGCCAAGGCGCTGAAGTTCTAGCCACAGGCAAGAATAGTCGATACCTCAAGGGCCGGTGCCGCAAGCGCCGGCCCTTTCGCATGGAGCGCCCAATGCAGGCCAATACCATCGCCGCCCTGCTCGGCCTCGCATTCTCGCTGGCTCTCGCCGGATTTCTCATCTGGGAAACCGCAGAAGGTTGGAAGAAAGGCAGGGTCTTTATGCGCGGCCCGACCACGATCACCCGCAATAAGCATCCGGGCCAGTTCTATTTCGGGCTCTTCTACAAGCTTGCGCTGATCGTCATCAGCATGACCATCGCCATTTACTCCGCCGGACGCCTGGCCGGCCTCTGGGGACCTGTCTGATCAGGAATGCGCCCGCCGCGCCGCCCATTCCGCCAGCACGATGCCTGAAATGATGATCGCGGCAGCCAGCAGGTGATAGGTTTGCAGCCGCTCGCTCAGGATGAGAATCGAGCCTAGCGTGCCGAAGACCGGAATGAGATTGTGGCTGGGCGCGGCGCGATTGGCGCCGACCAGTTCCACCCCCCGCGCATAGGCCACCTGGCTGAACATGGACGGGAAGACTGCCACGTAGAAAATCGACAGCCAGACGGTCATGGAGGCGTGCCCAAGGGTGGCGACCTGCCCCAGCCCGCCTCCGAACAGGGCCAGCATGATGACGCCCGTGATCGCCGCGCCGGAAAACGACACCGCCATAAAGCTCATAATGTGCATTTTCGGGCGGAACCGCAGAGCCAGCGTATAGCCGGTATAGGCAAAGCACGCGAGAACGACAAAGCCGTCCCCGATATTGATATCGAGCGTCAAAAGTCGCGCCGGATTGCCCTGCGTCGCGGTCAGCAATACCCCGGCAATGGCCAGAAGCACGCCCAGGATTTGCACCCAGCGGGCCTGAACCCGGAAAATGATGAAATTGGCCGCCAGAATCATCATCGGCAGGCCGGCCTGAACGATGGCGGCATTGATTCCGGTTGTGGTTTCGAGACCGACATACAGCAGCACGTTAAAGAGCGCATAGCCCACAGCACCAAACGCCATCAGCACCGGCCAAGAACGGCGCACGACCGCCCAGTCCCGCCGCAAATGGGAATAGGCGAAAGGCAGGATGAACAGCGTTGCCAGCACGCATCGGCAGGCCAGCAGCAGAAAAGGGCTGATCTCGCCCACCACCAGCTTGGCCGCCACGACATTGCCGCCCCAGAAGAGGGGGGCCAAAACCAGCAACAGATAGGGCTGATCCAGAAGGCGGGCGGTTATGCCGCGATTTTGCTGTTCTTGCGGCTTTGTCATCGTGCCCTGGGTGATGTAAGGACAGTCGGACTTATCAGTTATTCGGCCACAATCAAATCCGACAAAGGTGGCCGGGGGGACAGACGTCCAATCTTGAAAGGGGGCGCCATCGCATCGATGCGCCTCATTGTCGTGTTTTCTTGGGGAAGACTGGATTATGGCGAATGTGGTTGTCGTCGGCTCGCAATGGGGCGACGAGGGCAAGGGCAAGATCGTGGACTGGCTTTCGGAGCGCGCCGACGTGGTGGTGCGGTTCCATGGTGGCCACAATGCCGGCCATACCCTGGTCATCGATGGCATCAGCTATAAGCTGGCTTTGCTGCCTTCGGGCCTGGTGCAGGGCAAGCTCTCGGTGATCGGCAATGGCGTCGTCGTCGATCCCCACCACTTCGTTCAGGAAATGGCCAAACTGCGCGGCCAGGGCGTCAAGATCACACCCGAAGTTCTGCGCATTGCCGACAATGCCCCGCTCATTCTGTCGCTGCATCGCGAACTCGATGGCATTCGCGAGGATGCCAATTCCGGCCTCAAGATCGGCACCACCCGCCGCGGCATCGGCCCGGCCTATGAGGACAAGGTGGGCCGTCGCGCCATTCGTCTGGTCGATCTCAGCGAGCCCGAAACGCTTATGCCCAAGATCGAGCGCCTCCTGACCCACCACAATGCACTGCGGCGCGGCATGGGCCTCAGCGAGATTTCAGCCGCCGCGATCTACGAGGAACTGACCTCGATCGCCTCGGAAATCCTGCCCTTCATGGATCAGGTTTGGCGCGTGCTCGAAGACAAGCGCAAGGCCGGCGCCCGTATCCTGTTCGAAGGTGCGCAAGGCGCCCTCCTCGACAATGACCACGGCACCTATCCTTTCGTCACCTCCTCCAACACCGTGGCCGGTCAGGCCGCTGCCGGTTCGGGCCTCGGCCCCACCGCCATCGGCTATGTGCTGGGCATTACCAAGGCCTATACGACCCGCGTCGGCGAAGGCCCTTTCCCCTGCGAACTCGACGACGAAATCGGCAAGCATCTTGCCGTCGTGGGCAAGGAAGTGGGCGTCAATACCGGCCGTCCTCGCCGCTGCGGCTGGTTCGACGCCGTTTTGGTGCGCCAGACCGTCAAGACCTCCGGCATTACCGGCATCGCCCTGACCAAGCTTGACGTTCTCGACGGCCTTAAGGAAATCAAGGTTTGCGTCGGCTATGAGCTGGACGGATCACGCATTGATTACTTGCCGGCCTCAATGGGAGCACAAGCCCGCGTTAAGCCGATCTACGAGACGCTGGAAGGCTGGTCGGAAACCACTGCGGGCGCGCGTTCCTGGGCCGAATTGCCGGCACAGGCGGTCAAATATGTTCGTTATATCGAAGAACTAATTGGCGCCCCCGTGGCGCTGCTGTCGACCAGTCCGGAACGGGCCGATACGATCCTTGTCGTTGACCCATTCCAAGACTGAGAAATTTTGTTACAAAGACTGCGCTGCAAGAGTGAGTACCAAGTAGCCGATGGCGGATTACAAGGAGCTGTTGCGTCGGGCGATCTCGGCGCTTCCGGAAAATAACGGGGCTGCACGCCGCGCCGTCTATGAGAAGGCGCGCTCGGCTCTGGTCGGACAGTTGCGCGCCATCCAGCCGCCTCTGCCGGCACGCGACATCACCCAGCACCGCCTTCAGCTCGAAGACTGTATCCGCCAGGTCGAACAGGAAGCCAGCGAGGCCATTATCAGCCTTAGCCGGGATGGCGCGGCCGCTATGTCGCGTCATCAACCCACTCCGCCTCCGGCGGCGGCCCGGACGCCGATAGAAAAGCCGACGCCGACACCCATTCCGCGCGCGCCCGAACCGTTGCGCGCCGAGCCGAAACCCGTTCCGGCAAAGCCTGTGGCAGCCGAGCCCGCGCCTGTTCCCGAGGCGCCCGCGCCTTTGGCACCGCCGCCCGCTTCGGCTTCGGTCATGTCGATCGAAGACATCATTTCCCAAGCCTCCGAGGCGACCGGGGCCGGTGTCGAGATTGAAGACAAGACCGCCGCAGCGCCACAATCCGAACCAGTGCCGCCACCGGCGCCCACGAAATTCCCGCTTTTCAGCTCGCGGCGCGACGCACCCACACCGCCACCGGCAATTGCCAAGCCCTTCATTGCGACCCCAAGGGTGGAGCCAAGCCTTGGCAATACCGCCCTGGCCTTGCAGGTCGAGCCCGAACCCAATGTCGAGCCGGCTGCTGCAAACGTCGATCTGGCGCTGTCGAGCGAACGCGAGGTCGAAGTCGAGCATTCCGAGGCGCGCGAGGCCGAGGGCGTCATAGAACGCGCCATCGAGACGCTCGACCGCGAGGCGCGCGGCGAAAAGACCGAACCCCTGCCGGAAAGCCCGACATCCGATACCGCAACCGGGCAGGATCAGGTTGACGATGCCGGTTTTGCCATTCCGGGCACCGAGCCTCGCGCCGGCACCGGCATGACGATTTTTCTCATCGTCTTCGTCCTGCTGCTCGCAGGCGTTGGCGGCGGTGGGTTCTGGGCATGGCGCGAAGGTTATGTCGATCTCGACCAGATGTTCGGCCGTGCACAGCCCAGCGTGACCGAAACCGCAACCGTGGTGGACCAGCCCTCGCTGCCGACCATGGATGCCGAAACGGGCACGGGTGAAAATGCCGCCGGTCCGGGCAATACGGCCACGACAACCAGCACCGAACCGACGACCGCGCTTGAAGGGCTCGAACCCGAAGAGCGGCTGGAACCGACACCCGAGCCGGTTCAGCCGACCGGGACCGAAACCGTGCTGCCATCGATCTCCAATGGCGAGAATAAAACCGAAGAACGCCTTTCCGGTCAGGACACAACCATTGCCGCGACCGACCCGGCGGCCAGTGTCGACCCGGCGGTTCTGGCGGGCAGCCAGTCGCTGCTGCTCGAAGCATCCAGCGATGGCCGTAGCCCGGTCGTACCCTTCTCGGGTACGGTGGACTGGTCCGAGGGCGTCGACGAAATCGGCATGCCGACGCTGATTGCCGAAGCCTCGATTCCGGCGCGCAATCTCGACGTGTCCATCACCATTCGCAAGAATGCCGACCCGGCTCTACCGGCCAGCCATCTGATGGAAATCAGCTTTGATGTGCCCGATACCTTTATCGGCGGATCGATCGGCTCGCTGGCCGGTGTGCTGCTCAAGAATGAGGAACTGGTGCCGGGCACCGAACTCACCGGTGCCTCAGCGCGGGTAGTGGGCAATTCGTTCCTCTTCGCCTTGAGCGCATCACCAGCCGATCTCGCCAACAATATGGATCTGCTGGGCAATCGCCGCTGGATCGACCTAGCGATCATTTACGGCACGGGACGCAATGCGATCCTGACGCTGGAAAAAGATACCGAGGCGCAGGCCCTGTTCACCCAGGTCTTTGCGGCCTGGGGGCAATAGCAGCTCAAATCTCGGTCAGCCGTCCGTCTGCCAGCCGGTAATTCCGGCTGGCCAGCGCCTCGATGTCATCACGATGGTGACTGACCAGAATAGTGTGCCACCCCTGCCTCTTTGTGAGCTCTGCGACCAGATTGCGCGTGGTGCGGCGGGTGTCGTCGTCCAGCGCCGAAAACGGTTCGTCCAGCAGCAGGACCGGTCGGTCGCGCAGCAAGGTACGAGCCAGCGCGACGCGTTGCTTCTGTCCGCCGGAAAGATTGGCGGCAAGGCGGGTTTCGTAGCCTGCCAGACCCACTTCTGCCAGCGCGGCGGTGACTTTGGATCGCCCCTCGGCACGGGCCATGCGCGGGGGCAGGCCAAGGGCGGCATTCTCGCCGGCAGAGAGGTGATCGAAGAGGTTATCCGTCTGTAAAAGAAGCGAAATTGGCCGTTTTTCGGGCGGTTCCCCGAGCAGGCTGGTTCCGTCGAGCGTCAGCGTTCCGCTGGTCGGCGAGAGGAACCCAGCCACCAGATCGAGCAGGGTCGACTTGCCCGAACCGCTGGCGCCGGACACCGATGTCACTTCGCCAGGCGCGACAAAAAAGCTGAAAATATAAGGGTTTGCCTGGCCCTTATAGGCAAATGTCAGGCTATTGCCTTGGAGCATGGGCGATCCTTTCGACCAATCGCGGCAGGCCGGCAAAGGCGAGGATGGTGATGACCAGAAGCAGCGCCGCGATGGCAGCGGCGTCATTGGTGCGATAGGCGCCGAGCGCCCGATACATCATCAGCGGCAGGGTCTGGAAATCCTGCGTTCCAAACAAGGCGATGACACCTAAATCCCCGAGCGAAAAGCAGAAAGCCAGCGCCAGCATGAGCCCGATATCGCGCCCGATCAACGGATATTCGATACGGATGAACTGCGCCCAGCCGCCCAGACCCAGTGAGCGGATGAGCTTGCCGCGGGTGCGGATAATGGCTTCGAGCGGAGGCCCTAGTGTTGCCATTGCGAAGGGTAATGCCAACAGACTGTTGGCGCTGACCACGACAAAAGGCGCTGCCATGGCAACCGATGCGCCCAAATTGCGAGCCAGCAGGAAAAAACCGAGCGACAGCACCACCGCCGGCACGGCGAGATAGGCAAAGGCGGGCACGCCGAGCATGGGGCGCGCCACCCCATTGGCTGCCGCCCCGCGACCGAGCGCCAGCACCAGCGCCAGAACCAGGGTGAGAAGCGCCGATGCCGTGCCGATGCCGAGACTGGTCAGCATGGCACGCCAGAAACCGGACTGGGACATAACCCGGGTGAGCCCTGAAAATCCATCGGCCAGAACCGAGAGCAGGGGCAGGGCAAAACCCAGCACGCCCAGAACAAGCACCAACCATTGCAGTGCCTGCGCAAGGCCGCCATCGCGCCAGAGCGGTTGGCTCGAAGCGCCCAGCGCCGTAGGCACCGGAGAAAAGGCCGACGCCGCCAGAATGACAAGGGCGCAGACACCGATCTGGGTCAATGCCAGCTGCACCGCGCCGGCAAGATCGAAATCGAGCCGGACGGCCGAATAGATGGCCACTTCCAGCGTCTGGTTGGCCGGCCCGCCACCGAGCATCAGGACGATGGGAAAACTTGTGAAGGCGAGGAGGAAAATGACCGCCGCCAGACCCGGCAGGCTGCCGCGCAGCGCCGGCCAGTCGATGATGGCAAAGCGCCTCCAAGCCGAAAGGCCGAGCGACTGACCAACCTTGAGGCGACTGGTGGGAATGGCATCGAGCCGGGCCAGCAGCACACGCGCCGCAAAACTGGCGTCGAGAATGACATGGGCAAGAAGAATGCCGGAAAGCCCATAGGCGGGACTGTCTACAGAGACACCAAAGACCGACTGGCTGAACTGATTGATCCAGCCGTTACGCCCCCAGATGGACAATAGCCCGAAGGCCACGACCATGCCCGGCGTAACAATGGCGGCGGCGAACAGGCCGACCACGAGGCTTCGCCCGGCAAAACGCAGGCGGTTGAGCGCCCAGGCGAGGGCGGCGCCGACAAGAAGCGACAGGATGGTGGTGAGACCGGCCTGAATGCCGGTCATACGCAGCAGATGGGCAATATCGATGCGCGAATGGCCGGTCGCATCCGTGGCGGCGGCAAGGATGGCCCAAAATATTGCCGCGATGAGCGCGGCGATGGCGAGCGCCAGAATTGTCGCCGCAGCTATGCGGAAAGGCCGGGGCGGAAGGGTCAGCATGGGGCGATCATGCCTCAAACCGCGGGGCGGGGCAGCCCCACCCTTGATGCCATTGCACAAGGGAGAGAGAAACGATGGACAGAGGCCATGATGTCACGCTTCCTCCCTGTGCGTCATCCCCGCGAAAGCGGGAATCCCGGCACCGGCAAGGCGGGATCCCCGCTTTCGCGGGGATGACATCGGGATGGAATAGGTGGACGGTGTCTCGATAGACGGTCGAGAGGTTAGTGCCAGCGCGAGAACACCCCTCCCCATCCCTCCCCGTCATGGGGAGGGTGCCACATCGAGCGCTTGATGCAGCCGGGGGTCTCATGCAGCTTACTGCACCGCCGCCAGCATTTCGTCGATCCAGGTGGCCTTGTTGGCGGTGATCTCATCATCAGGGATGGTGAGCGTCTTTTCCGGCTGCGGCAGGGCGGCGAAGGCGGGGTCGATGGCGTCGCCGACATCGACGACCGGGAACATCCAGTTGGTCATGGCGACGATGGCCTGCGCTTCGGGCGAGGTGAGATAGGTCAGAAACTGCGCGGCAAGCTCCTGATGATCGGAGGATTTGAGAATACCGGCCACCTCGATCTGGGGGAAATGTCCCTCGGTAAACAGGGCCGCCTTGATCGTGTCGTCACCTTCTTCAACGATGTGATAGGCGGGTGATGTCGTATAGGAGAGCACCATATCGGCTTCGCCATCGAGGAAAAGCGAATAGGCCTCGCTCCAGCCGCGCGTGATGGTGAGAATATGGGGCTTGAGACCGGCCCAGATTTCGGGGGCACGCTCGCCATAGGCGGCCTTGATCCACAGCACGAGGCCGAGGCCGGGCGTTGAGGAACGGGGGTCCTGAATGACGATCTTGACGCTATCGGGCAGCGCGATCAACTCCTCGAACGAGGCCGGCGGCGTATCGGTCTTGTCGGTGTCATACATGAAGGCGAAGTGGGAATAGTCGACGGGCACGAATTGCGCATCGCTCCATTCGCCCGGCAGGACCAGGTCGGTAAAGGCAAGGCCATGATCGGCAAAAAGCCCGGTGGCGCGCGCTTCCCCGGCAATGGCGGTATCGAGCCCCACGATAAGGTCGGCCGGAGTGCCATCGCCTTCCAGCTGCACGCGGCGCAACGCGCCTATGGAATCGTCGGCCACGACCCAGTTGAGCGTGCAGTCGCAAGTGGCCTCGAAGCCAGTCTTGAGCTGCGGGCCGGGGCCCCAGTCGGCTGCAAAGGCGTCATAGGTGTAAATGGTAAGCGTGGGCGCATCCTGCGCGGCAGCGGGCGAAATCGCCAGCCCGGCAAGAAGGACCGCAAACGCCTTGGAGGACAGATTGACCATAAGGTCTTCCCTTCATCGGTGTGCGGCCATGGGTGAAGGGATGTGTCAATGGCGGGTGCGGGCACCCTTGCCATCTCGAACTTCCTCCGCCAGCATGACCTGGTTCAGGTTCTATGGGTAACTCTCAGCTCCGGATAAAACCGGAACACCCCAGCGAGACGTTGCGGACCATATTGAGAGAGTTTCTCCAGTGCAATCCCCCTCCCCGATCACATCCGGCCCGGTGCTGCTGGCCTATGACCATCCCATCGCCATTGTCGGCGGCGGCACGGTGGAGCCAGAGCTTTTGCGCGACATGGCCGAGCACGGAGTAACCCTGATCGGCGCCGATGGCGGGGGAGACGCTATCGGCGCGGCGGGCCTGCTGCCCGGGGCGATCATCGGCGATCTCGATTCGCTCGTTGATCGGGCCGGCTGGGAAAAGCGCACCCGCGTCATCCATATTGCCGAGCAGGAAACGACCGATTTCAGCAAGGCGCTCTATACAACCCAAGCTCCGGTGACCCTGGCGCTGGGCATGACCGGCAAGCGGCTGGACCACACCTTGTCGGCCCTCAGCGCCGTGTTGCAGGTGGCGCGGGATCGCCATGTGCTTGTGGTGGACGAGGTGGACGTGGCCCTAGCGGTCAGCGGGCCATTCGCCTTTGATGCCAGGGCAGGCGAGCGGGTGTCGCTCTATCCACTACTGCCCATTCGCTTTCGAGGGTCGACCGGGCTGGCCTATCCGCTTGACGATCTTTTGCTGGAGCCGGGCGGCCGGCTGGGCACATCCAATGCGGCGAGCGGTGGACGGGTCGAAATCACGCCGATGGATGACACGCCCTGGCTGCTGATTCTGGGACGGGAGCGGCTTTGGGATCTGGTGGAGATGCTTGGTTGAACGTCTTCTCCCCGTGAGGGAGAATAGCCTGCCCAGACCTGATCCGGCGGCCCCGCAGGGCGGATCAGGGGGCTTTTGACCTGTTCACTCGCATCGAATGCGCGGAGAGAGCCCCTCACCCTGATTTTTTGCTGAAGGCAAAAAATCTGTCCCTCTCCCACAAGGGGCGAGGGGAGTTCGGTGTGTCCCTAAGACCTACTCGTCCCGGAATTGCAGTTTTGCCAGTTCAGCATAGCGGCCGCCCTTGGCGACCAGCTGGTCATGCGTGCCCCGGTCTATAATGGCGCCGCCATCGAGCATCAGAATGGCATCGGCATCGCGGATGGTGGCCAAGCGATGAGCGATGACCAGCGTGGTGCGGCCCTTCATCAGATGGTCGAGCGCCATTTGCACCAGATGCTCGCTCTGCGCATCGAGCGCCGAAGTGGCCTCGTCGAGCAGCAGGATCGGGGCATTGCGCAAAATGGCGCGGGCAATGGCGAGGCGCTGTTTCTGCCCACCCGAAAGCATGACGCCGCGTTCGCCCACCACAGTTTCGTAGCCATTGGGCAGGTCGGTGACAAAATCATCCACCAAGGCCGCCTTGGCCGCAGCGATAACCTCGTCCCGACTCGCATCGGGCTTGCCGAAGAGAATATTGTCTTCGATGGTTCCGGCAAAAATCACCGGCTCCTGTTCGACATAGGCAAAGCGCGAGCGCAGATCGCGCAGGCTGGCCTGGCGCACGTCGACGCCATCGACGCGGATGGCGCCGGACTGAATGTCGTAGAACCGCTGCAGGAGCGACAGAGTGGTGGATTTGCCAGAGCCGGACGGGCCGACCAGCGCCACCGTCTGCCCGCGCGCCACCGTAAAGCTGATATCGACCAGAACCGGATCGGCGCCGTCGTAAGCGAAGCTGACATGGTCAAACTCGACCGTTCCCAGCGGCGGTTCCGGCAATGCCAGGGGCTGGGCGGGATCTTCGATGGCCGGTTCGGTATCGAGAATCTCGGTGAGCCTTTCGGTCGAACCGGCAACCACCTGCAGGGTTCCCAGAACTTCGGACGCATTGGTCAGCGCGCCCGATGCCATCAGCGCATAGACTAGGAACTGCGCCAATTGTCCCGCCGTCACCGAACCCTCGAAGACCGAGCGCGCGCCCCACCAGACCAGCCCGACCAGCGCCGCCGTGCCGAGAAAAATGACCATAGCCACCATGACCGAGCGGGCGCTGAGGCGGCGAGTTTCGGCCCGATAGCTGGCTTCGCTGCGCTCATGATAAAGCCGCGCCTGCACATCTTCCTGAGTAAAGGCCTTGACCGTCCTGTTAGCGCCCAGCATCTCGGTCGCCATGGCCGATAGATCGGCAAGCGCATCCTGAGTGCGGCGCGACATACCGCGCAACCGGCGCGAAAATGCCATCAGCGGCAGGATTATCAGCGGCAGGGCGATGACCACGGCCAGCGTCAGGACGGGGCTGGTCAGCACCATCATCGCCAGCGCACCGATAATGGTGACGAGTGAGCGCAGGAACAGCGACAGGCTGGAGCCTACCGCGCCCCGAATGATCGCCACATCGCCATTGAGACGGCTGGTCAGCTCGCCAATGCGGTTGGTGTCGAAAAAGCGCGCATCGAGCCGCAGCAGATGACCGAATACCGCCTCGCGCAGATCGGCCAAGACCCGCTCGCCAATCACCGAGATGAAATAGAAACGCGCGCCGCTGGCAATGGCCATGACGGCGGCGATGGCGATGATGTAACCGCCATAGCGGCCGACATTATCGAGGTTCTGCGCCACAAAACCTTCGTCTATGGCCCCGCCCAATGCCGCCGGAATGGCAAGCGAGGTGACCGCGGAAACGACGAGGAACAATATGGTCAGCGACAGACGGACCGGATAGCGCAGGATGAAAGGCACCAACCGGCGCAACGGGCGCAGGCGGCGGGGCGCGGACCGCACTTCCTCGACAATCTTTTCGGGGTCGGTCTCAGCCGAAACGGCCTGGTCTGTCATTGCGGGATTTCGCCGTTTCGTTGTAAGCCTGTGCCGCTGGCGGCAACGGCCCTCATATAGGGCCTGCCCCCCGCTTCCCGCAACCAGCGCGCACCGGGCAAATTTGCCGCTCCCCTGCCCTTGCGGAAGCCACGCATCTGCTGTAGGAAGCCGCCCAACACAAGTTTCCTGCTCTCCGGGCGCTGCGGCGCCCGTTTGATTTGAGGCGCGCCATGAAGAGTGACATCCATCCCGACTACCACATGATCACCGTGGTCATGACCGACGGTTCCAGCTACCAGACCAAGTCCACCTGGGGCAAGGAAGGCGACACGCTGCAGCTCGACATCGACCCCAAGACCCATCCCGCCTGGACCGGCGGCACGGGCCAGCTGATGGATCGCGGCGGCCGCGTCTCGCGCTTTAAGGAGCGTTTCAAGGGCCTGGGTATCTAAACCCACCTTGCAGAATTTCGAAAAGCCCGGCCATTGTGCCGGGCTTTTTGTTGTCCGGGAGAGCAAGTATGACATTCGCACTGTTCTTTGCAGCAGCTCTGTTCGAGATCGGCGGCTGCTATCTCATCTGGATGGCGGTGCGGCAGGGCCAGCCCTGGCTCTGGCTGCCGGCTTTGGCGGCTTTGGGCCTTTTCGGCTTCATCCTTTCCCAAACCGGGATGGACAGTGCCGGGCGCGCCTTCGCCGTCTATGGCGGCATATATATTCTGGCTTCGGTGGCCTTCATGGCCGGCTTCGAGGGCATTCGCCCGGACCGCTGGGACATGATCGGGGCGAGCCTGGCGCTCGCGGGGGCTGCGGTCGTATTCTTCGCTCCGCGGGGCTGAGCGCGCTCAGCTGCGCATGAAGGCGGCTTTGAGCCGCGCCAGCTGATCGGCCACGCCATTGGCATGGCTGGGCACGGTTTCGGGCAGATTGCCCTTTTCCAGCGCATCGAGCTGCATCACCCGCTCGAACAGGCGGTCGCCCTTGTCGATGAAGTCGCGCAGGGTCACCGGCAACTGGTCATAGCCCGGCCCGCCGCGCTGGCTGGGCGTGGCGGAGAACTTGACCTTTTCCTTTTCGGAACGGGCATTTTCTCTGGAAATCTCGCCTTCATTGACGGCACGTTGCAACAGGAGCCAGGAGGCAAGCTGCATGAGGCGCGTGGTGAGGCGCATGGATTCGGTGGCGTAGAGGAAAGCGGCTTCGCGATCGAGCAGGCGGCTTTCGAAACGACCATCGGCATCGAGATAGGCCGCCACGGTCTCAATCAGGGTCATGCCCTCGCGATAGAGCGCGTCAAAGCCGCCCGAGGCGACAATGCGCGGGCCGATGGCAATCGCCGATCGTGTTTCACCTGTTTCGGACACGGCTCCTCCAGACTGGGATCATGCTAGGCCCATTGCTGCGCCACGTCACCCCGGGGGCAGATTCATTCTAAAAATCTGGTTTAAGCGTGACCGCCAAGACCAAGCCCTGAAAAAGAAAAAAGAGCCGCAAGGTTACGGCTCTCGAAGTTAACAGGGAGGCGTCAAACAGAGGGAGAAACCACTCTGAAAAATTCAGAACAATCTGAATAATGAGACCCTAACGCGCAAAGATTAATTCGCCCTTAACACGGAGCGAATTCTTAACCCTGCGCACAAACACCCTGATAACGTCAATAAACCTGTACTAATTGCGCCGAGATGACGAACGGTCGAGCAAAGTCCGTCCAGTCAATGTGATCAGCAGCACGCCATTGACCAGATCCACCCAACCCTTGGCCGCAAGGCGCGCCAGACCACCGCCGGATGGGATATTGTGGCCCTCGGCAATGGACTTAAGGCCGGCCAGTTCGGAGGATACGACGCCCTCCAGAATACTGTCTTGGTGGTGCATCCGTTTCTCTCCCCCTGCTTTTAGCTAGTAGCGCGTGCCTACCTGCCACTGGCGCGCACGGCGCTGGCGTGCGGCAAGCAATTGACGCATGAAGACCTGCACCGGCTCTGCCATCCAGGCGCGCTCTAGTGCATTGCGCGCCGGCCTCGGCGCCGCGACGGGGCGATTGTCCACTACGGCCTGAGTCTTTTCCGATTCCAGGAAATACAGCCCGGCTAGGACCAGCAACAAGGCTATCCCCAAAACATCCCAGTCCATTCCGCAACTCCCCAATGGCCTCCTCGTAGTACTACTGAGGAACGTCCATCGGGTGAACTGTAACTGTTTGTTAAGCCTAACAGCTGGTCAGACAAATATAATTTTATGCAATATTCGCGACCGCTCCGCTAGAATTTGAAGGCGGCCTCGGCGGCCTGGCGCGAGCTGCCCTTTGCCGCAATAGCGGTGCGAAGGCGGGCGATTTCGGCTTCGAGCAGATCAATGCGTTCCTGCAATTCGCCCACCGACAATGTGTCCAAAACCATGCCGACCTCATGCTGAGTGGGGCGCTTGCGGTCCTCGTCTTCCATTGTCCTGCTCCTTGGGCGACAGATTGAGCGCCATAATAGGCCAGGACAGGAGCGGGAGGGAATGGCTTGCCGATCACACCCACAAGCGGCGACAATGGCGGCATGATATTGCCCCAGACCATGACCGCAATTCCCATAACCACGCCCGGCGCACCCGACGTGCTGCAGGCAGCCCAAGTGCCGGTGCCGCCCATGGCTCCGGGCGACGTGCTGGTCCGGGTGGCGGCGGCAGGTGTCAATGGACCCGATCTGGCGCAGCGGCGCGGCCAGTATGCCCCGCCCCCCGGTGCATCGCCCCTGCCCGGGCTCGAAATTGCCGGTGAAATCATCGCGCTGGGCGAAGAGGTAACCGGATTTGCGCCGGGCGATTCCGTGATGGCACTGACCAATGGCGGGGGCTATGCCGAATATGCCGCCGTGCCGCATGGTCAGGTTCTGCCCATTCCCGGGGGATGGAGCCTCGCCGAAGCGGCAGCCCTGCCGGAAACCTGGTTCACCGTAACCCAGACCCTCGTCATGCGCGCCGGGCTCGCAGCGGGCATGACCGTGCTCGTGCATGGCGGGGCCGGCGGCATTGGCGGCGCCAGCATCCAGATATGTTCGATCCTTGGCGCGCGCACCATCGCCGTGGTTTCGGACGAGAGCAAGGCCGACTATTGCCTCTCGCTTGGCGCAACGGCCGCAATCGACCGGAGGCATGAGGATATTGTCGCGCGTGTGATGGCACTGACCGATGGACGGGGCGCAGACCGGGTGGTCGATCTGGTGGGCGGCGCCATGGCCGCCATCAATGTCGCTGCCTCGGCGCGCGGCGGCCATATCGTGCAAATCTCGACGCTGGAGGGCGGCAATGCCAGCGTGCCACTGCGCCAGATGATGGCCAAGGACCTTACCATTTCAGGCTCGACCCTGCGGCCGCAGAGCGCGGCGACCAAGGCCGCGATCGCCAGCCATATCAAAAGCCACTTCCTGCCCGCGCTTGGACAGCCCGGTTTTGTTCGACCGCGCGTGACCACGTTTCCACTGGAACACGCCGCCGAGGCCCATGCGCTGATGGAGGCGCGCAGCCATAGCGGCAAGCTGGTGCTGCTCACCGCTATTGGAGAGGAGAAGGGAAAGAGTTAACCGTTGCGGATCGGTGGCATTTTCCTTATATTCAGCACCAGTTCCCCCTCAATATTCGATCAAGAGGCGGAGCGGCCCGGAGGAAAACCGGCCGCGCCAGCAGGAGTAATTTACCCATGTCCCAGTCCCTTCTGATGCCCAAGGCGACCGCCGTCTGGCTCGTGGACAATACCGCCCTGTCCTTCGAGCAGATCGCCGCCTTCTGCACCCTGCATCCGCTGGAAGTGCAGGGCATTGCCGATGGCGACGTGGCCAGCGGCATTATGGGCGTCAACCCGATCCAGAACGGCCAGCTGACGCGCGAGGAAATCGAGAAGGCCGAGGCCGACCCGAACTATCGCATGAAGGTTTCCGAGCCCAAGGTTCGCGTTGCTGCCGTCAAGCGCAAGGGCCCGCGCTATACCCCGATCTCGCGCCGCAATGAGCGTCCCAATGCCATCAAGTGGCTGGTGCGCAACCATCCCGAACTCAAGGATGCCCAGATCATGCGTCTGGTGGGCACGACCAAGTCGACCATCGACTCGGTGCGCGAAAATACCCACTGGAATGCGGCAAACCTGACCGCCATGGACCCGGTGACGCTGGGCCTCTGCAGCCAGATCGACCTCGACCTTGAAGTCAAGCGCGCCAGCAAGGACGCGCCGGCCCAGAGCGAGATCAGCGAAGGCACGACGCTGCTGACCGCCGAAGAGGCCCTGGCCCGCGCCGGCGGCCGCAGCCATGCCGAAGCCCAGCACGATTTCGAAGGCGAAGACGGCGGCCGCGCCCCGGCCAGCAATGACGACCTCGACGCCGATTCGGTCTTCGCCAAGCTCAAATCGCTCAAGTCCGATACGAGCGACGAGGACTGATCGAACAAGGATCCCCGCTTCGGCGGGGATTTTTGCATTTTGCTTTATTGAACACCCATATCCCCACCAAGTGCGACCTGTTCCCGCCGAACGCATGGTCGGAAGCGTTCACCGCGTCATTCCCGCAAAAGCGGGAATTTGGTTCAGTCCAAAGATGGATTCCTGCTTTCGCAGGAATGACACCGTGACAGAGATGCGCCCGGCATGAGCATTCCCTAACTGGTGAGGTTAGGGCACTTTCCGCAACGAGCTTTCCAATGTTCGATCCCCTTTTTATCTTCGTCGCCGTTATCGCCGTGCTGATCGTCGGCCTGTCCAAATCCGGGCTGATGGGTGGATTGGGCATGGTGGGCGTGCCGCTCCTGGCCCTGGTCATGTCGCCGCGCGACGCGGCAGGCATGATGCTGCCGGTTCTGCTCTGCATGGATGCCTTCGCCATCTGGGTCTATCGCAAGGATTGCGACTGGAGCATTTTGAAAATCATGCTACCTGGCGCCGCAATCGGGACCCTGGTTGGCTGGTTGCTTTGGACTGTGGTCAGTGATGCTGTCGTGCTGCTGATGGTGGGCTCCATCACGCTGCTCTTCATACTCGACGCCATCTTGCCCATAAGGCAAAAACTGGTGGACCGGCCACCCTCAAAGCCCTGGGGCGTGTTCTGGGGCGGTGTCGCGGGCTTTACCAGCTTCATCTCCCACACTGGCAGCCCGCCCTACCAGATCTATACCCTGCCCCGGCGCATGAGCCCGACCATCTATGCGGGCACCTCGGCCTTTTTCTTTGCCATCGTCAATGCCGCCAAGCTCGTGCCCTATTACTTTCTGGGCCAGCTCAATGTGCACAATCTCACCCTCTCGGCCATGCTGGCGCCGATTGGCGTCGTGGGCGTGCTGATCGGCGTCTATCTCGTTCGTCGTATCTCTGCCGAACTGTTTTATCGGCTGGCCTATTGGCTGGTCTTCCTACTGGCGCTGAAACTGGTCTGGGACGGGATTACCGGGATCGTGGCGGGGTAGCGTCTGATTTGGCCGGACACTTCCCATCACCCGTCTCGCCCTATGGGCGATCCACCCTCTCCCCAATGGGGAAAGGAATAAGGTCGCCAGCCGGGTCTTTCTTCTCCCCATCGGGGAGAAGGTGGCGCGCAGCGCCGGATGAGGGGGATGCCGGAGTTGAAGCGCAAACCGCGTCACCGGACCGCCTTCACATCATACTGCCCACTGGCTAAGGTCCCGCCGAAACTGTTTCGGGAGTCGCGTTCCATGTCTGAAGCCGCACAAAAGGGGCATAACCAGTTTGGCGATCTGCCGGTCTGGGACCTCAATGACCTTTATCCGGGCCGCGACAGTGCCGAATTCAAGGCCGGGCTGGACGAGGCCAGGGCGCTCGCGGCCAAATTCGAGACCGACTATAAGGGCAAGCTCGCCGAACTGACCGCATCGGGCCAGTTGATCAAGGCGATAAAGGACAGCGAGGCGCTGGGCGACTTGACTGGCCGCATCGGCTCCTTCGCCTTTCTGCAATATGCGCAGAAGTCGACCGATCCCGACCGCGCCAAATTCATGGGCGACACCAATGAAGCCCTGACCAACCTGTCCACCAAGGTTCTGTTCTTCGAACTCGAACTCAACCGTATCGAGGAAGCCGACCTGCAGGCCGCGCTGGACCGCGACCCCGAACTCGCCCGCTATCGCACCTGGTTTGCCGAGCTGCGCAAGGCCAAGCCGCATCAGCTCGACGACAAGCTCGAAGAGCTGTTCCACGACAAATCGGTCACCGCCTTTTCGGCATGGAACCGGCTCTATGACGAAACGCTGGCGACGCTGCAATTCGAGGTGGATGGGGAGACCCTCAGCCTTGAGGCCACGCTGCACCTTCTGAGCGAGCAGGACGAGAAGAAGCGCGAAAGCGCCTTCAAAGCCGTGGCCAAGACGCTGGGTACCAATTCCCGGCTCTTTACCCACATCACCAATGTCCTGGCCAAGGACAAGGAAATTTCCGACCGCTGGCGCGGCTACGAGGATATTGCCGATAGCCGCCACATGGCCAATTCGGTCGAGCGCGAAGTCGTCGACGCACTGCAAAAGGCGGTGCACGACGCCTATCCGCGCCTCGCCCACCGCTATTACAAGATGAAGGCCAAGTGGTTCGGCAAGGACAAGCTCAATGCCTGGGACCGCAACGCGCCCCTGCCCACCAGCGACGAGCGCATCTGGGACTGGAACAGTGCCGTTTCAACCGTTCTCGATGCCTATGGCAAATTCTCGCCTGATCTGGCGGAGGTGGCCCGGCCTTTCTTCAATTCGGGCTGGATCGATGCGCCGGTTGTCGAAGGCAAGCTCTCGGGCGCATTCGCCCATCCCACCGTACCCAGCGCCCATCCGTTTCTGATGCTCAACTATCTCGGCCGCACGCGCGATATCATGACGCTGGCCCATGAACTGGGCCATGGCGTGCATCAGCGCCTTGCCGCCGCGCAGGGACCGATCCTGGCCAATACGCCGCTGACCCTGGCCGAGACCGCCTCGGTCTTCGGGGAAATGCTGACCTTCCGCGCCCTGCTCGAAAAAACCACCGACCCCAAGCAGCGTTTCGCGCTGCTCTCGTCCAAGGTCGAAGACATGCTCAACACGGTCGTGCGGCAAATCGCCTTCTACACCTTCGAGCGCAAGGTCCACACCGCGCGCCGTCAGGGCGAGCTGCGCACCGAGGAGATCAACGCCATCTGGCTGGAAGTGCAGGCGGAATCGCTGGGCGACGGCATCATTGCCAATGAAGGCTACGAGGTCTTCTGGACCTATATTCCCCACTTCATCCACTCGCCTTTCTATGTCTATGCCTATGCCTTCGGCGACTGCCTTGTGAACTCGCTCTATGCGCAGTATGAGAAGGCCAGCGAAGGCTTTGCGGAGCGGTATTTCGAGCTTCTCAAGGCAGGGGGAAGCAAGCATCATTCCGAACTTCTGGCGCCCTTCGGACTGGATGCAAAGGATCCCCAATTCTGGTCGCTCGGCCTTTCGATGATCGAAGGGTTGATCGACGAACTGGAAGCCACCTTGCCCTGAGGCGAGACTTTCGGCTTAGCCCTTTTAGACGACTATACTTCCGAGGACCTGATGGCCAAAAAGACCGCCGAACCCCACCCCGCTCCGGTAATGGAATCCGGCATGGACTACGCCGAACACGAAAAGACCTACAATGGCTTCGTGCAGGCCGTGAAGTGGTCGATCTATGCGACGGCGGCCCTGTTGGTGATCCTGTATTTCCTGATCATCCACTGAGCGGACCCTAACCAAGCAGGCATATGAAACGAGCCTGCCCGCGGGCAGGCGGGCAGGAGAGTTTCCATGAAAATCGCCGTATTGCGCGAGCGGTTCGAGGGTGAGAGCCGCGTGGCCGCCACCCCCGAAACCGTCGCCAAGCTGATCGGCCTTGGGGCCGAGGTGACGGTCGAAAAGGGCGCGGGCCTGGCCTCCCGTCTCGATGACAGCCAGTTTGCCGAAGCCGGCGCCGCAATCGGCGCGAGTCTGGCAGCCACGGTCAAGGGCGCCGATATCGTGCTCTGCGTGCGCCGCCCCGCTGCCGCCGATCTGTCCGGCGTCAACAAGGGCGCGCTTCTGATCGGCGCACTCGATCCCTATGGCAATGAAAAAGACGTCGCCGCGCTGGCCAAGGCCGGCGTCGCCGCCGTGGCCATGGAATTCATGCCCCGCATCACTCGCGCGCAGGTCATGGACATTCTCTCCTCCCAGGCCAATCTCGCCGGTTATCAGGCGGTCATCGAAGCAGCAGCGATATTCGACCGCGCCATGCCGATGATGATGACGGCCGCCGGCACGGTGCGCCCGGCCAAGGCGTTTGTCATGGGTGCGGGCGTTGCGGGCCTGCAGGCCATTGCCACGGCCAAGCGCCTCGGCGCGGTGGTTTCGGCCACCGACGTGCGCGCCGCAGCGGGCGAGCAGGTGGAATCCCTCGGCGCAAAATTCATCATGACCGAGGCGCTCAAAGACGCTTCGGGCACGGGTGGCTATGCGCGCGAACTGACCAAGGACGAACAGGCGGCGCAGGCCGAACTCGTCGCCGGGCACATTTCCAAGCAAGATATCGTCGTGACCACGGCCCTCATTCCGGGTCGCCCGGCACCAAAACTGGTGACCAAGGCTATGGTGGAGAGCATGGCGCCCGGTTCGGTGATCGTCGATCTCGCGGCCGAACGCGGCGGCAATGTCGAACTGACCCAGCCCGGCAAGGTGATCACCCATAACGGCGTGACCATTATCGGCCATACCAATCTCGCCGGTCATATCCCCACCACGGCCAGCCAGCTTTATGCGCGCAACCTCCTCTCCTTCATCGACACGCTGATAGACAAGAAAGAGAAGAAGCTCGCCATCAACTGGGACGACGAACTGGTCAAGGCCACTGTGCTGACCCGCGACGGCGCGGTCGTGCATCCCAATTTCGTCTCGGCTGCGCCTGTTGAGGCTCCCAAGCCGGTCGCCAAGCCGAAACCCGCGCCCAAGGCACCGGCGTCTACGGTCGAAGCCAAGGCAGCGCCGGCCAAGACCGGTACGGTGAAAAAGCCCGCGACCAAAAAGCCGGCAGCCAAAGCCGACGCTCAGGCGGAAGTGGCGGCTACGCCCGCCCCGGCCAAAAAGGCTCCGGCAAAGAAGGCCGCAGCGCCCAAGGCAGAAGCCGCAGCCAAGGCTCCCGTCGCGAAGAAGCCGGCCGCCAAGAAGCCCGCCGCACAAAAGGAAGGCAAGTAATATGGATATGTCCGCAATCGACCCCTTCACCTTCCGTCTCGCCATTTTCGTCCTGGCGATCTTCGTCGGCTATTTCGTGGTCTGGAGCGTTACGCCGGCTCTGCACACGCCGCTGATGAGCGTCACCAACGCCATCTCCTCAGTGATCGTGGTGGGCGCACTGCTCGCCGTGGGCGTCAACATGGTTCACGACGCCAGCTGGGTTTCAAAACTCTTCGGTTTCATCGCCCTGATCTTTGCTTCGGTGAATATCTTCGGCGGCTTCCTCGTGACCCAGCGCATGCTGGCCATGTATAAGAAGAAGGGCTGATCGAAATGATCGACGCAAATATCGCCGCCCTTCTCTATCTCGTCGCGGGCGTTCTCTTCATCTTGGCCCTGCGCGGCCTCTCCAGCCCGAAATCGGCCCGTCAGGGCAATACATTCGGCATGGTGGGCATGGGCATTGCCATTGTCACGACGCTGGCCGTGGCTGCGCCCACCGATTTCGTCAGCTGGCTCCTGATCATCGGCGGTCTGGGCATTGGTGGCGGCATCGGCGCCTTCATGGCCCGCACGGTCAAGATGACCGACATGCCGCAACTGGTCGCCGCCTTCCACTCGCTGGTCGGCCTTGCCGCCGTCTTCGTGGCCGCCGCCGCGCTCTATGCGCCGGAAGCCTTCGGCATCGGCACGCTGGGCCATATCCATGCCCAGGCGCTGGTCGAAATGAGCATCGGCACCGCCATCGGCGCCTTCACCTTCACCGGTTCGGTCATCGCCTTTGCCAAGCTCAACGGCAATATGAGCGGCAAGCCGATCATCCTGCCCTCGCGCCATCTCATTCACATCGCCTTCGGCGTGGCTATCGTGGCGCTGGTCATCGCCTTCGCCATGACCGGACAGGCCTGGATGTTCTGGGCCATCACCATTCTCGCCCTGATCCTGGGCGGGCTGATGATCATCCCCATTGGCGGCGCCGACATGCCTGTCGTGGTCTCGATGCTCAATTCCTATTCGGGTTGGGCTGCTGCCGGCATCGGCTTCACGCTTGGCAATACGGCGCTGATCATCACCGGCGCACTGGTCGGCTCTTCGGGCGCCATCCTCTCCTACATCATGTGCAAGGCGATGAACCGCAGCTTCATCTCCGTTATCCTCGGCGGTTTCGGCGGTGACGCCGCTGCTGCCGCCGGCGGTGCGGAAGACGATCGCCCGGTCAAGCAGGGCGCGGCGGACGACGCGGCCTTCCTCATGAAGAACGCCGGCAAGGTCATCATCGTGCCTGGCTACGGCATGGCCGTCGCGCAGGCCCAGCACGCCCTGCGCGAAATGGCCGACATGCTCAAGGCCGCAGGCGTCGAAGTCAAATATGCCATCCACCCCGTGGCTGGCCGCATGCCGGGGCATATGAACGTGCTGCTCGCCGAGGCCAATGTGCCTTATGACGAAGTGTTCGAGCTGGAAGACATCAATTCCGAGTTTGCCCAGTCCGACGTCGCCTTCGTCATCGGCGCCAATGACGTGACCAATCCGGCGGCGAAGACCGACAAGACCTCGCCCATCTATGGCATGCCGGTTCTGAACGTCGAGGATGCGGGCACGGTGCTGTTCATCAAGCGCGGCATGGCCGCCGGTTACGCCGGTGTCCAGAACGAACTCTTCTTCCGCGACAACACCATGATGCTATTCGGCGACGCCAAGAAGGTCACCGAAGATATTGTGAAGGCGCTCGGGCACTAGCCGAAGGATTCAGCATACTGGCTCGATCCGTCGTCCGCCCGCCGGCCCGCACCTCCCCCTTGACGGGGGAGGCTGGGAGGGGGTGCGAGAGAGCCGCGATTTCCGCGCTTGTAAGCACCCCACCCCATCCCTCCCCGTCAAGGGGAGGGTGCCGTATCGAGCGCGCTACTGCATAGTGCACTAATGACACGCATTCAGACCCGCTTCGGCGGGTCTTTTCTTGGCCTTTCCTTCTCGCTTACGCTTAGCTTAGTCTGCGGCCCGGATCAGGGAGGGGACGCCATGGCCAACACGACGCGCAGAATGTCACCGCGCAAGACTGCAAAGCCGGAGCCCATCAAGCGGCAGGCCATAGTCATTGTCCACGGTCAGGGCGAACAGCGGCCGATGGGGACCATTCGCGACTTTGTCAAAGTGCTCTGGCAGGATAATCCCGAACTGGACCAGAAGGGCGAGGAGCACAAGCGGCCCCGCCCGATCTGGATCGTGCCCGACGACAAGAGCGGGCTTTATGAACTGCAACGCATCACCACGCCGACCCATAATGGCAGGCGCAGCGATTTCTTCGAGCTTTATTACGCCGACCTGTTGAACGCCACGCCGCTGCGCAATCTCTGGCGCTGGATCAAGCGGCTGCTCTGGATCGATCCGGCCTATGTGCCGCGCCATATGCGCTGGCCATGGGCCGTATTCTGGATGCTGACCGTCATCACCATCATCAGCGCGCTGGCGGCCCTGTTGGCGCTGCCGAAACTGCTGGCTTTCGACTGGTACGACCATTTCGTGTCCGACGCCGCCCGGCGCGGGCATTTCATCAGCCTTTCGGCGCTGGCGCTGATCCTGTTGCCAAAATTTATCCGGCAACTGGCTTTCCTCAAGGCCATTCCCAATCCGCTTCTGATCTTCATCATCACCATTGGGCTGGTCGACAGTTTCGGCTGGAATGGCCATGTGGTGAACCTGACCATTCTGGGCTGGCTGGCCTATCTGGCCGACACGCTGCTGCTGCCCTATTTCGGAGATGCCGCAAGCTATCTCTCTGCCCAGACGGAGACCGTGCAGAGCCGGCAGGGCGTGCGCAACAGGGGTTTGGCGCTGCTCAAGGCCCTGCATGAAGACCCCGAATATGACCGCGTTATCGTCATCGCCCATTCGCTGGGCTCGGTCCTCGCCTATGACCTCCTCCACATTCTCTGGCGGGAAGTCGGCCCCACCAAGGACAATCCGCCAACGCCGGAAGCCGCCGTAGCCCTTGCCGCAGTCGACGCCTTTGTTGCCAAGGCACCAAATGACAAGTGGAGCCCCGAACAGGTCGCCGCCTATCAAAGCCTGCAATGGCATGCCTTTGAGGCGCTGCGCCGCCAGAAGGGCGAGCCGGAGAGCAAAAACCTGTCCGGCTGGAAAGTGTCGGATCTGATCACTTTGGGCTCGCCGCTTTCAAGCGCGGAATTCCTCATCACCGACGGGGCCGAGGACTTTGCCCGCATGAAGACCGAGCGCGTGCTGCCCACCGCCCCGGCCCAGAACTACGACACAACCCATGGCGCGCTTTATGACGACGCCGGGGGCAAGCCTGCCGCCCACCACGCGGCCGTATTTTCGACCGTACGCTGGACCAATCTCTATGACCGCTTCGACTCGCCCAATTTCCTTCTGGGCGATGCCATTTCGGGCCCGCTGGCTGGAGCAGACAGGTTCGGGCCTGGCATTTGCGATGTGGACGTAGAAATCCATTGGGGCCGGCTGGGCTGGCGCCTTTTCACCCATAATCTCTACTGGACCGACACTGCCGGATCGGGCGAAGCCCCCGCCCCGCACCTCACCTCGTTCCGCGCCGCAGTAGGGCTGGAGCGGACAACCGGCTGAGGCGCATCCACCCCACCTCAATAATGCGGTGGGGGTTTTTCCGTGGCGGGGTCGGCAATATGGACGCCGGAGCGAACCTGCTCTTCGAGCATGGCCAGCTTGCGCGTCAACAGATCAATGGCCCTCCACTGCTCGGTAATGGTCGCATTGAGCTCTTCGATTGTCTGGTCCTGAAAGGCGATGCGCGTTTCCAGCCCGTCGAGCCGCTCGTCGTAGTCATTGCCGGCCATGATTTTCCCTCGCTGACGGCACCGCAATAGGCCGCCCGGCGCATGATCTCAAGCCGGTTCGCACATAGGGTCAGGTTGACGCTTACGGAACCTCTGGCCGGTTCGGCTCATTGATTGGGCAGGAAATGCCAAGGGGAGCCGCGAAATGGCCACCACAGCACTGTTCACCACCGCCCTGCCGGGCCACCGCCACAGCGCCGTCAATCTGCGCATCTTCTTGACGCTCCTCATCTGCATGGGCCTGCCGGTGGGCCTTTTTGGTCTGGTCAATATCGGCGCGGAAGCCGCCGGCATCATGCCGTTCTTTTTTGCCCCCTTTGGCCTGCCGGGCTGGGCGGGCGGCATTGTCCATCTTGTCCAACTGGCCCTCCTTGGTGCTGCCTTTTTTGCGCTGATGGATGTCGATGCGCCCATGGCGCCGCGTTATTGGCTCGTCGGTCTCACGCTCAGCTATATCGCGCTGCCCTATGTCACGCTGCCGCTCGACTCGCTGCAATTGAGCATTCTCTGCACCGCTCTCTTCCTTCTCGGTCTGGCCACAATGCGCCGCGTCGGCGTGGCGTCGCCACTGGCCGGTTGGCTGATGACACCCATGCTCGCCATTGTTGGCTTCAGCGCCACTCTGGGTCTCGTGCTCACCGCCGCCTATACGCCGCCCTTCGCGTTGATAGAGGGGCAGAATCCACCGCCTGCTTCCGCCTGATCCACGGTTACTGGCAGGTGCCCTCTTGCCACATCCCGCCCGGAGCGCCATCTGGGCGGGATCATTGCTTTGTGGAGCCCGCCATGTCCAAGCTGCTCAAGATCGACGTGTTTACCGATGTGGTCTGCCCCTGGTGTCTTGTGGGGTCGGCGCGGCTGGACGCGGCGCTGGCGGCCTTGCCCGACGACATAGAGGTCGAAGTGGAAAACCATCCCTTCTATCTCGACCCCAGCGTGCCGCCGGAGGGCGTCGATGTCGGCGAAATGCTCAAGGAAAAATATGGGCGCGACCCCAAGGAAATGTGGGAGCGCGTCGAAAGCGAGGCCGCCAAGGCAGGCGTGACGCTCGACCTCTCCAAACAGCCGCGCATGTTCAACACCGCCAAGGCGCATACTTTGACGCGGCTGTCGAAACCCAATGGCAATCAGCATGAACTGGCCAATGCCATTGCCGACGCCTATTTCCTCGAACATCGCCAGATCAATGACGACAATGTGCTGGCCGATATCGCGGTCGCCTTCGGCTGGGACCGGGGCGATGCGCTGGACGCCATCAATGACGAGAACGAACTGGCCATAACAGCTCAGCTCGCTACCGGCGCCGCCCAACAGGGCATTCGTGGCGTGCCCTTTTTCGTCTTCGGCGAAAAATACGCGCTTTCAGGCGCCCAGCCGGACGAGGTGTTCCGAAAGGCGCTGGAAAAGACCATTTCCGAGTTCTGACAGAGGTCGGGGATTGGTGTAGGGTCTGGCACCAAATCCGGTTCGAGGTCGTCTTGCCGTGAAACTGCTGCGCCGTATCCTGGTCGCCATCGTGGTGCTTGTGGCCATCGCCTATGCCGGCGTGGTTGGCTATATGTTCGTCAATCAAAGGGCTCTGCAGTATAACGCCACCGGTGAGGTGCTGGCTCTATCGGCTGCCGACCTCCCCGGAGCCGAGGAAATCGAGATCCCCTCGGGCGATGGCAGCGTGACCGCCTGGTATCAACCGCCCAGCGCAGGCATGCCGCTGATCCTCTATTACAAGGGCAATTCCGGCAGCTTCACCCAGGAACATATTCGCTTCGCCCAGTTCGTTGCCGCTGGCTATGGCTTCCTCGCCTTCGACTATCGCGGCTTTCCCGCCTCGCCGGGCCAGATCAGCCAGGCCAATATTCTCCAAGATGCGCTGGCCACCTATGACTGGGCCGCCGCCCGCCATACTCCCATCCTCATCTGGGGACGCTCGCTCGGCTCGGGCCCGGCCACTTATGTGGCCAGCCAACGCGAGGCCAAGGCGCTGCTACTCGAAACCCCGTTCCTCTCGGCGGTGACAGTGGCGGGGGAACGCTATCCGTACCTCCCGGTGAACGTGGTCATGCAGGACCAGTTTCCCAACAATATATGGATCAAGGACGTGGCCGAGCCGGTCATGGTGGCCCATGGCACTGCCGATGCGACCATCGACGTGACCAATGGCGAGCGCCTCTATGCGCTGGCGCCCAAACCCGATGAACTCTGGATCGTGCCCGATGCCGGTCACTCCGACCTTTGGGCCGCCGGCATCTGGAGCCATGCAAGACCCTTCTTCGAAAGGGCCCTTGCCCCGTGACCACGCCTGCTCCGGCGGGCATGTCGGCCCGCCGCACCGCCATTATCGGCGGGCTGATGGTGGCGACCGGCCCGCTCAGCCTCACACTCTACGCCCCGGCCCTGCCCACCATTGTCGACGGTTTCGCCACCAGCGACGCCGCCGGCAAGATGACCCTGACGGTCTATTTTGCCGCCTTCGCGCTGGCCCAGCTCATTTGCGGCCCGCTATCGGATCGCTATGGTCGCCGCTCGGTCGGCATGGCCTTCTTTGCCATCTATGTGCTGGGCAGCCTCGTCTCGGCCATCGCGCCGACGCTCGAAATGCTGTTCCTCGGTAGGTTCATTCAGGGTTTCGGCGTTTCGGCAGGCGTGGCCCTGTCCCGCGCCATGGTCCGCGACCAGTTCGTGGGCAGCGAAGCCATCCGCATCCTGACGCTGATCAACCTTATCCTCACCGTCACCCCGGCCGTGGCGCCCACTCTGGGCAGCGTCATACTGCTGCTCGGCAGCTGGCACTATATGTTCGTGGTCATGGCCGGATTCGGCCTCGCCATCGTGGCGCTGCTGGCCACCAGCGCCCGCGAAACCTTGCCGCCGGCGGCACGCATTCCCTTCCGACCTCGTGTCATCATCGGCAATTATCGCGCCTTGTTGAGTGCGCCCGATTTCGTCATCCCCTCCCTGCTGCTCTGCCTCACCTTTTCGGGATTTCACGGTTTTACGGCACTCCTGCCCTTCATTCTCATCGACGGGCTGGGGCTCAGTCCTTTCCAGTTCGCCATGGCCATGCTGGTGCAGACCGCGTCCTTTATCCTCGGCAATCTGGTGGTGAGCTACCTCTCGACCCGCATCAGCGGCGAAAGGCTGACCATGATCGCACTGACCCTGATGGGGATCAGCGGGCTCGGCTTTGGCACTTTGCCGCACATCTTTCCCGAATCGGTGCCGGCCATCATGGCGCCGGTGGGCGTTTGGATGCTCGGCCTAGCCTTTATCAGCCCCTCCGCCACGGCGGCGGCCATGGCCGGCTTTGGCAGCATTGCCGGTGCCGCGGGTGCGCTGACGGGGTTCTTTCAGGTCGGTGGCGGCTTTGCCGGTTCACTGGCGGCAGGGACGCTATTTGCCGATGCGCACACCGCGCTCACCATTCAGCTGCCAGTCGTGGCGGTGTTGATCATTGCCGTGGCGCTGCTGGACCGCTGGCGACGAAGCCAATAGGGCAAACAAAAACGCCGCCCCGAAGGACGGCGTTCGAAAATTCGTGAGGCCAGCTCTTAGCTACGGCCACCAGCAGCCGCAGCGGCCGGACGGCCCGGAGCAGCAGCGATACCGCCTTCGCGCTGAGCGCGCTTGCGAGCCAGCTTGCGGGCGCGACGAACGGCCTCGGCCTTCTGGCGAGCCTTCTTTTCAGAGGGCTTTTCGTAGTAATTGCGCAGCTTCATTTCGCGGAAGACGCCTTCGCGCTGCAGCTTCTTCTTCAGTGCGCGCAGCGCCTGGTCAACATTGTTATCGCGAACGACTACTTGCAAAGGTCAACCGCCCTTTCAAAGCTTGGCAAATTGTTTGGATTGAAGCGAACTGACCAAAAAAGCCACTCCGCCGACCAGCCGAGCCGGTCACCGTGGCGGGGTCTATAGCCCAAGAATCCCCGCCTGTCCACACTTTGCCTGATGAAAAGTGTCGCCATCTTGCCGGTTTGCGGACTCTTCGCTACCCCTCGAGCGCGATCACTGGAGGCCGCAATGTACCATCCCCTCGTTCTCGTACCCGGCCTGCGCTGCGATGGCTATCTTTATGCCCCGCTGATCGAAGAACTCGGGAGCGCGGTGGCGCCCGTTGTCGCCGATGTTTCCCGCGACGATTCCATCGCATCCATGGCCAGCCGCATCCTTGCGGTCGCACCGGCAAGATTCGCCCTCGCGGGCCTTTCCATGGGCGGCTATGTGGTGCTCGAAATGATCCGGCAGGCGCCCAACCGCATCACCCACCTGGCTCTACTCGATACCAATGCCCGTCCCGATAGCGACGAGCGCAAGGAAGTCCGGCTCGCCGAAATGGAACTGGTACGCGAGGGGAAATCGGCGCTGGTCTCGCGCCTTTCGCTGCCCAATCTGGTGGCGCCCAAGAACCTCAATGGGCCGATTGCCCAGGCCGTGCACGACATGACCCTGCGCGTAGCGCCCGAGGTCTATCTACGCCAGCAGACGGCCATTATGGGCCGGATCGACTCCCGGCCCTTCCTCAAGGACATTGCCGTACCGACGCTGGTGGGTATCGGGGCTGAGGACAAGCTGATCCCGCTGCCGCTATCGGAAGAAATGGTCGCGATGATCCCGGGTGCGGAACTGGTCGTATTCCCCAATGCCGGACATGTGCCGACACTTGAGAACCCGGCGGCCGTTGCGGCTGCGATTATGGATTGGCTGAGGCGCTAAGCGCCTGATCCGCCCCGCACGATCCGATTGATATGCCCCATCTTGCGGCCCGGCCGGGCTTCCGCCTTGCCGTAGAGATGGGGCTGGGTGTCGCCATCGAGGCCGCCCGGCACGATATCCACCTCGTCGCCAACAAGGTTCTGCATCACCACATCGGCCATGCGCGCCGGATCGCCCAGCGGCCAGCCGGCAATGGCGCGGATATGCTGTTCGAACTGATCGGTGAGGCACACGGCCTCGGTCCAGTGGCCGGAATTGTGCACGCGCGGGGCGATCTCGTTGACCAGCAAAGTGGGCCGCTCACCGGGCACGACGAAAAATTCGACCCCAAGCACCCCGACATAATCGAGCGCCACGACAATGACCTTGGCCAGCATGGCGGCATGCTTTTCGACACCCGCCGCAATATCGGCAGGAACAGTCGAGGTATAAAGAATATGGTGCCGATGCACATTCTCGGCGGCATCGAAAGCGCGCACGGTGCCATCCAGCCCACGCGCCACGACCACCGAGATTTCCTTTTCGAACGGCACGAAACCTTCCAGCACCAGCGGGTAAGGCTTTAGTTCGTTGAATGCAGCTTCCGCGTCGCCCGGTTCGCGCAGGACGCGCTGGCCCTTGCCGTCATAGCCGAGCCGCGTGGTCTTGAGCACGGCGGGCAGGCCCAGTTCGGCCACGGCAGCATGCAGATCATCGAGACTATGCACGGCGCGATAGGGCGCTACGGGAATATTCTTGGAGGCCAGAAACCCCTTTTCGGCCAGCCGATCCTGCGAAATCGCCAGCGCATTGGCGCCGGGGCGCAGCGGCCTGAGACCGGCCAGAATTTCGGCGGTGGCCGCCGGCACATTCTCGAACTCATAGGTGACCACATCCACCGACCCAGCAAAGGCGCGCAGCGCCTCGGCATCGTCATAGGCGGCAACGGTCTTGAACGGGGTTACATCGAAGGCCGGGCTTTGCGGATCAGGACAGTAGATATGGCTTTTGAGCCCCAGCTTCGCCGCGGCCAGAGCCAGCATGCGCCCAAGCTGCCCCCCTCCCAGAATGCCGATGGTGGAGCCGGGGGACAGCGATAGGTTGGGGTCGGTCAATGGACTACTCGAGATCGGACGGAAATTGCGGCACGGACTGGGTCTGGCGAGCGCGATGGGCTTCGAGCCGCTCGGCCAGTTCATCATCGCTCAACGCCAGCACCGATGCGGCCAGCAGCGCCGCATTGATGGCGCCGGGCTCGCCAATGGCCAGCGTGCCCACGGGAATGCCACCGGGCATCTGTACGATGGAATAAAGGCTGTCGAGCCCGTTCAGCGCCTTGGAGCGCACCGGGACGCCAAAGACCGGCAACGTGGTCATGGCAGCGATCATGCCCGGCAGGTGCGCGGCCCCACCGGCCCCGGCAATGATCACCTTGACCCCTTCGGCCTTTGCATTGGTGGCAAAATCCACCATGCGCTCGGGCGTACGATGCGCCGACACGATGCGCGCTTCATATTCGACTTCGAGATTTTCGAGGGTTTCGGCGGCCAGCCGCATGGTGGGCCAGTCCGATTGGCTGCCCATGACGATGGCGACCGGTGGCTTGAGCATGGAATTTCCCCCATCCCGCTCTGCAAAGCGCGCAACTAGCGCAATTTCCTCTCCGACTCAAGCAGCCGTAGCTATCCCCGGAGCTCCGGCACTGCCACAAAATCGCCTTATGCGATAATGTCGGGAAGCAGGATATTTTCCAGTTGGCTAATGCGATCCTTGAGCGTGAGCTTGCGCTTTTTAAGGCGCTGGATCAGCATCTGATCGGCATAATGGGACTGCATCAATGTGTGGATAGCCGCGTCGAGATCGGCGTGTTCCTGCCGTTTTGTTACCAGTTCCAGCCCCAACCGGGCTTCCTGTTCCTTATCCAACGGCAGCATGGAAAACCGCTTTTCTGAGGGCCCCGATATACCCTTGGTTAACCGATCACGGATCGTTTTGCACCAGATTTCCGGACAGTCCCGAAACGGCGTCGACAAAGCGTGAAATATTTGTGACGATACCTTCGTCCACTATGCTGAAAGGTGTTCTTAATGACGACTCAAGGCCACATCGCAGCACTTGAACGGCGCCACCAGGAACTGGACCGGCAGATTCAGAGCGAAATGCAGAATCGCCAGTTCGACGACCTGATGGTCTCCGCGCTCAAGCGCAAGAAACTCGAAGTGAAGGACGAACTTTCCAAGCTCCAGGGTGCCACGCGGCAATAACACGATCACCGGATCGGGATTTATCCTGGAGGGTCACGGCATATCGCCGCGGCCCTTTTTTATTGCCTCGCCCGGTTCCGGGAACATTTGACCGCCTCGAAAAATCGCTAGGATTAACACCCTCTTAAGTCCCCGGCTTCATCGTCTTCCCAAAACGGCACACGATTCGTGGCGCCGCAAGGTTGAAACGGCTTGGGACTGGTATGACGCGCGTTCTGATTGTGGACGATGATCCGGTGCAATTGCGGCTGACGGCGGAAGTCGCCAATCGCGCGGGCTTCAAGCCACTGACCGCGACCGGCGGCGAACAGGCTCTGGGCATCCTGCGCGAGGATCGCCAGATCGGCGCCATGATCCTCGATCTGGTCATGCCCGATCTCGACGGCATGGCGGTGATGGAAACCATGCGCCGCGAGGGCCTGACCACCCCCATCATCATCCAGACCGCCAACGCCTCGCTCGAAACCGTGGTTTCGGCCATGCGGCAGGGCGCAGCCGACTATTTCGTCAAGCCCGTCTCACCCGAGCGGCTGATCATTTCGCTGCGCAATGCCATGAAGCTCGACGCGCTCGAAGCCACGATCCGCGCCAGCAATGCCAAACGCACGGGCACGTTTACCCAATCAGACATGATCGCGGGTGCGCCGCCCATGGCTCGCGTGCTCTCGCTTTGCGCCAAGGCGGCCAAAAGCACCATTCCCGTGCTGATCGAAGGGGAAACCGGGGTCGGCAAGGAACTTGTAGCCCGGATCATCCAGGGGTCCGGCGACCGCGCGGGCAAGCCCTTCATCACCGTCAATTGCGGCGCCATCCCGCCCAATCTGGTGGAATCGGTACTGTTCGGGCATCGCAAAGGCGCCTTTACCGGAGCCATTGCCGATCAGGCCGGCAAGTTCAGCGAGGCCCATGGGGGCACGCTTTTCCTCGATGAAGTGGGCGAACTGCCGCCCGATATTCAGGTGAAACTGCTGCGGGCCCTGCAGGATGGGGAAATCGAGCCGGTGGGCGCAGCGCGCACCGAAAAGGTCAATGTGCGGGTCATTTCAGCGACCAACAGGCGCCTGCTCAACCTCGCCAAATCAGGCGAGTTCCGCGAAGACCTTTACTACCGCCTCAAC
>VFQU01000318.1_pt1 | contig 46653 bp, 55 predicted proteins | sample 3512311 | NCBI WGS metagenome assembly VFQU01 (sample SAMN10412377, study PRJNA504923) | tailings metagenome | isolation source: Relicate 3 Philex TSF3 active mining site | place: Philippines: Tuba, Benguet | collected 2017-08-29 | reverse complement strand
CCATGGTCGGCATCCAGTTGCCGAGGAAGACGTCGATGTCGCCGTTCTTGAGCGAGGCGTAGGTGACCGGCACCGCCAGCACCTGCGTGGTCGGTTCGTAGCCGAGGCCCTTCAGAACGACGGTCGCGGTGGCGGTCGTCGCGGTGATGTCGGTCCAGCCGACGTCGGAGAAGCGCACGACGCGGCAGGAATCCGGATCGGCAGCCTGCGCTCCGGTCACTCCGGCCGCGGCAGTCAGTGCGGCGGTTGCAAGCATGAGGGCGGTACGCGACATGGGCGCTGGTCTCCAACAAGGGTTCGTGACGAGGTGCCGACTGGTCCGGGACGGCTGAAGCCTTAAGCCAAACATTAAATGCCCGCCAATTCAAGAAGCTGGCCGGTTTGCGACCGAAAGCGGCGCGTCCGATTGCCGTGGAAGGCCGACAAAAGCCTCTCGCGCTGCCCTCGCCTGCGGGTACATAGGAAGCGATGGCGAAGCTCTATTTCCACTACTCGGCGATGAATGCCGGCAAGTCGACGCTGCTCCTGCAGGCGGCCTACAACTATTCCGAACGCGGGATGTCGGCGATGCTGTTTACCGCGGCGCTCGACGACCGCGCCGGCCGCGGCCGCATCGCCTCGCGCATCGGCCTCGAAGCGGAGGCTGAAACCTACGGGCCGGAAGACGATCTCTTCGCCCTCGTGGTCGAGCGCCACAGTCACGAGCCGCAGCACTGCGTCTTCGTCGACGAGGCTCAGTTCCTGACCGAGGACCAGGTCTGGCAGGTCGCGCGCATCGCCGACCGGCTCGGCATTCCCGTCATGTGCTATGGCCTGCGCACCGACTTCCGCGCCGAGCTCTTCCCCGGTTCGCGCGCGCTTCTCGCCATCGCCGACCACCTGCGCGAGGTACGCACCCTCTGCCGCTGCGGCCGCAAGGCCACCATGGTCGTGCGCCTCGGTGCCGACGGCAAGGTCGCCCGCCAGGGCGAGCAGGTCGTCATCGGCGGCGAGGACCGTTACGTCTCGCTCTGCCGCCGCCATTGGGAAGAAGAGATGGGCCGCGCGAAGCCCGAGGACCTGATCGGCTTCGCCGCCGACGACGGCCGCGGCTGACCCCGCGCCGAAAACGCATCTTTCGGCACCAGGCATTCTGCGCCGGTCGTCATGTTGTGGAGACGCCGCAACAGACATATCTGAAGGACGGGGCGGCTGCGCTGGCGGCTTTTCGCGCCGCGCTGAGCCGGCCGAACCCGGCCTCGACGCCGGCCATTGGGGGGACAAGATGCTGGATCCGATCGTCAATTTCTTCACGCGCGTCTTCCAGGCGATCGGCCGCGGCATCGGGTTCGTCGTGTCGTGGATCCTCCGGCCCTTCGTCGCGGCGAGCGCCTGGTATGGGCGGCGCGGATGGCTGATCAAGGGCCCGATCGGCATCGCGCTCCTCCTGCTCATCGGCCTCTATGGCTACTTCTTTATCCAGACCCAGCGCTGGACCGGCTTCGACACGAACTACGTCGCAGCCTACCAGTTCGTGCAGAACCCGCAGGCGACCCCCGGCGAAGTCGTGCAACCCGATGACGGCGCGCCGGTTGCCGAAGGCGAGGCCGCGCGTGGCTCCGAAGGCGAGGTCCGCACCTGCACGAGCTCGGCGATCACGGAAGTCACGGCTGACCTCATCGACTTCAACGTCGACGAGAATGCGTGGATATCGTCGATGATCCTCTACAAGCTCGGCTTCTTCGGCCTGCCCTGGGAGTCGACGCCCTTCTTCGACAACAAGGCGTCGTTCCAGCGCGGCGTCCATCAGGTCGTCCGCCGCACAGCCGTCGAACTCGTGGATTCGCTCGGCCGCGTGCGCGGCACCAGCCAGGTCGATGGCGGCCTTCAGGATGCGCGCGGCAATGTCCAGTTCGACGAGTACACCTGGTATTTCGGCCTGAACCCGTTCGGTCCGAAGACGCCCTCGCCGTCCTTCTATCGTTCCGCGGCGCGCGATCTGCGCGGCTTCAACGAGCGGCTCGTCGCCTGCAACGCCGTCTTCGACGCGCGCGCCGACAATCTGATCCAGTTTCTCGACCGCATCGCCAACGATATCGGCTCGACCTCGGCGACCCTGCGCGAGCGGTCCGAAATGCACAATGGCGGCTGGTTCGACACGCGTGCCGACGACCGTTACTGGTTCGCGTACGGCCAGATCTACAGCTATTACGGCGTGCTTCGCGCCGCCCGGCACGATTTCGCCGACGTCATCTCCTCGCGCGGCCTGACCGCGCTCTGGGAGCAGATGGAGAACCAGTTTGTCAGCGCGCTGCGCATCCAGCCGGCCATCATCTCCAACGGCCGCGAGGATGGCTGGATCATGCCCACCCACCTGGCGACCATGGGCTTCTACGTGCTCCGCATCCGCTCCAACATGATCGAGGTGCGGCAGGTGCTCGACCGCTAGGTCAGCGTCGGGCAAGTCTGATCCGGGTCGTTTTTTAACCGATCGCGCCAAGCGATTCTTGACGCGATTCCGCTCGAAACGTACACGTTAACCATGGCCGGGCGGGGCTGATTCGAGACATTCGAGGCCACCCTGCGCGCAGCCGGCGACAGCCGGATGCAGGCGGTCGCGTAGACTGAAGTCCAGATAGCGTTGCGTGCTTGACGTGGTCCCGCTTGCGGGGCCGGCGTGCTGTTGCGATGCCATCGAGGGGGAGATGCCTTGACCTTTCATCCGACGCGGGGCCTGAACTCCGGGGAAGCCGAACCGCTCCTGACGCGCCGCGATCTGGCGGCGACGATCGGAGCGGCGGCCAGGGCTGCCGGCGCGTCCGGCTACCTCCTCGCCACGCTGGAAGCGAATGGCGACCGCGTGTGCGCTTCGGTCATCGCATCCAACTGGAGTTTCGACGAGATCGAGGAAATCGGCACGGAAGCGATCGCAGCGCTGGCGCAGTCCCGCCTGACGACCGTTCCCGGCATGGCCGTCACGATCTTCGACACCGCATCCGCCGGCCTGGCTGCCACCACAACGGGGCATCTGCTTGCAAGCTGGGGCCACGAGCGCCTCGCCTGCCACCGTTTTGCGCAAGGCAAGGGCCGTTTCGTCCTGATCCTCGCAGCACCCCGCAATGCCGGCTTCTGCCCGAAGGCGGCGGCCAGCGCGCAGATGACCGCGATCTACGCCGTGTCGCAATATCTGCTGCCAGACGCAGGCCCGGACCGTTCCGGCGAGGTCCTGTCCGACCGCGAGCGCGAATGCCTGTTCTGGGTGTCCGAGGGCAAGACCTCCGACGAGATCGCGACCATCGTCGGGCTCGCGTCCAGCACCGTCAACGGCCATTTGACCTCCGCCATGCAGAAGATCGGCGCGCCGAATCGCGCCATGGCGATGGCGACCGCGATCCGACAGGGGCTGATCTGATCGTGACGGGCGCGGAAGGCATCGCAGACCCGACGAAGCTGGCGAACCGCGACGAGATCGCGGCGCTGGCCTGCCAGGTCGCCGACAGTCTCGGCGCCACCGGCTTCGTCGTCTGCAGTGCGATCCGCAGCGCGGACAAGACGCGCCTGGTCCCTCTCTTCGATGGCCCGATCGTAGGTCCTGCCCCATGGGTTCGGGCGATAACGATGGCGCATGCCGAAGGCTTTGCGCGCGCCCTGATGGGCTCGCGCCTGCCGGCCGTCTGGCCTGCCATGCCGGGCCAGGGGCGATGGCTGCGCACCATATCCGCTCCCGATGGCCCACCTTCCGGCGTCGCCTTCCCGGTCTCGACCGAGCATGGCCGCGAAGGCGCGATTGCCTTCTGCAATCCGGACCTGCCCATCGCATCCGAAACGCTGATGTCGGTTCATGCCGATTGCCACGCGATTTTCGCCGCAGCCTGTGCCCTGCGACCGCAGAAGAACCCGCGCGCGCCGGCGATGTCGGGACGCGAGATCGACTGCCTGCGCCTCACGGCGCGCGGGCTGACCAGCGACCAGATCGCCGCCCAGCTGGGGCTGTCGGTCCACACGGCCAATCGCTATCTGTCCAACACCGTACAGAAGCTCGATGCCACGAACCGCATGCACGCGGTCGCCAAGGCGCTGCGCGCCGGCATCATCGACTGATCAGCGCGCGATCTCGACGGTCTTGCGGATGCGCGCCTTTTCGAGCGCCTCGCCCAGAAACGCGGTGTTGACGTCCGGGTCCTCCGACGGCTGGTCGAATCCGACATAGTTGACCTCGACCGAGGCATTCTCGGCCTCGAGATGGAGGTTGAAGAACACCGTGGCGCCGCCCGGCCGCAATTCGAGATCGAGGCAGATGCGCGGCGGCGTATCCCAGTCGAGCGTTGCCGACGCGCCATGCCCGAGCGCAAGCGTTCCCGGCATGAGGTAAAGCTCGGCCGCGGACGAGACGATGTCGGCAAGGTTCGCCATGCTCTCAAGCCGGACGAAGGCGACGTAGTCGGCGACATCGACCATGCGCAGTTCGCTCACCACCTCCTTGATGGCGTCGGCGACGAGCACCTCCCGGTCGAGCGCGTGGGCTTGGCGGATCATTGGACGGACGGGCCTCCCGCCGGCCGCTTGCGGCCGGAATAGACGACGCGGACCAGTTCCGCGACCGCCTGGTAGAATTGCGGCGGTATCATGCTATCGACCGAGACTTGCTTGTACATGGAGCGCGCGAGTTCCACGTTCTCGAAGACCGGGATGCCGTGCTCGGCAGCGATCTCGCGGATCTTGAGCGCGACGAGGTCCTGGCCCTTGGCGACCACGATCGGCGCCGCGTTCTCCTCGCGCACATAGCGCAGCGCGATCGAGAAATGCGTCGGGTTGGCGATGATGAGCGTCGCGCGCGGCACGGCCTGCATCATGCGGTTGCGCGCGCGGTCGCGCTGCATCGAGCGGATGCGCGCCTTCAGGATCGGATCGCCGTCGGATTGCTTGATCTCGTCCTTGACCTCCTGGCGCGTCATGCGCAGCTCCTGGCGCCAGTGGAAGCGCGACCAGAGCAGGTCGAGGGCGGCGATCACCACCATGATCACGACGATCGCGGTGACCACCTGGATCGCCAGATCGCGCACGACAGAGGTGAAGGCGAGCGGCTGTGTGATCATGCCGGCAAGCAGTTGCTCCTGCGCGTTTCGCAGCGTGAAGATGACGAAGCCGCCGACGACCAGCATCTTGACCAGCGACTTGCCGAACTCGACCCAGCCCTGCGTTCCGAACAGGCGCTGCCAGCCCTTCGCCAGCGACAGGCGCGACATCTTCGGCTGCACGCGGTCGGCAACGAAGCGCGGGACGTTCTGCACGATCGATGCGGCAATGCCGGCCGTCATCAGCAGCGCCATGAACAGGCCGAGCACCCCGGCGATCTCGAAGAAGACGGCGCGCTGCAGAAGCGCCGCGTCATGGGCGTTGCCGAGCTCCCACTCATGCGCCCGCTCAAGAAAAACAGACAGGAAATCGACAAGGTGCGCCGCTCCGCTCTGCACGAAGAAGAGCATGAAGACGAGGATCGCGATGAAGGTGGCCAGAGAGGGCAGCTCGCGTGCGAAGGGCACCTGCCCCTTTTCGATCGAGTCGTTGACCTTCTTCTCTGTCGCCTCTTCTGTTTTGCTGTCCTTGTCGCTTTCCTCCGACATGGGCTGGCCTTAGGCTGCCTGGTCGATGGCAGCGACAGGCGTCAGATCGATCGTGCCTTCCGCAGAGAGCTTAAGCGCGAGAGACGCGATCTGCCGGCGCGCGCGATCGATCTCGTCCTGGCTGGTCTCGGAGCCGCTCGAAAGCTCCGACTCGATCATGCGTCGCGAACGCTGTCCGAGAGCCGACAGTACGGCCTCGCGCAACGCCCCGTCGGCACCGCGCAGCGCCAGCGTGACGAGGTCGGACCCGAGCCCGTCGAACAGCGACACCCGAGTGCGCGGCGAAACGAAAACGAGATCCTCGAAGGCGAAGAGCCGCGAGCGGATCGCCGCCACATCCGGTGAGCCGGCCGCTTCGAGATCGCCCATGACTTCCTCGAGCTCGCCCTTGCCCAGCTCGTTGAGAAGGCCTGCGACGCGGATCTGGCCCTGGGAGGTGTCCTTGCCCGAGCTTTCCGCCACCAGCTTGGCGCGCAGATGGTTCTCGAGCAGGGTGACGCTCGATTCCTTGACCGGCGAGAGCGACAGCATGCGCTTGACGACTTCGGCGCGGAACTGCCTGTCGAGCAGCACCAGTGCCTTGGCCGCCGCGCCGGTCTGCAGGCGTGAGAGGATGAAGGCGACGGTCTGCGGATGCTCCTCGGTGACGAGGTCGACGAGACGCGCGCTGTCGAGCTTTTCGAGGCTCGGCCAGACCGGCAACGCCTCGACCTCGCGCATCGGCTGGTCGCCGTCGAGCAGCGACTGCATTTCCTCCGCCGTCAGCGACTCGGTGAGAAGCGTGTCCATCTGGTCGCCGGAATCGAGCAGGCCGGCGCCTTCCGTGAACTCGGCCTCGAACTCGGCCACGATGCGGTCGAGCTCGTTCTGCGGGATGGTGCGCAGCGAGCGCGCCGCCTCGATCAGGACCTTCAGTTCGTCCTGCTTGAAGAACTTCAGGAGCCGGCCGGCCGCAGGCTTGCCCATGGCGACCAGCACCGCTGCCGCCTTCTGCGCCTGTGTCAGGACCAGCTTGCCACTCAAGATCGCCTCCGCCTTCTAAACGTCAGCTCAGGCGGTCTTGGCCGCGTCGACCACATGGGTCAGTCGGATGCCGAAACGCGACGGGTCATGTTCGAGCACGGTGATCTCGCCGGACGCCACCTTGCGTCCGTTGACGACCAGGTCGACCGGATCGCCGATGCGGCGATCGAGCGCCACGGTCGAGCCACGCTGCAAAGACATGAGTTCGGAGACCGGCATCTCGGTGGAGCCGAGCACGACATGGACCTCGACGGGGATGCCCATGATCAGCCCGTTGGCGCCCTGGTAGGACGTCGACCGGCCGGGCGCTGCAGGGATAGGGCCCGCGCCGCGACCTTCCTGAAGAACGTCGCGCAATTCCTCGATCGCCTTGTCGAGCTGTTCCTCGTTGAGGGCGGTTGCGGGTTCGCTGCTCATGGTGAGTTCCTGGTCCTGCTTGTCCTACCGGCGGGCGAGCCCGTCGATGAAATCCTGCGTCGCATCGAGGGGATTCTTGATGCGAACCGTAAAATGATCGCCGAGCCGTCCGAATTCGCAGAGGAACAGCGCCTTGTTTCGCGCCGAAAGCCGCGTATCGGCATGGGCATCCATCGGAAACTCGATCACGTCCCCGACCTGCCAGACCGCGACCTCGCCGAGCTTCACCTTCGGCAGCGGGATCGTCGCCTCGAGCCTGACATTCGAACGCATCAGACCGTCGCTGAGGCGCGCGCGCCATTGCCCCGGATTGGCCGCAACCGCATCGTCCGTACGCCGTTCGACGAGCACGCGCTGCGGGACGAGCGCCGTGACGAACCCTGCGAAGCTGCCGATGGCGAGGCGGAAGACGATCCGCGCAGCCGGTCCGTCGCGCAGGTTCTTCGCCGTCTCAGCGGCCGGTTGCGGCTCGGGCAACGGAAAGGAGATGTCGAGGCCACGGGCGCCGGAGCCGTTCAGCGCGCGCGCGGCGGCGTCGAAGAGATAAGCGGCCAGTTGCCGCTCGATCGCCGACAGGCCGCGCTGCAGCGGGTATGCGGCGACGTCGCGGTCGCCCCCGAACGTCGCCTGTGTCAGGATCGAGATCGCATCAGCGCTGCACATCAGCGTCAGCGCGTCTGGCGAGGCAGCACCGCCTGCGGTCACCATGAGATCGAGGCCATTCGCGCTCGGCGCAGCGTCCGCGATGCGCACGAGATCGACGGCCTGTACCGACAGCTCCGGCATGAAGGAAAAGCGCGGCGAGAGCGCTTCGGCGATCGGCCCCAGCGCGCGGTTCGCCATGGATTCCGCAGCAAGAAGGATACGGTCCGGCTCGCCCGTATTGCCGAGCATGCGCTCGATGACGGGATCGCGCCCAGGCGGCGCGCCGGCGGAGGCCCCGCGCGGTGCGACTGCCGATGCCGGGTGCGAAGCGCCTTCCATCAGGCGGCCTGCCTGGCGTCGCCGCCGGTGTTCATCGTCGACTGCTCGACCGCATCGATCGACGGCCGGTCATAGGACGAAATGGTCTTGCGGCCGAACTCGATCGCGACGGCCGGCAGCGAGCCGTTCATGTAGGCCAGCAGCGTCTGCTTGACGATGATGTAGAGCCGGACGCGCTTCTCGCGCACGATCTTCACCTTGGCCGCGATCGGCGTGACGATGCCGTAGGACATGAAGATGCCGAGGAACGTTCCGACGAGCGCGGCGCCGATCAGGCCGCCGAGGATTTCCGGCGACTGGTCGATCGCGCCCATGGCCTTGATGACGCCGAGCACGGCGGCCACGATGCCGAGCGCCGGCAGGCCTTCCGACATCTGGACGAGCGCGTGATACGACTTCAGCTTGTCGTGCTTGATGCCGTGCAGTTCCTCGTCCATCAGCGCCTCGATCTCGAACGGGCGCGCATTGCCGATGATGATGATGCGGCAGTAATCGCAGATGAAATGCGTGAGGTTGTGGTCCTTCAGGACCAGCGGATAGGCCTGGAAGATCGACGACTCGTCCGGATTGTCGATATGAGCCTCGACCTCGTTGCGCGGCTTGGAGCGCAGTTCGCGCATCAGGCTGTGCAGCACGCCGAGCGTCTGCAGGTAGTCGTCTTCCTTCGGCACGTTGTTCTTGAAGGCGTCCATGATCGCCTTGCCGGAATCCTTCACCGTCGTCATCGAATTGGCGATGAGGAAGATGCCCACGGCCGCGCCTCCAATGATCACGAGTTCGAAGGGCTGGATCAGCACGTCGACATGGCCGCCCATGGCCATGTAGCCGCCGAGAACGCAGCCCATCGTCACCACGAAACCAATCAGAATGCCCAAGACCAACTCCAGCGTGAGACCATCGTTAACAAGTCCTAAATTGGATGGCTTGTGCGAGGCTGGTTAGGACGCCCTTGCCGGGGCGGTCGCGGTAAAGCTTCGCGCAAGGTGGTCGTGACAGTCTGCGACCTGCGGAGAATCGTCCGCGGGAGACCGCCGTGATCAACACCCTGACGAGCTACAGGCTCCTGACCCGCGACATCGACCGGTCGCTGACGCAGGTCGAAAGCCAGCCGATGGTGTCACGCGAGACCGACTACTATCGGGCCAACATCGAGAACGTGAAGTCGATCGACGACTTCATGGCCGACGACCGGCTCTTCCAGTACGCCATGAAAGCACATGGGCTGGCCGACATGGCCTACGCCAAGGCGTTCATCCGCAAGGCTTTGGAAGGCGGCATCGACGACAAGGACAGTTTCGCCAACAAGCTGACCGATGCCCGCTACAAGGACCTCGTCTCGACCTTCAACTTCGTGCGCAACGGCGAGAACACGACCATCTTCGAAAAGACACGCCAGGGCGTTGTCGATCGCTATCTGCGCCAGACGCTCGAAGAAGATGCAGGCCGCCAGAACGAGGGCGTGCGGCTCGCGCTTTATTTCGAGCGCAAGGCGCCGACGATCACCAACGCCTACGAGCTTCTGGCAGACCCGGCGCTGTCAAAGGTCGTGCGCACGGCGCTCGGCTTTCCCGAGGCGCTTGCCCAGGCCGACATCGACAAGCAGGCAGCCCTCATCGAGGACCGGCTTGACCTCGCCGATCTGAAGGACCCGGAAAAGCTCGCCGAACTGATGACGCGGTTTGCCACGCTCTGGGAGATCAACAACCCGTCCGCGACGATGGCCTCCTCGCCGATCAACGTGCTCTTCACCCAGCAGCCCGAATTCGGGATTTCCACCGACGTGCTGCTGACGCTCCAGCGCATGAAGATATGAGGAACCGCCCGTGCAGTCCGGTCTCTACGTCGCCCTCTCCTCCCAGGTCTCGCTCGAGCGCCGCCTGGAGACGATCGCCGACAACGTCGCCAATGCCGGCACGGTCGGCTTCCGCTCGACCGGCATCAAGTTCGAGGACCTCGTCTCGGGCTCCGGCACCAAGGCGATGTCCTTCGTCTCGCCCGGCTCGACCTACCTGTCGACCGAGTCCGGCCCGATCAAGCATACCGGCAACGCGCTCGACTTCGCGGTAAAGGGCGACGCCTGGTTCGGTCTCATGACGCCCGACGGGCCGATCGTCACCCGCGACGGCCGCTTCACGGTGCGCGAGGACGGCATGCTCGTCAGCGTCGAGGGCCACTCGGTCATGGATGCGGGCGGCGCGGAAGTCTTCCTCAACCCAGCGGCGGGCACGCCGACCGTCGGCTCCGACGGCACCTTGCGCCAGAACGGCCAGATCGTCGGCGCCATCGGCCTCTTCGAATATCAGCCCGGCACCGATTTCACGCGCGCCGGCAATTCGGGCCTCGTGCCGCCTGGCGGCGACCCCGTCGCCATTGTCGACCGTGCCGATGTCGGCGTCATGCAGGGCTATGTGGAGGGTTCGAACGTCAATCCGGTTATGGAGATAACCCGGCTGATCACGGTCCAGCGAACCTTCGAGAACGTCACCGCGATGATCCGCGATTCCGAGACGGCGCTCGACGAGGCGATCCGTTCGCTGGGCTCGTAACGAATGACCGTTCCCGCGCTTCGCGAGGCCGACGTCGCGATCGATCCGCTGATCGCGCTGGAAAGGCTGTCGCGCCGGTTCGAGGGTGCGCGCGCGATCCGTATCGGCGGCCGCGTCGACGAGGTCTCCTCCAGCCATTTCCGCGTCCGCGGCCTCTCGCATGCGGTACGCCTCGGCGATCTGGTCGAAGTCGTCCATTCGCGCGCCCGTCGTCTGGGCGAGGTCGTGCGCATCGGCATGAACGACGTGCTCGTCTCCCCCTTCGACCGCGACGGCGAAGTGGCGATCGGCGACATGGTGTTCGTGCGCGGCGCCTTTACCATCTCTCCCGACGAAGCCTGGCGCGGCCGCGTCATCGACGCGCTCGCGCGCCCAATCGATGGCGGACCGCCCTTGCGCGACGGCGAGGCCGGCAGCGCGCGCGGCGAGACGCCGCCGGCGCTGGAGCGCCAGCGCGTGGAAGACGCGCTTCGCACCGGCGTGCGCGTCGTCGATATCTTCACCCCGCTCTGCTACGGCCAGCGCATCGGTATCTTCGCGGGCTCAGGCGTCGGCAAGTCGACGCTTCTTGCCATGCTCGCCTGCGCCGACGCCTTCGACACCGTCGTCGTGGCGCTCACCGGCGAGCGCGGCCGCGAGGTGCGCGAGTTTCTCGAGGACACGCTCGGCAAGGAGGCGATGGCGCGCACCGTCGCCGTCGTCGCCACGAGTGACGAGAGCGCCATGATGCGCAAGCGTGCGCCCGACACCGCGCTCAAGGTCGCCGAATATTTCCGCGACAAGGGCCACCGCGTCCTGCTGCTGCTCGATTCCATCACGCGCTACGCGCACGCCCTGCGCGAGGTCGGCATCGGCACCGGCGAACCGCCGGTCGCGCGCGGCTATCCGGCCTCCGTCTTCACCGACCTTCCGCGCCTTCTGGAGCGCGCAGGCCCAGGCGCCGAAGGCACCGGCTCGATCACCGGCATCATCTCGGTGCTCGTCGACGGAGACGACCACAACGATCCCGTCGCCGATGCCGTGCGCGGCATTCTCGACGGCCACATCGTGCTCTCGCGCTCGATCGCGGAAACCGGACGGTATCCGGCGGTCGATCCCCTCGGATCGGTCTCGCGCCTTGCCGGCAAGGCGTGGACGCCCGACGAACGCAAGCTCGTCATGGCGTTGCGGTCCATGATCTCGCGCTACGAGGACACGCGCGACATCCGGTTGCTCGGCGCCTACCAGGCAGGGGCCGATCCCGAGCTCGACATGGCGGTGCGTCAGGTCCCGATCATCTATTCGGCGCTCGGCCAGTCGCCCGCCGACGGCGCAACGCCCGACCCCTTCGCCGAACTGGCGCGCCAGCTCAAGGCAGGAGCAATGAATGCACAACCGGCCTGACGACGACCAGACGAAGCCCCTCACCTGGCGCGAGCGCCTCGCAGGACCGCTCCGGCCGCTGATGGCGCGCCTGGAAGCGATCCACGTGCGGCTCGAAGCCGGTGCGCGGCGCATCGAGGCAATGATACCGACGACAAAACGCAGCAAGAGCGACCTCGCCATCATGGGCCTCGGCGGCGCGCTTGGCCTCGGCTGCGCGCTCTTTCCGTGGTACGTGCTCTACAATCAGGAGCAGTTCGGCATCCGCGAGTTCCAGTTTTCCGGCGGCGGCGAATGGACCGAAACGCAGGGCGATATCTCGACGTCGCACCTGCGCATCGGCCTGCCCTTCGCCACAGCCGACCTGCCACGCGTTGAACTCGACGGCATTGCCACGGGAACGCTCGGCCCCTCCGGCGAAGGCGCCAACCCCGACGACATCATCGAACAGCCCTTTCCGGGCGACCAGGTCGAATACCGCCTGATCCATGTCGAGAATGGCCGCGCCATGATCGCCGACGATGCCGGCATCTTCGTCGTCCAGGCCGGTTCGCAACTGCCGGACGGGTCGCGCCTGCGCGCCATCGAAGAGCGCGACGGCAGGTGGGTCATCGTCACGACGCTCGATCGCGTGGTGATGCTCGGGCAGTAGCTGGCCGGACCGCGCAAGGTCCACGCAAGACTGGTCTCCTACCCTTGGCGAAGCTGCCCGGAGAAGTACCAGCGCTCGCCATGGACACCGTCAACCTCTTTTCCCTCGCTTCCGACCAGGCCCGCTGGCTTGCCGTGCGGCAGACGGCGGTTGCCGGCAACATCGCGAACGTCAATACGCCCGGCTTCCGCACCAAGGATGTCGAGCCCTTCCAAAGCGTGCTCGACAAGTCGCGCGTCACCATGGCGACGACGCATCCGACGCACATCGCGCTCGGCATGGGCCCCGACAATCTGGCCGTGCGCGAGGTCGTCGATCGCGACGTGGCGCTTCTGCCCTCCGATAACACGGTCGGGCTCGAGGACGAGCTGATGAAGGCCGGCGAGGTCCGTCGCTCCTATGAGCTCAACACGGCCATCGTGAAGGCCTTTCACCGCATGACCCTGATGGCATCGAGGAGCTGACGATGGACCCGTTGATGGCATCCATGAAGGTCGCGTCGTCGGGGCTCGGCGCCCAGTCGGAGCGCCTGCGCATCGTCTCCGAGAACCTCGCCAACGCCCAGTCGACCGGCAATTTTCCTGGCGCCGACCCCTATCAGCGCAAGACCGTCACCTTCTCCGTCGCGCTCGACCGCGCAAACGACGGCGCGAACATGGTCGACGTCTCGGCGATCGGCCGCGACCTGTCGCCCTTCAAGCTGGAATTCATGCCCGGCCACGAGGCCGCCGACGAAGCAGGTTACGTCAAGCTGCCGAACGTCAACGTGCTGATCGAGATGGCCGACATGCGCGAGGCCAATCGCGGCTACGAGGCCAATATCCAAGTCATCAAGCAGGCGCGCGAACTGGTCTCGATGACCATCGACCTGATGCGAGGCCAGTGATGATGGAAGCCCTCACCATGCTCTCGCGCGTCAGCCCCACGGGCTTCGAACGCGTCGAGACCAACACGACCGCGGCACCGGCCGCCCTGACCGGCGCGGCGAGCTTCGACGCGGTGCTCGGACAGACGATGAACCGCGCGATGGAAAGCCTGCAGAACGCCGAGACAATGTCGGTCAAGGCGATCCGCGGCGAGGCCGAGACCCGCGAAGTGGCCGATGCCGTCATGAGCGCCGAGCAGTCGCTTCAGGCAGCCGTCGCCATCCGCGACAAGCTCGTCCAGGCCTATCTCGAAATCAGCCGCATGCAGATCTGAGGAAGACGATCCATGAAAGCTCTGGCCATCGCGGCAACCGGCATGAACGCCCAGCAATCCAATCTGGAAGTCATCGCCAACAACATCGCCAACATCAACACGACAGGCTTCAAGCGCGCGCGCGCGGAATTCACCGACCTGCTCTACCAGATCGACCGCATGCAGGGCACGCCGAGCCGCTCCAACCAGGCGATCGTGCCGGAAGGCATCAATTCAGGCCTTGGCGTGAAGCTGGCGGCCGTTCGCAACGTCCACTCGCAGGGCTCGCTCGCCGCCACCGGCAACCGCTTCGACCTCGCTTTGATGGGCAATGGCTGGTTCCAGATCCAGGGCGTCGACGGCGCGCCGATGTACACCCGTGCTGGCTCCTTCAACACCAATGCCAATGGCGAGATGGTGACGGTCGATGGCCTTCTGGTCAGCCCTACCATCGTCGTGCCGCAGGATGCGATCGAGGTGATCGTCAACGCCAGCGGCCAGGTCTTCGCGCGCCTGCCCGCGCAGGTCGAACTGCAGGAACTCGGCCAACTCTCGCTTGCCACATTTGCCAACGATGCCGGCCTGCTGCCGCTCGGCGACAACCTCTTCCAGGAGACGCCGGCTTCCGGCGCGGCCGTCGTCGGCGTGCCGGCCGATCCGGGCTATGCCACCATCCAGCAGGGCTATCTGGAAAGCTCGAACGTCGACCCGGTGAAGGAAATCACCGAGTTGATCTCCGCCCAGCGCGCTTATGAAATGAACTCCAAGGTCATCCAGGCCGCCGACCAGATGGCGAGCACCATCTCGCAGGGGATGCGATAGACCATGGCCTCGCGTCTCGTCCTTGCAGCAATGGCAGCGGTGCTCGGCGCCGTGCCGGCGCTCGCCGAGACGCTCGTGGTCGTGCCGAACCGCGTCATCTATCCCGGCCAGACGATCACCCCAGACGCGCTCGACCTCGTACCGCTGCGCCGCAAGCTCTCCGATCCGTCGGGCGTCCTCTACGATCGCGAGGAAGCCGTGGGCCAGGTCGCGAGCCGTACGCTGCTGCCGGGCCGCATGATCCCGACGGGCTCGATGCGCCAGGCCTACCTGGTCGAACCGGGCAAGCCCGTCGAAGTCCGCTTCGTCCAGGGCGGGCTCCAGATCAGCATAACCGGCGTCTCCCTCCAGTCGGGCGCTGCCGGCGAGATGATCCGCGTGCGCAACGCCGACACCGGCGTCGTCTTTTCCGGCATCGTCATGGCGGACGGTTCGGTCAGGGTCAGCGCTTCGTGATCGTCCGCCTCGCCATCGCGCTCTGCACCAGCCTTGCGCTCCTGATGCCGGCGGCGGCCGCCTCGCGCATCAAGGACGTCGCGACGCTGCAGAGCGCGCGCGACAACCAGCTCGTCGGCTACGGCCTCGTGATCGGCCTGCCCGGCTCGGGCGACAATCCGCGCAACGCGCCGTTCACCGAACAATCCATGCGCGCGATGCTCGAAAACCTGGGCATCGCCACCGCCGGCACGACGGCGCGCTCGCGCAACGTCGCAGCCGTGATCGTGACCGCCACGCTGCCGCCCTTCGTCCAGTCCGGCGACCGCATCGACGTCACGGTCTCGGCCATGGGCGACGCGACCTCGCTTCAGGGCGGAACGCTGGTCATGACGCCGCTGCGCGCTGCCGATGGCGACATTTATGCTGTCGGACAGGGACCGGTCATCGTCACCGGCTTCCAGGCGCAGGGCCAGGCCGAAACGCTGATGAGCGGCGTGCCGACGACCGGCCGCGTGCCCGGCGGCGCGATCGTCGAGCGGCAGATCCCGCAATCCTTCTCTGCCGAAACGACACTCACGCTTCAGCTGCGCAATCCGGATTTCTCGACCGCCGTGCGCATCACCGACGCCATCAACGCCTACGCCACCAGCCGCTTCGGCAAGGCGCTGGCGACCGAGCAGGATTCGCGCTCGATCCTGATCCGCCGCCCCGAGGGCGTGTCGGCGGCGCGTTTCTATTCGGAAATCGAAAACATCGTCGTGGAATCCGACTCGCCCGCCCGCGTCGTCATCGACGAACGGACAGGCACGATCGTGATCGGCCAGGACGTGCGCGTCTCGCGCGTCGCCATCAGCCACGGCACGCTGACCGTGCGCATCACCGAGATGCCGCGCGTCGTCCAGCCGGATCCCTTTACCGATGGCGAGACCGCGGTGGAGGATTTCACCAACATCGAGGCGACGCAGCCCGACGCCAACATCGCCATGCTTGACGGGCCCGATCTCGAGACGCTCGTCTCGGGCCTCAACCGCCTTGGCGTGAAGCCGGACGGCATCATCGCCATTCTCCAGGGCATCAAGTCGGCCGGCGCGCTTCAGGCCGAGCTGGTGCTGCAATAGGAACCTGACATGCTCCGCATGCGTCCCCTCAATACCCTGCAGAGCGGCCTCGCCGCTGCGCTCGTCATGCTGGCGGCAGCCGGCCCAGCGGCGCCGCAGGCGACCCTCGATCCGGCGATCGCCGCCGACATCGAGCGTTTCTGCACCAACATCGCCGACCCCGCGCGCGACCGGCGCTATGCGCTTCAAAAAAGCGAGCTCGAAAGTCTGCAGGCCGACATCGACCAGCGCATCGCAGCGCTGGAGGCAAAGCGCGCGGAGTACGAGGAATGGCTGACACGCCGCGAGGCGTTCCTGAAATCGGCCGAAGGCGGCCTCGTCGAGATCTACTCGGCCATGCGAGCGGATGCCGCCGCCGAGCGGCTGGCAGCTTTGCGCTCCGAACTAGCGGCGGCAATCCTGATGAAGCTGAAGCCGCGCCAGGCCGGCATCATCCTCAACGAGATGAGCGCGGATGTCGCCGCCACGCTGACATCGATAATGGCGAGCGCGGCCCGCCGGGAGGACCCGGCATGAAGACCGCCGCCGCCATCACCATCCTCGCTCTGACGCTTGGCGCCTGCAGCGCCACGCGCGACATCGGCAGGGAACCGACGCTGTCGCCCGTCGGCTATGGCGTCACGCCGGGCAAGCTGTCCGCGCACAGCTACCCCACGCCGCAAGCCTCGACGCCCAAGCGCTTCTCGCTCTGGGACGACAACCAGAGCCGGCTCTTCACCGATCCGCGCGCCTACCGCATCGGCGACATCCTGACCGTCGGTATCCAGATCAATGATCGCGCCCAGTTCCGCAACGAATCCGAGCGCCGCAGGTCGTCGTCGCGCGACGTAGGCGGCTCGTTCTCCTTTGGCCTGCCGATCCTGAATACCGAGGGCGATGCGACCGCCGAAATCGGCGGCGGCTCGACCAGCGCCGGCCGCGGCGCGACCGAGCGATCCGAGAACATTCGCCTCCAGATCGCAGCCGTCGTCACCGAGGTTCTGCCCAACGGCAATCTGGTGATCTCCGGCTCACAGGAGGTCCGCGTCAATGCCGAGCTGCGCATCCTGACGCTCGAAGGCATCGTCAGGCCGTCCGACATCGAGGGCTCGAACACGATCTCCTATGAGCGTATCGCCGAGGCCCGCATCTCCTATGGCGGCCGCGGTCGCCTGACGGAGGTTCAGCAGCCCGCTTACGGGCAGCAGTTCCTCGACAACGTCCTGCCGTTCTAGGAGCCCGTTCGACGATGGCCGCGGCAGCCGAAGCAGCACCTGGAAAGAATGGACCATCCATAGTGGTCCAGCTGGGCGTGCTCGCCGTGCTGACGGCCGTCGCCATCGGCTCGGGCTGGTTTGCAGGCAGCATGATGACCGGGCCGACCGGCGCCGATGCCACCCATGGCGAGACGGCGCATGTGACCGAGACCACGACGTCGGAGATCGGCGACATCGCGATCGTCCATCTCGAGCCGATCACGACGCAACTGGCAGCCCCCTCCACCATGTGGGCGCGGCTCGAAGTCAGCCTCGTCTTCGCCGAGGCCGCCGACGGCGCGATGGCCGAGGCCGTCCACCAGGATTTCTTCGCCTTCATGCGCACGGTGAAATCGCATCAGCTGGAAGGCCCGAGCGGCTATCAGCACATGCGCGCCGACCTCATCGAGCGCGCCGATATCCGCAGCGCCGGCGCGGTGAAGGACGTGCTGGTGCGCACGCTCATCCTCGAATGATCCGGCTCATCGCCGGCCTGATCGGCCTGCTGACGACGCTGCCCGCCGCAGCCCAGGGGCTCGACCTCGGCAATCTCGGCGTCGCCTCCGACGGCAGCACCGTCGGGACGATCATCCAGCTCTTCGGCCTCCTGACCATCCTGTCCGTCGCGCCGGGCATCCTGATCATGGTCACGAGCTTCACCCGCTTCGTGATCGTCTTCTCGATCCTGCGCGCCGGTATCGGCCTGCCGACGACGCCCGCCAACGTCATCCTCGTCAGCCTTGCAATCTTCATGACCTTCTACGTGATGGCGCCGACCTTCGACCGCGCCTGGCAGGAAGGCGTGCAGCCGCTGGTCAACGAGCAGATCACGCAGGACGAGGCGGCAGGGCGCATCGCCGAGCCGTTCCGCCAGTTCATGCTCAACAATGTGCGCGAGGCCGATCTAGCGCTCTTCGTCGACCTGTCGCAGCAGCGTCAGGGCGAAGCAGCCCTCGAGGCGAGCGATTTGCGCGTGCTTGTCCCCGCCTTCATGATTTCCGAGATCAGGCGCGGTTTCGAGATCGGGTTCCTGATCGTGCTGCCCTTCCTGGTGATCGACTTGATCGTCGCAACGATCACCATGGCCATGGGCATGATGATGCTGCCGCCGACGGTCGTGTCGCTGCCCTTCAAGATCCTGTTCTTCGTGCTCATCGACGGATGGAACCTGCTCGTCGGCAGCCTTGTGCGATCCTTCGCCTGAACGATTCCAGAAAAGTGCCGGCGGTTATCGGTTTGGTAGCAATTGCCGGGCATGATCACGACATCGAGAGGTGGATCGGCCAAGTGTATTAGCGGCCGACAGGCATGATGCCGCGCTGCCTCAGCCGGGTGTTCGCCGGCATGTGTCGTGTACCGAGTTTTGGGGCGTAACCACCATGTCGAGCATCAATACGAACGCCAGCGCGATGACCGCGCTGCAGACCCTTGCGCAGACCAACAAGAACCTCGCGCAGACCCAGTCGCGCATCTCCACCGGCTTCCGCGTCGCCGAAGCATCCGACAACGCAGCCTACTGGTCGATCGCGACCACGATGCGTTCGGACAACAAGGCGCTCTCCACCGTTCAGGACTCGCTCGGCCTCGGCGCCGGCAAGATCGACACGGCCTACACCGGCATGAACTCGGCCATCGAAGTCGTCGACGAGCTGAAGCAGAAAGTGCTTGCAGCCATCGGCGCCAGCGACGACGACAAGACCAAGATCCAGACGGAAGTCAAGGAACTGGTTAACCAACTCCAGAGCATTGCCAAGTCCGCGAACTTTGCCGGATCAAACTTGCTCGCGTCCGACGCAACCGAACTCAATATCGTCGCTTCCTATGATCGCGCATCGGATGGAACGACGACGGTGAACAAGATCGAGATCGATATCTCCGGCATCAAGCTTTTTGATGACGCTGAAGCCACGACCGGTGGCATCCTCGGTGACTTCGTGGATCTCGATATCTCGGCCATGGACGATGATGCACTCGCGACCGAGCTCGAAAACATCGAAACCGCCCTCGCCTCGATGACGGAAGGTGCCGCGACGCTCGGCGCCGCCAAGAAGCGCGTCGACATCCAGAAAGACTTTACCTCGAAGCTGATGGACGCCATCGACCGCGGCGTGGGCCAGATGGTCGACGCGGACATGACCAAGGAATCGGCTCGCCTGTCGGCTCTCCAGACGCAGCAGCAGCTGGGCATCCAGGCGCTTTCGATCGCCAACTCCAACTCGCAGAACATCCTCTCGCTCTTCCGCTAATCCGGAGAGCAGCGGCGGCTTCGGCCGGCGCTTGAAATGACCTCGGATAAAGCCGCGCTCCGCAAGGGGCGCGGCTTTTTCGTGTTTGCTAACGAACGGCCCCGTCCGTTTACCTGTGATTAACCATGACCGCCTAGTTATGGTTAACGAATACACGGCTCGGCAACGGGGAAAGGGGTCGGACCTTGGCTAGCATCATGACAAACCCGTCGGCGATGACGGCACTTCAGTCGCTCAGGCAGACGAACAACGCTCTGCAGACGACGCAGTCTCGCATATCGACCGGCTTTCGCGTGGCTGAGGCCAAGGACAATGCGGCCTACTGGTCGATCGCAACCACCATGCGATCGGACAACAAGGCACTCTCGACCGTCCAGGACGCACTCGGCCTCGGCGCAAGCCGTATCGACACGGCCTATACGGCCATGAACAGCGTCGTCGAGGTCGTCGACGAGATCAAGCAGAAGGTCCTGGCAGCCATCGGTGCCAGCGAGTCCGACAAGTCCAAGATCCAGACGGAAATCAGCACCCTCCAGGAGCAACTGAAGTTCATCGCCGACGCGGCGACCTTCTCCGGCACCAACTGGCTCTCGGTCGACACCACGAGCGATCCCGTGCCCGGTACGGCACCCAACGCCCAGATCGTCTCGGCCTTCAACCGTGCTTCAAACGGCGACATCACGATCGGGACGATCGACATCAACGTCCAGTCGATCAAGCTCTACGATGCCGGTGCAACGGCTGAAGTTGAGAAGGGCCTTCTTGAGGGTCTGCGCCTCGGCACGACGGGCCTCCGCGACAACACGGCCACGGTGGCCGTCGGCGGCACTCCTGCGGCAACCGATGGCTATGCGGTCGCCTCGCTGACCGTGGTCGGCTTCACCGACGCACAGCTCCAGGAAATGCTCACCGTTGTCGACGCATCGCTGGCCGACCTGACGGACGCGGCCACGACCATCGGCGCCGCCAAGAAGCGCATCGACATCCAGAAGGACTTCACCCAGAGCCTGATGGACTCCATCGATCGCGGCGTGGGCCAGCTCGTCGATGCCGACATGAACCTCGAATCGACCCGCTTGCAGGCCCTCCAGGTGCAGCAGCAGCTCGGCATCCAGGCGCTCTCGATCGCCAACTCCAACGCCCAGAGCATTCTCTCGCTCTTCCAGGGCTAAGAGCCCTTCGGCGGATGATCTGACGGCCGCCCCAAGTGGGCGGCCGAACCATTTTCGCGCAAGTTTCAAGGGCTAGTCTCGCGATTGCGAATTCGCGGGAGTGCGCGCGTGCCTCAACAGTTTCAGGCCATCCTCGACAATCTCAGGGCTCTCGGCCCTAAGCGCCTCGCCATACTCGGCGGCGTCGGGTCGGCGATCCTGCTCGTCATCATCGCAGGCTCCGTCTGGCTGAACCGCCCGGCGCACGAGACGCTCTATGTTGGCCTCGACCGCGCCGACGTGAACCAGATCGGCATGGTGCTGGGCGAAGCCGGCATCGACTTCGACGTATCCTCCGATGGCGGCACCGTCACCGTTCCCGTCGGCCGCTCCGGCCCTGCCCGCGCGATCCTCGCCGAAAAGGGCCTGCCTGCCTCCTCCAACGCCGGCTACGAGCTTTTCGACAATGTCGGCTCCTTCGGCCTGACCACCTTCATGCAGCAGGTCACCCGCGTCCGTGCACTCGAAGGCGAGATCGCGCGCACGATCCAGTCTATCTCGGGCGTACGCTCGGCTCGCGTGCACATCGTCCTGCCCGAGCGCGCCTCTTTCCGCAGCTCCGAACAGCAGCCGACGGCGTCCGTCATCATCCGCATGCAGGGCGGCGAATCGGTTCGCGCCGCCACCTCGATCCGCCATCTCGTCGCTGCCGCCGTACCCGGCCTCAATGCCGAGAAGGTCACCGTACTGGACACCTCCGGCACGCTTCTCGCCGCCGGCGACGACCCGACGGCGAGCGGCGCCGGCACGCTGATGGGCTTCGAGCGCTCGCTGGAAGCGCAGGTGGAAGACAACATCCGCCGCGCGCTCTCCCCCTATCTCGGCTACGACAATTTCCGCGCAAGCGTGCGCGCCGAGGTCAACACCGACAGCCGCCAGATCGAGGAGACGACCTTCGACCCGGAATCGCAGGTCGCCCGCTCGGTCCAGATCGTCCGCTCCAACGAGCAGGCGAACCAGCGCCAGGCCGCGCCGCCGACGACGGTCCAGCAGAACCTTCCCGAGGAAACGCCCACCGGCGGTCAGGGACCGGAATCCTCAGAGCAGAACGAGCGCCGCGAGGAGACCACGAATTTCGAACTGAACAGCCGCCGCATCGCGACGATCTCGAACGGCTACACGCTGACGCGCCTCTCGGTCGCCGTCGTGGTCAACCGCGACCGCATTGCGGCGATCGCAGGCGGCCAGGCCGACCCCTCCGAGATCGACCGCCGCATCGCCGAAATCCAGACGCTGGTCTCGACGGCCGCCGGCTTCAGCGCCGATCGCGGCGACATCGTGAACGTGTCGGCCGTCGAGTTCGTCGGCGAGGCCGAGGCAGAGGCGGCTGCCGCGGGCGGCGCCACCGAATGGCTCTCGCGCAACGCCGGCACCATGATCAATGCCGGCGCGTTCATCGTCGTCGTGCTCCTTCTTTCGCTCTTCGGCCTGCGCCCGCTCACGACTGCGCTCCTGAAGCGGGACGAGCCTGCCGTGCCCGCTCTTGCAGGCGGCACCGTCCCGCCGGCCATTCCGGGACCGGGCGAAGCGCCGCAGATCGCGACAGGCGGTACCTACCTTCCCGGCCAGATGGGCGACGACATCGGCCAGAAGCTGAAGCCGGCTCCCCAGGAGCGTCTCGCCCGCATGGTCGATCTCAATGAAGAGCGCACGGCTCTGATCCTGCGCAAGTGGGCGAACAAGGAAGCCGCGTGATGGCGGCTCGCAGCCTGGCTGACCTCTTGCCGGATTTTGGCGTCGCGCATCGCGAACCGGTGCCCACGCCGATCCTCGTCGAGGAAGAAACACCCCCGACCGAGACCAGCCGCCCGCCCGTCTTCGACTATGCCGCGGCCATCGCCCGCGAGGTCACGGACGCGCAGGCGCGGCTCGCCAGGAGGCTTGCCGACGAGCACGAGGCAGCCATGGCGGTTACTGAAACCCGCCACGCGGCCGAGCTTGCGGCGCTGCAGGATACTCTCGCCGGCAATGCGGCGATATTGATCAATGCCCGCTTCGACGCCATTGCAACCGACGTGACGGCTCGCACATCGGCAATCGCCGCCCGCATTCTCGGCGGCCTCGTCGCAGAGGACATCCGCACCCGCGCCATCGAGGCGATGCGCGAAGCAATCGAGCAGGCCATTTCAGACCGCGAGGCCGTCCGCATACGCGTGCGCGGTGCGGCAGCTCTGTGCGAATCCCTGCGCATTGCCCTTGGGCAACGGGCAGGCCAGGTCGACTTTGCACCCGGCGAAGGGTTCGATATGACCGTCACGATCGACGACAGCGTGCTTGAGACGCGGCTTGGCGAGTGGTCGTCCGCGCTCTCGGAGATGCTGGCATGAGCACGTTCAAGGACGGCGACAGCGAACGCGAGATCATCATCGTCCGCCGCGGCGGTATGCATGACGAGGAAGGTCACCACGGCGGCGTCTGGAAGATCGCCTTCGCCGACTTCATGACGGCCATGATGTGCTTCTTCCTGGTCATGTGGCTGGTCAATGCGGCCAACGAGCAGACCAAGGTGGCGGTGGCGAGCTACTTCAACCCGGTGAAGCTGGTCGATCGCAACGTCGATCGCAAGGGCATAGACCCGTCCGCGCAGACGACGCCGGAACCGAAGCCCGAACAGACGCAGACCCCCTCGCCTGCCGAGAATTCGAGCGAGCACCAGCCCGCCCAGCGCATCTCAGACCAGAACCTGTTCGCCGATCCCTACGCCGTGCTGGCCGAGATCGCGCAGGAACAGGCGACGCTTCAGAACGTGTCAAGCCGGGGCGAAGGGGGCGCGCAGAACTCGGGCCCTGCCACAGGCGCGAATGGCGGCGAGATGTACCGCGATCCCTTCGCGCCCGACTTCTGGTCGCAGCAGGTCGCCGAGCCCGATATCGCCGCGCCGCAGGATACGGCCGCGATGGCCAACAGCGACCTCGAGGGCCCGCGCGACGAGACAACGACGCCGGTGACCGAGCCTGCCGCTGGCCGGCCATTCGAGACGGCGGCCCTGGAAGCGGCAGAGCCGGCACCCGAGCCTGCCGAAGACCGTTTCGCCGAGCTGACGCCGCCGGCACCCGAGCCGGAAATCGCGACGCCCTCCGGCGCGGAAGTGCCTGGCGAGCGCACCGAGCAGCTGGCCGAGCAGCTGCGCCGCGAACTGGCCGAAGTGTTCGGCGCCGACGATGCCCTCAACCGCACCGTATCAGTCACCGCGCGACGCACCGGCGTTCTCATCTCGCTCACCGACGAACTCAACTACGGCATGTTCGAGATCGGCTCCGCCGTGCCCGAGCGCGAGCTGGTTCTTGCCATGGAGCGCATCGGCGCGGCGATCGCGGCCCGACCTGGCCCGGTCGCCATCATGGGTCACACCGACGGGCGGCCGTTCCGCAGCGCGGATTACGACAATTGGCGCCTGTCATCGGCGCGCGCGCACAGCGCCTATTACATGCTTGTGCGCGGCGGGCTGCCCGAGACCCGCGTCAGCGAGATCGCCGGCTTCGCCGACCGACAGCTGCGCGTCCCCGAAGAGCCTCTCGCAGACGCCAACCGCCGCATCGAGATCTTCCTCGAGGTGCCGCAGTGAGCCTTGCGACCGCGCTCCTCCCGGCCGTTCTGGTCGTCGGCATCGCCACCTCGGCGCGTGCGGATGCCGCCGGCGCGCTGGAGCCGTTCCAGTTGACGCGCTCGCTGCAGCTTATCCAGGACCGCATCGCCGACGGCGACCACGCCGCCATGCCGATGCAGCGAAAGCTGCTCGAACTGCTCGACGGCCGGTTGCGCTCGATCGACCCGCACGAGCTCTCCCAGCGCCGCAACTTCGCGGCGCTCCTGACCTACGGGATGAGCGGCGGCAATCCGACCACCTTTGCCATCTCCAGCGCGAAACTGGAGCTGCAGGAGACCGAGCGCCGCATCGTCGATGGCATCAACGCATTCCTGAACGGCAATGCCGGCCTCGCCTTCGCAGCACTCGGCGGCGTCGATCATACGATCTTCGACGGCGAACTCGGCGCGCTGCTGGCTCTCGTGAAGGGCTCCGTGACGCCTGCAGCCGAGCCTGCCGCAGCGCTTGCGCTTTTCGACCGCGCCCGGCTTCTCGCGCCAGGCACGCTCGTGGAAGAAGCTGCGCTCCGCCGCTCGATCCCGCTCTTGGTGACGCTGGAGGACGCTGCACGGTTCGATCATCTGGCGAGCGCCTACGTACGCCGCTTCCTGCGCTCGCCCTATGCGAGCCAGTTCGCGCAGGGCTTCGTCGAAGGCATTGCGAAGCTGTTTCCGAAGCTCGATAAGGCAGGGCTCGAAGACACGATCGCGCGCATGAACGCAGAGCAGGCGCAGACGATCTTCCTGCGTCTTGCCCGGCAGGCTGCCATCGACGGCAACGACGCCCTGCTCGACTTCGCCTCGGGCGCGGCCAGGCGCATCGCCGGCGACCGTGTCGATCCGCGCAGCACGCTCTACAGCGGCATTGCGTCCGTGACGTCGGAGACGGTCCAGGACGTGCTCGGCGCACTCAACGACCTCGACCGCTCGCGGCTGTCCGCCGCCGACAAGGCGCTTCTCGATGCCGCCACGCGAATAGCCGACGCCGTCGTCACGGAACCGACGGTCGACCCCACCGATCCCGGCGAGGAGCCGGACATGTTCGTCACCGCGGCCAGGCAGAAGCTGGACGCCATCGACGCGCTTCTCGAAGGAACCGAGGAATGAGCGACATCCTGTCCATGGTCGGCCCTTTGGCCGCACCGCTCGGCGCGCGCGGCGACCGCGGTCGCGGCGATGTCGGCGGCACGGCCGACGCTTTTGCGACCGCACTCGACGCGCCTGCCGACAAGGGCGCGGGCGAAGCGACCGACGGTCGGCGCACGCCGGAGGGCCGCACCCCCGGCGATGACGGCTCGGACGATCGGTCCCGGCTGCCTTTCGCCGACCGCATGGCGAGGACGCTCGCCGCGCTGGACGCGCGCCAGCAGCAAGGCGGTGCCGATGCGATCCGGTTGCCGGAACCTCGCGCCGAGGATCGTCCGACGGCAAAGGCTCCCGATCCAACCGGCTCGACCCTCATGGAAGAACCCGAAGCAGAACCTACCGCGACGTCGGATATGGAACTCACCGAGCAGACGTCGGAAGCCCTTGTACAGGCTGACACACCCGGCCAGCCGGTCATCCCGCCGATGCCGGTCGTCAGCAGACGCGATATGACCGCACCGTCCACGCCGCAGTCGTCCGCCGGTCTAGGGGAAGCGGACCAAGCCTCCGAGACGTCGCAGATTGCCGATCAGCCTTCCGCCACGCGTGCCGCTGATCCCACAGTTTCGCCAGCCCGCAATGGCGCAGCAATCGCAGCAGCGGCGCAGCCGGTAGCACACGGCGCGACGCCCACGAACGAAGACGACCCGCGCACGACGACGCGGCGCGCGCCCGGCCCCGCTGCGACGGCAGGCGCAGCATCGTCGCAGCCATCGGCTGGCCGGCAACCGGCGTCGGCGACGCCAGCGGCCACCCCGGACGCAGCGCCGCAGCCACGGGCCGGATTATCGCCGCACCCGGTCGGCGCACGCTTCGAAACCCAATCGGTCGAGGCTGAGCCGGAGAAATCCGCACTGGCCGACGAGCAAGCCCCGGCGCCAAGGGTGCAGGTCCTGTCCTCCAGCGGGATCGTCGCGCCCGTCGCCACCGCGGCCGCCCTGCCTGGCCCCGCACAGCAATTGACCAGCGCCTTGGTGACGGCGCTCGGTGCTGCCGAGACCCCGGCCGCGAATGCGGCGGCACCCGTTCCCGAAGCGGCACCGGCCAGGCCGGCTGCGCTGCACAGCCTGACGATCCAGCTCCAGCCCGCCGAGCTCGGGCGTGTTCTCGCGCGCCTGACGATCAGCGACGGCCAGCTGACCGTTGCGGTTCAGGTCGAGACGACCGAGGCGCACCAGCGCATTTCGACCGACCGCGACATTCTTTCGAACGCGCTCCGTTCGGCCGGCTACGAGGTCGATCGCATCACTGTCCAGCAGGTCCCGTCGGGTCAGGCCGTACAGAACCAGACCGCTCAGGGAGATCAGAACAGGAACACCGGAAACGGCTTCCAGGCGACCGGCGAAGGACCCGGCGGTCGGGGTGACGGAGGCGCAAATCAGGGTGGCGACGATCGCAGACAGGGGACCTTCGCGCCAACGTCCGAACGCGTCGGACCGGGCAATGGGGGGTCACTCTACATCTAGTAAGTCACAACATATTTGTATCAACGAGTTGTGTTTCAGCCGCTTAACCAGACTCCTGAATTCTAACCCGTAAGAACTTGCAGTTGTCCGCGAATCCCCGTGCCGGATACCCCTTAACACGGGGTTAATCACATCCGATTCGGAAGGGGCGGCGACCGATGATTGTGATCGTTGACGAACGTGAACTCGTGACTGACGGCTACACGTCTTTGCTCGAGCGCGAAGGGGTTGCATCGGCGGGTTTCAGGCCGCGCGAATTCGACGAATGGGTCGCATCGGCGTCCGAAATCGACCTCGGTTCGGTGCGTGCGTTCCTGATTGGCTCATGCGAGAGCCATGACGTCGCGCCTTCGCGCATCCGGGAACGCAGTCGCGCTCCCGTCATCGCGCTGTCCGACCAGCATTCGCTAGACCGCACGCTGCAGCTCTTCGAAGCGGGCGTGGACGACGTCATCCGCAAGCCGGTGCACATTCGCGAAATCCTCGCGCGCATCGCAGCGATCAGCCGCCGCGCGCAGGATCGCAAGCCTTACGCCGAGATCGGCGGGCTGCGCATCTACACCGACGGCCGCGATCCCGAGATCGCCGGCGTCGCGCTCCCGCTGCCGCGCCGCGAGCGCCGCATCCTCGAATATCTGGCCGCCAACACCGGCCGCCGCGTGACCAAGACGCAGGTCTTCAACGCCATCTACGGCATCTTCGACGAGGATGTCGAAGAGAACGTCGTCGAGAGCCACATCTCGAAGCTGCGCAAGAAGCTGCGCGAGAAGCTCGGCTCCGACCCGATCGATTCCAAGCGCTTCCTCGGCTACCAGCTGATCGGTTGATCCTCCCGACAGCTTCACACAAGCCTACGCCGATATCCTGTTGATCAGCATTCGCTATGCCGAGGAGTTGATGGGATGAGCCTTTACGGAATGATGCGGACCGGCGTCTCGGGCATGGCCGCGCAGTCGAACAGGCTGGCGACCGTTGCCGACAACATCGCCAACTCCAACACCACCGGCTACAAACGCGCCTACACGGAATTCTCCTCGCTGGTCATCCCCAGCGAGAAGGGCGTCTACTCGTCCGGCGGCGTCAAGACGAGCGTCCGCTACGCCATCTCGCAGCAGGGCGTCCTACAATTCACCAACAATTCCAATGATCTCGCCATCTCCGGCGACGGCTTCTTCGTGGTGCAGGACCAGGGCGGCTCGAACTTCCTGGTGCGCGCCGGCTCGTTCGTTCCGGACGGCACCGGTCGCCTCGTCAATGCCTCGGGCTTCTACCTGATGGGCTATTCCTATGCCGGCGGCAATCCGGCCGTCGTCGCCAACGGCTTCAACGGCCTCGAAATCATCTCGATCGCCGATTTCGAGGTCTCTGCAGAAGCTTCGACCGAAGGCATCTTCGCAGCAAACCTGCCGGCGGCTGCAGATGTCGTGCCCGGCGCAAGCCTTCCCTCAGTAAGTGGCATGACCGGCCCGGCTTCGTACTCGGTCAAGTCGTCCCTAGTGGTCTACGATTCGCTTGGAACGGAAAAGCTTGTCGATCTGTACTTCAGCAAGACAAACACGAATGAGTGGGAAGTCGCGATCTTCGACAAGGACGGCGCAGCTCCCGGAACGTCCTTCCCCTACACCGCCGGCAGCTTGCTGAGCACCGAGACGCTCACATTCGATGCTGCAACCGGGAAACTCGCAGGCTCGAGTGCCACCAGCATCTCCTTTGCCGTTGACGGCGGACAGACGGTCGACCTCGACCTCTCCTCGCTGAGCCAGCTCGCCACCGACTACACCAACTACGCCTCGTCGGTGAACGGCAGCGCGCCCTCGACGATCGACCAGATCCAGATCAGCGGCGACGGCATCGTGTCGGCGCTCTACAAGAACGGCCAGTCCAAGGCGCTCTACCGCATCCCGCTCGCAACCGTGCAGAGCCCCGACCAGCTGACCGTGCTGCCCGGCAACGTCTACACGCAAAGCCCGGATTCAGGCGACATTCGCATCGGCTTCCCGACCCAAGGCAATCTCGGCACCGTGATCTCCGGCGCGCTCGAGGGCTCCAACGTCGATATCGCCGAAGAGCTGACGAACATGATCGAGTCGCAGCGCAACTACACGGCGAACTCGAAGATCTTCCAGACGGGCTCGGACCTGCTCGACATTCTCGTCAACCTCAAGCGCTGACCATGAAGATGGGGCGCGGACGTAAACGATGTCACTGACCTCGGCGCTCTCGACGGCGCAGTCCGCGCTCACCAATACGTCGCGTCACACGAGCGTCGTCTCGCGCAACATCGCAGACGCGCAGAACCCCGACTATGCCCGCCGCTCGGCGATCACGGTCGCGACGGCGCTTGGCGCCCGCACCGTCCAGATCGCGCGTTCCACCGACGAGGCGCTCTTCCGCGCCAACCTGTCTGCCCTGTCATCGTATAGCGCGCAAAGCACGCTGGTTGCCGGCATGGGTCGCCTCGCATTGTCGGTAAACGGCGACTCCAACTCCGGCTCGCCGGCCATCCTGCTCGGCAAGTTCCAGGAAGCTTTGCAGCTCTATTCCTCGGTACCGTCCAACCGGAATCTTGCCCAGTCGGCGGTCGAGACTGCCAACAGCGTCGTCCGGGCCCTGAACGACGGCGCGCGGGCCATCCAGTCGTTCCGGACCGACATGGACCGCCAGATCAACACGGCGGTCGGCGAGGTCAATACGCTTCTGGCAGACTTCCAGAAGGCCAACTCCGAGATCGTCAACGGCACGCGCATGGGGCGCGATGTAAACGACGCGCTCGACCAGCGCGACCAGCTCCTGAAGAAGCTGTCGGAATACCTGCCGGTCTCGACGATCACGCGCGGCGACAACGACATGGTCATTACCACGCAGGATGGTGCGACCCTGTTCGAGACGATCCCGCGCGCGGTCACCTTCGAACCGACGCTCGCTTATGCCGCCGGCTCGGGCGGCAATGCGGTGCGTGTCGATGGCGTGCCGATCCGGGTCGGCTCGGGCGGCAACACGACGGCCTCGGGCACGCTCGCCGCGATGGCCCAGATGCGCGACGACGTCACCGTGACGATGCAGGCGCAGCTGGACGAGATTTCGCGCGGCCTGATCGAGGGCTTCGCCGAAATCGACCCGACCGGCACCAACCCGCCGCTCGCGGGGCTCTTCACCTGGTCGGGCGGCCCCGCCCTGCCGGCGCCCGGCGTCCTGTCGAATGGCCTTGCCGGCTCGATCCGCGTCAATCCGGCCTTCGACGCTACGCTCGGCGGCGACCCGCAACTCATCCGCGATGGTGGCGCGAATGGCGGCGCCTACGTCGCCAACTCGACCGGCGCCGCATCCTTCGCAGAGCGCATCCTGACCCTTCTCGACACGCTCCAGGCGCCACGGAGCTTCGACCCGGCAGCTGGCATCCCCGACAACATGTCGGTGGTCGATTATGCGTCGTCGTCGATCGGCTGGTTCGAGGCGGGCCGCAAGGCGGCGTCCGACGCGGCCGAAACCAAGAGCGCCGTCATGATGCGCACCGGCACTGCGCTGTCCAACATGACCGGCGTTTCGATCGACGAGGAGATGGCGCTGCTTCTCGACCTGGAGCAGTCCTACGCGGCGTCCGCCAAGCTCCTGCAGACCGTTAACGACATGCTCGCTTCCCTCATGGCAGCGGTGAGGTAAGGCGATGAAAACGTCCTTCGTCTCCACCAGCGCCGTTTCGCAGGCCATGCGCTACCAGATGGCGCGTCTCCAGGCCGACCTCGCGAAATCCGAACAGGAAATCTCGACGCAGAAGGTGGCCGACCCCGGCCTCAAGCTCGGCGCGCGCACCACGCAAGCCGTCTCGCTCCATCGCGACATCGACCGCCTCAAGGGCATCATCGATTCCAACGGCCTCGTCTCGGCCCGCCTGGCAACCACGCAGCAGAGCCTGAATCAGCTCACCGCCACCGGCAACGGGCTCCTGCCGACGCTGACGACGGCGCTGAGCGGCCCGATCGGCACGAGCATCCCGAAAGCCGAAGCAGTCGCGGCGCTGGGCACGCTGACAGGCATGCTCAATGCCAGCCAGAACGGCGAGTATCTCTTCGCCGGCATCAATACCGACGTGAAGCCGATCAACGACTTCAATGATCCGGCCTCGCCGAACCGGATGGCCTTCAACGCGGCATTCGATACCCATTTCGGTTTCTCGATGAACGACCCGGCGGCCGCCGCGATCACGCCGGCCCAGATGACGGCCTTCATCGACACGGCTGTCGAGCCGATGTTCCTCGGCGCCGGCTGGTACGGAACCTGGTCGAACGCGACCGACGAGCAGATCGTGGCCCGCATCACGACGTCCGAGACCACCAACGCTTCGGTCAGCGCCAATGTCGACGGCGTGCGCAAGCTCGCCATGGGCGCCGCGCTCGTCGCGGGCCTGATGGACGGAAGTTTCGGCGAGGATGCGCTTCGCGCGGTCTTCGAGCGCTCGGCGCAGCTCGTCACCCAGTCGGTCGCCGATCTCGGGACGACGCAGGGCGAGCTCGGCATCATCCAGCAGCGCGTCGAGGCCGCGAGCGAACGGCTTTCGCTGCAGACCGACCTCTTCCAGACCAATCTTCAGGAGTTGGAAGGCATAGACGCGTATGAAGTTTCGACGCGCATATCGAACCTGCTCGCGCAGATCGAGACGTCCTACACGCTGACCGCACGCATCCAGCAGCTGAGCCTCGTGCGGTTCCTGACATGATCCCTACATCGACACCCGAGCCGGAGCGAAGACGAGCCTGATGTACCAGTTTTCCTACGCCGAAATCCAATCCGAGTCGGTCGCCGATGCAAAGGATCGCGAGCGCCAGCTCCTGACGCGCACCGTCGACCTCCTGGTCGAGGCGCGCAAGCAGGGCATCAACAGCTACGCGACCACCGAAGCGATCAGCTTCATGACCCGCGTCTGGAGCGTTTTCGTCGAAGACCTCGGCAACCCCGAGAACGCCCTGCCGAAGGAGCTGCGCGCAAATCTCATCTCCATCGGCCTGTGGCTTCTGCGCGAAGGAGAGGACGTCCGCCAGGGACGCTCCGACAATCTCGACGGCCTGATCGAGGTTTCCGAGATCATCAGGGACGGAATGCAATGAAAACGCCGCTACGCATCACCCTCAAGGCCGGCGAGAAGATCTACATCAACGGCGCCGTGATGCGTGCCGACCGAAAGGTCGCGCTGGAATTCCTGAACGACGTGCAGTTCCTGCTCGAAAACCACGTGCTTCAGGCCGACGATGCGACCACGCCGCTCCGCCAGCTCTATTTCGTCGTGCAGACGATGCTGATGGCTCCCGGTGAGGACGATCACGCCGGCATCCTGTACCGCCGCTCGCTGCCGTTGACGATGTCCTGCTTTTCAGACGAGCGCGTGCGCGCCGGCCTCAAGGAAGTCGATCGCTGCGTCTGGGAAGGCCAGGTCTACGAAGCCATGAAGATCCTGCGCGGGCTCTACCCGCTCGAGGCCTCGATCCTCGAAAACGCACCGCGCCAGCCGCAACCCGTCGAACAGATGAGGGCCTGACCCATGAACGTGAATTCTGCGACAGCAGCGGCGGCCCAGGCAAGCACAAGTTCGGCGGCAAAGACCGCCACGGTCGACTATGAGAGCTTCCTGAAGCTGCTCGTCACCCAGATGAAGAACCAGGATCCGACCGCGCCGATGGAGTCGACCGACTACATGGCGCAGCTCGCCTCCTTCTCCAACGTCGAGCAGTCGATCCAGATCAATCAGCGCCTCGACTCGATTCTGCAGGCCTCCGCGCTCACCCAGGCGACGGGCATGATCGGCCGGACGATCTCGTCGGCCGACGGTCAGGTCACGGGCGTCGTGAAGGAAGTGAAACTCTACAGCGACGGCGTCATCGCCACTCTGGAGGATGGCCGCCAGCTCGTCGTCGAGCCCGGCGTGACCGTTCGCTAGCACCCGCATGAACGAGGCCGACGCTCTCGATATCGTCCAGTATGCGATCTGGACGGTCCTCGTCGCCTCGGGTCCTGCCGTCGTGGTGGCCATGGTCGTGGGCATCGCCATCGCACTCGTCCAGGCGCTGACGCAGGTTCAGGAAATCACGCTGACCTTCGTGCCCAAGATCGTCGCCATCATGCTGACCGTCGCCTTCTCCGCCCCTTTCGTCGGAGGTCAGATATCGGCCTTCACGACCGTCGTCTTCCAGCGGATCGAGACGAGTTTCTAGCGGGTTGGTGGTCAGTGGTGAGTAGGCAGTAGGGAGTAGGGAGTAGGCAGTCGGGCGCATGCGCGAAGCAGGAAGAGCCCTACTCGCTACTCGCTACTCCCACCCGCCACCCACCTCCGCACAAGCTTCAGCCACTAGGCTCACCCCTCGATCACGGGGATTTCGGGCCGACGCATGGCGATCATTCAGCAGACACCGGCTGTGTCACCGGTCCGGCATGGCCGCGACATCTTCTTCGCACTGGGCATCCTCGTCATCCTGGCGGTGCTGTTCCTGCCGATCCCGCCGGTCCTCATCGACCTCGGGCTCGCGATCTCGATCGCCGCAGCGGTCCTGATCCTCATGGTCGCGCTCTGGATCGAGCGCCCGCTCGATTTCTCGTCCTTCCCGACGATCCTGCTGATCGTGACCATGATGCGCCTGTCGCTCAACATCGCGACGACGCGCGTCATCCTTTCGCACGGCAACGAAGGCACGGACGCCGCCGGCCAGGTCATCGGCGGCTTCGCCAACCTCGTCATGGCCGGCGACTTCGTCATCGGCCTCATCGTCTTCCTGATCCTGATCGTGGTGAACTTCATCGTCATCACCAAGGGCGCGACGCGTATCGCCGAAGTTGGCGCGCGCTTCACCCTCGACGCCATCCCCGGCAAGCAGATGTCGATCGATGCCGACCTTTCGGCAGGCGTCATCAACGACAAGGAAGCGCAGCTGCGTCGTCGCGAACTCGAGGAGGAATCCTCGTTCTTCGGCTCCATGGACGGCGCATCGAAATTCGTGCGCGGCGACGCGATCGCAGGCCTCATCATCACGGCGATCAACATCGTCGGCGGCATCGCCATCGGCTATACCCGCCACGGCATGTCGCTCGGCGAGGCGGCCGACGTCTTCGTGAAGCTCTCGGTCGGCGACGGTCTGGTCACGCAGATTCCCGCACTCATCGTCTCGCTCGCCGCCGGCCTGCTCGTCTCCAAGGGCGGCACGCGGGGTTCGGCCAACCAGGCCGTCTTCGGCCAGCTTGGCGCCTATCCGCGCGCCACCTACGTCGCGGCGGGGCTGCTATTCATGCTCGGCATCATGCCGGGGCTACCGTTCCTCCCCTTCTTCGCACTCGGCGCCGCGCTTGCCTCCATCGCCTTCTTCGTGCCGCGCGGCCAGAAGCGTGAGGCCGACGCGAAGGCGGCAGCCGAAAAGCAGGCGGAAGCCACGAAGGTCGAGGACGAGAAGCACTCGATCAAGAACTCGCTCGCCACGCCCGAGATCGAGCTCCTGATCGGCAAGCAGCTCTCGACGCGCATGCTGACCGCGCATCAGGAACTCGCCTTCCGCATGGGCAAGATGCGCAAGAAGTTCGCGCAGCAATACGGCTTCGTCGTTCCCGACATCAAGCTGACCGACGATTTCTCGATCCCGCCAAAGACCTACCGCATCAAGATTCACGGCACGGTCGTCGCCGAATACGAGATGCGCGTCGGCGAGCTGATGGTGCTGATCGGCACCGGCGATCTGCCGGAAATCCCGGGCGAGGAAGTGCGCGAACCAGCCTTCGGCATGCGCGCCTATTCGGTGCCGGAAATGTTCGCCGACGACCTCAAGCGCGACCAGTTCGCCTATGCCGACAATGTCTCGGTGCTGCTGACCCATCTCTCCGAGGTCATCCGCAACAACCTGCCGCAGCTTTTGTCCTACAAGGACATGAAGGCGCTCATCGAGCGGCTCGATCCGGAATACCGCAAGCTCTCGGACGAGATCTGCACCACGCACATCTCCTATCCGGGCCTGCAGGCGGTGCTGAAGCTGCTGCTGGCCGAGCGCGTCTCGATCCGCAACCTGCACCTCATCATCGAGGCGATCGCCGAGATCGCGCCGCATGTGCGGCGGACCGAGCAGATCGTCGAGCATGTGCGCGTCCGCATGGCGCAGCAGATCTGCGGTGACCTGACCGAGGGCACGACGCTGAACGTGCTGCGGCTCGGCAACCGCTGGGACCTCGCTTTCCACCAGGCGCTGAAGCGCGACGCCAAAGGGGAAATCCGCGAGTTCGACATCGACCCACGGCTCCTCGAGGAGTTCGGCCAGGAGGCGTCAAAGGCGATCCGCACCCATCTCGACGAGGGCAAGCGCTTCGTGCTGGTTACCGCGCCCGACGCCCGGCCCTATGTGCGTATGATGGTGGAGCGGCTGTTCTCCACCATGCCGGTGCTGAGCCACGTGGAGATCGCCCGCGGCGTCGAAGTGCGCGTCCTCGGAACGATTTCCTGACGGACCATGATCGCGACCGCAGCCTTCGAGACAGTGGTGCTGGCGGCCTTTCTCGCCTTCTGCCGCGTTGGCGCCTGCTTCATGGTGATGCCCGGCCTGTCGAGCGCGCGCGTACCGTTCCAGGTCCGCCTGTTCGTCGCCGTCGCCGTCGCCTTCGCGATGACGATGCTGCTCTTCGACCAGATCGCCCCGCACGTGATGAGCCGTACCGACGCGCTGCTGGTGCTGATCTTTTCCGAAGCCCTCGTCGGCGCGCTGATCGGCTTCGTCGCCCGCATCTATCTCTTGGCGCTGCAGTTCATCGCTGCCGCGATCGCGATGATGAGCGGCTTCAACACGATCGGCGGCGTCGCGATCGAGGAAAGCGATCCGCAGGCGGCACTTTCTGCACTCATCACCTTCGCGGCGCTGCTGCTGCTGTTCATCTTTGATTTCCACCACGACATGGTGCGCGCGCTGGTCGGCTCCTACGCGCTCCTGCCGGTCAGCATGGTCTTCGATCCGCAGACGGCGCTTACAAACGTCATCGACACGATGGGCGAGGCGTTTCATCTCGTGCTGCGGCTGGGCAGCCCCTTCATCGCCTATGCGATCATCGTGAACCTCGCCATCGGCCTCGTGAACAAGCTGACGCCGCAAATCCCGATCTACTTCGTGTCGCTCCCCTTCGTGATCGCAGGCGGCCTGATCCTCGCATATTTCGGCATCACGACGCTGCTCGGTCTGTTTGCCGACGGCTTCCTGCCGACCTTTCTCGGGGGCTGATGGATGGAGCGCAAGGACAGGCTCAAGAAGGTCGTCACGCTGCAGGAAAAACTGCAGCGTCTGCACGAGACACGGCAGGCCGGGCATATTGCGACCGCCATCCGGGCTGCGGCGGAAGCCGAAGAGGTGGCGGCCCGTTTCGATGTCGATGATTCATTGGCGACGCTGTTTCCCGAGGTCTACCACCGCCGTATCGCGATGATGAACGAGCAGCGCGCCATCAGCCTCGCCGCGGCCGAGGTCGAGGCCGGACGCGTCGCGGAGGCCAAGATGCGAGCGGAGGCCTCGACGCGGGCCTATCGCGAGGCGCTCGCCGCCTTCGACCGCAAGGCCGAGGAAAAGCAGCAGCTGGAATCCCTCGAGCGACGCCTGATCGGCCCCAAGTAAGCCTGCCACAAGTTTACGGGCCGATAGTCGGGCCAACCAGACTGAGGACACACGCCTTGACGGTTGCCGCCATCGATACGGTCAGCGCCCTTGCCGGGACGTCTTCGCCGGAGACGCTTGCCGCCGCGCGCGAGAAACTCGCGGCGCTTGCTTCGAGCCGTGCCGAGACCGGCCAGACCTTCACGGTCGGAGGCGTCATGCGCGGGGCAACCGGTCCGGCGCCGCGTGAAGCCTTCGAGAAGTTCGAGGCCTTCGTGCTGCAGAGCTTCATCCAGTCCATGCTGCCGGAAAACACCGGATCCGTCTTCGGCGAAGGCCTTTCGGGCGACATGTGGAAATCGATGATGGCGGAGCAGCTCGCCGTCAGCATGGCCAAGGCCGGTGGCATCGGCATCGCCGACCGCCTTCTCGCCGACAGCTACGTGGCGGGCGAGAAAAGCGTTCCGGTGCAGGAGGTGCGCGAGCGCGGCGCGCAGGAAGAGGCGGCGACCCGCTCGCTGACCAGCCTCTCCCTGATCCACGAGATGGAACGCCGCGTCGCAAACAGCTTCGGCGTGAGCGAAACCAGGACCGGCGTGACCGGCAAGCAGGACTGATCCGGCATGTATGATCTCCAGACCATCTCTCGCCCCCAGGCCTCGGCCGCACGTGCTGCCGCGCCCGGCAATCTGACGGCGATCATCGCCCGCATCGAGGAGGCGGTCGACGACGAGACCGCGCAGATCCGCAGGGACGTCACCTTCGACATCCGTGCGTCCAACGCGCGCAAGAGCCGCTATCTCTACGAACTCTCCAAGGCCGTGAAGGGCCTCGCGCCGGCCGACCTTGCCTCCGACCAGCGCGACGCCTTTGCCCGTCTCCAGGGCAAGCTCGTCGCAAACGAGCAGGCCATCCGCGCGCATCTGGACGCAGTCGGCGAAGTGGCCTCCCTCATCCGCGACGCCATGCAGCGCGCGGAAAATGACGGCACCTACTCCGAAAGCGCCTTCGGGCGCGCGGGCTGATGCCGTGCTGAAATTCGTCGCCGCCACGGTCTGGATCATCGCCGCCAGCGTCGGCGCCGTGCACTATGCATACCAGAGCGGCTCGGCGGCTCCGGCTGTGCAAGCCGAGGCGAGCGTCTTCGGCGGGCTCGATTACGTGAAGAGCGACGTGATTTCGATCCCAATCCTGCGCGACGGCGAGGTCTACGGCTATTTCCTGACACGGCTGGTCTTCACCGCCGAGCAGAAAAAGCTCGCGCAACTGACGATCCCCATCCAGGCGATCCTCGTCGACGAACTCTACACCCACCTCTACGGCAACCCGCAGATCGACTTCTCCCGCCGCAATCCGATGGACCTCGACAAGTTTCGTGAAGATATCCGCGTGGCGATCAACGGGCGCGTCGGGAACGACCTCATCCGCGAGGTCATGGTCGAGCAGCTCGAATTCCTGACCAAGGCCGAAATCCGCGAACGCAACGCGACCGGCGGCTGGGGCGAAGCCGCGCAGGCCACACCGGAACCGACGCCTGCGGCTGCGTCCGGGCATCACTGAGTTCGATTAGGGATACGGGGCCAACAGCTCGACGATCCGCACCCCTCCACCACGCTTCGCGTGGTGGAGGGGCGCCAACGCCAAACCCTGACTGTACCTAGCTGAACCGCGGCCGCCGCTTCTCGAGAAACGCCTTCAGCCCTTCGCGCGCATCCTCGCCCGTCTGCGACAGCGCCGCCGCCAGGCTTTCGGCATAGAGCCCGTCGCCGCGGCTCATGTCGTCGATCCGCGAAATCGACTGGATGATGAGGTAGTTCACGAGCGAGGAATTCTCGGCGATCTCGCCGGCGAGCGTCATCGCCTTGTCCATCCCCTCGCCCGCAGCAACGAGATAGTGCGACAGGCCGAGCGCCTGGCCTTCCTCGCCGCCATATTCGCGGCCGGTCAGCATCATCTCGGTCATGCGGTCGGGTCCCAGGATACGGCCGACGCGAACCGTCGCCCCGCCGCCGACGAAGATGCCGCGCTTGCCTTCCGGCAGGCGGTATCGGACGCCGGCCTCGGCAACCCGAACATGCGCCGCGCAGGCGATCTCGAGCCCGCCGCCCATGACGGCGCCGTTCAGCACGGCAACGACCGGAATGCCGGAATATTGGATCGTCTCCATCACTGCATGCCAGTTGCGCGAATGGCGCAGCACTTCGGCGGGCTTGCGCTCGACCTGCTCCGAGAGATCGAGACCCGAGGAGAAATGGCCGCCGGCGCCCGAAAGGACGACGACGCGGACATGGGTGGGAATAGCGGCGAAATAGTCCCGCAGCGCGTCGATCAGCGTGTCGTTGACGGCATTGCGCTTGTCGGGACGGTTGATGGTGAGCCTGGCGATCGACCCGCGATCCTCGACCAGCAGGGGCAGTTCGGCGACCTCCGCCACACTTGCGCTTCCCATCGATCCAGCCCCGCAATCTCGCTTCATCCGAGATTGTTTTATATCATAACAATCTTGCTGACAGCAAGCTGTTTGGCTAGTGTGAATACACGTATCGAAGGCACCGACGAAGTGCTAGCGATAGGCAAGGAGGAGACGCCACGATGACATCGAAACCGGCTGCAGCCGGCCATGCCGAGAAGAGCAACGTCGATTTGCCGGCCATGAAATCGATCGTCGGCTACAAGCTCCGCCGCGCGCAGCTCGCGGTCTTCCAGGATTTCATCGCATCCTTCCGCAAGACCAAGCTCCGCCCGGCCGAGTTCTCCGTCCTCAACATCATCGCGCAGACGCCGGGTTTGAAGCAGAGCGAGATCGCCGAACAGCTGGGCATCAAGCGCGCCAACTTCGTGGCGTTGATGGACAGGCTGGAAAAGCGCGGGCTCGCCGAGCGGCGCAAGTCCGACAGCGACAAGCGCTCGCATTCGCTTCACCTGACGGCCGAGGGCGAGCGCTTCGTGAAGAAGATGATCCAGACCTGGAACGAGCACGAGGCCCGCATCGTCGAGAAGCTCGGCGGCCCGGCGGAACGCGACGTCTTCATCGCGCTCCTCGACCGGATCATCGAGCTCGACCAGACCGACGGATCAGCCGGCGCTCAGCGCTGATACCACCTCTTCGGGAATCGGGTAGCCCTTGATGCGGCCCGGATTGTCGAGGTCCACGCCCGCCCAGACTCGCACCTCGTGTGCCTCGATCGCCAGCACACCCGCCTTGTAGATCTTGTGCTCGACGCGGAAGCTCGACCGCTTGATCTCGACCGCGCGCGTCTCGAAATCGAGAATGTCGCCATAGGCGGCCGGCACGATGAAACGCGCGCCGGTATCGACCATCGGGATGCCGATGATGCCGTGCTTCTTCGTCCAGCCGATCTGCTTCAGCCCGGTCGCCGCCTCGATCAGATGCGCCGTGCAGGCGTCCATATAGGCGAAGTAGCGCGGGTAATAGACGATGCCGGCCGCGTCGCAGTCGCCCCACTCGATCTCGATCTGCCTGCGGTTCACCAGCATCGACTGCGTCCTTTCCTTGATCATCAAGACAGCATGGCCGCGGCGCGGCGCCATGGACAGCGCCGCCGCCACATAGCCGCTTTGCGCCTCAGGCGGCTTCCACCAGAAGCGCGATCCCCTGCCCGCCGCCGATGCATGCCGACGCGATGCCGTAGCGCCCGCCCGAGCGCCTGAGCTCGCGCGAAACCGTGGTCGCGATGCGCACGCCGGTCGCGCCCAGCGGATGGCCGATCGCGATTGCGCCGCCATTGACGTTGAGCTTGTCCTCGTCGAGCCCGAGTTCGCGCGCGCACGCCATCACCTGCGCGCCGAAAGCCTCGTTGATCTCGAAGCGGTCGATGTCGTCAAGCGTGAGCCCGGCCTGCTCCAGCACCGCGCGGATCGCCGGCACCGGGCCGATGCCCATGATGTGCGGCGGCACGCCGACCGAAGCCGCCGCCACGATCCGCGCCAGCGCCTTGCCGGAGGACGGCTTGCGCCCGACGATCGCGCCGGCCGCACCGTCGACGACGGCGGATGAATTGCCGCCGGTCTGGACGCCACCGAAGGCCGGCCTGATCTTCGCCAGCGCCTCGTAGGGCGATGGCCGCACATGGCTGTCCTCGGTGACGCGCTCCACCTTGCGCGGCAGCCGGATTTCGCGCGGATTAAAGCCCTCGGCCTCGAACACCTCGCTGGTGACCGCAACCACTTCGTCGTCGAAATAGCCGGCCTCGCGCGAGGCGACGGCGCGCGCAAACGAGCGCTCGGCATAGCGGTCGACCTCCTCGCGCGTGATCTGGTAGTCGCGCGCCAGGTTCTCCGCTGTATCACCCATGGTGCACGAACAGGCCGGATCGAGCAGCGCCTCCCAGAGGAAGTCCTTGAACGCCACCTGCCCCATCTTGAAGCCGTTGCGGTGCGTGTAGGCCGCAACAGGATTGCGGCTCATCGATTCCGCACCCACGCAGAGCACGTTTCCGGCCCGGTCGCGATCGACCAGATCGGCCGCCTGCACGATGACCTCGATGCCCGTGCCGCAGATGCGCTGCACCAGATGCGCGGGGCGATCGTAGGGCACGCCGGCATAGAGCCCGATATGGCGCGGCGTCATGTAGGCGTCGAAGGAGGCCTGCGCCATCGAGCCCGCAATCGTCGTGTCGATCTCGTCGCCCTTGATGCCGGCCTTGGCGAGCACTGCCCGGCCGGCCTTGATGCCGAGATCGATCGGCGACACGTCGGCAAAGGCGCCCGTGTAATCCACGAACGGCGTGCGGCAGCCTTCGATCAGCCAGACATCGTCGAAGGAATAGCGCAGCCCACGATGGGTCTCGGTCATGGTCGTGCCTTTCTGGCGATGAAGACGCCGTCCTGCGGCGTCGATGCATAGAGCGCTTCGACCAGATGCGGTCGCGCCGCCATCACCGCGCGCTGATTGATGGAGCCCTTGTCGGTGACTTCGCTGCGATCGATCGACGGCGGGCCGTCGATGAAGACCGCGCGCGCAACGAGCGTCGAACTCCCGGTCGCCTGGCCGGCCAGTTGGTCGAGCGCCGCCTGGATGCGCTCCGCGATCGCGGGCTCGGCTGCGATGTCGACTTCCGTGGCGTCCGGCCGGCCGCTGATCTTGCGCACGGCATCCATGTCGGGGACCAGGATCGCACCGATATGCGGCTTGTCGAGCCCGGTCAGGACCGCATCGCGCACCAGCGGCGCGCAGGCCATGATTAGCGCACCGCGCACGGCCGCCATGTTCACCCATGTTCCGGTGTCGAGCTTGAAGTCTTCGGAGACGCGGCCGTCGAAGAGCAGTCCGCGATCCGGCCGCTCGGGATCGACGAATTTCAGCGCGTCGCCGATGCGGTAGAAGCCCTCCTCGTCGAAGGATTCCGCCGTTTTGTCCGGCTGGCGCCAGTAGCCGGGCGTGATCGACGGGCCCTTCAGGCGAAGCTCCAGCTTCTCTCCGTCCGGCACGAGCTTGAGTTCGAGACCCGGCGCGGGCAGGCCCACCTCGCCCGGCCGCTCCACGGCCCATGTGGTGGTCGAGGCGAAAGGTGCCGTCTCCGTCGAGCCGTAGCCCGTGATGATCATGATGCGCTCGCCGGTCTCCTGCTCGGCGATGCGGTGGAGCGCGTCCCAGACATGCTGCGAAAGCCCCGCGCCAGCATACTGCATCAGGTTGAGCCGCGAGAAGAAGCTCTTGCGCAAGCCTTCATTGCGCTCGAGATGGTCGGCCAGCATCTCGTAGCCCTTGGGCACGTTGAAATAGAGCGTCGGCGCGATCTCCTTGAGATTGCGCACGGTCTTCGCGATGCCGCCCGGCGTCGGCGCGCCGTCGTCGATGTAGAGCGTCCCGCCATTGAAGAGCGCGATGCCGAAATTGTGGTTGCCGCCGGCCGTGTGGTTCCAGGGCAGCCAGTCCACCATCACCGGCGGTTCGTCCTGCAGGAAGGCCAACGCATGCGCGATCATCGCCTGGTTGCAGGTCACCATGCGGTGCGTGTTGATGACGGCCTTGGGCATGCCCGTCGAGCCGGAGGTGAACAGGAATTTCGCCACCGTATCGCCGGTGACCGCCACATGCGCGGCATCGACTGCCGCAGTTGGCTCGGTCTTCAGCACGTCCTCGAAGGCCGTGGCGCCTGCCATGCCGCCGCGCGCGACGACGAGGCCGATCGCCTCGGCATCGATCGCCGACAGCGCCTTGTCGAAGGGAGCCCGGTCTCCGACGAAGACGAGGCCGGGCGTCAGAAGCGAGACGATGTATTTTAGCTTGGCGAAATCGGACGAGACCAGCGAATAGGCCGGCGACACGGGCGCAAACGCGACGCCCGCCATCTGCGCCCCAAGCGCCAGCAGCGCGTGCTCGATCGAATTGCCGGAGAGGATGAGGAGCGGCCGCTCCGCCGACACACCACGATCGATGAGGAACTGCGCGACACAACGCACACGCTGCAGCGTTTCAGCGTAAGTGAGCTTGCGCCACTCGCCGTCCGGTCCGCGATCGGCGATGAACAGGCGATCGGGCGCTGCTGCTGCATGGCGTTCCAGCGCCTCGGCCATGGTGCGCGGATGGGCTGGCAACGGCGCCTTGGCTGCGACATAACGAACGCCGCCGACCCCCTCGCGCATGACGACGTCGAGCTCCCCCATGCGAACACGCCGCAGGCCCGGCACCTCCACCATCGGCATTGCGATCCTCCCATATTGTTATTACGCATAACAATATCCCGCCGACGCTTCAAGAGCCGATGCGCCGACCGTCTCAGGATGAAATTCCGTTGACGTAAACGTCAATGGGCTGGTATTCGACGCTCATGCTCGGCGGTCGATGGATCGCCGCCACAATCCCAGCGAGGAGTGCCAAGATGGACGTCAACCAGATCGCCGCCAAGATGCAGGAACGCGTCGCCGCCTCCGGCTTCGACCGCTCCGTGAAGTTCGACTTCGGCGACGGCGACGTGATCGTCATCGACGGTCAGAATGTCTCGACGACCGATGGCCCGGCCGACTGCACGATCACGCTCAGCAAGGACAATTTCGAGTCGCTGGTCTCCGGCGACCTCTCCCCCACGGCCGCCTTCATGACCGGCAAGCTCAAGGTCGCCGGCGACATGTCGGTCGCGATGCAGCTCAGCCAGGTTCTTTGAAGCATCAGGAGCCGAGCAGCCTGTCGTACTCGGCATGGCTGCCGATCCAGAACCAGACAAGGTCCTCGCCGTCCTGAATGGCGAGGGCCCTGTAGTGCAGCCCGACGCGCACTGACCAGTACCGTCCCGCGCGCTTCAGATGCAGAGAGCGATGGCGGGGATCGCTCTTGAGCTTCGCGAAACTGGCGTCTGCCGATTGCCGGAGGCGCTCAGGCAGCCGGCCATAAGCGTCCCAGAAACTCGGGGACGCGAAATGGTTCACAAGGCGCGCGTCCGGCCCTTGCGGTGATCGTCCAGAGCGGCCGCCCCCAACCTGTCGAGCCGCCCGCCTTCAGCATCGGAAACGAGCTGTCGATCCCATTCAGTTGCGTCGAATTCCGCGAACCAGGCGCGAAATGCGTCGAGCTCGCTGCGATCGAGCGCGCGCACATCCTGTTCAAGTCTTTCAAGCTTCGTCATTGGTCGATGATAGCACAAGGCCGGCTCTGGTGAAGCCGGCCTTGGCGCAATGAGGTTCATGCGGCCGCGCGCTGCGGCTCCGGCTTCGCCTTGCGCCCGGCCGCAGCGAGCACGCCGGAGGCGCCGTCGAGCCAGCCCTCGATGAGTTCGCGCGCCAGGAAGCGATGCCGCTCATAGGGGCCGGGCATCGACAGCGAGCCCGTCTTGAGCGCGTCGAAGCCGAAGCGTGCATAGTAGGGCGCGTCGCCGACGAGCAGGATCGCGCCGTGTCCGAGCTGCTGCGCTTCCGCGACCGCGTGGCGCATCAGTGCCGAGCCAATGCCGGCCGACTTGATGGTCGGATCGACGGCAAGCGGGCCGAGCAGAAGCGCGCGGCGGCCAGCATCGCCGAGACGCACGTCCCAAAGCCGCACGGTTCCGACCACCGCGCCTGACGCATCGCGCGCGACAAAGGCGAGACCCTGCGCAGGCAGCCGTCCGCGGCGGAGCTTCTCGGACGACTTGCGCCGCCGCCCTGGCCCCATGGCACGGTCGAGCAGCGCCTCGCGCACAGGTACGTCGGCATCGGTCTCGGCCTGGATGAGGAAATCCACGACCGCCCCCTCACCCGATGCGTCGCGCGAGCCATGCGCGATCCGGCCGATCGCGGAGGGCACAGACGCCGCCGCCGAACCCTGGTCGCCGGTGGCGAAAAGGTGGGGCGTGAGGTCGGATGAGAGGGAAGCCGTGAAGCCTGAAAATGGGTATTGATTGGCGTTCATTCAAGTGATCCGTCACAAGCGGAGAAGTGTCCACAAGCGAAATCCGGGCGGGCACGCATGCCCGCCGCGGAGATGATCCGAACCGGCTTTCGCCGGCTCAGATCACGTAGGATCGGAGCGGCTCGAAGCCGTTGAAGGCGACCGAGGCGTAGGTCGTCGTGTAGGCGCCCGTGCCTTCGATCAGCACCTCGTCGCCAATGGTGAGCGACAGGGGCAGCGGATAGGGCGTCTTCTCGTACATCACGTCGGCCGAATCGCAGGTCGGGCCGGCGAGCACGCAGGGCGCGGCCTCGCTGCCGTCATGCGGCGTCACGATCGGGTAGCGGATCGCCTCGTCCATCGTCTCGGCGAGACCGCCGAACTTGCCGATGTCGAGATAGACCCAGCGCACATTGTCGTTCGCGGCCTTCTTGGAGATCAGCACGACTTCCGACTTGATGACGCCTGCATTGCCGACCATGCCGCGGCCGGGCTCGATGATCGTCTCGGGCAGACGGTTGCCGAAGTGCTTGCGCAGCGCGCCGAAGATCGCCTGGCCATAGGCCTGAGCGGTCGGCACGTCCTTCAGGTAGCGCGTCGGGAACCCGCCGCCCATGTTGACCATCTTGAGCACGATGCCTTCCTCGGCGAGCGTCGCGAACACGGCCTTCGCGTCGCCCAGAGCCTTGTCCCAGGCACCGAGATCGGTCTGCTGCGAGCCGACATGGAACGACACGCCATAGGCCGACAGGCCAAGCGCATGCGCGCGGCGCAGCACGTCGACGGCCATGGCGGGAACGCAGCCGAACTTGCGCGACAGCGGCCACTCGGCGCCTTCGCCATCCGTGAGCACGCGGCAGAACACCTGCGAGCCGGGTGCGACACGCGCAATCTTCTCCACTTCCTCGACGCAGTCGACCGCGAAGAGGCGGATGCCGAGCTCGTAGGCGCGCGCGATGTCGCGCTCCTTCTTGATCGTGTTGCCGAACGAGATGCGCGAGGCCGGCGCGCCGGCATCCATCGCCATCTCGATCTCGGCGACCGAAGCGGTGTCGAAGGACGAGCCGAGGCCCGCCAGCAGGCGCAGGATTTCCGGCGCCGGGTTGGCCTTGACGGCATAGAAGATGCGGCTGTCCGGCAGCGCCTTTTCGAACGCACCGTAATTGTCGCGCACGACGTCGAGGTCGACGACGAGGCACGGGCCGTTCGGACGGCGGGTGGCCAGGAAATCCAGGATGCGCTGGGTTGCCATCGGTCTCTCTCCATTGCGGCCCCCAAGGCCGCTTCGCAAGCTGCGGTCGCGCCTCGTCTGGCGCGGGTCCGCGGTGGACAAAGGGCGTCAGCGCAGGTCGCAGGGTTCCAGCCGGTGGAGACACCGGAACCGAGAAACGCGCTTACGCGGCGGTGAGCGAACGCCTTGCGGCGAATGCTCGCTTTGTCTGCCTTGGCTTGGAGGGAGAGTTCCCGCCGCACTGCCGGCAATGAAGGTGTGCCTCTTCAGTAACCCCGGTCTTTGGACGACCGGCAGAACACCAGAAAGGCCCGCACCGTCGTTGCTTCAAGATGTCCTCGGAGCCAGCGGTTGGCCGCTAGACCGACTGGAGGGGTTAGTTCCAGGTACCTTACCGGTTCCCTCTCCATTAGAGGGTCGGCGGACACCCACAGGCACGTGCGACTTTGGGCAAGCGCGGATATATG
>VFQU01000317.1_pt1 | contig 46778 bp, 48 predicted proteins | sample 3512311 | NCBI WGS metagenome assembly VFQU01 (sample SAMN10412377, study PRJNA504923) | tailings metagenome | isolation source: Relicate 3 Philex TSF3 active mining site | place: Philippines: Tuba, Benguet | collected 2017-08-29 | reverse complement strand
CCGCGATGGGGATGCAAGGGCATCCGCATAAGGAACGCGTAAAGACGATGGACTCGCGGCCCCCAACCGGGCGAAATCCCCCGATGAAGCGTATCGTCGGATACTCGATCCTTTACGTGGCGCTTGCGGCCCTGGCGGCGTTCGCGGCGGGCGACGCATTGCCGCCAGCGAGCGTGCCCATGCTGTTCCTGGTCGCGGTCATCGCGGCGGCCGCACAGCTGGGCCTGCGCGCCGGGATCGGAACGGCGCTGCTCGGTTTCGTCGTGTGCAATTTCCTGTTCGTCGAACCGCGCTACACGCTGCGTGTCGATCACGCGCATGATGCGCTGGCCTTGGGCGTGTTGCTGATCGCGGGGGCGGCGACCGGCTTGCTCGCGGGGCGCGCGCGCGAACAAGCCAATCGCGCCCAGTCGCGCGCGTCGATGCTGGCCGAGCTCGCCGCTTTCGCCGAGGAGATCGGGCACGCGCGCGATGCCGCCGGAATACGCGCGCGTGCGCTTGCGCATCTTTCGGCGGCGGGGGCCGATCCGGTGCTGCTGCTGGAACGCGACGGCCGGCTGGAAGTGCGGGGGACGGCGGTATTGACCGCCGACGATCTTGCCGCCGCCGAGCGCGCCCATCGCCGGCATCTAACGCAAGAAGGGGCGGCGCGCGGCTGGGCGGGCAGCCGCTTCGATTTCGTGCCGATCCACGGCGGCGTGCTGGGCGCGCGCGCGGATTCCGCCGGCGGCGCCATGCTCGCCGCGATCGCCGCCCAGGCCGATGCCGCGATCGATCGCTTGGCGCTGGCGGGCGAGGCCGAGCGCGAGAAACTGCGCGCGGCGTTGCTGTCCTCGCTTTCGCATGATCTGCGCACGCCGTTGGCGACGATCCGCGGGGCGGCGTCGACCTTGCGCGAATTGGGCGAAGCGCTGCCGCATGCCGTCCGCCTCGACCTTGCCGTCGCGATCGACGAGGAAGCGGCACGCCTCGCCCGCCATGTCGACAATCTTTTGCAGATGACGCGGCTGCGCGCGGGCCTCGATCTGCGCCCCGATTGGATCGACGCCAACGACGTGGCGCATGGCGCCGTCGCGCGGGCGCGTCGCGCGTTTCCGGATCGGACGATAAATTTGAATCCCGATCCGGCGCATCCGCTGGTCAAGGCCGATGCGACATTGCTGGAGCAAGCCGTGTTCAATTTGATCGACAACGCGGCGAAGTTTTCGCGCGATGCCGTGCGCGTCGTCGTGCGCGGCGACGGCGAAGGTCTGGTCTTCCGGGTCGACGATTCCGGGCCCGGCATCGCGCTGGGCGATCTCGCCCATGTGTTCGAACCGTTTTTCCGCAGCCCCGGTACGGGTGCGGACGGCACGGGGCTGGGCCTCGCCATCGTCGCCGGGATCGCGCGCGCCTTGGGCGGCGATGCGTCCGCGGCGAGCCCGGGAGCGGACGGGGCCGCGACCAGCGTGACGATCCGCCTGCCGCAAGCGAGAATGCCCTCCGTATGAACGCGCAGGCGCATATCCTGGTCGTCGACGACGAAGCGCAGATCCAGCGCTTCCTGGGCCATGCCCTGACCGCGTCGGGCTATACGGTCGCGGCGGCGGCGGACGGCAAGGCGGCGTTGAAGCTGTTCGCAAGCGGCGGCATCGATCTCGCCATCGTCGATCTGGGTTTGCCCGGAATCGACGGGCTGACCGTGATCGGCCAGATCCGCCAGACATCCGATCTGCCGATCATCGTGCTGTCGGCCAACGACACCGAGGATCGCAAGATCGAAGCGCTCGACATGGGTGCGGACGATTTCGTCGGCAAACCATTCGGGATCGGCGAACTTCTCGCGCGCGTGCGGGCGTGCTTACGCAAACGCCAAAGCGCCGTCGCGACCGAACGCCTCGAGGCGGGCGGGATCGCGCTCGATCTCGCCGCGCACAAGGCGACGCGCGACGGCGAAACGCTGCGCCTGACGCCCAAGGAATTCGAGCTGCTCGCCTTGTTGATGGCGAATGCGGATCGCGTGATGACCCATCGCCAAATCCTGGAACGGATTTGGGGCAAGGCGCATGTCGAAGACGTCGCCTATTTGCGCGTCTTCGTCGGTCAGTTGCGCCAGAAAATCGAAACGATCCCGGCCGAGCCCAAGCGGATCGTGACCGAGCCGGGGATCGGCTATCGCTTCATGGCGGCGTGAATCCTGTCCAGCCTGTGGACCGGGCGGCACGCTCGGTTCCAAAAGCGCGCCCGGAGCCTTGTCGCAAGACAATTTGCGCCGTTTGGGCGTTGCCTCGGGCGGCCCAGGGGACTAGGTTTCGCCGGTCTTTTTTCCAAGCCAGGAGCCTCGAGTCCGATGTCGATCGTCGCCGACCGTCTGCAGCGCGTGAAGCCTTCGCCCACCATCGCCGTCACCATGAAGGCGGCGGAGCTGAAAGCGGCGGGCAAAGACGTGATCGGCCTGGGGGCGGGCGAGCCCGATTTCGATACGCCGGCGAATATCAAGGCCGCCGCGAAGGCCGCGATCGACAAGGGCGACACGAAATACACGGCCGTCGACGGCACGGCCGCGCTGAAGAAGGCGGTCGCCGCCAAGTTCAAGCGCGAGAACGATCTCGACTACGCGCCGAACCAGATCAGCGTGGGCACCGGCGGCAAGCAGGTGCTCTACAACGCGCTGATGGCGACGCTGAACCCGGGCGACGAAGTAATCATCCCGGCGCCGTACTGGGTTTCTTATCCCGACATGGTGATCCTCGCCGACGGCAAGCCGGTCGAAGTCGCGTGCTCGGAAAACCAGGGCTTCAAGCTGACGCCGGAGGCTTTGGCCGCCGCGATCACGCCGAAGACCAAGTGGCTGCTGCTGAACTCGCCGTCGAACCCGACCGGGGCCGCGTATACGCGCGAAGATTTGCGCGCGCTGGCCGACGTGCTGCTCAAGCATCCGCATGTCTGGATCATGACCGACGACATGTACGAGCATCTCGTCTACGACGATTTCAAATTCACGACGATCGCGCAGGTCGAGCCCAAGCTCTACGAGCGCACGCTGACCGTGAACGGCGTGTCGAAGTCGTATTGCATGACCGGCTGGCGCATCGGCTATGCCGGGGGCCCCGCGCCGCTGATCAAGGCGATGGCGGCGATCCAGTCGCAATCGACGTCGAATCCCAGCTCGATCAGCCAGGCCGCCGCGGTCGAAGCGCTGAACGGCCCGCAGGATTTCATTCCGGCCAACAACAAGGTGTTCAAGGAACGCCGCGACTTGGTCGTGAAGATGCTGAACGAGGCGAAGGGCCTGCGTTGCCCGATGCCCGAAGGCGCCTTCTACGTGTTCCCGTCTTGCGCCGGCACGATCGGCAAGCGCACGCCGCAAGGCAAACTCATCGAAACCGACACCGATTTCGTGACCTATCTGCTGGAAAGCGTTGGCGTCGCGGTCGTGCAGGGCTCGGCCTTCGGCCTTGCCCCGTATTTCCGCATCTCCTACGCCACCGCGACGGAAACGCTGCGCGACGCCTGCACCCGCATCCAAAAAGCCTGTGCGGCGCTGACGTGAGGATCGTCTTCGTCGGGGCGGGGGGCGTCGGCGGCTATTTCGGCGCCAAGCTCGCGCAAGCAGGCGCGGAAGTCTCGCTCGTCGCACGCGGGGCCCATCTCGACGCGATCAAGCGCCAGGGCGGGTTGAAGATCGTGACCGCCGCGGGGGAATCGCTTGCCCCCGTGCGCGCGTCCGACGATCCTTCCAAACTCGGCCCCGCCGATCTGATCGGTATCGCGACGAAGCTGTGGGACACCGAAAGCGTCATCGGCCAGATCGCACCGTTGATGACGCCGGCGACGCGCGTCGTGTCGTTCCAAAACGGCATCGAAGCGCCCGACATGTTGCGCGAGGCGTTCGGCGCCGAGCGCGTGCTGGGCGGCATCGCGCAGATCTCGACGGTGATTTCGGAGCCGGGCACGATCAAGCAGACCGGCGCTTTCGCGCGGCTGACCATCGGCACGTTCGGGCCGACGCAGGATCCGGTCGCGGTCAAGTTCGCCGATCTCGCCAAATCGACCGGCGTGGACGTGGCGCTCAGCCCCGATATCTCGCGCTCGATCTGGGAGAAATTCGTCTTCCTCGCCTCGTTCGCGGCGATCACGGCGGTCACGCGCCTGCCCAAGGGCGGCGTGTGGTCGCGCGAGGAAACGCGCGCGCTGTTCCGCGCGTTGGTCGCCGAGGCGGTGGAGCTCGCCCGCGCCGAAGGCATCGCGTTCGGCGACGATCAGATCGACAAGGTGATCGCCAATGTCGAGGGCATGCCCGACGGCATGAAGGCGTCGATGCTGCACGATCTGGAAAAGGGCGGACGGCTGGAATTGCCGTGGCTGTCCGGGGCCGTCGTGCGCCGCAGCCGCGCCAAGGGCTTGGCGGCGCTCAGCCACGCTTTCGTCGTCGCGGCCTTGGCGCCTTACGCCGAAGGGCGGCCGTCGTTCCGGTAGGATAGCGCCATGTTTCTGCGCGAGATCGACACGCTGCTGCGCAAACACGATCCGCGCTGGCGCACGGGCCTGCTGATCATTTTTCTGATCGCCTGCGTGCAGTCGATCGCGGTGGTCACGCGGCCTTTGCCGATCAACGCGCTGGTCACACCGCCGCCGCCCGATTCCTGGTGGGGCCAGGTCGAGGCCTGGGCGCTGGCCACGCCGTTCGGCAGCATCGACCGCGTCTGGTTCTACGTGGCGCTGGTCTTCGTCGCCGAAGCGGTGGTGCTGTCCTTCTTCCTGCTATCCGAATACCGGACCTCGCGTTTGTCGGAACGCATCATCCGCTCGATCCGCGGCTCGATCGCGTTGAACTTGCTGCGCGGGCCCTATCAAAAACTGTCGAAGATGGGGGCGGGCGGCGTGCTCGCCGCCGCGTCGGGCGACGTGGAAGCGGTGCAGCGTTTGCTGCGCGAAGCGCTGGTGCATGCGGGTGTGGCCGTGTTGCAGCTCGGCCTGATGCTGACGATCATCTTCTTCGTCGAGAAGTGGCTTTTCTACATTCTGGCGATCGAGATCGCGATTCTGGCGGGCGCCATCGCGCTCTACGCCAATTGGCGCAAGAAGAAGTACCTGATCAAGATGGCGCTGGATCAGGGCTATCTCGGCTATCTCGCGTCGCTCTATTCCAAGAATCTCGATCTGCGCTTCACGGGGCTGGGCTCGGCCTATCTCGTGCGCTTGCTCACGACCGCGCGCAAGCTGATGGGCCTGAATCTGCTGCTGTGGCGCCGCCACGGCACCTATCACGGCATCATCGAATTCGTGATCGGCATGTCGGCGGCGATCTGCCTCGTGCTACTGATCGTCACGTCGAAGGACGGCCCGCCGCCGATCGGCAAGTTCCTGGTCTTCGCCTATTACACGATGCTGATCTTCCCGAATTTGAGCCGCATCGGCGAAGCCTGGCCGATGATCAACGACGCGCGGCTCGCCTTGCAGCGCATTTCCGCCTCGACCGACGGGCTCGATCAGGTGACGGCGGAGAAGGGGGCTCGCGCGCCCGCGTCCTGGGGCGAGATCCGCTTCGAGGACGTGTCGCTGCTCTCCGATCGCGGCGAAGTTCTGCTACAGCCCTTCAGCTTCACGATCCGGCCGGGCGACAAGATCGGCCTGTTCGGCGATTCGGGGGCGGGCAAAACGACCGTGCTGTTCCTGTTGCTGGGCATGCATCGGCCCAGTTCCGGCCGCGTGACCATCGACGGGCGCGACGTGACCACGTTGTCGCTGACCGATCGCAAGCGGCTGTTCTTCTTCGGCCGCGCCTCGACCGCCTTCGTGCAAGGCACGGTCGCCGACAATATCGCGATCCATCGCGTTCTCGACCGCGAGACCTGGGATCGCACGCTGGACCGCGTGAAAATGGACAAGCGCGTCGCCGCCGAGCCCGAGGGCGTGAACATGTCCATGGGCGACAAGGGCGAGCCGTTTTCGGGTGGCGAGCAGCAGCGCGTCGCCTTCGCGCGCGCGTTGTTGACCGACGCGCCCTGTTTGATTTTGGACGAAACGCTGGCCTCGCTCGACGAGGATACCGAGATGTTCATGCTCGGCCGTCTGCTCGACGAATACGCCGAGAAGACGGTGATCTGCGTTTCCCACCGCAAGCACGTCGCCACGCTGTTCACGCGGATGATCCGCGTGCGGCGCGGCGGCATCGTCGAAATGATCGAAACGCCCAAAGAAACGGGAGCGACCCTATGACCGACGCCTTCGCCAACGCCCAAGCCCTGTGGACCGCGCGCCTTGCGGGCAAGCGCATTTCCGGCTGGCCCGGCGGCGCGCCCGGCACGCCCGCCGACGTCTATGCGATCCACGACGCGGCCGCGCGCATCTCCGGCAAGCCCATCACCGGCTGGAAGGTCGCCAACATCACGCCGCAGCAGCAGAAGGGCAGCGGCATCGGCCGCCCGGTCTGCGCGCCCCTGATGGCCGAATGGTCGCAACCGTCGCCCGGCAAATTCCCGCGCGCGTCCTTCACCGACGCGTTCATGGTCGAATGCGAATTCGCCTTCGAATTGGGTGTGGATATTCCGCCGCGCGCCACGCCCTATACGCGTGCGGAAATCGTCGCGCGTATCGCCAGCGTGCGCCCGGCGATCGAATTCATCGACAAGCGCGTCGTGCCGGCCGTGCCCGTCGAAGCCTTCTCCGACTTCATGGCGAGCGGCGGCTTCGTTTACGGCAAGCCCGTGTCACCCGGCGGCGATCTCAATTTCGGCGCGTCGGAAATCGTGCTGACGATCGACGGCAAGGAAGCGGCGCGCGGGACCGGTGCCGCGATCAAGGGCGATCCGCTGCTCGCGGTCGTCGATCTCGCCAACGCCCCGCCGCCGTGGACGAATTTGCGCGCGGGCCAGATCGTCACGACCGGGTCGTGCACGGGCGTCGTAAAAATTCCGGGCCCTTGCACCATCAAGGCCGATCATGGGCCCTTGGGGAGCGTTGAAGTCGCCTTCGTTTGACGCCTATGCTGATACCGCAGGGCGGCGCTGATCCGGTGCCCTTGGCGCGCCGGACTTGGCTCCTTATATCCTTGGAGTAACCAGAATTATTCCAAGGAGATTTATAAATGTCTGAAGGAGATGGAAAAATGAAGGTCGATATCGGCTTGAAGGACAATTCGCGCAAGGCGGTTGCTGCCGCGTTGAGCAAGGTTCTGGGCTCGACCTATGTCCTGTACCTGAAGACGCAGGGCTTCCACTGGAACGTGACCGGCCCGCAATTCATCCAGCTGCACGAGATGTTCGGCGCGCAATACGCCCAACTCGCCGCCGCGATCGACGAATTGGCCGAACGTATCCGCGCGCTCGGCGAACCGGCCCCCGGTTCCTACGCCCAATTCAAGAAGCTGTCGGTGATCGAAGAGCAGACTTCGATCCTGCCGCCCGAGAAGATGCTCGCCGAACTCGTCGCCGATCACGAAGCGCTGACGCGCCTCGCGCGCGAAACGCAAGGCATTGTCGAGGAAGTCGGCGATACGGAAACGGGCGACCTGATGGTCGGCCGCATGAAGGAACACGGCAAGACCGCGTGGATGCTGCGCGCGCACCTGTCCTAAGCGAGAGCGACGCTCACACCCACGCGATACGTAGAATATTGGTCGCACCCGGCGTGCCGAAGGGCACGCCGGCGGTGATCGCGATGGTCTGGCCGGGATCGGCGAAACCTTCCTCGCGGGCCACGCTGACGGCCTTTTCGACCATATGGTCGAACACCGAAAATTCCTCCGACTCCACGCAATGCGTGCCCCAGCACAGCACCATGCGGCGCGCCGTGCGCTGATTTTGCGTCAGGCAAAGGATCGGCGCTTCCGGCCGCTCGCGCGCCGCGCGCAGCGTGGTCGAGCCCGAGGTGGTGAAGGTGACGATCGCCGCCGCCTTGATGGTCGCGGCGACTTGCGCGGCCGCCGCCGTGATCGCATCCGACGCGGTCGCTTCCGGCTTGGCGTGATCGGCGTCCATGATCGGGCGATAGGAAGGATCGCGTTCGACGCGCGCGATAATGCGGCCCATCATTTCGACCGCTTCCAGCGGATAATCGCCCGACGCGGTTTCCGCCGACAGCATCACGGCGTCGGCACCGTCATAGACGGCGGTGGCGACGTCCGACGCTTCCGCGCGCGTGGGGGTGGGCGCATGGATCATCGAATCCAGCATCTGCGTGGCCACGATCACCGGGCGGCCGAAACGCCGGCAGCTGCGCACGATGCGCTTTTGCAAGGTCGGCACGTCCTCGGGCGGCATTTCCACACCCAGATCGCCGCGTGCGACCATCACGGCGTCGGTCAGTTCGACGATCTCGTCCAACCGGTCGATCGCGGAGGGTTTCTCCAGCTTCGCGCAAACGCCCGCGCGGCCTTGAATGATCTTCTTCGCCTCGGCGATATCGTCGGGGCGCTGCACGAAGGACAGCGCGACCCAATCCACGCCCAGATCCAGCGCGAAGGCGAGATCGCGGCGATCCTTATCGGTCAGCGCGGAAATCGGCAGCACGGTGCCGGGCACGTTCACGCCCTTGCGGTCGGAAATCGTGCCCGCGACGATCACCTCGCATAGCGCGTGCTCCAGCGAGGTTTCGAGCGCCCGCAAGCGCACGCGCCCGTCATCGACCAGCAGATCCTGGCCGGGCGACAGGGCCGCGAAAATCTCGGGATGGGGCAGCGTCACGCGATCCGCGTTGCCGTCGCCCTTGGCCAGCTCGAAGCGGAACTTCTGGCCCTTCTGCAACTTGACCGGCCCGTCCTTGAACGTGCCGACGCGCAGCTTGGGCCCTTGCAGATCGGCGAGGATCGCGACCGGCCGTCCGGTGCGTTTCTCGATGTCGCGCAGCGTATCGTAACGCTTGCGGTGATCCTCGGGCGCGCCGTGGCTGAAATTCAGCCGGAACACATCCGCGCCCGCGCGGAACAGGGCTTCGATTGTCGCGGGGTCCGACGTGGCGGGGCCCAGCGTGGCGACGATCTTGGTGGCACAATTGCGGCGCAAAGCCGTTTTCCTTCCCATCCGGTTCTTATCTCTCGATCAGTATAGCGCGAAAATCGTTGACGTTCGTATGCGTCGGACCGGTTACGACCAGATCGCCGAGTTTCGCGAAATACGTATAGGCATCGTTATTGGCGAGATAGGCGGCGGCGTCCGGCCCGCGTTTCAACGTGTCGGGCGTGACGATGGCGCCGGCATTGTCCTCGGTGCCGTCGATTCCGTCGGTATCGCCCGCGATCGCATAGACGCCCTTCATCCCGTCGAGAGCGACGGCGAGGCCCAGCGCGAATTCCGCGTCGCGCCCGCCGCGGCCATTGCCGCGTACCGTCACGGTCGTCTCGCCGCCCGACAGGATGACGCAGGGCGCTTGTACGGGGCCCTTGCCGGCACGGATCGCGCGCACGAGGTCGGCCTGATCGCGCGCCACGTCGCGGCTTTCGCCTTCCAGATCGGGGCCGAGCGAATGCACCGCGTAGCCGAATGTCTTCGCCAATGCCGCCGCCGCGTCGAGCGACTGGATCGGGGCGGCGATCAGCTTGTAGTCGGCATTGGGCAAATGCTTGGGCGTTTCCGACGCCGGATCGGCCAAGCGCGCGGCGATTTCCGCCGGCGGATCGATCTTGTATTTGGCCAGCACGGCGCGCGCCTGTTCCAGCGTCGTCGGGTCCGCCACGGTGGGGCCGGAGCCGATGGTCGAGGGATCGTCGCCGGGCACGTCCGATATCGCCAGCGTCAGCACGCGCGCCGGGGCGGCGGCCTGGGCCAAGCGCCCGCCGGCGATCGAGGACAAATGCTTTCGCACCGTGTTCATCTCGACGATGTTGGCGCCCGATTTCAGCAAAGCTTGCGTCAGCTCACGCAGCGCTTCGAGTGTCACGGGGGCGGCGGGCAAGCTCAACACCGCCGAACCGCCGCCGGAAATCAGCGCCAGCACCAGATCGTCGGGGCCGAGGCCCTTCACGCGGTCGAGCATCCGCGCGGCCCCGTTCATCCCCGCCGCGTCGGGCACGGGATGGGCGGCTTCGACGATCTCGATCTTCTTGCACGGCGCGCCATGGCCGTAGCGCGTGACGACCAAGCCGGAGATATCGGCGTCCCAATGATCCTCGACCGCCTTGGCCATGGCGGCGGAGGCTTTGCCGGCACCGATCACCACCGCGCGGCCCTTGGGGCGGGGCGGCAGAAAGGCGGGGACCCGGAGCGAGGGCTGGGCGGCGTCGATCGCGGCCTTGAACAGGGCGCGCAGTTGTTCTTGTGGACTCATCTTGGCGACAGGTTAGCAGTTTTGGCGGCGAAATCGCAAAAGCGGCTATAGTCGTTTTCCGCCATGTCCCTCGATTCTTCGCCTTTGTTGGGCGTCGACGACGCCCCCGCCGCCCAAACCGTCAACCCGGACGGCAAAGCCGATCTGTTGCTGATCTGCGATCACGCGCGCCGCGACGTGCCCAAAGCGCTGGGCGATCTGGGCGTGCCGCGCGCCGAATGGGACCGGCACATCGCCTTCGATATCGGCGCCGAAGCGGTCGCCAGAATTCTTTCGGCGCGCTTCGATGCCCCCTTGGTCCATTCGGGCTATTCGCGTCTGGTCGTCGATTGCAACCGGCGGCCCGACGATCGCACCTGCATGCCGGAAGTGTCGGACGGCACGCTGATCCCCGGCAATTTGGGCCTTCCCGACGACGCGCGCGCCAAGCGCTTGGCGGCACTTCATGCGCCCTATCATGAAGCCGTCGCGGCGATGATCCGGCGCTATCGCGATCAAGACCGCGTCCCGATCGTGCTGTCGATGCATTCCTGCACGCCGGTGTTCAAGGGCTTCGAACGGCCCTGGCATATCGGCGTGTTGTGGAAATCCGATCCGCGCTTGCCGGTCCCGTTGATGAAGGCGTGCGCGGCGCAACCGGGCGTTACGGTCGGCGACAACCAGCCTTACGACGCGCGCGACGGCCACGGCTACACGATGCGCACGCATTGCGAATTGGCGGGCATTCCGCATGCGCTGATCGAGTTGCGCCAGGATTTGATCGACACGCCGACCGGTGTGGCGAAATGGGCGGCGATTTTCGGCGATGCGCTGGCGCAAGCGTTGAAAGCGCCCGATCTCGATCGGATTCAGGTCTACGCATGACCGCGCCGGATTTCACCATCGGGATCGAAGAGGAATATCTCCTGGTCGATCCCGTCACGCGCGATATCGCGCGCGATCCGCCGGCCGATCTGGTGGCGCAGACCGAAACGGCGCTGGCCGCGCGCGGCATGCCGGGTCAAGTGTCGCCGGAATTCCTGCGCGCCCAGATCGAGGTGCAGACGCGCGTGTGCACCAGCGTGGCCGATGCGCGCGCCCAGCTTGTCACGCTGCGCAAGACGGTGGCGGAAGTCGCCGGCCGGCATGGGCTCGCCCCCATCGCCGCGTCGACCCATCCTTTCGCGGAATGGCGCGGCATCGGCGCCACCGACCGCGAACGCTATCGCGCGCTGGAGCGCGATCTTCAGGGCGTGGGCCGCCGCTTGGTGATTTGCGGGCTCCACGTCCATGTCGGCATCGCGGATGAGGAATTGCGCGTCGATCTGATGAATCAGGCCGGCTATTTCCTGCCGCATCTTTTGGCGCTGTCCACGTCGTCGCCGTTCTGGCGTGGCGAGGATACGGGCCTTGCCTCCTATCGCGTCGCGATCTTCAACGAACTTCCGCGCACCGGCTTGCCCGACCATTTCGAAAGCTGGGGCGAATATCGCCGCCAAGTCGATCGCTTGGTCGCCGCCGGGTTGATCGACGACGCATCGAAACTGTGGTGGGACATACGGCCTTCCGCGCGGTTTCCGACGCTGGAAATGCGCGTGACCGATATGTGCACGTCGCTCGATCACGCGATCTCGATCGCGGCGCTGTATCGGTCGCTGATCTCCATGCTGTGGCGTTTGAAGACCGCGAACCAGCGCTGGCGCATCTATCCGCATATGCTGGTGAAGGAAAATCGCTGGCGCGCGCAACGCTACGGCATCGACGAAGGCCTGGTCGATTTCGGCAAGGGCAAGGTCGTGCCCGTCGCCGATCTGGTCGAGGAAATGATCGCGCTGGTGCGCGCCGATGCCGAGCGTCTGGGCTGCCTCGCGGAAGTCGAGAACGTCCGCAATATCCTGCGCGACGGCACGTCGGCGCACCGCCAGCGCCGCGCCTATGCCAAGGCCGTGGCCGCCGGGGCCGATAAGCCCCAGGCTTTGGCGGCGGTCGTGGACGATTTGATCGCGGGCACGGTGGCGGGGCTGTGACCCCGACCCTATATTAGGGGGCAGGGAGAAAGATCATGGACGACAAGACCCGCACCGAACTCGAAGCCGCCGCCTTCCGCCGTCTCGTGTCGCATTTGCGCGAACGCACCGACGTGCAGAATATCGACCTGATGAATCTGGCCGGGTTCTGCCGCAACTGCCTGTCGAAATGGTATCTCGCCGCGGCGAAGGACAAGGGCGTCGAACTCACCGATCCGCAGGCGCGCGAAATCGTCTACGGCATGCCCTATGACGAATGGAAGGCGAAGCATCAGAAGGAAGCGTCGTCCGACCAGAAGGCGAAATTCGCCGACGCGCAGAAGCACTAACCAGAAGCACTAAGACGAAGCCGTTTCCTTCGCGCCTTCTTCGTCCAGCACGTTCTGCTTCACCGCGCGCTGAAGCTTTTCGAACGCCCGCACTTCGATCTGCCGCACGCGTTCGCGGCTGATGCCGAATTTCTGCGAGAGATCCTCGAGTGTGGCGGGCTCGTCCTTCAAGCGGCGCTCGGTCAGGATGTCGCGCTCGCGCTCGTTGAGCGTCACCAGCGCCTTGTCGAGCAAAGCCTGACGGCGCTTGCCTTCCTCGTCCTCGGCGAGGCGGACTTCTTGATTGTCCGTCTCGTCCACCAGCCAATCTTGCCATTCGCCGTCCCCGTCGCCGTCGCTGCGCACGGGCGCGTTCAGCGAATTGTCGGGGGCGGCGAGGCGCCGGTTCATCTGCACCACGTCCTGCTCGGGCACGCCCAACTGGGTCGCGATCTTTTCGACCGCTTCGGGCGGCAGATCGCCTTCGTCGAGCTGGCGCATCTGCGCCTTCATCCGGCGCAGATTGAAGAACAGCTTTTTCTGCGCGGCGGTGGTGCCCATCTTCACCAGCGACCAGGAGTGCAGGATGTATTCCTGGATCGCGGCGCGGATCCACCACATCGCATAGGTCGACAGGCGGAAGCCGCGATCGGGATCGAAGCGCTTCACCGCCTGCATCATGCCGACATTGCCTTCGGACACGAGTTCCGACAGCGGCAAGCCATAGCCGCGATAGCCCATGGCGATTTTCGCGACCAAGCGCAGATGCGCGGTCACCAGCCGGTGCGCCGCATCGGCATCACCGGTTTCCCGCCAGCGCTTGGCGAGCATGAATTCCTCTTCCGGCTCCAGCAGCGGGAACTTGCGGATATCCTGCAGATATCGCGTCAGGTTCCCGTCCGGCGCGGGCAATCGCGACTTCACGTGTGCTGTGCTCCTGATGCGCGGGGTCGAGCGCCCCGCGCGACGCTATTCTTGCACGCGCGAAGGGCCGCGCAAAAGTGCGAGATACCGTAGAAAATCCGGCGCGTATGGCCGCACGAACCGTAAGGTTTCTCCGCTTTCCGGATGGCGGAACCCCAGCGTGAACGCATCCAACGCTTGCCGGCCGAAATCGGGTAAGCCCGCGACTTTGCGGGCATAAGTCGGATCGCCCAGCAGCGGGCAGTTGATCGAGGCGAGATGCACGCGGATTTGGTGGGTGCGGCCGGTCGCCAGGCGGCATTCGATCAACGCAGCCCTGCTTTTCGCCAAAATCTCGAGCGTGCGATAGCGCGTCAGCGCTTCCTTGCCGCCGCTTTTGACGACGGCCATTTTTTTCCGGTCGCGCGGGTTGCGGCCGATATTGCCCTCGATCTCGCCCGAGGCGGGGCGGGGCACGCCCTTGACGATCGCGGCGTAGACGCGCTCGACCGAATGTTCGGCGAATTGCGCGGCGAGATCGCGATGCGCCGCGTCGGTTTTCGCCGCGACCATCAGGCCGCTCGTATCCTTGTCCAGCCGATGGACGATGCCGGGGCGCTCCACGCCGCCGATACCCGACAGCGAGCCTTTGCAATGCGCCAGCAGCGCATTGACCAGCGTGCCGCCCGAATGGCCGGGGGCGGGGTGGACGACCAACCCCGCCGGCTTGTCGATCACGATCAGATGCGCGTCCTCGTAGACGACATTCAGCGGAATTTCCTCGGCCGCTTGGCTCGCCGCGACCGGATCGGGGATTTCCAGCGTCACCGTTTCGCCCGCTTTGACCTTGCGGGAGGGGTCTTGTACGGTCGCGCCGTCGATGCGGGCATGGCCCGCTTCGATCAATGCCTTCACGCGGCTGCGCGAAGTGCCGGCGGTCGACCCGTCGGCCAGCACGCGATCCAGCCGCGTTCCCGCCAATTCCGGTCCGATCTCGATTACGCTGGATTCCGACATGCGCGCCTTGAAGACGATCGTGATTTTCCTCGGCGTGCTCTGCATCGCCGCCTTCGCCTTTCTGATTTATGTGGTTATCGGCGGTGTGGGCAAGCCTTCATCGCCGGAGACGCCGGTCGCCGCGACATCTTCGCCCGCACCCCGCCCGCCGATCGCGGGTTTGAGCTGGGGCGATGTCGCGATTTCGGCACCCGAAGGCTCGGTCCTCGCGGGCGCGTTCGCGGCGGGCGATCAGATCGTGGTGCATGTGAACCCGCCGGACGCCGCGCCGTTTCTGGTCGTGATCGACCCGAAAGCCGGGCGCGTGACCGGCCGCATTCTGCTGGGGGCCCGCCCGTGAATTTCGCGTCCGACAACACCGCCCCCGTCCATCCGCAAGTGATGGCGGCGATCAATGCCGCCAACGCGGCCCCGTCGATGCCCTATGGCAACGACGCGTTGTCGCGCGACGTGGAAGCGAAAATCGCCGCGATCTTCGAACGGCCCGCGAAAGTGTTCCTTGTGGCGACGGGCACGGCGGCGAACGCGTTGTCGCTCGCCGCGATGACGCCGGTCTGGGGCTCGATCTATTGCCACGCGGCCGCACACATCGAAGAAGACGAATGTGGTGCGCCGGAATTCTACACGGGCGGCGCCAAGCTCGTCGGGCTCGACGGCGAACACGGCAAGATCGCCGCCGCCGATCTCGACGCGGCGTTGAACGCGGCGGGGGCGGGGGTCGTGCATCACGTGCAGCCCGCCGCCTTGTCGCTGACCAACGCGACGGAGGCGGGCACGATCTATTCGCCGGCCGAAATCGCCGCGCTATCGGCCATCGCGCGCAAGCACGGGCTGAAGGTCCATCTCGACGGGGCGCGCTTCGCCAACGCGCTGGTCGCAAGCGGTTGCACACCCGCCGAAGCGACATGGAAAGCGGGCGTGGACATCCTGTCGTTCGGCGGCACCAAGAACGGCTGTCTCGCGGTCGAAGCGATCGTGGTGTTCGACGAAGCGCTCGCGGCGACGCTCGCCTTCCGGCGCAAGCGCGCGGGGCATCTCTTCTCGAAGCACCGCTATCTCGCCGCGCAAATGGCGGGTTATCTCGACGGCGATTTGTGGCTCGCCCTCGCGCGCCAATCGAACGCGGTCGCGGCGAAGCTGGGTGCGGGGCTTGCGGCGTTGCCGGGGGCGAAGCTCGCGCACCCCGTGCAGGCCAACGAGGTTTTCGTCGATCTGCCCGAGGCGGCGATCGTCGCGATCGAGCAAGCGGGCTTCAACGTCTATCGCTGGTTCGGGCCGGGCACGCAGCGTTTGCGCTTGGTCGCGTCGTGGAACAGCCTGGAAGCCGACGCCGAACGCCTGATCGCCACCGCCAAAGCCGCGATTTAAAGGGCTTCCCAGCCCGGCTTGATTCGCCGGGGCCGATGGGCTACATGCTCAGCGCTTCCGAAGGCCTGTCCCCATCGTCTAGAGGCCCAGGACGGCACCCTCTCACGGTGCAGACCGGGGTTCGAATCCCCGTGGGGACGCCAATACTTAAGTGAAAATTCGTCAATGAAATCGACCCGCTGGCTACTATTTGGCTTTTATGCGGGATTGAATTGGCGTCGGCATGTGGGTTTCTCCTTCCCACAGACGAGTTGATCTTGCAGATGTCTGGACACGAAGGCTGAGGGGCCAACTTTGAAGTTCAGATTGGTGTTCTATGGCGATTTAAGGCCTAAGCAGCAAATTGGCCTTGCGGAGGTTCACCGAGTTCGTGAGCAGTTCCGGCCGCAGCTGCGTAATCTCTGGCGACTTACACCGCTTTCAGAGAGCGGCGGTGTTCGTCGTCTTCCACCGACAAATGGCGACATCGGGATATTTGAGAATGTGTCTGGCGTGACTTTCGCGCCTTTGGTCACTGCTCGGTGGGATACATACGCCGAGCTGGAAGTTTTTCTGATTCGACAGAGCTCGAATCGTTCAGTGCTTCAGGATGGCGGTGACATCGACAACCGGTTGAAGACTCTGTTTGACGCGCTGCGGATGCCAACCTCAAGCGAGGTTCAGACGCTTCGATCTCAATCACCTGATGTTCTCGCCGATACTGACGCGTACGATGTGTTGTTGCAAGACGATGCTCTTGTCACCAAGGTGTCTGCAGAGTCTGACAGGTTGTTGGATGCTTCAATATTTGCCGACCAGTACGGCGCTGTACCAAGCGTTGAACGGATGTCGCTGGCGCTGATCACTGTGACGATTAAGCTATCGCGCACAACTTTTGGAAATATTGGACTGAGCAGCTAGAAGCATTTGCTCTGCCGCACTGGCAGATTGCACGTTTCAATAAATTCTTTTTGTGTATTCGGCTTTGGGCCGACTACAGTATCTCCAGTCAAATATGCTGTTGCCAGCGCTTGCCGACCGGAGCGCGTGATTACCTATTGCGGTGGAGCGAGCCCTTTGGATCCCTTGGTAAGACTTGCTGCAAATGCGGTTCCCGGCGAACGGCAATTCATTATGTTTGCTGGCGCAGGCCTTTCTAAGGACGCTGGCCAGCCTACAGCTTGGGAAATTCTTATGGAAACCGCGAAGCTCCTAAGAGCTGCGGAAGAGGGTGATCCAAACCAACCGATCGCCGAATGGTTCAATGCTTCGGCTCACGCCAATGAGAGCTACTCAACGATAATTGCAAAGTTGTATCCGAACGCCGCTGAACAGCAGGCCTTTTTGCGACGGCAGCTGATTGTTAGGGAGCCTGGGCGCGCGCACAGGGGGATTGCTGAGCTTGCAGTCCGCGGTGCCATACGAGCCGTTGTTACAACCAACTTCGACGACCTGATAGAGCAAGCGCTCCGCGCGCGAGGCATTGATGTGCAAGTCATCTCTAGCGACGCTGATTTTTTGCGCGCTTCTCCGCTGATCCATTGCAAGCAATTTCGGGTCTATAAGCCGCACGGAACATTGGGCACTGGTATCCTTCGAAACTCACCGGCGGATATTGCAGACCTTCCAGACCCAATTTCGGAGGAACTGCGCCGTGCCTTTGACGATCATGGGCTAATTGTTCTGGGATTCGCTGGCGCTGATCGAGGCATTATGAATGTGCTTGCGACGCGTCGCCGGACACTTTTTCCAGTCTATTGGATGCATCTCGATGGGCACCTTCCTGAGGCTGCTGCGTTTGCTGCAGGCGAGACGCTTGTATCGGTTCCCGTTCGGGGGGCCGGGTTCGCAGTGGACTCCCTCATTCAGATCCAAGATAGCTTGTCCAGAATATCGACAGGCGGATCACTAGTTGACATTAGTCCTGCTGTGCAGGCGGTCGAAACTAATCGCAAAGACATCGTTCCAAGATTTAGGGGGGTGATGAGCGAAATAATCGGCGCGATCAAGCGAGTTGCTCCGCGCCCTGACGAGCTTAATCTTCGTCTGAAGCCCGATGCCGACAATGTGTTTGTAAGTGCATTGGATGCAACTTTGCCAGTGATGGTTGAGTATGGAAACCTGGCGTCGGCGGCCGCGCAGCATGATTCTTTGGAGGCTTGCAAAGCGATCCGAGAGGAAATTCACGGTATGGATCGCTTATTTGTGCAGCCACATCCAAGTACAGTGGAATCATTCGTCGCGTTTCTTCAGCAGGAAATGTTTTTGATGCTAGTCGCAGAGCTGGTCGAAAATGATCGATGGCCAGTTCTTGATGCAGTGCTCAGGCACCTTTGCTTCAATTCGCGTCTAGAGCGGGAATCATGGAGGGAGCTAAACCCATATATCGACATTCTGGATGAGTATCGAAATGGCCGATTGCAGTTGAATCGCTTAAGTGTTGCCGCCGATATAGTTCGCTCTCGCCACACAGACAACCTTGATCTTGCCTCCGTGTCGCCTTTGGATCGAATGGTGGGTGCCGATTTCTTTTTGGTCTTCGTAACTGGTTATACTCCGCCGGTTGGAGAGCCGGCCGCGGGTAAATGGTTGCCACGTGCAACTCTTAGCTCTGACCATGCACCGCGGTGGCTGGCTCGGATGAGAAGTAGGGGATTTGCGGCACAGATACTTCCAATTCTGGAAATGGCCGTGGTAGATCCGACCGACAGGCTTCGCCTGTTCTTCGAAAGCTTTGACCGAGTGTGTGGGATTAACTCCCGGGTATGGCGGCGAGGATTGCTGCATGGCCTGGCGCACTATGATCGCCAATTGCGATCGGAGCTCTTTACCCTCGATTAAATGCTTTAAGATTCGAGGATAATCGACTTAATCCCACCACGAGCTATAGTCGGTCTTCTTTTGCGTCTGTCTTCGCGGGCGCTGGTTAACTGCGACAACGAGTCTTAGATTCTACAAGAATCCGCATCGTTATGATGCATGGCACACCAAAAGCCTACGATTGTCTGAGCATTTGAATCAAAGCTGTGATGGCGCTGCAAGCAGCTGCCAAGGCGGACCACTTCGCAATCCCCAAGTACACCTTTGCGATTGCCATATCCGTAGTGACTTGATCTCTCGAGATGCCAGCAGTTTGCAAGCTCATTGCGATTGCTAGGGATGCGGCACTGCTCTCGGACTTTGCCAGAGCAGCATCCATGTCATTCCGATATGGCAAGAGAGCTTGAAACCTCTTTTCCACAAGGAACTCTCTATCAATAAGCTTCAATGCCAGTCTAAGTCTCTTGATCGCGATTAGAGAAACTCTCTCCTTCCTAAGTAGGCGTAGGGAATTATCTGAGGGCGTAATATGGCCTCCGATGACAATCGTCGCTCTCTCCATAAACTGATGAAACAAGTTGGCCAGATCTTCTGGAAGTTCTGGCCAATCCTCAACCACGGTAGTCCGTGCATACTTGAAGTCGGTCTTGCGGTTGAAAGTTGAAACTATCCAGCTCCAGGCATTTAGGGCGTATCGTCTTTGCTTAATTGTGAAAAATGTTGCTACGGCCAGAAGCACCAAAAAAGTAAGAACGGATCCAAGTGAATCTGGGAGTTGCATTGTTTTCTCGATTCAGGGTGGGGTCAGGATGCGCCCAAGGATAGCGATATTGTTTCATTTGAGGCGTTTATGAAGAGGCCGCCAGAACCCCCTTTGGGGGACACTGGGCAATAGCCGTTCCCGGCAGCCTGAACGCTACGGGCTAAACCTGCTCGTCCGCTGTTAGGACTTAGGCGGAGCGCGCCGAAAGTCCAAACTCCTCGATCCGGTCCGGCCTGAGCCCGCAAATTTTCCCCGGTAGGGGTTAGAGTCCGCCCTGACAGAGGAGCGGACGATGAAGAAGAGCCGGTTCACGGGCTCAGACCAGATGGACATCACCTGTGGCGGACAATGCCGGTAAATCAGTAGGGCAGATCTATGTTTCCTACGATGTAGAATTGACCTGAAGCTTAGGGTCAGCCATTCGTCTTCATTCAGGAGATCTGGATTGGCAGCAAATCGTCGGCCCCGGAAGTTCTAGGCTATAACTACGAAAACACGGGTCAGTATCGTTTATGAATGTGGCCACTCTGGCCTCCATACTCATACCGAGAACGATCAGCCGCATGGCAAAACGTGGAGCGGCTACTCACTCATGGGATTTGACAGCTGCAGACCACAGAGAGACGTCCTGCCCAGAAAATTTACCAGGACTGAGCCGGGCCAGTGCAATATGGCACCGGCGGCCATGAGCAAATCCTGACAATCAGACAAGTGAGGATGGGGCGTTAATTAGATGAAACTCGAGCAGCATGAAGAAGAAATGTTGCGCGCTGTTGCGGCTGGTATCAAAGAAACGGAAAGTTTCACTACTCAGAAAAATGATTTTTTTGGAGACGCCGTAACTACGGAGTACCTCCTAACTGCCGATGTTGCCAAGGCGCTTTGGTTGAGGCAATTGCAAGACGTTAGAGTAGAGTTTGTAATTAATAATATTATTCATCTTCTGGTAAAAGCTCCGGGGGTGAACTTTACGTTAGGTAGCCGTCGCTTTGACGTCGCCGTGCTTGATTCGGCCGGCACTCCGTACTTTGCAGTTGAGATGAAAATCCGAGTCCGATCCCTGTCTGGATCCGCATCGTCCGGAACTGTTGAAGATGATCTAAAAAAAATTATAAGCTACTTGGGATATCTGAAATGTCCAAATGCCCAAAAAAAGCTTGGGCTATGCGCTTTCCAGGTTTTTCAGGAGGCCGCCGGTCGACGGCAGCTCGAACAAACGACGCAATCTATTCATCGGATTGAAAGTTCCATGATGGCTGAGCTGGATGCCTTTTCGAAAAGGCATCCAAATTTTGAGTTTTCATGGGTCTCGTTCCAGGGGCCGACTGAAAGAATATTTGATGATGAGGAAACGACTGATAGCGACGATGTGACGCCAATGTTTGGTAGATACGGCTATGCGTGTCGTTACCATGGAATTTTAGTTCGGCGACTGTGCGATGGTTCTGCAGGTGGTGTGACCAGTCATCCCGCAGTATCCTGAATCGTATTTGACCTTGGCGGGGAGCTATTTCTGACTGCGCAAAGACCGTTCGGCTCTGTTGTCATCAGCGCACAAGATTCTAAGGCGCCGGCCTGCCCCATCCATCATTCCCAGGTGCCGACGAAAGCGAACAGTTTTTCAGCGCCCATCGTGAACAGCCAGGTAGGTATCCACTTCCCAGCCGTCTGCTCAGAAACGGTCTCCGAGATGCGGACTACAAGGCTGCAAGCAGGCTATCCAACTATGAATTCATTGTGGAAGAAAATGCCTTCCAGAACTCCTGCGCTCGCATCCGTTCTGCCTCTTCATGGGCGATGGTTCTTGTGGATCCGAGATCAAGAAGTGCGAATAGGGCGACCATCAAGTGTTTGGTGTTCTCGTGGAGCTCAAATAGAGCGGGGTAGTCGGCTTTCGGAATGTCGGCGAAATTAACAAGAATATGCCCGATTGCCTGGTTTCGGATTTCTTGGGCGCGTTTGTAGGTGGCACTCTTGAGGCACTTCTTGTGCCGATTGAAGAGTGCCAGTGCTTCGATTCTGAAGTTCGGGTATTGCAATTCCTCAGCGAGAGTGGTTGACACTTCAGGTTGACGGAGTCGAGTAAGAATGCCGCCAATGTTTGCGCGGTTGTCACCTAGTTTGCTCTGTTCGAGCAGGGCAATCGTTCCGACAATAAATGACCTTAGAAATGCCGAACGAAGTAGTCGCGCATGGGCAAGTTTTGGGTCATTCCAATCTTGAAATCCTTGCGCATGAATTTCTTCCAATACAAACCGATAAGGCAATGATTGGATAACGCCTTCATCTAAAATGTGCGCAAGTCGTGCGATCGACCGACTCAAATCGGATGCTTGCTCATCCCAGAATAGTCTTGCGAATTGCCCCTGTACCGCATCCGGGAGCACTGCATGTTTTTTGATGAGGGTTCGAAATGTTTCCTCGTCAAATGGCGCGCTTATATTGTGAGGTACCTCAAAGATTTGACTTATTGGGCTAGCCGAGTTTTTTCGGCGGTTTGCCATAGCTTTGCTTCCTTTCGGCCAATTTCAGGATACCGGAAACCGTACCCCACCGCTCGTCGCTTCCCATATGTATACGCGTGCAGGCGCGCAAGGCCGTTACAGAAGATCAATCAAAAGGCGAGACAGTGATGCCCAAACCAAGCGATGAGGCGATGCCCTATCTGGCGATAGACATCGCGACCAGAACACCGCCGCCTAGGTAGGACAGTACGCTCATCGCGCTCTTGGCGAGCTCTCCGCTGCCGAATAGCCCGAGCGCGGCTATGGAGAGGACGATTGCAACGAGAACAGCTGCGGGGCCCGTGGCTTTGAGATTTACAACGAGATTCTCAAACGGATTGATCACGTGCTTTCCGGCGAGTGAATTGAAAGGGAACGAATCACAGCTCGTTAGCTTGCTGGATCGTGCCACCCCCAGCGGCCCGAACGCTACGGGCTAGGCCCGCTCATCCGGCGGTACTTCCTTCGTCGGCCGTAGCCGACGATGAGCAGCGTCGCGGATTGGAAGACGCCGCTGGAGGCGGCAACGGAAGGATGCACCGGCGGCGCTCAGCTTTCAAGGAAGGACCGCCGGCGCTACCCGACGCCGGCGGCCATCAGATCAGTGCACAACCTGTGTGACCGCGTCGAAATCGAGGCCGGCCGCCTCGATGTTTGCCTTATCTGCGCTCCTGATATCCGCCCTCAGAATGGCCAGCGCCCGATCCATGGCATGGGCGAGAACCGCTTGATCTGCGGAACCGATTCTCTCACGCACCGCGACCAGCAGCATGAAGGCTCCAATCATCGATGCCGGCGCAGTGACCAACACCTGGTCGAGTAGGCGGCAATACTCCGCGGCGGCCGCATCGGCGTCTGGCCCTTCATTGGCGATGTCGCTCGGAAAGGCGACAGGGCGTAGCTTAGCAAGGCGATCTGTGATGTCGAGGAAGGGGGCGCGCATCTTGGTCTCCATTCGGCAAAGCCTCCGATCGAGGCGCTAGAATCGTCTCATAGAAACCTAAAACGAAAAATATTCAGCGATTGTTTAAGCGCGGAATGCTCATGCTCTGTGCGCATAAACATTCCCGGTATAGGCCCGTGCCCTTTCGATCACGACTGCTCGCCAATTGCGCCCCGAAGGCGAGTGCTTCTCCTCGGCGAGATACCTGTCGCACGGTGCGCATCCTTGCGGCACTTGCCCGGATCGATTTGAAGCTTGCCGCGCTTGGCATCGACGACGCTAGCCGACGGCGACTACAGTCAGCGGCCAGCATCGGGCGACTGCTGTTCCGGCGCTAGTCCTTCAAGAGTACCTGAGCAATGAGTGCAGTGATCAGCGCGTCGGGTTCGGCTGCGTCCACACCGAGGCCGTAGTCTGATAGGTCGTAGCAGCGCAGTGCGAGTGCACACGTCGGTCGGGTTCCAACGAACTCGACCGTCGCGATGCATTCACAAGGCTTGCCATTGTAAATACCGAGAAATCCGGCCCCGCTGTCGCGCTCGACAAGTGTTGAGGCGTAGCAGGTCGCGCGCTCGAAGCCCTGCCGGCGATGAGGTTAGGATCGAAAGCGCCAGTTCCGGTACCAACTCTGACCCGACTTTGACCCGATCGCTCGGCGGTACCACGTCGGTATCGCTTTGGTATCGCCGCCCCCCCCCCCCCCCCCCCCCCCCCCGACACTTTGCCGACATGTTACCGACAGCTTCCGCTTTGTTACGCGTAACGCTCGTTTTGTTGGTCCTGCCTCTCCGCGCATGAGTTCCTCCTGGGCGATATGCCATTCAAGCCAAGCCGACATAGCCGCCGGCCGGCCTGAACTGATGCCCACCATGCACACACCCCTTCCCCTTCTCCCCGTAGATGACCCCAAATGGCTTATGCAGATCGATGCGCGGCGACCTAGGGGCGGTTGGAGACTGTCGGGTGGTCGTTGGCAAGCTTTCGAGCGTCTGGGACTCGCCCTGCGCTAACGGAGCGGCTTTGGTAAAGGCGCCGGTACCGGCGGTGTTCTGATCTGCTCAGTCGACCGCGATGTGGTGGGCCGCTCGTTACGTCGAACCGCCTCGAAAACCGCGGCGGCGATATCATCCGGCCGAGAGTTTGGCGACATGCCAAGGCAACCAGGCTCATGGGCACCCAACTCGAGCTTTACGAAGGCGTAGCCGATGCAATGCCGAGCCCGTAGAGCCGCTATGCAGCGGGCGGCCGCTTGAGGGGTAGAGGCATGATGTGTTCCGAGGAGTTACGCGTTACAGTTGGCCCAGGACGTCACCTGCCTCCGAATATCTATAACCGTTCTGAGAAAATTCCTTCCTGCGGCCACCGTATATCATTCCGAAGTCAGCTTCTCGATCGAAGCGTGGTGGAGTAGGAGTGGCTGCCGAGGGGGTACCGCTAGATAGGCCGCTCTGGTCGCTGCTTTGTGGTTCGAGCGAAGCGCGGAATGATTCCGCGGTGATTGCCGACGGTGGTTTGGCCGGAAACTCATCGAAAATTGGTTCCAGGCTTTGCAGAGTCGTGTCGGTCGAAGCGCGAAATGTGCCACGAATCGCACGGACGACAGCCGAGACGATCGATGAAACAGGTGCGTCGGGCAGCTGGCCAAGCCTCCTCAGATCATTGGCTTCGAGTTCGACAAAAACGACACGCCGACCCGCACGGAGGCGTTCACGTCGTCGTGACATGCGGACTGCGGCGCTAGTCATTGGTGCCGGTCTTCCTACCACCTGCCTGCGGGGTCATGGCGCGGGCCCGCTCAACTAGGGCATCAAGAACCGAGTTGGGGACGTAGTTCGGTCGTGTTGGCGTACGCGTCCGACTAGCCGCCGTCTGCCGATCTCGCTGCGCGAGTTCTGCCTTAACCCGCGCCAAGTTCTCCGCCGCAGCAATATAAGTTGGATCAGTCGCTTGGCCCTTGGGGCGGGATGACCGCCGGATCACTGGAGCGTTCGCCACACGCTGGGCCTGGAAGCGGGTCCATTTGATCTCGCGCACAACTTCGTCGAAGAACTCCACAAGTTCGGCGACCGACGGAAACCACTTGTAGCGGGCTGCGGCGGCCTTTAGCGTCCGACCGGTGAAGCAGATGGGCGGTGCGTCGAGAACGTCGAGGTAGCCTGAAATGCGCGCGCGCGCGTCTTCGAGAGACATATTGCCGGCGACCAAGGGGCCAAGTGCCCCAAGCCACCTCGCGGCAGTTTCGCGCTCGGCGGGACGAAGGGCTTCATCGCAGGCTTTGACTATGCGCTGAGCCTCGTCCCGAAGTTCGATTGTAGCAGGAAGATCGATCCGGTGTTCAGGAGGCTTGCCCAAGTTTTCTGCCAGTTCGCGCAAGCTCTTCGATACCTCCGGTGCGAATGAGTTCGACAAAGCCGTTCCGACCGAGAACCGAACTTCGTTGCCCATTGCTTAGTCCCCTTTCGACTAGCTTCGAGATCCAGTTTTGCCACGTTGTGCGCCAACCCTTGGCCGTTCGGCGAGTGCGTCCACCTTTCCCGTCCGACCAGTATGCCGCGAACTTTGTTTGTTCCCGGGCAATCTCGGCGGACGAAAGGCCCATGCGGCTCGCGAAATTCCTGTCGAGGGCGTCTGCAATCCAGCAGCGCGGCAGAGCGACAGCGGCCTCGCGTGTGCGCGAGGTCGCGGCTATAGAAGCGGTCGGCTCCTCTCTATGAGAGGCGCCAATTTCGTTTCTTTGGATTTCGTTTGATTCCATTCGATTGGATTCGGTGACAAGCTCTGTCGCAGGCTCAGCGACAGCGGTTGCACTTGTCGGCAATTTTCGCTTTTGCAGCACCGTCATCCGTGCCTTGTGCGTTCTCTGCTTCTGAGCCGCGATCGATTTGATCTGATTCAATACAATTTCCGTGACGACCGGATGATAGAGTCGACCATCGGCGCACTTGAACCAGCCGCGAAGGGCGCCGGCCCGAAGTGTTTGCCAAGCCTCTACGTCTCGGCCGAGCTCAGCGAGACGACAGAGTTCGAGATCATCGTTGGGAAGGCTGCCGGCTGGAACCTGGTCTTGAGATTTGAGCCAGAGGGTCACCCCAGCCCTCCATTCGCCGTCTGAGACTCTGGCATGGAAGGAGGAGCCGAAGAGACGTGCGCGATAGATTGGCGTGAAAAGATAGTTACGAAGATTCGTCTCGGATGGAATCGGCGGCTGCGGAAGGGGATCGTCGTGGGTCTCGAGGCGGGCGTGGGTCATTGCCGCACCGTCTTCCCGCTGAGGCCGGCAAGCTCAGCAACGACCTGCGCGGTCGGCGGCGGTAGGCTGCAGAGTCGGACGAGGCGCTTGGCCGACGCAGATATTGCGACGTGATGCCGCCGGCCGGACCAATCAAACAGCGGCATGCCGTTTTGGGAGGCGCGCTTGTGCGCGGTACTGGAAATGAGGTACATGCGTTGTTTCCTTTCCCGGATATCGATGAAGTGTTTCGCGCCTGTTCGGCTTGGCAACTGGTGGGTGCGTTTGCTTGATGCTAGGCCACGGGAGGTTCACTTTCTTCGCGTTGCTTCGGCTCATAGGCCGGGAGTTCAGCGACCCTCTTCTCGAGAGATTCAGCGAGGACGAGGGTTCGCTTGCCATGCTTAACGGCTGCAAGCCGACCGGCTTTCAACTCGGCATAGACCGACGTCCGGCTGAAGCCGGATACCCGCGTTGCCTCGGGAATGGTGTAGGCGATGGGTTTGGTCATGATCGGCCGCTCCTTTCGGAACACGCGGGAATGCATGGGCATGCCCGGTTGTTGGTCGATCTATGAATTCTTGGAAATTCGCTGTCGAAAGTCGCGACGACTCGGCGACTTTTTAGTCGCGCCTTTTTTTTGGCCTGCCAATCGGCAGCTGACCACCAAGAGCAGTTCGCAACGCACACCGGAGCTGATCGCGCGGAACAGTTCCCGCCCCAAATACCGCCCCAACTTCATGGGCAGCATCGGCTTCGGTAAGCCGTATTCCATTCTGCTGGCGTGTCTTCACCAGGCTATCGATCACTGATTCGAGCTTCTTGGCGGAGTAGGCACGCTTCTTCGTCGGTCTAGTGGCGCCCACTGCCACTTGGGTGGCCTTCGGGCGAGACCTAGTCAAGCATTCGAACAGGCTATGTAAGTCAATTTCAGTCCGGGCCTTGAGTGCCCGGGCAATCGGTGGGCTATCCTGACCTCTCGTCCATACCATCGGAGCGACCATACCGGAGGCATCAATCCACTTCGGCCATACATCGGATGGAATCATTCGAGCTGCGACGAAACCGTCAGCAAGAAATTCTGTCAGGACATCCTCTGGCACGTCGGCATGCCGTAGCTGCTTGACCAGGCGAACCGCCATCAAAAAGGATCCCCACTTTCGGTCTGGCCTACTTGCGTGCATTTGAGGCGACCTGGCCAAGTTCCATTGCCACCACGTTGCTCGATTTAGTGTCGACCAAACCCATCGAGCCAAACGCGGCGCGAACGGTATCTGCGACATAACTCGGCGACAGGTGCGCGTAGTGGCGCGCCGTCATTCGGAGGTCTGCATGCCCGAGCTGGGCAGCAATTACTGCCATAGGGACGCCGGCGCGAGCCAGACGTGATGCATAGCTGTGCCTGAGCACATGGAAGCTGACGGCGGGCGATATCTTTGCGGCCTTGCTGGCCGCGCGTAGCGGGCGGGCCTGGTCGGTCGGGTTCCAGCGCTGGCCGTTGGCACGAAGGAAAACCAGTGCGGTTGGTGCCTTGCCTGTCGTCGCGCGGGTCATAAAGGTCCGACCTTCGTCGGTCAGAACAATATGGCGAGGCTTGCCGCTCTTTGTGATCGGGATATTGAGTGACCCCGTTTCCAGATCGAAATCCCCAGCGCGCATCCGGACAAGCTCACCGAAACGGCAGCCGGTGAGCAGGGCGGCAGTGATCAAGCGTCGCATGTCGGGAGCCGACGCATTGGCCAATCGTTGAGCTTCGGCGTCGGACAGATATCGCACTCGAGGCTCGTCGACATTCTTGAATGGCTTAATGCCAATCCATGCGGCGTTGGTCGCGACCCGCCGCTGCTGCAGGGCCAGATTGAGGGCGGCGCGAAGGAAAGTGAATATCCGGTTTGCTGTGGCGCGCCGCTTTCGAAGCTGCTCAGCATCGCCTTTCGTTAGTTTATCGAACCGCGGAGCGGCACCTTTCTTAGTCCGATAGCCGCGGCCGGTCTCGGCGAGGCCATCTCTGAACTGCTTCACCTGTGCGTGGGTCAGCTTCGAAAGCTGGATGTGGCCGATGACCGGGCGGATCAGTGTCTCGATCGCCCGCCGGGCCGCCCGCTCGGCCTTGCCGCCTTCGGTCACGTAGTGCGATAGGTAAGCGTCGAGCGCATCGTTGACGCTGCAGGGCAGGCTGGCGTCGACCCCGCCTACTGCCGCAATGCTGGCGTCCCTGGCCCATTTGCGGGCCGCTGTCTGCGCCTGGGCGAAGTTCAGCACCCGAACTCCGTCGGCGTCGCCGGCATCGTCTGCGAGGCCGAGCTTGCTTTCGATGTATTTCGATCCAGGCCCGACGTCGTCCTTGCGCCGGCGCGCCACCCACACACCCGAGGGTCGATGACGGCGATAGCCTAGGTGAAGACCCTGCTCGAGAAGCCGCCAATAGGGCTCGGGGCGCGCTTTGAGTCTGTCTCGTGCAGTGCGCGTGTCGAGCGCCGTGTCTTTGACTTTTCGAGGCACCGAGCCCTCAAAGTAGCTTGGCTACAATCTGGCTACTATACAGGCTGGAACAGTGCGGAACAAGGGAGGACAAAAATATCTATAAAAGCTAAGCTACTTGAGTTTCACTGAGTTCTGGATTGTCCAAAAAATCCATGTTCGCACCCTCTCACGGTGCAGACCGGGGTTCGAATCCCCGTGGGGACGCCAGCGGCACGCCGCTTCAAAAAATAACGCGAACGCGATCAAGTCGAAGGGGAAGCGCGCGATGCTCGAACTGATTTTCAAAGCGATCGTGATCGGGATCGGTGCCACCGCACTGATGGATCTCTGGGCGATCTTCCTCAACGCCGCTTTCAAGATGCCGTTGCCGAATTGGGCGTTGGTCGGGCGCTGGTTCTGCGGCCTGACGGGCGGCAAAGTCTTCCACGACGACATCACCGCCGCCGCCGCCTGGCCCCACGAATTGGCGATCGGTTGGATCGCGCATTACGCGATCGGCATTCTCTATGCGGGTGTGTTGATCGTCTTCGCGGGCCCCGAGTGGCTCGCGGCGCCGACCTTCCTGCCGGCGTGGATTCTCGGCATGGTCACGATCGGCGCCGGGTGGTTCCTGTTGCAGCCGGGCATGGGGGCGGGCTGGGCCGCGTCCAAACGCCCCAATCCGATGCAAGTGCGGCTCTTCAATATTCTCGCCCACACCGTCTTCGCGATCGGGCTCTACGGCTCGGCCTTGGTCGTCGCGCGCTTGAGTTAGCGGCACACACGCCAAAATTGCGCGTGACGGCAAGCGCGCGCCGTAAATTTCCGCGCGAAGCCGCGTGCGGCACGTGGAATCCGAGGCTGCCGATTTTGCGATCGAGCTTCTAGTCTTTCGGGAATGGGCCGTCATTCGGACGCGCCCGATTTCGATCGGTCCGCCGGTTGCGGATTCGATCGGCTCGCGCCGGCGGCGGCGGCAAAGCCGCCCGACGATCGCCGGTCGAACTTCCCCGAAAAGGAGACACATTATGCGCTACGCATCTCACGCCGTTCTGGTCGCCGCCGCGATCGCGCTTGCCGCACCGGTTTCGGCGCAAAGCGTTACGCCCCAGCCGCCGATCCAGCAATCGCCGACGGCGCCGATGACAGCGCCTTCGGCGCCGGCACCACTCTCGCAATCGCCCGCCACGCCGTCTTCCGGCGCGTTGACGCGCGTCGATGCGGCGACCGTCGCCGGCGGCCAACGCTCGTCGGAGGTCGTGGGCAGCAATGTGGTAAACGAGGCGAACGAGACGGTGGGTAAGGTCGACGATCTGATCGTCACGTCCACGGATCGCGCACCGGTGGCGGTGCTGTCGGTGGGCGGGTTCCTCGGCATCGGCACGCGCTATGTGCTGGTGCCCTACAGCGCGATCGAAAAGCGCGAGGATCGCCTGGTCTTGCGCGGCGCCACCAAGGATAGTCTGAAGGCGCTGCCGGAATTCAACTATCGCGGCTGAACGTTCGGCGCCCGCCGGCCGGGGGTGACCGGCCGGCGAGCGTCGTGACTTACTCGGCGCCGAACACGGCGGCGGCGTGCGCGCCGCCTTTGCCGTGGGCGGGCATGCGCACCGCTTCCAGATCATCTTCCAGCGCGATGCGTTCGTGGCGTTCGTGGTCGCTGCGGATCCGGTACTGGAACGAAGCGCCCAGCGGCGGCAGCGCGCCGACGACGCGGTAGAGATTGGTGTTCTGCGGATGATGCCCGAAGCCGCGCATCAGCTTCACGGCCTGGCCGATCTTGAAAACATGGATCACGGGGCGCTTGGGGAAGGCGGCGGGTTTACGGGCGGCGGCGAAGCTCATGAAGATACCTTTCGTAAATGACGAAAATCCGCATCGCACGACGCATCGTCGATGCGTGCGCGCGTCTAAGTCTTTGATTTTTTTCGATTTTCCGGCGTCCGACCTTTCGATGGCAACGGACAGCACCGGGAAATTCTTCGGGCAAGAACGAAACGCACCCTACCCGAAGCGGGCCCGAATAGATACCGGCGAATGCGCTGCTAACGAATCGGATTGCCCGAAACGCGATTGTCGGGCATGTTGCGCTTCGTCAAGCAGGTTGGGCGTATTTCCTGATGGCCCCCCTGGTGCCCTCGAAGAATTCCCCGGAACCGAAATTGATGCTTGCTGCGATGGTCGCGGCGAGTTGTTTATCGTTGAGGAAAAATACATGGCGATCGGTACGGTCAAGTGGTTCAACGCCACCAAGGGCTACGGCTTCATTCAACCGGAAGACGGCAAGGCTGACGTGTTCCTGCACATTTCGGCGGTCGAACGCGCTGGCATGCAGAGCGTCGGCGAAGGCCAGAAGCTGAGCTACGAGCTCGAGACGGGCCGCAACGGCAAGACGTCGGCGGTCAACATCCGCGCCGTCTGAGATCGAAAGGGGCGGCCTTGGCCGCCCCTTTTTGCTTCCCGCGCATTCGGGCGGGATTACTTGACGACCAAATTATTGTGGACGCGGGTCACGCCCGCGACCTGCGCGGCCATTTCGCCCGCGCGCGCCTTCGCCGCCGTGCTGTCGACAAAGCCGCTGAGCTGAACCGCACCTTTGAACGTCTCGACATCGATCTGCGTCAGCTTCAGATCCTTATCGCCCAGGATCTGCGCGCGGACTTTGGTGCTGATCACCGAATCGTCTATATATTCGCCCGCACTTTCGCGGGTCGGGGTGGCCGTACACGCGGCCATCGTGGCACCGGCCAGCGCCAGCATCAGCGCCGCGGCGAATTTCGCGGATCGTTGCATCGTGATTCTCCTTTCGGCGCGAAGGCTCAATGCTTCACGGCGTCGCGCAGCTTGTCCTTGGCGCCGCCGATCGCGTTTTGAACCTTTCCGACCGCCTTCTCGGCGCGGCCTTCGACTTCCAGCTTGCTGTCGCCCAGCGCCTTGCCGGCGGCTTCCTTGACGCCGCCCTTGATCTGCTTGGCGATGCCTTCGACGCGATCCTTGTCCATGGGCTTTCTCCTGTTCGGGTGGGGCGACGGCTTGTCGCCGCCGATCACCATCGAACTTAGGAAGAAGCCCCGATGCGCCGTAGCCTCGGAAACTACGCGGAAGCCTTGGCCCATTCGGCGCGCATCCAGTGCGCGCACGCGACGTTGTTCGCGAAGATCGAATAGCCGTGTCCCGCACCGTAATCGATATTCGGGATGAACTCGCACGAGATCATGGCGAGCGGGCTCGCATCGTCCGCCGCGTGATGCGCGAACAGTTCGCGCAGGACGCGCTTCCACGGTTCGAGCTTCGCTTCGTCCCAATCGGCGACATACTGGCCGGGTTCCGGCCGCACGAACGGATATTGGATGCCGCGCCCATAGCTGCCGTCGGGATGTTTGGCGTGCGTATTGATCGGGTTGGCGGGGATCGTCGCGCGCGCATGGGCGTGCGCCACGTAATTCGCGGCGATCCATTGCGCGCAGACATTCCCCGGTTTCGCGGGGTCGAGCACGACCGCGCCGCTTTCCACGTCGGCCCGCATGGCTTGCACGTCCTGCTCGACCGGATTGTCGATCTTGAAAATGACGTGACTGTGGTCGAGCGTCATGCGGAACGGAATCCCGCGCGCTTCGACCAAGGCGGCGACGCGCGCCACACGGCCGTAATGCTCCGACCACATATTGACGTGGACTTCGAAACACGGCGTCACGCCGTGGCGCATGCCGAAATCATGGGCGCGCAGGTAGAATTCCGCGACTTCCGCGTCGGTCAGCACATGGCCGTCGGCGTGCTGCGTCATCAATTGCACGTTATGGACAAGGCTGCCGAGCAAACGCGCCTTGACGATATTGCGCTCGAACAACGCCTCGTCCCGGCCCGCCGTGTAAAACCAGCCACTGGCGAGCACGGGCAGATCGCATTGCTCGCTCGCCTTCAGCAGATCGCGGAATTCCTCGTCGGGCGGCGAGCGGTCGATATAGTCGAACACGCCCGCATCCTTGATCATCCGCACTTTGGTGGCGATGTCGAGGATCGCCGCATCGGAATGCGTGGCGCCGCCGCCGGTACAACCGAATTTCAACTGGGGAATACGCGTCATAAGACGCGTATCCTCCCAGCATCGGCGTGTTTATCAAGTGTAGAGATAGCCGACCGGATTACCGTCGAGGCGCAACGGCCGCACTTGCGTGCGCGCGATGATCTTGCCGCCCAACCCGTCGATCGCGTCGCGCTGGGCCGGCGTCCATTTGCGCAGATTGTCCATGCCGTCGAGCAAGCCCAGGCGCAGCACTTGGCTGTCTTCGCCGAGTTCGACGAGTGTCGCCGCGTTGGCGCCGGTGGTGACGACGTCGCCCGCGCTCAGATCGATCGTCTTGCCGTCGGCGTCTTTGAAACGCGCCGTGCCGCGGATGACGCGATAAATCGCGACCGCGCCTTTGGCGAGGATCGCTGGATCGGCGCCGCCGCTCGACGATTTGGGCAGCAGCGAATGTTCGCGCGGATCGGTCGCGATGATATGGCCGGCCACGAGATTTCCGCTTGGCGCCTCGATCTTCAGATCGCGGATATAGACCGGCGCGTCCGACTTGATCGACGTGGCGCCGGCGGGCAAAGGCTTGTAGAGCGCATCGAGCGATAGCGCGTCCTGCACCCAGAAATCGGCGCCCTTCGGCCGATCGTGCAGCGCATGCCCGAACGCCGTGCGCGGCGTTTCGGCTTCGTTGACCGCGTCGCTCGGCACGATCGTCGGGTTGGGGAAGCTGGTCGGGTCGGTGATGAAGGCTTCGAGGAACTTGCCCGAATAACCCATCGTCATCGCGTCGGGCACCGCCGATTGCGGCGTGGCGAGGTTCGCTTCGGTGTCGAGCCCCGACCACGTGTAGAACAACTGGCGATGCACGATGGCGCTTTGCAGCATCACGGCACCGGGCCCGACATAATGCAGCCGCCCGTCGTAATCGAAGGTGAACATCCCCGACGTCACCAGCACGAATTGGAAGCCGCCCGGCGGCAGATGCATATGGAAATCGGTCGGGCCGGTATCGGGCCGATGGATCGGCAGATTGGTCGCGACCTCGTGCAGCAGAAAGGTCTCGTTGTTCGCCTGGAACCCGTTCTCCGCGCGGCTATACAGCGCTTGCGGGCGATAGGTCGCGTTATAGGGCGCGTCGCGGTGGCGATCGACCGCGACGAAAGCGCTGCGGTTCAGCCGCAAGGGGTCGCCGGCGGGGTGTTCGAGAGAGGCCAGTTTCGCAGCGTCGATAACCTGCATATTCATGGCGGTCTCCACGATTGGGATACCGCCATTGTGCAGTGCACAATGGCGCACTGCAACGTCAAAGATTGTGCATTCTTTAGGAAATCGACGCCCAAATTTTGGAGCGGTGGCGTGCGTTTACTCGTTCGACAGGATCGTGTTGCGCACCAGCGGGTAGATCTGCCCCGCCCAGCGCCGCCCGGCGAACACGCCATAATGCCCCACGCCGGCTTGCATATAGTGCTTCTTGCGATAGGGCCGTAACCCGTCGCACAGATCATGCGCCGCGACCGTTTGGCCCAGCGCGCAGATATCGTCGCGCTCGCCCTCGACCGTGAACAGCGCCGTGCGGCGGATCGCCTTGGTGTCGACCTTGCGGCCGCGCCATTTGAGTTCGCGGCGCGCCAGTTCGTATTTCTGAAACACGCGCTCGACCGTTTCCAAATAGAACTCGGCCGTCAGATCCAGCACGGCGAAATATTCGTCGTAGAAATTCTTGATCGTGTTCGCCTGCTCGGTATCGCCCTTGGCGAGGGCGCGCAGCAAATCGGATTGCGCTTTCAAATGCCGCTCGGCGTTCATGCTCATGAAGGCCGTCAGCTGCAGGAAACCGGGATAGACGCGGCGCATGGCGCCCGCGAAGCGCAGCGGCACATAGCTGATCAGATTGCGCTCGAACCAGCTCATCGGTTTGCTGGTGGCCAGGTGATTGACCTTGGTGGGATTGACCCGGCAATCGATCGGCCCGGCCATCAGCGTCATGCTGGCGGGCTGGGCGGGATTGTCGTCCTCCGCCATGATCGCGGCGGCGGCCAGCGTCTGCACGCAAGGCTGGCACACGGCCAACACATGCGAGCCGGGGCCCATTTTCTCAAGGAACTTGATGATGTGCTCGACATATTCGTCGAAGCCGAAACGGCCGTTCCACACGCCCACGTCGCGGGCATTCGCCCAATCGGTGATATGCACGTCGTGATCGGGGAGCAGCACGCGCACCGTCTCGCGCAGCAGCGTGGCGAAATGCCCGGAGAGCGGGGCCACGACGAGCATTTTGGGCTGAACGGGCGCGCCTTCTTTGACGAAGCGCAGCAGCGTGCCGAACGGCGTCGCCGTTACTTTTTCCTCGACGACCGGCACCATCTCGTTGCCGAGCATGACTTGGTCGATGCCGAAAGCGGGGCGGCGATGGCTCAACGCCGCGCGGCTCATCATCTCGCACAACGCCCCGGCCGCCCGCCAATTATCGGCGGTTTCGGTCTCCCCGAAGGAGAAGCCGCGACCCGCCGCCGCCGCGAAGGCCCGCGCCGGGAGAAAGGAATCGGCAGCCGATTGATAAAGCGAGTAGAGCATCACGGCGATCGGCTCGAATTTTGCTTTCAGAATGGTCATGGCAAAAGCGCCCATGACCAGTACTCTGACCATCAGTAGCAAGAACTATTCCTCGTGGTCTTTGCGCGGCTGGCTGCTGTGCAAGATGGCCGGGCTGGAATTTACCGAGAAGGTCGCGTCGCTGGACGATCCGTCCACCCGCGCGGAATTGCTGCTTTTATCGCCGTCTTTCCTCGTGCCGTGCCTGGAACATGGGCCGGTCAAGGTGTGGGACACGCTGGCGATCGCCGAATATCTGCACGAAGTGAAGCCGGATGCGGGTCTGTGGCCGGCCGACCAAGCCGCGCGCGCCCATTGCCGCGCGGTTTGCGGCGAAATGCATTCGGGTTTCGCGAATCTGCGGTCGGCCCTGCCGATGAATCTCAAAACCCGCCACGAGCAATTCAAGGTCTGGGCGGGCGCGCAGGCCGACATCGAACGCGTCGCCGCGATTTGGCGCGAATGCCTGAAGCAATATGGCGGGCCGTATTTGTTCGGCAAGAAGCCGACGGCGGCGGACGCGATGTACGCGCCCGTGTGCACGCGCTTCGCCACCTATAACGTGAAGCTCGACGGGCCTTGCGCCGCCTATCGCGACACGATGCTGAAATTCCCGCCGCTGGTCGAATGGACCGAGGCGGCGAAGGCCGAGCCCGAGGAAGTCGAAGAGCTCGACGTCGAGTTCTAATCGACCGCCGCGGCGATCTCACGGCACACGTCGGCGACGACTTGGCGCAGCCAGCGATGCGCCGGGTCGTTGCGATAGCGCACATGCCACGCCATCTGCACCGGGAACGTGCCCAGATCGACCGGGGCGGGCATGAATTTGAGGCGCTTGTCGTGCGTCAGGCGCCGGCAGATCTGCGTGGGCAAGGTCGCGCAATAATCCGTCGCCGCGATCATTTCAGGCACCGCCAGGAAATGCGTGACCGACACGGCCACGTCGCGCTTCAAACCTTGGCGTTGCAGCGCTTGGAATAGCCCGGCGCGCAACCGCCCGGGCGGCAGCACGTTGACGTGCTTCATCCCTTCGTATTCGCGCTTGGTGATGCGCTTGCCGATGCGCGGATGGTCGGCGCGCACGACGCATTGTAAACCGTCGCTCATCAAATGCTGGACGATCAGATTGTCCGGTGGGTCGATGATGCGGCCCAGCGCCATCGCGGTCTGGCCGGAGATCACGCCCGTCTCGGCGAGATCGGTGCCGTAGGGCACGAGGCGCAGGCTCATCTTCGGCGCCAAATCGCGCAACCGCGTGACGATCGACGGCACGATCGCGAACTCGACATAGCTGTTGGGCGCCATGACGATCTGGCGCGCCGCCTTGGCGGGATCGAAATCGCGCTGGCCCAAAATCAGATCGTCGAGCCGGGCGAGGGCGCCGGAGATCGCGGGCGCCAATTCCAGCGCCTTGGGCGTGGGCTGCATGCCGTAGCGCTCGCGCACGAACAACGGATCGTTGAGCGTGACGCGCAGCCGGCTCAAGGCGTTCGACAAGGCGGGCTGGGTGATGCCGAGCCGGACGGCGGCGCGCGTGACGTTGCGCTCCTCCATCAAGGCCAGGAACACGGGCAGCAAATTCAGGTCGTAGCGCATCCAGTTATAATGCTATCTGAATATATAAAATCAAAACAATAAATTTTTAGAATGTCTGGTGCGGGAACATGATCGGGGCATCCAAAAGGAGTTGCCCCACATGTCCAAGATCCTCTTCGTCCTCACCAGCCACGACCGGATGCTCGACGCCACGCCGACCGGTATCTGGCTGGAAGAACACGCCGTTCCCTATCTCGCCTTTACCAAGGCGGGCCACCAAGTGACGGTCGCGTCGATGGCCGGCGGCAAGGTGCCGGTCGATCCGAAAAGCGATCCCACGCCCGCGCAGATCGTCGAATGGCGCGATGCGATCGCGCAACTTGCCGATACGCCCGCCTTCGACACGCTCGACGCCGAGGCCTTCGACGTCGTCTACCTGCCCGGCGGTCACGGCACGGTGTTCGACATGCCCTATGACCGCAAGCTGCACGATCTGCTGTTCCGCTTCGATGCGACGAACCGCCTGATCGCGGCCGTGTGTCATGCGCCCGCCGTGTTCGCCGGGATGCGCCGCGCGGACGGCACGCCTTTCATCGCGGGCCGCCATGTCGCCGCCTTCACCGATGCGGAGGAACGCGCGGTCGACGGCACGGACAAGGTGCCGTTCCTGCTGGAAACGCGCCTCAAGGAACTCGGCGCCATCCATCACGCCGCCCCCGATTGGACGCCGAACGTCTATCGCCATGGCCGCCTTATCACTGGCCAGAACCCGCAATCCTCGGCGGCCGTCGCCGCGGAAGTTCTCTCCCTGATCTAACGAAAAGGAACCAACCCCATGATCACCTTCTATGCCTATGGCGCCCCGAACCCCTACAAGGTTCAGATCGCGCTCAACGAACTCGGTCTCGAACACGAAACGAAGATCGTTAAAATCTGGGAAGGCGAGGGCCAGTCCCCCGAATTCCTGGCGCTCAACCCCAACGGCAAGGTGCCGGTGATCGTCGATCACGAATCGGGGCTGACGATCTCGGAATCCAACGCGATCCTGCTCTACCTCGCCGAGAAGACCGGCAAGCTGCTGCCGACCGACGCGAAGAAGCGTCAGCGCGCGCTGGAATTGCTGTTCTTCCAGGCGTCGGGCGTGGGGCCGATGTACGGCCAGCGCGCTTGGTTCACGATCTTCGCGCCCGAGAAGCCGGCCTATGCGATCAAGCGCTATATGGCCGAGGCCGAGCGCCTGAACCGCGTGATCGAGACGATCCTGCCCGACGACAAGCCGTGGTTCCTGGGCGACGAGTATTCGATCGTCGACATCGCCTTCATGGGCTGGGTGTGGACCGCCGTGCAGATGCACTTCCCGATCGACGCCTATCCGAAGCTGAAGGCGTGGTTCGACCGGATGCTGACGCGCGATGCCGTGCGCCAAGGTTTGGTCACGCCCAACAAGCTGCCCGATTTTCCCGCCCCCGCGATGGCCGCGTAAGCGCGGCCGCCCCCTCTCTCCCGAAAGGTTACGACAATGGCTCTCAAAGACATTCTTCCCGGCAAGCTCGGCTTCGGTACCGCACCGCTCGGCAATATGTTCCGCGCGATCCCCGAAGCGGAAGCGCGCGCAACCGTCGATGCCGCGTGGAACGACGGAATTCGCTACTTCGACAACGCGCCCTTCTATGGGGCGGGTCTCGCGGAAATCCGCATGGGCGAAGCGCTCACCGGGCGCAAACGCGACGATTACGTGATCAGCACCAAGGTCGGGCGCCTGATCCTCGACGAAATCGAGGACGTCAACGCGCGCGACCTGGGCGAGAAGGGCGACGTGTTCAAGCATGGCCGTCCGAACAAGATCGTCAACGACTACTCGGCCGACGCGACGTTGCGCTCGATCGAGGACAGCTTGAAGCGCCTCAAGACCGACCGGATCGAGATCGTCTGGGTCCACGATGTCGCGCAGGATTTCTACGGCGACGAATGGCTCGACGTTTTCGAAACGGCGCGCAAGGGCGCCTTCAAGACGCTGGATCGCTTGCGCGACGAAGGTGTCATCAAGGCCTGGGGCCTGGGTGTCAACCGCGTCGAGCCGATCGAATTGCTGCTGGGCCTGGAGAAGAACCGTCCCGACGGATTCCTGCTCGCCGGGCGCTATACGTTGCTCGATCACGGCCGCGCCTTGCAGCGCGTGATGCCGCAGGTGGCTTCGCGCGGATTGGGGATCGTCGTCGGCGGGCCCTATAGCTCGGGTGCTTTGGTCGGCGGCCCCAATTTCGAATACGCGCCGATGACGCCGGAAATCCGTGCCAAAGTCGCGGCGATCAAGGCGCTCGCCGACCGCCATGGCGTGAGCATGAAGGCGGCGGGTTTGCAGTTCGCGCTGGCCCATAAGGCCGTCGCGGCGGTGATCCCGGGCGCAAGCCAGCCGGGGCGCATCGCCGAGGATCGCGCGGCACTCAACGAAAAAGTGCCGGCCGCGTTCTGGCAGGAGCTGCGCGCGTCGGGCGTGATCGACGTCGCCGCACCCCTGCCGGGCGGCGCTTAATTCAGCGCTTCTCGTTCAGCATCGGGAAGCCGCGCTGGTGCCACACGGGGTAGGCGGGCGTCACATCGCTCGCCGCCTCGAGTGCCGCCCGATGCTCGGCCGACAGGCTCCAGCCCACGGCGCCGAGATTGTCCAGCAACTGTTTCTCGTCGCGCGCGCCGATGATCAGCGTCGAGACGGTCTTCTGCTGCAACAGCCAGTTCAACGCAATCTGCGGGATCGTCTTGCCCGTATCCTTCGCCACGGCGTCGAGCGCATCGACGATGCGGAACAGGCGCTCTTCCTCGTAGCGCGGGCCCGTCCCCGGAATCTGCGCAGCGCGTGTACCCGCCGGCACGGGCTGGCCGCGCCGGATGCGGCCGGTCAGCTTGCCCCAGCCCAGCGGGCTCCACACCACCGCGCCCACGCCCTGGTCCTGGCCCAGCGGCAGCAATTCCCATTCGTAGTCGCGGTTGAGCAGCGAGTAATAGGCTTGATGCGCCACGTAGCGCGGATAGCCATAGCGATCGGACGCGGCCAACGACTTCATCAAATGCCAGCCCGAAAAATTCGAGCAGCCGATATAGCGGATCTTGCCTGCCTTCACGAAGCCGTCGAGCGTCGCCAAGGTTTCCTCGACCGGCGTGTTGTAGTCCTGGCCGTGCAGCTGAAAGAGATCGATATGATCGACCTGCAAACGCTTCAGCGCCTTGTCGACCGCTTCGGTGAGGTATTGGCGCGACGAGCCGTAATCGTTGGGGCCAGGACCGGTCGGGAAGGTCGCCTTGGTCGAGATCAGCACCTTGTCGCGCTTGCCCTTGATCGCCTGGCCGAGAATTTCCTCGGCGAGGCCGGCCGAGTAGCCCGACGCGCTGTCGAACATGGTGAGGCCATGATCGAGACAGATATCGACGAGACGCGACGCACCCGCCGCGTCGGTCGAGCCCCAGGCTTTGAAGAAATCGCCGCTGCCGCCGAACGTGCCCGTGCCGAAGCTGAGCGCGGGCACGCGAAGACCCGAATGACCAAGACGCCGATATTCCATAGGTCGATCCTCCCTGCGATTGCGGTGGTCACGATAGCGAGGGCCGGGCGGAACCGGCAATCACGCGCGGCGCAACTCAGGAATGCGCGTGGCCGACGTTGAAATCGTTGCGGCCGGTGCGGTCCTGGCCTTTGAGCAGCCAAATCGGCCGTGTCGAGAAATCGACGCGGTAGCCGCTGGCGTCGCCGGGCTCGATGATGTCGCGCCCGAACACCGACGATCCGGGCATATAGCGGATGGCCACGCCCGCGCGCCGCTTCGGGCTGCGATTGGGGTTGGAGCCGTGGATCGCGAAAATGTCGTGCATCGACATTTGCCCGGCTTCCAACTCGATATCCGCGGCGGTCGCGGGATCGAAGCCGGGATCGGCGACGCGCTGGTTGAGCACGACGTCGTCGCGGTCTTCGCGCATATGGGGCATCAGTGTGCGCGACGCGTGCGAGCGCGGCACGATGCGCAGGCACCCGTTCTCGATCTTCGAATCGTCCAGCGCCACCCACACCGTGCAGGTCGCCAGCGGCCGGATCGGCCAATAATGCCCGTCCTGATGGAAGGGCACTTCCATCCCGTTGCCGCCGGGTTTGCAGAAAATCTGGCAGCCCCACAAGATCACGTCGGGGCCGATCAATTGCGACACGGCGTCGACGATCGCGGGATCGCGCGCCATGTCCAGGAAATCGGCGCTGCCTTTGACGCCTTCGGCGTTCTTGCCTTCGATATGCGCGCTGACGAGACGCTCGGGCCGAATGCCCGGATTCTCGGCGATCAATCGGTCGAGCGTGGCGCGCAGACTTGCCAGCCGGGCGGGCGGCAGGCGCAAGCCAGGGATCACATAGCCTTCGCGGTGGTAATGCGAAATCTCGGCGTCGCTGAGCATCACGTCTTGACGGAGCCGGAGGTGAGATCGGCGGCCATATAGCGGCGGAAGGTGTAGTAGATCGCCGCCGGCGGCAGCGCGTAGATGACGCCGGTGGTCATCAGCAACTCCCACGGCGAATCGTCGGCCGACAGGAACGCGCCCAGCGCCACGGCGAGCGTCGTGTCCACGTCGCGCGACAACAGCAGGAAGGCGTAGAGATATTCGTTCCACGCCAGCAGCAGCGCATAGGTGCCCACGGCCACCATCGACGGCGCCATCAGCGGCACGAAAACATGGCGGAACAATTGCGGCGCTGTGGCGCCGTCGACGATCGCGGCCTCGTCCAATTCCAGCGGCAATTTGTCGGCCGCCTGTTTCAGCACCCAGATCGCATAGGGTGTGGCGATCGTCACCATCGCCAGGATCAGCGCCCATTGGGTGTTGAGCAGGCCGTAGGTCGCCATCGCCTTGTACATCGGCAGCGCTAGGAACGCGGCGGGCACGAAATAGGTCAGCAGCGCCATGTTCATGATGATGCGCCCGCCGCGCACGCGCAGGCGGCTGATCGCGAAGGCCGCCGCCGTCGCCACGAAGAGCGTGAGCAGGCCGACCGCCAGCGCGATGATTAGCGAGTTCCACATCTGGTGCCAGAGATTGTTGAGATAATAGTGCTTCTGGCCGAAGACGAGTTCGAAATTGCGCAAGGTCGGATTGTCGGGCCAAAGTTTGCCCTTGAACGCGGCTTCCTTGGGCGACAGGGCGAACAGCATCATGTGGTAGAGCGGAATCGCCGTCCACAGGAAGACGGGAATGCCGATCAGCAGCAGGCGGGCTTCGCCGACGATTTTGCGCATTTCCCGGCTCCTACTTCGACAAGCGGCGCATCATGTAGACCATCATCGGCAGCATCACCGGCAGCGCGCACATGATCGACGCCATGGCGAGATCGACACGGTCGAGCCGGATATAGCGGATGCCGAGCGTGGCCAGCACATGCGTGAGGTCGGCGGGGCCGCCGCCGGTCAGCAGATAGACGCTGTTGAAATCGCCCAGCGTGAAGAACATCGAAAGGATCGTGCAGGTCACGTAAAGCTGGCGCATCGACGGCCAGGTGATGTGCGCGAATTTCTGCGCGTTTGAGGCGCCGTCGATCGACGCGGCCTCGTACAATTCCTTGGCGATGGCGAGGCGCCCGGCGAGCAGGATCAGCGTCCAGAACGGCAGCGACTTCCAGATATGGACGACCATGGCGAGGCTCATCGCCAGGATCGGATCGTTGAGCCAATTGGGCCCGTCTTCGAAGGTCAGATTGAAATAAAGCTGGTTGATGACGCCCCATTCCGGATTCAGCATGAAGCGGAACGACAGGATCGTGGGGATCGAAGGCACGGCCCAGGGCAGGATGAACAACAGCCCCAGAATGCGGATCCACCAGCGCGGAATGGCGAAGAAACCCGATAGCAGCAGCGCCACGAACATTTTCAGGTTCACGGCGATCAGCAGGAACAGGACCGTGTTCACCGCCGCGCGCAGGAAGATCGGGTCGTGGAAAATCTCGACGTAGCTCTCGATATTGTGGCCGAGCCAGAAGCCGTAGCCGACCGGGTAGAGCACGAACACGACGAACACGACGAGATAGGGCGCCACCAAAAGCGTGCCCCACCATTGCCAGCCGCCGTCGTCCTTTTTGGGCGACGCAGCGGCGGAAACGATCGGTGCGGTGTTGGCGGCGGTGGTCATGGCGTCGCTCGCATCTGGAAAAAAGGCCTCCACCATCCTTGCGGATGGCGGAGGCCCCGCGTGTTCCGGCTCAGCCGGCGACTTGCTTGATGCGCGCGATCATCTCGTCGACCGCGCGATCGACGGCCCATTTTTCGCTGGCGACGCGGTTCATCGCCTTGGCCCAGACGTTTTCGTTGTTGAGGATCGTGAACTTCCAGTTCTTGGTGAACTCGAAGGGCACGGTGCCCGCCGCGAACTGCGCCTGCACCGCTTGGCGATGCTTGTCCGCGCGCCAGAACGCGGCTTGCTGCGCGTTCTTGGTGACGGGGAACCAGCGGCCCAGCGCGCCTTCCACGTACGGCGTCAGGTTTTCTTCCTGCAGCAAGAAGGCCACGAATTCCTTGGCGCGGTTCTTGTTGCGCGCCTCGGAGAACACGACGCCGGTCTTGACGGCGGCGCGATAGACCATCGGCTGGCCGTTGGGACGGTTCGGGAATCCGGCCGTGGCGATGTTTTCTTCGTAGTGCTTCTTGGCTTCGGCGCGCTGCTCGGCCGTGAGCGACGCGTTGTTCATGTCGTCGAGCCACTTGGCGGCGATCGAGATGGTCGCGTTATGCGTCATCACGTTCGTGCGGTTGTGGAAGGCGACGTTGTTGTCGGGGTCCTTCCAGCTCGTCGCCGACGGCGGCACGCAGCCCTTGGCGTAGGGCGCCGTGTAGTCGGTCAGCGCGCTGATCAGGCCCTGGCGGACATTGGGTTGATCGACCAGCAGCTTCCCGTCGTCGTCGACCAGCTTGACGCCATAAGCGTCCATGAAGGTCAGGAACGAATAGAAGCTGTCGGATGAGTCCACGCCCATCGGCTGGCCGATGGCGAAGCCGCGCGTGCCGGTGGCACGGCGATAGCCGGGCTGCACCTTGTCGCACCAGAACGACCAGTACTCGGCCCAGTTCTTCGGAATGTCGCTTTCCTTGAAGCCGGACTGGGTCAGCAGATCGCGCCAGTATTGGACGTGCATCGTCTGCTGTTTCAGCGGGAAGGCGTAATAGGCGCGCTTCTTCGCCACGTCGTTCCACAGCAAGGTCGTTTCGACCGTGTTGGGCGCGAAGGTGTTCAGCATCGGCGTGATGACGCTGCTGATATCCTCCAAGCGGCCTTCGAAGGCCCATTTGCTTGTGACTTGGAAATCGTAGACGTCCGCATAGGCCACGTCCGGCACCGTGCGCGCGTCGAGCGCCGCGACGGTCTTCGGAATCATGTCCTGAATGGCGTATTGCGAAAGCTCGACCTTAACGCCGGTCTTGCCTTCGAATTTGCGGATCGCTTCGAACAACGCGTCGTCTTCGGCCTTGTAGAAGCCCTTCACCCACCAAACTTCGAGTTTTTCCTGCGCCGATGCCGGCAAAGCGGCCGCGGCCAAAATACCCGCCGCAGCGGCGTATGCGAGAATACGCTTCATTCCATTTCCTCCCTGTCGTCCGCGCAAGTCGCGGTCCGGATACTTGTCCGATACCGTCGGTGGATGCGCGACCGCGACGTTATACATTCCGGCGCATCGGCATGTCGATCCAAAGTTTTTGGAATTGCGATCGTCGCGGCGCGGCCTTTAAGCTCGGCTTAAGTAAGCGATAGGGGGAACCGGCCAATGCGGGTGAACGCTCAAAATTCCATCAATTTTATCGCGGGCCTGCCGCGATGAACTTGGCCGATCGACTCCACGCCTGCTTCGCGTCGGTCGTGCACGACGTGATGAAGGATATGGGCCTGCCGATTCGCGTTCTGCCGCGCGGTATCCTCGGTTTGGAGCCCTGGATGAAATGCGCGGGGCCCGTGTTTACGGTGCGCGGCCGGCCCGACCCCACGCTCGACAAGCATACGTCGTTGTACGAATGGGCGGGCGTGTTGTCGAAATCGCCGTCGGGCCATGTCGTCGTCGTTCAACCGCAAGACGATTTGCGCGCTCTGTTTGGTGGATTGTCCGCCGAGGCGCTGAAGAAGAAGGGCGTACGCGGGTATATCGTCGACGGCGGCTGTCGCGACATCCAGGCGATCTGCGACGAACGCTTTCCGGTCTTCGCGCGCTACGCCACGCCCATCGACATCGTGTGCGCGTGGCGGGCCGAGGCGTTCGGCGAACCGATTTCGATCGGCTCGCATCAGGTGCTGCCGGACGACTACATCCTCGCCGATCGCGACGGGATCATTCTGGTGCCGCGCGCGCAGCTGGAGGAAGTCATCGCCGCGTCGGAAAAGAAAATGTCGACCGAGGGCGAGATGGTGAAGGCGATCCGCGCGGGCGAAGATCCGCAAGCCGCCTATCTGCGCTATCGGGTGTTCTGAAAAGAAAAGGCCGGGTCCCTTCACGGAACCCGGCCCGTACTTTTCGCGACCGTCGCCGCCTTAGCGCGCGGGACGGCTCAGCTCGCGCGCCGCATTGTCGATCGCGTTGGCGACCTCGTCGGGCCGCGACAGGAACGGCACGTGCGAGGCTTCGACGTCGACCGTCCGTGCCCCGATGCGCTGGGCCGTCTGGCGTTGCAGGCGCGGATCGATCGCGTTGTCCTTCGTCGCGACGATGAACCAGCTCGGCTTCGCGCGCCACGCGGCCAGCGTGATCTTCGCGTCGAACGCGGCCATGGCGATCGGCACCTGGGAGTCGCGCAGGAAGGCGGCGTCGGCGTCGGTCGTGTCGCCGGCGAAGCCGATCTTGAACTTCTCCAGATTCACGAAGCCGAAGCCGTCGGCTTGGGGTTCGATCACGAATTCCGCCGGCGGCGGGATTTCCTTGAACTGACCGCCGGTCGTCTCGCCGGTGTCGGGCGCCAAAGCGGCGACATAGACGAGCCCCGCGACATTCGCGTCGGTGCCGACTTCGGTGATCACCGTGCCGCCATAGGAATGGCCGACCAGCAGGCTGGGGCCTTGCTGGCGCGCCAGCACGCGGCGCGTGGCGGCCACGTCGTCGGCGAGCGAGGTCAGCGGGTTCTGCACGATCGTCACGCGATAGCCGCGCGCGGTCAGGCGGTCATAGACGCCGCGCCAGCCCGAGCCGTCGGCGAACGCGCCATGGACGAGCACGACATTCTTCACGGCCTGGGTATTCGCGGCCGGTTGGGGCGATTGCGCGGCGGCCGAAGCGGCAACGCCGATCGCGGCGGCGGCGGCGGCGAGCAGGGTGGTGCGGATGTTGGTGGTCATATCGGTTCTCCTCTGGCTTGATCGTTGGGGCCGTGTATTTCAATTGTTGCGATATCTGTTATCGCGATAATCATTATCTCGCATATCGCCTGAACTCTTGTCAATCACTTATTTATCGCGATATATTTTATTGCGGATTAGGCAAGCGTCGAACCGCTAGGAGATTGAAATGGCATCGGAAAAAGGCCCGGTCCCGCTCGACGACCAGCTTTGCTTCACCATCTACTCGGCGGAAATCGCGATCCAGCGGGCCTATCGCCCGCTCTTGGAAGGCCTCGGCCTGACCTATCCGCAATATCTCGTGCTCAATGTGCTGTGGGAAGCCGACAAGCAAACCGTCGGCGCGATCGCTGCGCGTTTGACGCTGGAATCGAGCACGCTGACGCCGTTGTTGAAGCGTTTGGAATCGGCCGGGTTCGTGCGGCGGACGCGCAATCCCGCGAACGAGCGTCAGGTCTTCATCGAATTGACGCCGGCGGGGCGCGAACTCAAAGCGCGCGCGGGTTGCTTGGGCGATGCGCTGTTGGCGGCGTCGGGCGAAACGCCGGCCTATTTGGGCGAGCTGAACGGCCTGGTCAAAAAACTGCGCGATGCGGTCCAACGCAGCATGCCCGCGCGCGGGCACGACGCATAAACGAAAAAGGCCGGGTCCCTCGCGGAACCTGGCCCCGTCTTCGCGGAATTCGCGGGCGATTAGGCCAGCGTGTAGGCGGTCTTCACCGTGGTGAAGAATTCGCGCGCGTAGCTG
>VFQU01000316.1_pt1 | contig 46819 bp, 51 predicted proteins | sample 3512311 | NCBI WGS metagenome assembly VFQU01 (sample SAMN10412377, study PRJNA504923) | tailings metagenome | isolation source: Relicate 3 Philex TSF3 active mining site | place: Philippines: Tuba, Benguet | collected 2017-08-29 | reverse complement strand
TTCGGGCAAACATGCCGGTGAGATCGTGGCGGGCGTGCTCAACTCCTTCAATCCGGTGCGCACGCCCGGTGAACGCCTGCCCATGGCGGACGCCTTGCGAAGGGCGCTCGAAACGGTCAAGCCGACCGTACCTGCAACCGTGACCATCAGCGAAAACCTGCTGGCCGAACCGGATATAGACGTCTCGCCCGGCGAAATGCTGCAGGTTATTTCCAACCTTCTCTCCAATGCCATACGCGCCATGGATGGCGCGGGCCGGATCGATGTGACGCTTAGTCGGAGCGATGGTGACACTGTGCTGGTCTTTGCCGACAATGGCCCGGGCATGCCCGAGCATATCAGGCGGCGGGCCAGCGAACCCTTTGTCACTGGAAGAGCCGAAGGCACGGGCCTTGGTCTGGCCGTGGTGGCCAATATTGTGCGGAGCTGGCGAGGGGAGGTGGAGATACGTTCCAACCCCGGCGCAGGGACCGCCATAGAAATCCGCATTGCAGCAACCGAGGATGAGAGCGATGGGCAAGCACATATTGGTGGCTGATGACAGCGCAGCAAATCGCTTGGCGCTTCGGCTGGAACTGCTGGATCAGGGGTTCAGCCTCGATGAGGCCGAAGACGGCAAGGCCGCCATCGCCATGCTGGAGCATTCCCACTATGACGCTGTTGTCACCGATGTGTGGATGCCGGGGGCGGATGGTATTGCGGTAGTACAGGCAATCCAGAAGCGGGCGCCGGGCGTACCTGTGTTTGTCATCACCGGAGGGGGCCCGGGCCTTTCCATCGCGTCGGCTGCCGCGTTGGCCGAGGTCTGGGGCGCTTACAAAGTCTATGTGAAGCCGTTCGACGTGCGCACTCTTGTGTCCGAACTGACCACGCTGCTTGGCGGTTAGGCGTCGGCGCCGCCCGACAGGCCACGCAGAACCTGTTCGAGCCCGCGCGCCAGCGCCACCTGCTCATCGATTTTCAGTTTACCCAGAACCTCTGCCAGTTCGGTCATCGGGTCCTGCTTAAGCAGTTCTGTGCCCATTTCGGTCAGTTCCAGCAGTTCGGCCCGGCCCTTCGGCTGTTCGTCGGCCTTCTTCAATAGGCCCTTTTGCAGCAATGTCCGAACGGTGCGGCTGACGGGGCCATTGGCCAGGCCCTGAAAACGGGCGAGTTCGCTGGCGGTGCGCAATTCGCGTTGGGCGCGGGCGAAGTAGCGGAGTGCCACCCATTGGGCGGGAAACAGGTCCGCCGCATAGCCGCGCGAATGCAGCATGCGCGAGGTCAACTCGAGCAGATCGGCAAGTGCCGACGCGGAAAGGTTTTTGCCAGCCAAAACGGGCTCCAGGTTCGGGTCGGCTTCTTGCTGCCCTGAGGCGGGTGAAGGCGGCAGTTGAAAGCTCACTGAGCTGGAATAATGCACACTGAGCAATTGCTGTTCCAGATGTGCGAGGCAAATTTCCGCATTATTTCGGAGCGTGCACTTCCCAACCGGACAGGCTCGATGAGCGAAACGTTCAAAAATGTGGGCGGGATGTCCCGTTACACGGCGATGTGGTGGGCGTAGCATTCCTCTGCAGCGGTGGTGATTGTGACCGCGCGGAGGACGGGCTTCGGAGGAGGCGCCGCTCCGCATCGGACGGAACCGAGCCACCCGCTCAATGAGAGCCGCTCCCCGCATATTGCGCGGAGACAGTCGGCCCAAACAGGGAGGACGGTCATGTCGGATAGAGGAAACAATTACCCCAAATTGCACAATGCCGCCTGGCCGGGCGTGGTTGGCAAGGGCGCGCCGGACAGCGAGCCGATTATCGCGCTCGATACATTGCTGAGGCTGACGGCCAATGCCGAAGTCGAAGGCGTCAAATTCGATGGGATCGACCTTTTCATCACTGCACCGCATTTCGACGTCGACAGCGATGCTGGTGAAGTGCGGCGCATGTCTGACCACATTGCCAGCTATGGGCTCAAGGTCGGTTCCTTCGTCGCCCCGATCTGGGGTGGGGCGGGCGGCGGCTCGGCCATGGGTGATGATGATGATCGCGGGCGGTTTCTGAGCCAGGTGCGCAAAGCGTGTAGAATCGGCCAGCAGATGCGCGAAATCGGCATTCGCCCGACTGGCGGCGTGCGGATCGACTCGTCGGTAGGGGTATCGGCCTGGGATGCCGACCCGGAGGGCAATACGAAGCGGATTGCCGAGACGTTCCGCGAGGCCGGAAAGATCGCGCAGGACCATGGCGAATTTCTCGTCGCGGAAGGAGAAATCTGCTGGGGTGGTATGCATGCCTGGCGTGAGAATGTGAACCTGCTCGAAATGGTCGGCATGCCCGGCGTGGTCGGCTACCAGGCCGACATGGCCCATTCCATGCTGTTCGTGCTTGGCGCCAATGCGGAAAAGGACCGTATCCTGCCGCCGGATTTCGACTGGTCGGACAAGGCAGCGCTGGATGCGGCTTACAAGCAGGTTGCCGATGCCCTGCGCCCCTGGACGCTGGATTTCCACGTGGCGCAGAATGATGGCACCACTTTCGGTTCGGGCGATCATGAACAGACGGGCCGGCATTGCCAGGTGGATGATCCCAATGGCCGGCTCGATGTGACCAAGCATGCCGGATACTGGCTGCGGGACGGTAGCGGCAATCTCACCAAGACCATGCGCCATATCTGCTGGGACGGTTGCATGTTCCCCAATGCTGTCATGGAGGATCAGGGCACCTGGAACAGGGTTCTGGGCGCGATGATCAAGGTGCGCGATGCGCATGGCTGGCGCGAATAGGGAGGCAGGACGATGACCAAGCAACTCAATATCGGCATGGTGGGCTATGGCTTTATGGCGCGCGCTCATTCCAATGCCTGGGCCAATGTCTCGCACTTCTTCGATACCGGCTATCGTCCGGTGCTGAAGGCGGTGGCGGCGCGCAATGTCAGCAAGGTGCGCCACTTCGCCGAGGCCTGGGGGTATGAAAGCCAGGAGAGCGACTGGCGGCATATGGTGGAACGGGCCGATATCGACGCCATCGACATCTGCGTGCCCAATGACCTGCATGCCGAAATCGCCATAGCCGCCGCCAAGGCCGGCAAGATGGTGCTGTCCGAAAAACCGCTGGCGCGTACCGCCGCCGAGGCGCTGCCCATGGTCGAGGCGGTCGAGAAGGCCGGCGTCGCCAATATGGTCTGGTACAATTATCGCCGCGTGCCGGCGGTGACGCTGATCAAGCAGATGGTGGAAGAGGGCCGGCTGGGCCGCATCTTCCACTATCGCGCCAAGTTCCTGCAGGACTGGACGATTTCCCCCGATGTGCCGCAGGGCGGACAGGCGACGTGGCGGCTCGATGTTGATGCGGCGGGTTCGGGCGTGACGGGGGATTTGCTGGCACACTGTCTTGATACGGCGCTGTGGATCAATGGCGGTATTTCCTCGCTGACCGCCATGACGGAGACCTTCGTCAAGGAACGCAAGGACGCCGCAAGCGGCAGCATGAAGCCAGTGGGCATTGACGATGCGGCGGCTGTCATCACCCGTTTTGCCAATGGCTCGATGGGCACGTTTGAATCTACCCGCTATGCCCGTGGCCACAAGGCTGGCTATACGCTCGAAATCAATGGCGAGAAGGGCTCGCTGGCCTGGGACCTGCATGACCTCAATCGGGTGCAATATTTCGACCATTCGGTGGAGGGTGCGCAGCGGGGCTGGACCAATATTCTCGTCACAGACGGGGATCATCCCTATCTCGGCAAGTGGTGGGTGCCGGGCCTGATCATCGGCTATGAGCATTCCTTTACCCATCAGGTTGCTGATTTCCTTACGGGGTTGAAGACCGGCAAGCCGGCAGCGCCGACCTTCCGGGAGGCGCTCGAAACCAATCGGGTTTGCGACGCCATCATCGCCTCGGGGAAATCGGGGGCGTGGGTGAACCTCTAGAGGCGCCGTCCGAGAGACGTGTCCAAATCGCTGGCATGGGGTATGACCTTTGGCAGCGATTTGGATTGAGGACTGGGTATGGCGGGCCGCATCGGCATTATCGGAGGCGGACCGGCGGGGCTGATGGCGGCGGAAGCGGCCGCGTTTACCGGTGCCAAAGTCACAGTGTTCGAAGCCATGCCGACCGTGGGACGCAAGCTGTTGATGGCCGGTAAGTCGGGACTCAATATTACCCATGGCGAGGATCATGCGTCCTTCGTGTCCCGCTATGGCGCGACTGCGGCGCGACTGGGCACGGCGCTGAACTCCTTCGATGGCCAGGCGGTGCGCGACTGGTGCGCGGGACTGGGGATCGAGACCTTTGTGGGGTCTTCTGGCCGCGTGTTTCCCAAGGCGATGAAGGCCTCGCCGCTGTTGCGGGCTTGGCTGTCGCGGTTAGCCGAAAGGGGCGTTGAGATTCGCGTGCGCCATCGCTGGGTCGGGTTTGACGGGGCGGCATTGATGTTCGAGACGCCGGAGGGGCGACGAAGCGAGACATTCGACGCGGTGGTGCTGGCATTGGGCGGTGCGAGCTGGCCGCGACTGGGGTCGGATGCGGCGTGGCTTCCCTGGCTGGACGATGAGGGGATTGCGGTGGCGCCGTTCCGTCCGGCCAATTGCGGATTCGAGGTTGCTTGGAGCCCCTATTTCATCGAGCGCTTTGCCGGGGCGCCGATCAAGGCGGTGGTGGCGACCAGCGATGCGGGCAGCACGCCCGGGGAGTTCGTGGTGACGCGGCATGGCGTCGAGGGCAGCCTGATCTATGCTCACTCGGCGGCTTTGCGCGACCGGATTGAGGCTGGGGGACAAGCGGAGCTGCTGCTCGATCTTGTGCCGGGACGAAGCGCCAAGCGGCTGGTCGAAGACTTGAAGCGGCAGAAGGCCAAGGACAGTTTCGGCAATCGTCTGCGCAAGGGCGCCGGGCTTGATGGAGTGAAGGTTGCATTGCTGCGGGAACTGGTGCCGGACGCCAATGTGTTGCCGGTGGAAGAGCTGGCGGCCCGGATCAAGGCGCTGCCCTTGCCTCTTCTGCGAATGCGACCGATAGCGGAGGCGATTTCGAGCGCCGGTGGGGTCGAGTGGACGAGTGTGGATGAGGACTTCATGCTGAGAGGCCGTCCCGGCATGTTTGTGGCCGGTGAAATGCTGGATTGGGAAGCGCCGACCGGCGGCTATCTGCTGACCGCCTGCCTTGGCACTGGAAAACAAGCGGGAATAGCGGCTGCACATTATGCAGCGAATATAGGCTCCTGATGGAGTGGGGAGGACAAGATGAACAGGATTGATCTCGACGGGCAGGTGGCCGTGGTGACGGGCGGGGCGCAGGGTATCGGCTTTGCCGTGGCGCATAGGCTGCTCGCTTCCGGCGCCAAGGTCAGCCTTTGGGACCAGAATGAGCAATTGCTGGACAAGGCGGTTGCCGCACTGGGCGCCGGCGCGTCGAAGCGAGTGGTCAATATCACCGATCTTGACGGGCTGGGGCGTGTTCATGCCGAGACCGAGGCCGAGGTTGGGCCGGTCTCCATTCTCGTTCATTCGGCGGGGATTGCCGGCAATAATGCGACGCTGGACGTCTATGATCCGGACGAGTGGCGGCGAATTATCGACATCAATCTCAACGGCACGTTCTATGTGAACCGGACCGTCGTGCCGGGGATGAAGGCGCGCAATTACGGGCGCATCGTCAACATCGCCTCGATTGCCGGCAAGGAAGGTAATCCCACTGCCTCAGCCTATTCGGCGGCCAAGGCCGGCGTGATTGGCATGACCAAGTCGCTGGGCAAGGAACTGGCCAAATATGATATCGGCGTCAATGCCATTACCCCGGCCACGGCCAAGACGCGTATCCTCGAAACGCTGACCGACGAGTTCATCGACTATATGTTGTCGCGCATTCCGCGCGGGCGGTTCCTCGAAGTGGAAGAAGCGGCGGCGATGGTGGCCTGGCTGGTCAGCAAGGACAACAGCTTCACCACCGCCAGCGTGTTCGATCTGTCAGGCGGCCGGGCGACTTACTAGGCCTTAGGTCGCTGGTGCATGGGCCGGACAGGCACTGCCTTGGCCGGTCCAATCGATCTCTATCGTGGCGTGATTGATGCCGTGATCGTCGAGCAGGGCGTGGCGCACCGCTTCAGTGACCGCGGCGGGCTCGGCATCTGGTTGCAGAGTGATGTCGAGCGTCGCCATGGTCTGGCCGGAAGAGAGCGACCAGACATGCATATGGGCGATGCCGGCGAGACCCGGCACTTCGGCCATAAGTTCGCTTTGCAGCTTTTTGGGATCGAAGCCATCGGGCGCGCCTTCCATCAGGATGTTGAAGGTGCGCATTAGCAGGGCCCAGGCGCTGCGCAGGATGAGCAGGCTGACAAGGACCGAAAGGATCGGATCGATCGGCATCCAGCCAGTGAGCCAGATGATGACGGCAGCGGCAATGGCGCCGACCGAACCGAGCAGATCGCCAATCACATGCAGCAGCGCGCCCTTGATGTTCACATGATCGGCGTCGGCGCTGGAGAGGATGCGGAAGACCAGAAGGTTGACCAAGAGGCCGAGCACCGCGACCACGAACATCGGGCCGGCCAACACTTCATGCGGATTGAAGAAGCGCTGCACTGCCTCATAGGCGATCCAGCCGACAAGCGCGAATAGGGTAATGGCATTGATGAGGCCGGCCAGAACTTCCAGCCGTGCATAACCAAAACTGCGCCGCGCATCAGCGGGGCGGCGGCCAAGGCGGAAGCCCAGCCAGGCGAGGAAGAGAGCGACCGTATCGGTCAGCATGTGCCCGGCATCGGCGATCAGGGCCAGCGAGCCGGACAGGTAGCCGCCCACAATTTCGGCAATCATGAAACTGCCGGTCAGCAGAAGTCCGATCAGCACGGCGCGCTCATTGCCGGCGCTGACCTTGGGCGTGTGGCTATGCCCGGCATGATCGTGATCGCCATGGCCGTGACCATGCCCGGCCTCGTGATTGTGGCCTATATGGTCGTGGTCGGCGTGATCGTGGGTATGGGAAGGCGTTTGGCTAGACACGGCATCGTCCTTATTCAGATGCACATATGAAGACCTGTTCATATTTATAAGTCAACGAATTTCTGGCTGAAACGCGGGAAACTGCGCGGGATAGCTCAAAACTGCGGATTTCCGGCCATGACTACGCCTGTGTGGCCGCGCCCGGCGCCTCCGCAATCCGCCGAAATCGCGTCAATCTTCGTCGTGATCTTCCGAGGCATGGTCGAGCATGTCGGCCAGCATGCGGGCGATGTGATGGTCGGCCGCCTCGTAAAACACCTGCTTGTTGCGGCGTGTGCCGCGCAGCAGCCGCGCGGCGCGCAGTAGGCGCAGGTGATGGCTCACGAGCGACTGGCTTGCGCCCGTCGCCTTGGCGATATCGCCGACGGCTATGGGGCCGTCGAGGCATGTGAGCACGATCTTGAGACGCGTCGGGTCGCCGAGCAGACGATAGGTCTCGGCGATGACATTGACGGTATTGTCGTCGGGCAGGGGCACGGGGACGGCTTCTTTGGGCTTGCTGTGGCTCTTTGGTACGGCGGTTTGGCCTGCTTGACCAGCCTCAGCGATAGCCGGCGGCCTGAAGCTCGAACAGTTCCGCATAGCGGCCTTTGCGGCCGAGCAGCTGCTCGTGGGTGCCGGATTCGAGAATGGTGCCATTGTCGAGCACCAGAATGCGGTCGGCCATGCGCACGGTCGAAAAGCGGTGCGAGATGATCACCGCCGTCTTGCCTTTGGCGAGGCCCTTGAAGCGGGCGAATACTTCGGCTTCGGCCTTGGCGTCGAGGGCGGCCGTCGGTTCGTCTAGGATGATGAGATCGGCATCGCGCATGTAGGCACGGGCGATGGCGACCTTCTGCCATTCGCCGCCGGACAGGTCGCGTCCAGCCTTGAACAGGCGCCCCAATTGCTGGTCATAGCCCTTGGGCAATCTGGCGATAACGCCATCGGCCAGGCTCTGTTCGGCGGCGAGATCGATGCGATCCTGATCCTGCCGTGCCTCGATGCGGCCGACCCCGATATTGTCGCGGGCCGAAAAGGAATAGCGGATGAAATCCTGGAAGATGACGCCGAGATGGGCGTGGATATCGCGCGGGTCCATGTCGCGCAGATCCACGCCGTCAATGGTGATGCGGCCCTCGCTCGGATCGTAGAGACGGGTGAGAAGCTTGACGATCGTGGTCTTGCCGGCGCCGTTTTCTCCCACCAGCGCCAGGGTTTCCCCGGCCGGTAGGGTGAAGGAGAGATTGCGGACCACCCAATTTTCGGTCTCGGGATATCGGAAGCCTACGCCTTCAAAGACGATGCCCTCTTGGATGGGGCTGGGAAAGGGCTTGGGGTTGTCGGGTGCAAGGACGGTCGGCTCGATCTCGAAGAAGGAGAAGAGATCGTCGAGATACATCGATTGCCCGGCAATGGCGGTAAAGCCGAGCAGGATGCGCTGGAATAGGCCGTTAAGGCGCAGGAACGAGCCGGAGAGGAAGGCGAGGTCCCCAAGGGTGAACTCCCCGGTTATGGTGCGCCAGACGATGAAGGCATAGGCGGCGTAATAGGCTAGGCTCGCAATAGCGGCGAAGAGGGCGCCCCAGCTTGAGCGCAGCACGGCGATGCGGCGATTTTCGAGGAAGATGCGGTGGGCGAGGTCGCGGAAGCGGCTGATCAGATAGTCGCCCAGGCCAAAGAGTTTGACCTCCTTGGCGGTCTCGGCGCTGGCGCCGATATGGCGGAGATATTCGAGTTCGCGGCGCTCAGGCGTGCGCCAGCGGCTCAGCATATAGGCCATGGTGTTGAAGCGGGTCTCGCCCCAGATCGATGGGATGAAGCTCAGCGGCAGCAGCAAGATCAGCCATGGCGCGTAGAGGAAGAGACCAGCGGCCAGGGTCACAACCGTCAGGATATCCTGTGCCTGCCCGAACATCTGACTCAACAGGGCATTGCGGCCTGCTGCCTGGCGGCGGGCGCGCTCCAGCCGGTCCTGATATTCGGCGCTCTCGAAATGCATGAGATCGAGCCGGGCCGCATGGGCCATGAGCTCGACGCTGACCTGATTGGAATGCAGCTCAGACAGGACGGAATCGACGAGGCCGGTGGCTCGGGAAATCACATCATTGGCAAGGACCAGCCCAAATTCGAGCAGGAGCAGGAGGATGATGTGGTCGAGAAGACCTGAGCTCCACCAGTCCATGATTTCGGCACCCGGTGCAGCCATGGCAGTCAAACGGACGACCTCGTCGACGATCAGCTTGGCTGCATAAAGCACCGCGACCGGCTGCAAAGCGGCGATGAGGCGGAGGCCGATACTGGCAGCGGTTAGCCATCGGCTGGTTCGCCAGATCTGTGCGACAAGGCGCGCCAGATGGCGCAGATTATCCAGCCGCTCGCGGAAGGTGGGGTTTTCGTCGGGAACAGGGGGAGGGCGGCGGCCCGGCAGGTCGGTCATGCCGACCAATGTAGAATGCCGCCCCTATCGGTGGAATAGGGACGGCATGGCATTTGTTGATGGGATCAATACCGCTGCGGACCGGCGGGCTTGTTGCCCATGACCTTTTCGACCGCTTCGAGCAGATCGGGGGTCAGCTTGTTCTTGTGCTCAAGCGCGGCCAGATTGTCCTTGAGCTGTTCGAGGCGGGACGCGCCCAGAATGACCGTCGAGACATGCGGATTGCGCAGGCACCAGAGCAGGGCGAGATGGGTGATGGAGAGGCCTGCTTCGTCAGACAGCTTTGCCAGCGCGCGGATCTTGTCGAGCTTGGCCTTGCCCTCCTCGCTGGTCCACTGCTCCTTCAGCCATTCATAGCCGGGCAGATTGAGGCGGCTGTCAGTGGGAATGCCGTCATTATACTTGCCGGTGAGCAGGCCCGAGGCGAGCGGCGACCAGATGGTGGTGCCGAGCCCAAGCAATTCATAGACCGGCAGGTAATCGGCTTCGACCTTGTGGCGCTCGAAGAGATTATATTGCGGCTGTTCCATGGTCGGGGGCGTCAGGTGATTGGCGCGGGCAAAGCCCCATGCCTCGGTCAGCTGCTGGGCGTTCCATTCGGACGTGCCCCAATAGAGAATCTTGCCTTGGGTGACGAGGTTGTGCATGGCCCAGACGGTTTCCTCGATGGGTGTATCGACATCGGGGCGATGGCAGAAATAAAGGTCGAGATAGTCGACCTGGAGGCGCTTAAGCGCGGCATGGGCGGCTTCGGTCACATGCTTGCGCGACAGGCCCTTCTGCGTCGGCTTGCTGCCGCCCCAGAAGACTTTGGAGGAGACCGAATAGGTGTCGCGACCCCAGCCGAGCTTCTTGAGAGCCGCGCCCATCAGCACTTCGGATTGGCCGGCCTCATAGCCCTCGGCATTGTCGAAGAAATTGATGCCGGCGTCATAAGCATGGCGCATCAGCGCAATGGCATCGCCTTCATCGACCTGCTTGGAGAAAGTGACCCAGCTGCCCAGCGACAGCTCGCTGACCTTGAGGCCGGATTTGCCCAGGCGACGATATTCCATGAGAGTGCTCCCTTGCTGGATGCGATTGTGGCGATTGGCGTGGCGAGATCATGGCCGGGCGCAGGGTTGTCGCGCGCGTGGCCGGATGCGAAAGGATCATCGGCAAACGCCGATGGAACCTTCTACAGTCTCTTTAGGTCAGCTGTAAATATGGAGTTCAGCGCAGGTCGCGCAGAAAGCCGGCGAGATCGGCGGTGACGTGGTGCACATGGGGACCTTTTGCCTGTTCGAGTTCCCAGGCGTCCACCTGTTCGTGGGCGAAGCCGGCCCCGGCAATGACCTGAACCGTCGCCATGCCCACTTCATGGGGCACGATCAGGTTCTTTTCGAGATCGTCGAACATGATCGCCCGTTTCGGGTCGATGTCATGGCGGGCGAAAAAGCCGTCATAGGCCGCCCGATGCGGCTTGGGCACATAGGTCATGGCACGGATGTCGTGCACATCTTCGAATAGTTCCGCGCCGCCGAGACGGCGAAGCACGGCATTGGCATGGCCAGTATCGCCATTGGTCAGAATGAACTTGCGGCCCGGCAGACCCTTGATGGCCTCGATCAGATCGGGATGGGAGGCGACAGGGGAATAGTCGATGGCGTGGACCGTGTTGAGAAAGTGATCCGGGTCGATTTCATGCCGCTGCATCAGCCCGTTCAGCGTGGTGCCGAAGTCGCGATAATACTGCTTTTGCAGGGTGCGGGCCTGGTCGAAATCGAGGCGGGTCACATCCATCACATAATGGGTGATGCGAATGTCGATCTGGGCAAACAGGTTGCATTCACGCGGATAAAGCGTGTTGTCGAGATCAAACACCCAGTCGGTGACGTGATCGAAGCCGGCGGATGGTGGGATAGGTGCGGTCATGGCGTCAGCATGTCGCAAAAGCATGAAGGTTTCATCATGTGTTCCGGACATCGTGACCGGAAGGGCCGGGGCCGCCGATAATGGCGGCCCCGACGATTTGCTTATTCGGCGGCAGGCTGGTTTGCGGTCACGGCCAGGCCGAGGGCCTGGATGAGGCCGGCCGGATTGGCGGCGGCAGCGGTCAGAACCAGAATGCTGGTCGGGCTGGCCGGCTTGACGGCGACTTCGAAGCTCTGCGGATCGTCGAGGAAGGCATTGACCTGCGGCACGACCATATCGGTTAGCGCGGGAATGCCGGCTTCCCCGACGATTGCCGGAACCATGGCCTTGAGGCCTTCGACAAAGGCGGCGCGGTCGGTGCCAGACTGGGCAGCAAACATGTCGAGCAGTTTGCCGGCGAGCGAAGCGTCGTCATAGCGGATGCTGGCGCTGGTCAGGATAACGGCCTGGGCCAGTTCCATGCCGGCCATCATCTGCTTGGCTTGGGCTTCTTCGCTGGTGGCTTCCATGCTGGCGGCCTGCAACTCATAGAGCTTGTCCATGACAGCAGGGGTCAGGCCGGACAGGTCGAGCTTGATGTCGAGCGCGCCGATATCGGCGAAGTCGAACAGGAACTCATCCACCACCATGCGGCCATCGGGGATGGACCAGGACGAAAGCTGGGTAACGCTGCCATTGATCTCGGTAAGGCCCAGGGCCTCGATCACGGCGCCGGCTTCGGGCTCTTCCTCGCCCACGGTGCTGAGATCGGCCCAGATATTGCCGATGGCCAGGTCGGTCGAAACCGACGACAGCGCGTTCTGATCGTCATAGCTGAACTCGGATACCATCGACATGCCTTCGATGGCGATAACCTCGGTGCCGTCGCGGGTGATCGAGAGCGGGCCGGTCGAGATGCTGGCAACGGCCTGCATGGCGGCGAGGAAATCGACATTGTCGGCGGCCGGCAACCAGATATCTTCGGCGACGATATCGGTGAGGGTCAGGTGACCAACCGGATCGCTGGCAAATTCGGTATCGACATCGGGAATGGAGAGGCGCTCGGCGGTAAAGCCGCCCTCTTCGGTTTCAACGACGCCGGTAAAGGTGAGATCGGTGTCGAAGGTGAAGGTTTCCCCGCCAGCACCGGCAATGCCAACGGTGACGCCATCGACCGTGACCGTGCTGCCATCGGCAGTGGCCGGTCCGAAATCGAACTCGTATCCCAGGGTCTTGTAGACGGCCGAGATGCGGTCAACGAAGGCTTCGGCATCGAGCGCCATTGCAGGCTGGAGCAGAGCCAGAGTGGCGAGCCCGGTGGCAAGCATCAGGCCGGTGGTCTTGGTCGTCCTTGTCATGTTTTTATGTCCCTGGAATGTGATGAGCGCAAACCGAAGCACCCGGTTTGCGCGCTGGATATGCAAATCGCCCCTTGCGCGCCCAATTTCAACGGCTTGAAGGCGGAAATACGTCAGAGCCTTTAGTTGAGGTATATTTCAGGTGAATGTCCAACCCCGTTCGGGGGTGCATTATTCTGCATGCAGAAACTGTCTATAGGCGGCATTGCCAGTTTCGTCCCAGTAGGGAAAACCGACAGCATCGATATGGGCGATAAAGTCTCCCGCCGTTTCGGGCGGCACCTGAATGCCGACCAGCACGCGCCCGTAATCAGCGCCGTGATTGCGGTAGTGGAACAGGGAAATGTTCCAGGCGTCGTTGAGCCCTTCGAGAAATTTGAGCAGGGCGCCCGGGCGCTCGGGAAACTGGAAGCGGAAGACGCGCTCATCCTGCAATCCGGGAACGCGGCCACCCACCATGTGCCGGACATGGAGCTTGGCCACTTCATTGTCGGTCATGTCGGTGACGCCCAGACCATTGGCGGTCAGGAGATCGATGATTTCCTGCTTCTCTGCATCGCCGCCGGAGAGCTTTATGCCGACGAAAATATTGGCGCGCCCGCTCGAGGCATAACGATAGTTGAACTCGGTGATGGCGCGTTTGCCGACCAGCCGGATAAAGGCGCGATAGGCGCCGGGCTGTTCGGGAATGGTCACGGCCAAGAGGGCCTCGGCGCGTTCCCCGATTTCGGCGCGCTCGGCGACATAGCGCAGGCGGTCGAAATTGACATTGGCGCCCGAATTGATGGCGATGAGTGCGCCTTCGGGCGCATTGCCGGTCTCGATGTCGCGGCGCAGTCCGGCCAAAGCCAGCGCGCCGGCCGGTTCGGTGATGGCGCGGTGATCGTCGAAAATGTCCTTGATGGCGGCGCAGATTTCGTCAGCGGTGACGGTGACGATATCGTCGAGCAGGTCGCGGCAGAGCCTGAAAGTCTCGTCGCCCACCTGACGCACGGCCACGCCATCGGCAAATAGCCCCACCTGGTCGAGCGGCACGGGTCGGCCGGCGGCAATGGCTGCCTTCATGCTGGCGGCCTCTTCGGGCTCGACCCCGATGACGCGGATTTCCGGGCGCAGGAATTTGACGAAGCTGGCAATGCCGGCGGCTAGTCCGCCACCGCCCACTGGCACATAGATGGCGCCGATGGGCTCGGGATGCTGGCGCATCAGTTCGAGCCCCACCGTGCCCTGACCGGCAATGACATCCGGGTCGTCGAACGGATGGACGAAGACATAGCCATGCCGTTCGGCAAGGCCTGCCGCATGGGCGCGTGCGGCGTCGAAACCGTCGCCGAACAGCACGACCTCGCCGCCAAGGCGCTTGACCGCATTGACCTTGATAAGGGGCGTTGTGGTCGGCATGACGATCACTGACCTAATGCCTAGCCGCGTGGCGGAAAGCGCGACGCCTTGGGCATGATTGCCCGCTGAGGCGCAGATGACGCCACGAGCGCGTTCTTCGGCGGTGAGATGGGTAATGCGGTTATGCGCGCCGCGAATTTTGAATGAGAAGACCGGCTGGAGGTCTTCGCGCTTGACGAGGATGGTGCGGCCGAGGCGCTCGGAGAGCAATTCCATTGGCTCGAGCGGGGTCTGCTCGGCCACCTCATAGACGGATGAGGTCAGAATCTTGCGCACATAATCGGTCATCACACGCCTCCGGAAGCGGAAGCGTCATCGACGCCTGCTGACAGCAAATGTCAACCGTGAGGCGCATCGAAGGTCCCGGATGGGCAGAGGTATGCAATTATTCAATCAAGTGATTGATTAATGTTCTGACCGGGCGTATTGAGGCGGCATGGAACAGGATAGCCAGAAGCGCGAGAAGAGTGATGACCGCCGGGCCGCCATTGCCCGGGCGGCGCGCGACATCATTGTCGAAAAGGGCCTCGAAGGGCTGCGGACGCGCGACATTGCCGCCCGTGTCGGCATCAATATCGCCACGCTGCATTATCATGTGCCCAGCAAGGAAGCCCTTGTGGCGCTGGTGGCGCAGAGTCTCAAGGACGAGTTTCGCGAGCAGGACCAAAGGCGGTCCCGTGTCGGCAAGAGCGGCCTCGACCTGCTGCGGATGGAGTTCGAGGACGCTCTGGAAACCTGGGAACACTCGCCCGAGCGGCTTGCGGTCATGGCGGAGCTGACCGAACGCGCCCGGCGCGATCCTACCATCGCCGCTATCATGAAACCGATCCGCGCCAACTGGCTGGCCATGCTGGCCACAATTTTCGAAAAGGGCGCCGCTGACGGTTCGCTGCGCCCCGATCTCGACCCCATTGCCTGCGCCCGCATCTATGCCGGCACCGTCGCCAGCTGGCGGATTTCGCGTCCCGAACGGCGGGACATTGTTGCCGTTTTTGCCGAATTCGAACGGGCTTTCATAGCCCGCACACCTTAACGCCTCAGAGACCTCCCCATGTCCAACCCCGATATGTCTGCCTCTTCTGTTCCCGATCCGCGCCGCTGGCTGTCCCTGGCCATCCTGCTGATCGCCAATTTCATGAACCTGATCGACGTCACCATCGTCAATGTCGCGCTGCCCTCGATGCGCGAGAATCTGGGCGCATCAGACAGCCAGATCGAATGGGTGGTCGCCGCTTATGTGCTCGCGTTTGCGTTGGGCCTTCTGCCCTTCGGGCGGCTGGGCGACATTGTGGGGCGCACCCGCATGTTCCTCATGGGCGTCACGGCTTTCACATTGGCCTCGGCGCTTTGCGGCATGGCGCATAATATCGAAATGCTGATCATCGCCCGCGTGCTGCAGGGCTTCGGCGGCGCGATGATGACGCCCCAGGTTCTGGCCATCGCCACGGTCACCTTCCCGCCGCATGAGCGCGGGCAGGCCTTCTCGCTGTTCGGCCTTTCGGCTGGTCTGGCCTCGGTCTGCGGCCCGATTTTGGGCGGCATTCTCATCGATGCTCAGCTCTTCGGTCTTGACTGGCAGCCGATTTTCCTCGTCAATATTCCCATCGGGATTGCTGCAGTGGTGGCTGGCTGGTTCCTCATTCCGCGCCTGCCGGGCCATCGCGAGCTGCGTAACGACTATGTGGGCATCGCCCTCTTTGGTCTCGGCATCGTGGCGCTGGTTTTCCCGATCATCGAGGGACGGGCCTTCGACTGGCCGGTCTGGAGCTTTGCCATGATGGCGGCAGGTATTGTGCTGCTGGTCGCCTTTTATTTCTGGCAGGGCCGCAGGGCGGCGGCAGATCAGCCGCAATTGCTCAATTACGGGCTTTTGCGCAATCGCGACTATATGTTCGGCGCTTTCGTCATCACCGTTTTTGCCTCGGGTATTCCGGGCATGTTCATGGTGATCTCATTGATGCTGCAGGCCGGCTTCGGCTTTACCCCGCTCCAGTCCGGCCTCGCCAACACGCCCTTCTCGGTCGGCGTATTGATCGCCTCCTTCATTGCTGGGCGCTTTGGCTCACATTATCTGCGCAGTCGCCTCGCCGCTGCTGGCGCGCTGTTGGCCGGTGGCATTCTCTGGCTGCATTTCATCTTTGCCAGTGCAGGAACAACCATCGATGCGATGAGTTTCCTTCCGGCGCTGGTAATCGCCGGCGTTGGATTGGGCACGGGCTTCTCGTCGCTGTTCCAGCTGGTGCTGCGCAATGTGCCGCCGCGCGATGCGGGTGCGGGTTCAGGTGCCTTGCAGGCGTTCCAGCAGGTCGGCGGCGCTTTGGGCATTGCGCTGGTCGGTCAGATTTTCTTCTCGCAACTGGCCGGCAATTTCGCCACGGGTTCGGGACCGCAGGCGGCGTTCTCGAATGCTGCGGCGCTGGCCCTCTGGTATCAGGTGGTCTCGTTCGGGCTGGTCCTGGCGCTGGCCTTCGTGTTCAAGCCATCCGGCCGACAGCCTCAGGGGCAGGGTGCCCCGGTCGTGGTTGAAGCATAGATGGGAAAAGCCGCCTCCGGGCGGCTTTTTATTGGACCAGCAATTGCCAGGTCTGGAAGCAGGCCAGTGCCACGACGAGCCCGCCGACCAGCACCATCAAACGGTTGGCGGGAATGATGCGGACGACGAAGCCGGCGAGGGGCGCGGCGAGAATGCCGCCGACAACGAGCCCGGCCACGGACCAGAGATGCTTGTCGATGCCGTCGGCCTCTGCCCAGTGGCCGGTCAGCAGCGCGGTTATGAAGGCGACGGAGACGGCCGTGGTGACGAAAAATTCCACCGTATTGACCGTGCCAACCACGTAGCGCGGCGCGCCGCCCGAACCGATCAGGCTGGAGGTGACGATGGGGCCCCAGCCGCCGCCACCGGCTGCGTCGACAAAACCTCCGGCGACGCCCAGCGGCAGGACGAGGCCGGTCCTGGGCTCCTTATAGGCGGCGCGAATGCGGAAGGCGCGGTAGAGGATATAGACCCCGAGCAGGCCCAGATAGAGCGTGACGAAGGGGCGGAGCACGGCGCCGTCTATGGCGGTCAGCACATAGGTGCCCAGTATGCCGCCAACTATGCCAGCCGGCGCAAGGCGCCAGAACAGCCGCCAGTTGACGTTGCGGTGGCTCACATGACTGGTGGCAGAGGCGGCCGTGGTGAACATTTCGGCTGCGTGAACGCTGGCCGAAGCGGCGGCGGGGGGCACGCCGAAGGAGAGCAGCATGGTGGAACTGACCACGCCATAGGCCATTCCCAGCGCCCCGTCCACGATCTGGGCGAAGAAGCCAATGGCCGCGAAGATGAAGAACTCAGTTCCCAAGCGATAGGTGCTCCATGGCCAATCGGGTCGACAGATACACGAACCGCGCCCGGAGGCGCGGCACTGTATCTAGCGGACGATCAGAGTGCCCGCGCCATGCTCGGTGAACAGTTCCACCAGCACCACATGGGGTGTCTTGCCGTTGAGGATCACCACGCCTTCCACGCCATTTTCGAGGGCTTCGAGGCACGTTTCGACCTTGGGGATCATACCTCCGGAAATGGTGCCGTCGGCGATCAGTTCCTTGGCTTCGCGCACGGTCAGTTCGGGCATGAGCTTGCCGTTCTTGTCGAGCACGCCGGGCACGTCGGTGAGGAATAGCAGGCGCTTGGCGCCGAGCGAGCCGGCAATGGCGCCGGCAAAGGTATCGGCGTTGATATTGTAAGTATTGCCATCGCGGCCGGGGGCCACCGGGGCGATGACCGGGATCATTTCCGAGCGGGCTAGCAGATCGAGCAGGGTGCGGTCGACTTCGACCGGCTCACCCACGAAACCGAGATCGAGCACGCGCTCGATATTGGATGTGGGGTCCTTGAAGGTCTTTTCGGCCTTTTTGGCAAAGACCATGTTGCCGTCCTTGCCGCAAAGCCCGATGGCCCATTCGCCTTCGGCATTGATCAGGGCGACGATTTCCTTGTTGATCGAGCCGGCCAGGACCATTTCGACGATTTCCATGGTCCGCGCATCGGTAACGCGCAGCCCGCCCTCGAATTTGGATTCGATACCCAGATTTTTGAGCATGGAGGCAATCTGCGGCCCGCCGCCATGCACGACGATGGGATTGACCTTGGACTGCTTGAGCAGGGCGATGTCACGGGCAAAAGCCTGGCCGAGCTTGGCATCGCCCATGGCATGGCCGCCATATTTCACCACGACCGTCTTGCCCTCGTAACGCTGCATATAGGGCAGCGCCTGGGCAAGAATGCCCGCATCGTGGCTGAACCGGTCGGTATTGGGGGTGTCTTCGGACATCGGCTCAAGACTCCGTGGCTGGGCAATCGGGCAAAGGGTCTATTCGATTTTGCCCGGGGTTTAAATCGGCAATGCGGAGAAATTTCGTGCGCAAGGCAGAGATTTCGGCGGAATGGCTCAATCGATCAGCAGTTCCACCCGCACTCGCTTGTCCAGCGACCAGCCGCCCAGCGCCAGAAGGCCGCCGTCTTCGCCGCGCACCATGGGGGCGGTGCGTATGGCCTCGGCTGGTGTCGTGACCTTGAAGCCGAGCAGGTTTTCCAGCCGGTGTCGGGGCATGAAATCGGTGGCGCTCACAATCAGCGGTTCGGCCTCCGGTGCGCTGGCAATACGGAAACGTTCGTCCCAGATCATTTCCGCGCCGGGGGGCAGGGCGCGCTCATCGGGCAGGGCGCGACCCGGCTCGCGTGAAACCGTCAGTCTCTCGCCCTTGAGCCGCACCACGGCACCGAGCAGGGTGGCGGCGCGGGGCAGGTTGGCTTCCGCGATCTGATCGTAAAGCCGTTCCACCTGTCCGAGAGCACGTGGCCTCTGACGGCCGCCCACGATGTTGAGGACCCTACCAAGAACGCGCCGCCCGATTGCGGGGCTGAGCAGGCGGAATGCTTCTTCGGGCACCAGCGCGGCGCCAAAGCCGTCGAACCGGACCAGTTCCTCGAAGGCGGCGTGGGCCATTTGCGCCAAGGCAGCGTCGGCTTCGGCCATGCGCGTGGCAAAGCGGGACAGGGTGCCGGTATCGAGGCCGTGGTCGGCCAGCACCGGCAGCAGTTTGCGCCAGCGGACGCGCTCGTAATCGGTGTCGTGGTTGGATGGGTCCTGGGCGGGCACGAGGCCCGCTTCCTCCACCAGAGACGCCAGCACCGTAGGATCGAGATCGAGCAGCGGCCGGAAAATGGGCACGCCCTCCACTCGGGAGCGCGGCAGCATACCCTTCAGCCCGTCGAGCCCGCTGCCATGGGCGAGCCGCATCAGCACGGTTTCGGCCTGGTCGGCACGGTGATGTGCGGTGAGCAGCAGGCTTGCGCCATCGGTGCGCATCGCCTCGCCAATCAGCCCGTAGCGGGCCGCGCGCGCGGCTTCCTGCAATCCGCTGTCCGGCTTGTCGCCGGCCCAGACCAGACCGCGCGCCATGAGACCAAGTTCGTTGGCGAGGGAAATGACCATGGCCACTTCCGCGGCGGCTTCGGGCCGCAGGCCATGATCGAGACTATAGACGACCATTTCCGGCACCGGGCCGCTTGCGCTCCGCGCCCAGCGATGCGCCAGAAGCATGAGCGCCAGGCTATCCGCGCCGCCGGAAACGGCGAGACCAATTCTGGCCTCGCCGGCCGCCGGCGCAAAAAGCCGCGCCAGCGTCGCCGGATCGCCCAGATCGGGCGTCAGGCCGGAGGACATTCAGCCCGTGCGCGTTCCTGATTGAGCCGGTTCTGGAAGGCGGGAATGGTGTCGGTATAGCGGCGCTCCACCTCGGCAAAGGTGCGGCAGGCCGTGTCCCGCTCGCCGGCGCCGGAAAGAGCAATGCCCAGCTTGAGCAGAAGGTCGGGCGCACGAGAATGTTCGGGATATTTCTGGTAGGCATCAACCAGCACATCTGCCGCTTCGGTATAGGCGCCCTGGGCAATCAGGGATTCCCCCAGCCAGTTGGCCGCGTCGGGAAAGCGCGGATCGGCGGGGTAAAGGGCGAGAAACTGGCTCAGCTGTTCGTCGGCAAAGGCATAGTCAGCCTGAACGAAGGCTTCGTATCCCGCCTGATATTGCGCGTCGGCATCGGCATTGCTGGTGGGCGCCATGGCCGGGTTGTAGCTGAGATCGAGCGGCTGGCCGGTGATGAGGTCGACGCCGCCTGTCTGTCCGGTGCCCACCAGAGGATCGGCGGACTGGCCGAGTTCGTCGGTTGCGGGAGAACCATCATCAAAAGTGGGGTCGAATTCCTGTTCGCCGGGCAGGGGCTGCACGCCCTGCTCGGGGATCACGGTCAATGGTGCGGTGTCTTCGGCAGTCAGAGCGGGGTCCTGCGGCAACGCCTCGGGCTGCGTCACGCCGCCCGCTTGGGTTGCCGCATCAGTTTTTCCCGGCGCACCGCCTTCCAGAGTCTGGAAGCGGAATTCATTGTCTTCCTGCATCCGGTTGATGATTTCCTGCAACTGGGTCAGCTGGAAGGTCAGGCCCTCGATCTGCCCGTTTAGCGAACGGATCTGCTCTTCGAGCTGCTGGATGCGCACCATCAGTTGGGCGCTGTCGGTGGCCTGGGCCACCAGAATGCGGCCATTGTCCTTGTTGGTGAAAGTCAGTCCGCCCAGTTCGGCGGGCGGGAAGGCGGTGGTGCTCTCGGCCTGGGCGCCGGATGCGCCGAGCCCCAGTCCCAGCGCGCAGAGGGCGGCACGCCCCAGCCTGGTCAGTTTGGTCGAAGTCAAGCATGCCTCCATGATTGCTGCCGCCCCAAGATGGGCATTATCTGTCCGGCGATAAAGGGCAATTTTGGTCAAAAGAAAGCGCCCGGGCCAAATAGATGGCTCCGGGCGCTCTTGCCTCCAGTTTTCACTGGATGGGTACGGGTGCCGCTTTGGTCGGCAGCCGCAGTTTTTCTTACTGAACTACCGTTACGGCGCGGCGGTTCTGGCTCCAGCAGGAAATGTCGTTACAGATCGCCACCGGGCGTTCCTTGCCGAAGGACTGGCTCTGGATGCGCTGGCCATTGACGCCGCGCGAGACGAGGTAGTTGACCACGACCGAAGCGCGACGGGCGCCCAGCGCGATATTGTATTCGCGGGTGCCGCGCTCGTCGGCATGGCCTTCGATCATGATGCGGTAATTCTGGTACTGGTTGAGCCAGGCAGCCTGCTTGTCGAGCGTGGCCATGGCTTCAGTGGTCAGCGAGCTGGAATCGGTGGTGAAAAACACGCGGTCGCCGACGGTGACCAGGAATTCCTGCTGGCTGCCCGGAGCGCCGCCGCCGGGGCCGGTATTGCCGACGCCGGTGAGGCCGACATTGTCAGTGGCGCTGCGCGAACAGGCGGCCAGCACGACGACGAAAAGCATCATCGCGGCAGCGCGCATTACGGTATTGATGGGTGCGGGGATGACCACGTGCGGCTCCTGAAAGCAAAAATCTTAAGCGCAGCATTTACCGCGCTTAATCTTAAAAGCCGGTGTGCCAACGTGGTTAATCTTTGCCTATTGGGGCGGCGATGTGGCGGGAATCCGGGCTTTTTTGTGACGTTGCCGATTGGCCACAGCGGGAAGCGTGTTCACGTTAAGGTTAAGCGGGGTGCATATTGCCGGCTCCGCCGTCACCCTTCGGTGAGCTTGAACTCGATGCGGCGATTGCGCCGATAGGCTTCATCGTTTTCGGCCGGGTCGAGCGGGGTGAATTCACCGAAGCCCGCTGCCACGAGCCGATTGGGGGAGACGCCGCGGCTCACCAGATAGCGTGCGACCGAAATGGCACGCGCCGCCGACAGCTCCCAGTTCGAGGGGAAGCGGGCATTGGAAATCGGGCGGCTATCGGTATGTCCGTCGATGCGCAGCACCCAGTTGATATCGTCGGGGATTTCAGTTTCGAGTTGGAGGATGGCGTCGGCTAGCGCATCCAGTTCCGGGGTTCCGGCGGGGTCGATATCGGCCTGGCCGGGATCGAACAGCACTTCGGACTGGAACACAAAACGGTCGCCCACGACGCGCACATCGGCGCGGGTTTCGAGAATTTGCCGCAACCGTCCGAAGAAGTCGGAGCGATAGCGGGAAAGGTCCTGCACGCGCTGGGCCAGAGCCAGGTTGAGCCTGCGGCCCAGATCGGCAATCTGGGTGCGGCTTTCGCTGTCGCGTGCTTCGGAGGCTTCGAGCGCGGCTTCGAGCGCGGCAAGCTGGGTGCGCAATGCCGCCAATTGCTGGTTGAGCAGGGCCACCTGCGCATTAGCCTCGTCGGAGAGCTTTTCGGCGTCGATCACTTGCTGTTCGAGCCCGGCAATGGTGGCGTCCCGGTCGCCCAGTCCTGCGCCAATGCCCGAGAGTTGGCCGGAGAGACTTTCATTCTCCGCGCGGGCACCGGCCAGGGTGGCGCTCAGCGTCGCCAGTTGCGAGGTCAGGTCGTCGGAATTGGCGCGTTCGAGCTGCAGCAATTCGGTCAGTTCTGCGATCTGGCTGTTGAGCCGGGCCAGAGCAGTATCGCGGCCCTGAATTTCCTGCCCCAGGAAAAATTGGGTCAGCATGAACAGGGAGAGCATGAAAATGATGACGAGCAGAAGGCTCGACAGCGCGTCGACGAAGCCGGGCCAATAATTGGCCTCTTGGCGGCGGCGGGAGCGCGCGAAAGCCATGGCTAGTCCCGGCGCTCGTTGTCGGCTTCGGTCAACATGGCCTCGATCAGGTCGCGCAGCTTCTTATTGGTCTCGCCCTGCTCGGTGATATATTTGCGCAGGTCGTCCTGCTCGGTGCGGATATGCTTGACCAGCCCGTCGATGCCGCGCGCCAGTTCGGCCATGGCGCGGATCGCATTCTGGGAAGAATTGGCATTCTGGTTATTGGCGCCGAGCTTATCGACCAGCGCCTGAATATCGGGACCACCGGCATTGGCCTGCATGGCCGAAACCGGGTGGTCCAGCTCGGTCATCGAGGTCATCCAGTCTTCGAGATCGGTATAAAAGGCATTCTGGGCCTGGCTGGTCTGGAGATCGAGAAAACCGAGAACCAGCGAACCGGAAAGACCGAATAGCGAGGACGAAAAGGCCGTGCCCATGCCACCTAGCGGAGCGACGAGGCCCTCGCGCAGATTGGTGAAGAGGGTGGCCGAGTCCCCGGCCGTCACGTCGAGCGCATTGATGACGGTGCTCACCGAGGTCACGGTTTCGAGCAGGCCGTAGAATGTGCCGAGCAGGCCGAGGAAAACCAGAAGCCCGGTGAGGTAACGCGACGTGTCCTTGGCTTCGTCGAGCCGGTTGCCCACCGAGTCGAGAATGGAGCGCATGGAGGAGGGGGTGATGACCGCTTCCCCGATCCGCTCGCGCAACAGCCCCGCCACCGGCGCCAGCAGGACTGGGGGGCGCGTGGTGTTGAGCTGACCGTCCTGAAGCGAATTGACCCATTTGACTTCCGGGAACAGGCGAAAAAGCTGTCGGAAGCTCAGAAAAATGCCGATCGCCAGGGTGAAAAAGATCAGCGAATTGATGAAGGGATTGGCCCAGAAGAAGGTGATGATGGTCGAAAACAGGATTGCCGCGACCAGCGCAACCAGCACGAGGAAAATGACGATCTTGACCAGATAAACCGTCGGGCTGGAGAGGTGATATGGATCGTAGCCTTGCGTCATCGTTGCCGAACCTTGCCCCTTCGCGCCAAATCAGCCGCCCCGGACTCTAGAGGCGGCTGAAAGGCGTGACAATTAAAAAGGTTAACGCGCCATCACGTCTGCCGGAACGGCCCCGGCCTGCAAGCCGTAGGCTATTGCGCGAGGGCAGCGGCAATCGTGGGCGCCAGATTGTCGAGCGCATAGGGCAGGGATAGAATGGAATTGACGTTGAATGCCTCGTCGGAGAGGGCAAAGGCGTGTCCTGATTTGACCGCGCCGAGATGGCCAAGAGTGGGTATGGCGGCGAGCAATTCGTCCAGCGAGCGGCCATAGGTGAAAAACACCAGAATGTCGGCGTCGAAATCGCCCACAAGTTCGGGTGAAATTTCCGCCCAGCTTTCGTCTCCGGGCAGGTCGAGCGAACTGGGCGAGGGCGCGAAGCCGAGACGATAGAGAATCTGGTGCGCCGACAGGCTCTGGTCGAAGCCATAGAGATCCGTGTCATAGCTGTTGAGGTAGTTGACCGTCTTTCCGGCAAATTCGGGATGGGCTGCGGCGATGGATGCTATGTGCGCATCAAGCTCGGCCAGCAGCTGTTCGGCTTCGGTGCGCCGTCCGACGGCCTCGGCGGTCAGCAGCGTCGCCTCGGCCAGCGTTGCATCCCATGGCTTTGCACCCTTGGGCATGGGCACGGTGGGCGCAATCTGGCTGAGGCGGCGATATTCGTCTTCGTCGCCGCCGGAGGAGACATAGATGATCAGATCCGGCTCGGTGGCGGCGATGGCTTCGTAGTTGAGATCGTCCCAATGCCAGACTACCGGCTTGGTTTCGCCAAGCCGCGGTTCCGCCCATGGCCCGACACCGGAGGGAAAGCCCAGGGTCGAATTGGCGGCCACCGGCTGAATGCCAAGCGCCAGCAGGGTGTCCGTGTCGCGCTGGTTGAGCGATACGACGCGCTTCGGTTCGGCGGCAATGACGGTCTGGCCAAGCGCGTGTTCGACCGTGATCGGATAGGTCGCGCTTTGTGCGACGACCGGTGTGCTCAGCGCCATCAACGCGAACAAGGCCCCGGCAAGTGCAAGACGATCAAACATCACGGCTCCGGCAAATGGACTATTTGCCGGAGCCGTATATTTTATGACTTATTTGGTCAAGTAATTACTGGATAGGTTTCAGCGCCTTGAGCAGCGCGCCTTGAAGTGTCTCGTTACCGGCAACGATCTGGCCGTTCCAGACCGAGCCGCCGGTGCCGGCAAAGTCGGAGACGAGCCCCCCGGCTTCCTTGACCAGCAACAGGCCGGGCGCGACATCCCAGGGCTTGAGGCCCGCTTCCCAGACGGCGTCGAAACGGCCGGCAGCGAGCCAGGCCATGTCGAGGCAGATCGAACCGGAGCGGCGGATGCCTGCAACGGCGGGATTGATGGCGGCCAACTGGCGCAGTTGCAGCGTGTCGTTGGGGGTGCCCTGCGTCTTGATGCCGGTGCAGACGACAGCCTCGGAGAGATGGCGGCGGCTCGCCACGCGCAGGCGCTTGCGGTCGGCCAGCCAGGCGCCACCGCCCTTTTCGGCGGTGAACAGCTCGTCCATGATCGGGTTGTAGACGACCGAGGCGACGATTTCGTCGCCGCGTTGCAGCGCGATGGCGACCGCGAAAAGCGGGATCGAGTGCAGGAAATTGGTGGTGCCGTCGAGCGGATCGATGATCCAGACATGCTGGCCATCGGTGCCGGCGACTTCGCCGCCCTCTTCCATGAGGAAGCCATATGTGGGGCGGGCTTTGCGCAATTCGTCATAAACGATCTGTTCGGCGCGCAGGTCGGCCTTGGAGACGAAATCGGCAGGACCCTTGCGCGAAACCTGCAGGTTTTCCACCTCGTTGAAATCGCGGCTCAGCGACTTTCCGGCCTTGATGGCGGCATTGACCATGACGTTGAGAAGGGCGGAACGCGCCATAGGGGAAGTGCTCGCTGGCTCGTGCGGCCCGGACGGCGCCGCATCCAGTGCCGGCACGCCCGGCCAGAGGGCAGATGCCCGGCCGCAGGGGTTTACAGTGTGGCGGGCTTATTGCCCCAGAACAGACCCTGTTTCAAGGGTCTTGCGCTGGTGCTTCGGGCATGACCGCCTCTTCGCCTGTTTCGGCAGGTGCGGTTTCGGTGGAAGCCGCCGCATCACCATCCGTCTCGGGGTTAGGCTCCACCACCCGGCTCGGGGCGTTTTCCGGATCGGTGGAGTTCGGCAGAACAGGGCCTTGCACTTGCGGTGTCGAGGGAATGGTGGTCACGGTTTCCGCGCTGGGCGGCAGGCCCGGCCAATAGCGGGCGCGTTCTTCGGCGCGCGCCAGTGCGTCTGCGGGGATAGACACAAGCAGGCGGTCGAGCGCCGCGTCGGTCAGACCCTGCCGCCGTGCCAGCGAGCGCCACATGGCAGCGCCTTCGAGGTCGAGCGTCGTGCCCTCGCCCACCGCCATCAGCTTGGCGAGGCGGTTCTGCGCCACCGGATTGCCCTGTTCGGCGGCGCGGCGATACCAGGCTGCTGCGCCTTCGATGTCTCGCTCTATGCCCTGGCCGAGATAGAGCAAGGTGGCATAGTCAATCTGGGCGGCGGCAAGACCCTGCTCGGCGGCCAGCCCGATATAGCGGGCACCTTCAACTGGATCGGGCAAAAGGCCGGCGCCCTCGATCAGCATGGAGCCGAAATCATATTGGGCTTCTGGCAGTTCGGCCTCGGCGGCCTCGCGCATCAGTTCGGCGGCCCTCACCAGACTCGGGTCGGCATAAATGCCTTCCACATGCAGCAGCGCCATATTGTATTTGGCGGGAATATATCCCGCCTCGGCGGCTCGCGCGAACAGCTCGGCGGCGCGGGCGCGGTCGCGGGCGACACCAATGCCGTCCTGATAGAGCATGCCCAGTTCGAACGTCGCCAGCCGGTCGCCATTGTCGGAGGCCAGCCGATACCACCCGGCGGCGCGCTCGGCATTCTGCGCCACGCCAAGGCCCTTGGCATAGAGTTCGGCGATCAGGGTCTGCGCTGCGGCATCGCCCTGTTCGGCGCGCTCGAGCGCCAGTTCGAGCGCGGTCAGATAGTAGCCACGCTGAAAGGCACCATAGGCGTAGTCCACCTCGGCGCGCGGACCGAACACGGCGGTGTTGATATCTTCGGCCGGATTGTCCTGTGCCATTGCGCCAAACGGCAGGCCAAGCAAGACCAAAGCCAGGAAAAGGCGAAGGCCCGTCATGCCGGTTCCCGCACCGCGCGGTCAAAGGCGGCCAGAGCGGCGGCCGGCTCCGGCGCTGCCCAGATGCAGTCCGAGAGAGCCAGGAATTCCGCGCCCGTCGCTGCCGCATCCTCGGGCGTTGCAGACGGATTGGAATGGACAGAGGGGACTTCGAAGGTCTCGGCCCACCATTGGGCGAGCTCCATGGCGGCCGGATCGGCGGGTCCACCCAGCGGACCGAACATCACATAGTCCACATCCAGTTCGCCAAAGCTCATGGCGTCGTGGCGCGAGCGGACATTGCCCACCCCGACAATGCCGTTGGGCTTGAGGGCGGCGGTGGCCGCGCGAATGGCCTTCGTGCCGCCGGTGGTGATGTGGACGCCATCGGCACCAAGTTGCCGGGCCAGCTCGACATTGTCCTCGATCAGCACGGCCGCCCCTGCGGCTTGCCCTACCTGCACGATCCGCTCGGCGAGCGCCGCATAGCCGGTCTTATCGAGATTACCCCGGCGCACCAGCAGGGCAGCGACTTCCGGCCCGCTCAACACGGCCATCAGCCGGCGCGGAAATTCGGTGGGGTCCGGATCGGCCGGGGTGATGAGATAAAGCTGGGGGAGCATGGGGTTCCCGGAACGCTGACGCAACGTGCCCTAGGCCAGCATTTTGGCGACAAAGGGACGGTTCCTCCAATAGAGGATAAGCGCCTCCGGGCGCAATGGCCGAGGCATGTTCGCGCGCAGGCTCGGGTCTAGCTTGACCCCAGAAATAAAGTGGCGCGCATCCCCGGCAAAGAGGATGCGCGCCTGCCGCGAGGTTGGGAGGGCGGCGATGAGATCAGGCGGCACGGTCCAGATCGTTGGACCATTCGCCAATAGCGGCCAGGGAATTCATGTGGGCGCGGTGGGCGAAGGCGGCACGGGCCTGGTTGAAATTCTCGCGGCGGCCGGCCCAGGTGCGCAGGGCAACATTTTGCAGGGCGCGGCCATAGGAGAAGGTCAGGGGCCAGGGCTTGCCGGAAATCCTGTTCATGGCCGACAGATGCGCGGTGGCCTCCTCGTCGGTCTGCCCGCCGGAGAGGAAGGCGATGCCCGGAACCGCTGCTGGCACATGCTCACGCAGCACATCGACTGTGCGACGAGCCACTTCCTCCACGCTGGGGCGGTCGCGGGAATTGACGCCCGGCAGGACCATATTGGGCTTCAGCAACATGCCGGCGAGATCGACGCCGGCCAGACGCAGTTCCTTGAAGGTGTTTTCCAGCACATCTCCGGTCACCTGGGCGCAGCGTTCCAGCGAGTGATTGCCCGGCTCGCCGTCACCGACCACTTCCGGCTCGACCACCGGCACTATACCGGCTTCCTGGCACAGGATGGCGTAACGGGCCAGCGCATGGGCGTTGGCGCGGATATTGTTGCGGGTGGGCGCGATGTCGTTGATGGTGATGACGGCGCGCCATTTGGCAAAGCCCGCGCCCAGTTCGGCATAATGGGCCAGCCGCTGGCGCAGGCCATCAAGACCCTCGGTGATCTTTTCGCCGGTTTCGCCCGGCATGGGGAAGGCGCCGCGGTCCACCTTGATACCCGGAATGCAGTCGGCATCGGCCAGGATGGCGCGGAAGGGCGTGCCGTCGGCGGCTTCCTGCTTGAGGGTTTCCTCGGTCAGGATGACGCCGGAAATATAGTTGCGCATGGCGTCGGTGGCGCCAAACAGCATTTCGCGATAGTCGCGGCGCAGTTCCAGCGAATTGGGCAGGTTGATCTTGGTGAACCGCTTGGCGATGGTGCCTTCGGACTCATCGGCGGCTAGGATGCCCTGGCCGGGCGACATCAGCTTCTGGGCGATCGCGTTGAGCGATTTGGTCATGGTTCTGGCCTCGGAATGAACTGGCCAGCACACTAGACTTTCGTCAGCCCGCTTTCGATTAGACCTGTGGTTATGCGACGAAAGGCTAATCTTGTATGGAAGGTGGGGCGATGTACCGATAGATCAGTTCCGGGTCCCCCGCGTCTAGCCCTTTCACGATGCCGCTGAGCTCAAAACTCATGTTTTCCAGCAACGACTGCATGGCGTGATTGGACTGGTTGGTCGATGTCCAGAGCACAGTTGGTGCGACGGCATTGATGGCGTGGGCAATCAAGGCCTGCCCCACGCCCCGTCGACGAAAGCCGGTTCCGACCATGACCAGTTCGAGCATGGGCTGGCCGAAGAAATGCCGGTGCATGACAGCGTAGCCGGCTGCGACTCCGTCGACCCAGGCACAAAAGCAGTGTCCGGCTTCGACCCAATCGGCAATCTCGGCCACGCGGCCATTGTCGGGCATGGCGAAGCTGTCGAGTGCGACGAGGGTTGTAACATCCTCCGGACCTGCTGGCCGAATGATGCATCCGTCCATCTACTTCTTCAGCGCCTCGACGCCGGGGAGAGGCTTGCCTTCCATCCATTCGAGGAAGGCGCCGCCGGCGGTCGAGACATAGGTGAGCTTGTCCTTGACCCCGGCATGGGCCAATGCGCCCACGGTATCGCCGCCACCGGCCACCGAAACCAGCTTGCCGTCATGGGTGCGCTTGGCGACATGCTTGGCGATGGCCACCGTGCCGGCATCGAACGGGTTCATCTCGAAAGCGCCGACCGGGCCATTCCAGACCACAGTGCTTGCGTCATCGATAGCCGCGTTGATGCGTTCGATCGAGGAGGGGCCGATATCGAGGATCATGCCATCGGGGTCGATGGCATCGAGGCCGTAAAGCCGGGTCGGCGTGTCGGCCTTGAAATGCCAGGCGACTACCGCGTCGATGGGCAGGACAATGGCACAGCCGCTGTCGACGGCCTTTTCCATGATGCGGATTGCGGTGTCCTTGAGGTCCTTTTCGCAGAGCGACTTGCCGACATTGACGCCCTGAGCATGGAGGAAAGTATTGGCCATGCCGCCGCCGATGATGAGACCATCGACCTTGGTCACGAGGTTTTCGAGAAGGTCGATCTTGGAGGAGACCTTGGCGCCGCCGACAATAGCGACGACTGGCTTTTTTGGTTTGCCGAGACCGGCCTCGAGGGCTTCGAGTTCGGCCTGCATGGCCAGACCCGCCGCTGCTGGCAGCAAATGGGCCAGGGCTTCGGTTGAGGCATGGGCGCGGTGGGCGGCGGAAAAGGCGTCGTTGACATAGACATCGCCGAGGCTGGCCATGCGCTTGGCCAGTTCCACGTCGTTTTCTTCTTCGCCGGGATGGAAGCGGGTATTTTCCAGCACCAGAACCGAACCTTCGGGGGCTTCGTCGATAGCCTGTCTGGCGGCACTGACATCAACCCAGTCGGTGGCCACGAAGCCCACGGGATGGCCGGTTTCGTTGGCGACGGCTTCGCAGACCTGTTCCAGCGAGAATTCGGGGTTTACCTTGCCCTTGGGTCGGCCAAAATGGGAGAGCAGGATGGCCTTGCCGTCCTTCTTGACGATCTCGCGGATGGTAGGCACCAGCCGCTCGATCCGCGTGGCGTCGGTCACTTTGCCATCGGCTACGGGGACATTGAGGTCGGCGCGCAGCAGCACGCGCTTGCCGGTGAGATCGAGTTCGTCGATTGTTTTGAAGCTGTCGCTCATGGTGCTGCTCCCGGGGGCATAACTTTGTGGCCGTGGGGTAGCAGAGTGGCACGGCGGGCGGAAGCGGGGGAGCGAAAAAACTGTTCTGGCTGCGCTGTTGTTATAGACGTGGCAGGAAATCAGCGCCCTAAGCGGAGAGTTTCAGCGCATTCTGGTCCGGCAAAGCCAGCGCCGCCACCAGCGCACGATATTCGGCACGGGCATTAACATGCGACATGGATGGCGCGCTGCCGAGCATGTCCGCGTCAAGAGGATCGAAAACGGTCATGCCGGTGAGGAAGAGCGAGCGGAAGATGACCCGTTCGGCTATCCCGTCGGCGACGCGGCAGCCGAGGCTTCCGGCGAGGCGGACCACGGTTTCGTGGACACGGCTGTTATTGTTCGAGCCAAGACTGGAGATGCGGTTGCGCATCAAGACCCAATCCATGCGCTGGCCGCTCGCCTGCCGTTCGGCGCGGGCCTTCTGCACATTGCGCGTATAGGGACTGGCTTCGAGCGGCATACCGGTCTTGGGGTCGATGCGCGCCAGAACGTCGAGATCGATCATGCTGTCGTTGATGGGGGTGATCAGCGTGTCGGCGGCGCCATGGGCGAGGCGCGCCAGATTGCCGTCGAAGCCGGGCGTGTCGATGACGATGAAGTCGACCTCCTTGCGCAGGCCAGTCATGGCCCGGTTGAAGAGGTCCAGTTCCACGCGCTGGTTTTCGGCGATGGAATCGCCCCAGCCGGTGGGCAGATGCACATGCTTGGGCATGAGCACGTCGCGCCCGCTGGTCTCGGCGGTGGCGCGCCGATTGCGCATGTAGCGGGTCAGCGTCTGCTGGCGGCTGTCCACGTCGATCGTGGCGACGGAAAAACCCTGATGCAGCAGATAGACAGCCAGATGCAGCGCCGTCGTCGATTTGCCGGAGCCGCCCTTTTCGTTGCCGACAGTAATGATATGCGCCAAACCACCGGCCATTTCCGACACCAAATCAGCGTTGAATTTTCATTAACCATGAAGCGACGGCATGGTTAACACGGTGCTAACGAAGCACTGTTCTGCACTGAAAGCGGCGCAGGGTTTCCTCGGCGATGCAGAGACGACTTGACCCGTCCCCTGGGACCGGCCCGCATAGAGGGACGACACCAAACAAGAGGTGAGTCGTGACCGGTCCAGAAATCCTGCTCAATCCCGCCGATGCTGCCCAGCAGCTCGGTGTTTCCGTCAAGGCCCTGCGCCTTTATGAAGACCGCGGCCTCGTTCGCCCACAGCGCAATCTTGCCGGCTGGCGGTTTTACGGTCCGGCGGAAATGGCGCGCTGCCGCGAGGTCGTGGCACTGCGGGCGCTGGGCCTCAGCCTGCGCGATGTCGGCGCCGTTATGGCGGGAGAGCGGAAACATCTCGATGCGGTTCTGGCCGGCCATCAGGTCCGCCTCGAAGCGGAGATGACCGCGCTTTCGGCACGGCTGTTGGCCTTGCAGTCCCTGCGCTCCGGGCTCGCTGCCGGGCGCTTGCCACAGGACGGTGACTATGCCGCTGCGCTCCGGCCCTGCGATGGCCTGACGGTTGCCATGGATCTCCCCTGGCCCTGGGCCGGGGAGCGGTTCGAGATCGCGCGACTGCCGGCGCTGACCTTTCTCACCGGCCCGCTGGGCAGCGGCAAGACGCGTCTGGCTGCGGCGCTTGCCGCCCATATTGCCGGCGCAGTGTTTTCCGGACTCAACCGCATGGCGGCAGCCGATACCGCAAGACAACGCATCGCCTCGGAACCGGAAATGCAGAGCGCGTTCGACTGGCTGATTGCCGATGGTGCCACGGAGAGCGACGCATTGGCGGCGCTGGTTGTCGCGCTGTGCGACACAGCTCCGACACTCGTCGTGGTGGACTATATTGAAGAGGGGCTCGATGCGGCAACGCAGGTCGCCTTGGGTGCATGGCTGCGGCTCCATGTTCGGCCCAATCGTCCCCGCATCGTCATGACCCGTTCGAGTGCGGTGCTCGATCTTGAAGCCGCAACGGCCGATCATCTGGTGATCTATTGCCCTGCCAATCATGCTCCGCCAATCAAGGTGATGCCGGTGCCGGGTGCGGCGGGATACGAGGCGGTGGCCACCTGCCTTGCGCCGCCCGATGTACGGGAGCGCACGGCGGGCATGGTGGCCGCCATGCCTTAGGGTCCGTGGGGACTCATGTCAGGACGAGGCGAAAACGGTGATTTTTGAGAACCGGCGCGGAGCGTACATTTGGTAGGTGAGCAGCGGAAGCGCAAGAAATTGCCGTTTGCAGCCTGACTTCATTGAAACCCCACGCACCCTAGGGCGCGAGTGCGAAAATCCCGGGATAGTCCACCGCCAGCCCATCCGCATCCACTTCCAGAACCCGCTCGAAATCCCCGGATTGGTAGCGGAAATGGGTGTCGTCCAGCTTGGTATAGACCTGCTCGGATCTTTTGAAGCTCATGTCTGTCGCATCGATCCAGGCCATGGCGAAGCGGATCGGCTGTTCGGTCCATTGCGTCCGCCAGATGGGCAGGGAATTGGTCAGCGGCGTCGGCCAGATATCGACGTCGATACAGCCCCGCAGGGCCGGGATGGGTTCGGCGCGGTCATCGGACCAGCCACCGGCGCCATCGGCAAACAATTCCAGAACCTTGCCATCGGCCCGCTCGATCTTGACCGTTCTGGTATGGCCGTTTTCATCGAGCTTGAGGCGATAGAAGAGGCCGAAGTCCGGACCGATAATCGCGCCCCTGATGCGGGTGTCGCGGCCATTGGCGGTGACATGGCAGTGTTCGAGCGTGTCGAGATGCAGGCCACGCCAGCGGATGGATCGGTTGAGGGTCATTCGGGCAGCACGATCCGTTCGCCAATCGTCTCGAACACGGTCATGTCCGCATCGAGGTCTTGCTTGATGCTGATGCAGTTGAGCGTCACCCGACCGGGCGGGGTGTCGAAGATGGAAATGACCTGGACGAGATCGTCCTCGGGGCCGGGCTCATAGCCTTGATCATCGACAATGAAGCGGTGGCCATTGATGTCGCCCAATTGCAGCGGCTCGTCGGACATGACGATGAAATGGGCTTCTATGTCCGCCCTGTTGGTGGCGATCCATTCGGGATCGCGCATGCGTTCATTGAGCTGTGCCCTGGTGAGGGCGGCATTGTCGGGGCGTTCATGCAGGGCAAGAATGCAATAAGGCGTCGGCGGATCGTTGAGGTCCCTCAATGTGGCCGGAACGATGCCAATGGCGATATTGGCCATCGACTCGCCGCTTTGCGGCCCGGCACTGACCAGAACAAAGCCCGCAGGAGGCTCTATACCCAGACCGGTCTTGATGTCCGCGAACCGCAGGGGGTCGACAAAGCCGCAGCAGAGCAGCGCAACCGGCACTATCGATAGTCTGGGGTCGAACATCCGGGCCTCCCGCAGTTGCTGCTCAACTATGATCGAATGGCTGGGCTTGGCAAGAAAAAGGGCGCCCCGCAGGACGCCCTCTCACGCTCAATGCTTCAGTCGGCCTAGAGCGTCTTGCCCAAGGCCACGGCCGTGTCGGCCATGCGGTTGGAGAAGCCCCATTCATTGTCGTACCAGGAGAGGACCGACACGAAATTGCCATCCATCACTTTGGTCTGGTCGAGTGCCATGGTGGAGGAGTGGGAGTCGTGGTTGAAGTCGATGGAAACGTTGGGCTGTTCGGTATAGCCGAGCACGCCCTTGAGCTCGCCATCGGCGTATTTCTTGACTGCAGCGTTGATTTCTTCGGCGGTCACGGCGCGCTTGGCAATGAACTTGAAGTCGACGCAGGAGACGTTCGGGGTCGGCACACGGATCGAGACGCCGTCCAGCTTGCCCTTGAGTTCGGGCAGGACCAGGCCGATGGCCTTGGCGGCGCCGGTCGAGGTCGGGATCTGGCTGAGGGCAGCCGCACGGCCGCGATAGAGATCCTTGTGCATGGTGTCGAGCGTCGGCTGGTCACCGGTATAGGAATGGATGGTGGTCATCATTCCCTTTTCGATGCCGAATTCCTTGTGCAGCACATAGGCCAGCGGCGCCAGGCAATTGGTGGTGCACGAGGCGTTCGAAATCACCACGTCGTCCTTGGTGAGGCTGGCGTGGTTGATGCCGTAAACGATGGTCTTGTCGGCGCCGTCGCCGGGTGCCGAGATGATCACCTTCTTGGCGCCGGCCTTGAGATGGGCCGAGGCCTTTTCCTTGGAGGTGAAAATGCCGGTGCATTCGAGCGCGATGTCTACCTTCATGGCGGCATGCGGCAGCTCGGCCGGGTCGCGCACGGCGGTCACCTTGATGGGGCCGCGGCCCACATCGATCGTGTCGCCATCGACTTTAACAGTGTGCGGGAAACGGCCATGCACGCTGTCGAAGCGCAGGAGATGGGCATTGGTTTCGACCGGGCCGAGATCGTTGATGGCCACGACCTCGATGTCGGTGCGGCCGGATTCGATAATGGCGCGCAAGACATTGCGGCCGATGCGGCCAAAGCCATTGATGGCGACGCGAACTGCCATGATTGACGCTCCTAGGGAGGGGAGTTGGGATTAGGGAGGCGCGGCTCTCTTACAACTGTGCGGTGACGGCTTCAACAACGGCCTTCGGCGTAATGCCAAAGTGGGCATAAAGTGCGTCAATCGGACCCGATGCGCCGAAGCCCGACATGCCGACGAAGCGGCCCTTGTCGCCGAGCAGCTTGTTCCAGCTCATTTCGATACCGGCTTCCACCGCCACGCGGGCTTTGGCCTTGCCGATGACTTCGGCCTTATAGGCGTCGGACTGCTTGGCAAAGAGCTCCATTGAGGGCACGGAGACGACGCGGGCGGAAACGCCCTGTTCTGTCAGTGCCTTCTGCGCCTCGACCGCGATAGCCACTTCCGATCCGGTCGCGAAGATCACCGCATCGGCATCGGCGGGGCCGACCAGGGTATAGGCACCCTTTGCCGACTTGTTTTCTGCCGAATATTCCGTGCGAACGGCCGGCAGGTTCTGACGGCTGAGGGCGAGAATGGAGGGGGTCTTTTCCGCGGCCATGGCCAGTTCCCAGCACTCGGCTGTTTCCATGGCGTCCGCCGGACGGAAGACATGGAGATTGGGAATGGCGCGCAGGGCGGTCAGGTGTTCGACCGGCTGGTGGGTCGGGCCGTCTTCGCCCAGACCGATGGAGTCGTGGGTCATGACGAAAATGGAGCGGATTTCCATCAGCGCGGCAAGGCGGATGGCCGGGCGGGCATAGTCGGTAAAGACCATGAAGGTGCCGCCATAGGGGATGAGACCGCCATGGAGGGCCGCGCCATTCATGGCCGCGCCCATTTCGTGCTCGCGGATACCATACATCATGTAATTGCCGGAGCGGTTATCCGCCTGGAACGGCACTGTGTCCGGGGTGTTCGTCAGGTTGGAGTGCGTCAGATCGGCCGAGCCGGCCAGAACTTCGGGCACGGTCTTGGTGATGACTTCGAGCGCCATCTGGCTGGCCTTGCGGCTGGCAACCTTGGGCTTGTCCTCGGCCAGCTTCTTTTTATAAGCGACGAAGGCTTCGGCGAAATCGGCCGGCAGCTTGCCGTACATGCGGCGGACGAATTCATCCTTTTTGCCGGATTTGGCGAGGCGGGCTTCCCACTCGCCGCGCACATTCTGGCTGCGCTTACCGGCGGCGCGCCAGCTTTCGAGGATATGCGCGGGAACTTCAAAGGCCGGATAGTCGATGCCAAGCGCAGCCTTGGCGCCGGCCAGTTCTTCGCCACCGAGCGGGGCGCCATGCACCTTTTCCGTGCCGGCCTTCTTGGGCGCGCCGAAACCGATCGTGGTCTTGGCGGCAATCAGGGTCGGCTTGTCGGTCGACTTTTTGGCGTCGTTGAGCGCCTTTTCGATGGCATTCTGGTCGTGACCATCGATCTCGATCGTGTTCCAGCCCACGGCCTTGAAGCGGGCGATCTGATCGGTCGAGTCAGCATTGGAGACCTTGCCGTCGATGGTGATGTTGTTGTTGTCCCAGATGACCACCAGCTTGTTGAGCTTCAAATGCCCGGCCAGCGAAATGGCTTCCTGGGAAATGCCTTCCATCAGGCACCCGTCACCGGCCAGAACCCAGGTGTAGTGGTCCACGATGTCCGAACCGAATTCGGCGGCCAGCTTGGCTTCGGCAACCGCAAAGCCGACCGAATTGCCCAAGCCTGCGCCGAGCGGACCAGTCGTGGTTTCGATGCCGGTGGCATGACCATATTCGGGGTGGCCGGCGGTCTTGGAGCCGAGCTGGCGGAAGTTCTTGACCTGGTCGATGGTCATGTCCTCGTAGCCGAGCAGGTAGAGACAGGAATAGAGCAGCATCGAGCCGTGGCCGGCCGAGAGAATGAAGCGGTCGCGATCGGCCCATTTGTGATCGGCGGGATCGAACTTCATGACTTTGGTAAACAGCACCGTGGCGATGTCGGCGCAGCCCATGGGCAGGCCGGGGTGACCCGAATTGGCTTTTTCGACCGCGTCCATGGACAGGGACCGGATCGCATTGGCCAGTTCGTTCTGCTGGGCTGTGTTCGTCATGGGCAAGACCGCTCTTTCAAAAAGGCTAGGGTTTGTCGGGGGCGGCGGGCCGGCGCGCCTCCTCCCAAAAGGCGGGTTGAGGCATAACAGGTTCGGCCTTGCTGTCAATGTCACGCGACCCAAAACCCGTTCGGTTTGGTGCCGGATTTCCGGGGGTTTACGCTTTGGATGCGGTTGCAATGAGGCGCGCGCTGGGGCAGGCTGGAAATGGCGGAATCGAAGCGGCGTGAAAGCGATAGTGGCGATGAGTGACACGGAAGGTGAAGAAGGGCTGGTTTCCGCATCGGCCCGGTTCGACCGTGCCCTGGCCCGGCTGGAAACTGCGACGCGCGAAATGAACATGCGCATGGCGCGCCACCAGCGCATCGAAGTCGATACGCAACGCCTCATCCATGAACGCTCGCGCCTCGCCACCGAACTCGACAAGACCGCCGCCCGCGCCAAGAGGCTTGACGACAGCGCCCATGAAGTTTCCCGCCGGCTGGTGGACGCCATGGAGACCGTGCGCGCCGTGCTGCAGAAGTCGGAGGCTTAGGTGCCCGAGGTCAATGTCGAGATCAACGGTCGCAAATATCGCATGGCCTGCGAAGAGGGTCAGCAGGGGCACCTGATCGGTCTTGCCGAGCGGTTTAATATCCATGTCGAAGGGCTCAAGGGTGCCGTGGGCGAGATTGGCGACAATCGCCTCACCGTCATGGCCGGCATCGCCGTTCTAGATGAATTGAGCGAGGCCGAACGCAGAATTGCCGCATTGGAGCGGGAAGTGCTCGAATTGACCCGCGCCGGCCAGGAAATCGCGGTCGAACTGGAAAACACCGAGGCAAGGTTCGCCAGCAAACTCTCCGATGCCGCTCGCGCGCTCGAAAACGTCGCCGACACGCTGGACCAGGCCGCACCGCTGCCGTAATCTTTGGCAAGGATTGGCAAAGTTTGCCAACAATGCTGGAGAATGAACATGGCCACGATGAATGTCTCGCTCCCCGATGCGATGAAGCAATGGGTCGAAGAACAGGTCCAATCCGGACGCTATGCCAATGCCAGCGACTATGTGCGCGATCTTGTGCGCCGTGAGCAGGAGCGAGCGCGGCAGCTGGATGAATTGGGTAGGATGGCCCGTGAGGCGCTGGCAAGCGGACGCGTGCAGATGACACGCGCACAACTGCTGGAGCGAATGCGAGAGAAGGCCGCCGAGGTTATCGAAAAGGCCAAGGTGGGCTGACTTGGCATGGATATTGACGCCGCTCGCCATAGACGATCTTGACCACCTAGCACGAGAAGGCGCGCGCCAGTTCGGTCAAAGCCAGTCCTCCCGCTACCAGCTATCAATATTGAACGCGCTGGATAACTTGTCGGCTCATCCCTATATGGTCGCGCCGCACCTCATCGACGGTATGGAGCTTCGTCTCATGCCGTGCGGGCGCCACCACATCATGTACGTTGTCGAAAACGAGGATGTCGTCATCCTTCGTGTTGTTCATGCTCTGCAAAACTGGCCGGATTTGATCTGAGGCCCTTTGCAGCCCAGCCCGCATGCGCCTATATCTCATCCGCTGCCCGGCGCGTGAGGACCTCACATATCCCCGGGGCCTTAATCGATCCTAAGGGAGCTGTCCCTGACCGGGCCCGTGGGCTCGGACATACGGCGCCCACCTACGTATGTAGGTTCCCGGGATCGCATGTCCCACGGCCAGGGTGGCACCTGAATTGTTGATGAGGCGCAATGGCGGACGAAGCGATCGAGCAGCGAAAGGTCGCCCTCAGGATTGAGGCACATAAGGCGCGCGCCGCGCTCTCCGCCAATGATCGTGCCGAGGCCGCACAAAGCGTGGGGCGCCACTTCTTCGATCAGATCGCCTATGCCCCATCGGACGTTATCGCCGGCTATTGGCGCATTCGCGATGAGCTCGATTGCCAGTCCATTCTCGTGCGCCTGATGGATGGCGGGCAAAAGGTGGTGCTTCCGGTGGTCATGGGCGCCGATGCTCCGCTCGATCTGCGCGTCTGGGAGGTCGATCAGCCGCTATACGAGGCCGGGTTCGGAACCTTGGCGCCATCCGACCTTGCCCCCCGTGCCGCGCCAGATCTCGTGCTGATGCCGCTTTTGGGTTTCGACAATGAGGGCACCCGTCTGGGCTATGGCGGCGGCTATTACGACAGGACCCTGGCGGCGCTGAGCCGCAAACCCATGCTCGTGGGGCTCGCCTACGATGCGCAGGAAGTGCCCCATATTCCGCGTGAGGCCCATGACATCCCGCTCGATGCCGTGATCACCGAAAGCGGCGTCCGTTTCTTTGGAAAGACTATATGAGACTGCTTTTTCTGGGCGATGTCGTTGGCCGTGCCGGCCGGGACGCGGTGGCCGAGCGGCTGCCGGGGCTGATTGCCCGCCACAAATTCGATTTCGTCGTGGTCAATGGCGAGAATGCCAGCCACGGCAAGGGCCTCATCGAAAGCCACTTCCAGGCCTTGCGCGATGCCGGGGCCGATATCGTGACCCTTGGCGATCATGCTTTTGACCAGCGCGAGGCCCTCACCTATATCGAGCGCGAACCCACGCTCATTCGCCCGATCAATTATGCGCCGGGCACGCCGGGGCGCGGTGCCATGATGGTGGAAGGCCGCAACGGCCATCGCGTGCTGGTGGTCAATGCGCTGGGCCGGGTGTTCATGCCGCCGATTGACGATCCGTTCCGCGCGGTGGCCTCGGCCATCGAAAATGCGCCGCTGGGCGAGGTTGCGGACGCCATCGTGGTCGACTTCCACACCGAGGCGACTTCGGAAATCCAGGCCATGGGCCATTTCCTCGATGGCCGCGCCACTCTGGTCGTCGGCACCCATACCCATATCCCCACCGCCGATCACCGTGTGCTCAAGGGCGGTACGGCCTTCATGGCCGATGCCGGCATGTGCGGGGATTTCGACAGCATTATCGGCACCGATACCGAAGAGCCGCTCAATCGCTTCCTTACCGGCATTCCCAATGGCCGCTTCACGCCTGCCGAGGGCGAGGCGACATTGTGCGGTGTGGCGGTGGAGACCGACCCGCGCACCGGTCTCGCACGCTCCGTCATGCCTCTGCGGCTCGGCGGGATGCTGGCGCAGGTCGAGCCGGACTTTGGCTCCTGACGCTTTATTTTTGGCCCCTCACCCCCTATAAGCGGCCCGATTTTACGAAATTCTACCCATAGAGGTAATCCATGGCTGGCCATTCCCACGCCAAGAATATCATGCACCGCAAGGGCAAGTCGGACGCGATCCGGTCCAAGATCTTTTCCAAGCTCGCCCGCGAAATCACTGTGGCCGCAAAGATGGGCCAGCCCGACCCGGCCTTTAATCCGCGGCTGCGCCTTGCCATCACCAATGCCCGCGCCCAGTCCATGCCCAAGGACAATATCGAGCGCGCTATCAAGAAGGCCTCGGGCGGCGATGCCGAGAATTATGACGAAATCCGTTATGAGGGCTATGGCCCCGGTGGCGTTGCCGTCATCGTCGAGGCGCTGACCGATAATCGCAACCGTACCGCCTCCAATGTGCGCTCCTACTTTTCCAAGAATGGCGGCGCCTTGGGTGAAACCGGTTCGGTCGGCTTCATGTTCGACCGTGTTGGCGAAATCACCTATCCGGCGTCCGTCGGCAGCGAAGACAAGGTTATGGAAGCGGCCATCGAGGCGGGCGCCGACGATGTCGAGAGCGATGAAGAAGGCCACTATATCTACACGTCCTTCGAGGGCATGGCCGAAGTGTCCTCCGCGCTTGAAGCCGTTCTGGGCGAAGCTGAATCGGTGAAAGCCATCTGGAAGCCGCAGAACCAGACGCCGATCGACGCCGAAAAGGGCGCCACGCTGCTCAAGCTGATCAACATTCTGGAAGAAGACGATGACGTGCAGAACGTCTATTCGAATTTTGACATGAGCGACGAGGACGCTGCCAAGCTGGACGTTTGAGCGTCAGCCTTGCATCTGTCGATTGAAGGCGGCCTCCGGGCCGCCTTTTTCATGCGCGCCGCCGCAGGTTGATGACCGGATGGTCCTCGGCCTGAACGATGGTTGCGATATTGCGGCCGGCATGTTTGGCGCCGTAAAGCCGCTGGTCGGCAATGCGGAACAGTTCTGAAAAGCTGGTGGGCTGGGAAAATACTGCGCCCCCTATGCTCACCGACAGCGCCCTTTGCCGTCCATCGGGCGCGAATACGGCCAGATTGACCGAGCGACGGATGCGTTCGGCGATGGCAGCGGCCTGTTCCTGGGACACATCGGGCAGGAAGACGGCGAATTCTTCGCCGCCCATGCGCCCCACAATATCGCCCTCGCGCAACACGGCGCGGATCGAGCGGGCGATGATGGTCAGCGCCTCGTCGCCCATATGATGGCCATAGCGGTCATTGATCGCCTTGAAATTATCGGCATCGATCATCAGCAGGGCGCCGCGCCGCGCCTCTTGCGCATTGCTCAGCCATTCATCGACGCGAGTGGTGAAGGCGCCGCGATTGAGACAGGCGGTGAGACTGTCGGTTCGCGCCACGACGCGCAGCCGCATATTGGTCATTGCCAATCCGCGCAGCCGCAGGTTCACCACGAAAAACAGCGGGGCTCCCACCATGACCGGCAGGACTGTCGCGCTGAGCAAGCTGCGTTGGGTGGCGGCCTGGCCGAGATCGTCGAACAGTGCCAGGTTGAAGGCGGCCGAAATGGCCACGCACATCAATGTGCCTAATAGTGTCCAGCGACCCACGCTGGACCAGTTTCGGGGTGGGGCAGTGTCTTGCGATAGGTTCATGCGAGCAAATCCGGAGAAGTTCTGACGATGAAAATCCGGCTCTTGCCGGCCGCCTGTCAGGACCGATCCGGAATAAAGGGCACGCCTTCTCCTTGCTCGCCGTGCCGGGGGCTTCGCCAGTTCATCGCCCCAGGGTATCGAACGGTCTTTGTCGCCTCGGCTCTCATCATGTTCCCCAGTCCTGCAATCCCGCTCAGGACACTAGCCGCAGAGGCTCAAGGCAATCTTCCCGATAAAGGGGCAATTTTATCGACTCCTCGGAGAACTGCGTATTTGTTGCCTCTTTGTTCACTTTGGCCTTGGTAGGCTCCGCCAAGCTGATACAAGGATTGCCATGACCAGAACCGTGCGAATCATCGGGATCGATCCGGGCCTGCGCCGCTGTGGTTGGGGCGTGCTCGATGCCACCGACAACCGATTGGCCTTTGTGGCCGCGGGCACATTGACGCCGCCGGTCGATGGCCCCTTGGCCCGGCGTCTGGCGGCTTTGGCCGAAGGGCTGTCCGGAGTGCTCGATGCCTATGCGCCGCATGAAGCGGCCGTTGAGGAAACGTTCGTCAATGCCGGCGCGCGCTCGGCCCTGACGCTGGGTCAGGCGCGTGGCGTTGTCCTCGTTACTCCGGCCCTGCGTGGTCTGCCCGTGGCCGAATATGCCGCCAATCTGGTCAAGAAGTCGGTTGTGGGCACGGGGCATGCCGACAAGGTTCAGGTCGGCCTGATGGTCAAGACCCTGCTACCATCCGCATTGGTGAAGGGCGCCGACGCCGCCGATGCGCTCGCCATCGCCATCTGCCACGCCCATCATCGCGTTTCGGCCATGCGCATGGGAGCCCTTGTATGATCGGCAAGCTCAAAGGGCTGGTGGATTCGTTTGGCGACGACTGGGTGCTGATCGATTGTGGCGGCGTCTGCTACGCGGTCTTTTGCTCCTCGCGCACGTTGCAGGCCTTGCCGCGTGTGGGTGAGGCGGCGGTTGTCTTCATCGAGACCATTGTCCGCGAAGACCTCATCCGGCTTTATGGCTTCGCCAGTGAGGCGGAGAAAAGCTGGTTCAATCTACTGACCACAGTGCAGGGCGTGGGCGCGCGCGTCGCACTGGCCATCCTCTCGGTCATGTCGCCATCCGAACTGTCCAGCGCCGTCGCCTTACAGGACAAGGCGATGATCGGTCGCGCCAATGGTGTCGGCCCGAAGCTGGCTTTGCGCGTCGTCACCGAACTCAAGGGCAAGGTGCCGGCCATCGGCGCGGTGGATGCCGGCACGCTCGGCCTTCAGGCGGCGCTTGGTGAGGGCGTCGCTTCGGGCAATATTGCCGATGCGGTCTCTGCGCTCACCAATCTCGGCTATTCCAGCGCCCAGGCTTCGGCCGCCGTGGCTCGCGTAGTGGCGAAGGAAGGCGATGGCACGGCGACGGAGAAGCTGATCCGGCTGGGCCTGCGGGAATTGAGTCAGTAATCCTTGTTTTTAGCGCATTTCCTTACTAAATTTCAAAAGTAAGGAATGGAGGCCGCAATGGCAACTGCCACACTAACGAGCAAGGGGCAGATGACCCTGCCCAAGGATGTGCGGGAAGACTTAGGGCTTCAGCCGGGCGATAAGCTCGATATCATCAAGGATGGCAATCGTTATGTGCTGGTGCCACGCAATGTCCGCGCAGAAGATCTCTATGGCATTCTGCACCGGCCCGGCGATCATGCCATGACGCCCGGGCAAGAAGATGATGCCTATGCTGCGGCGCTGGCCGAAGAAGACGAGCGCATTCGTGCTGGGCGTTGATACCAATGTGCTGGTCCGGTTTCTGACGCGGGACGATCCCGTTCAGTCGGAAATTGCCCGTAGCATTATAACGGCAGCCGAAAATCAGCCCATTCATATTTCTCTTGTCGCGCTGGTTGAATTGGTTTGGGTGCTCACCAAACTCAAGCGGTGGCCTAGGCCTGATGTGTTTGAGGCCTGTCGCGACTTGTTGCGTAGCGAAGACTTTCTCATCGAGTCATCGTCCTTGGTTGAGCAATGTCTGCTTGAGGCGCAAAATGCTAGATGCGACCTCGCAGATGCGCTGATCGCAGCAGTCAACATACGGGCGGGTTGCGCGACGACAGTCACTTTCGATCATGATGCTCAGGCGCTGGCCGGCATGACGGCTGCGGAGACTTTTCCTTGACCACTCTCACTTCCGCATCCGCCGGACGCGACGATAATCTCGATGTTTCTCTGCGCCCCTCCGGCTTTGCCGATTTTGTCGGGCAGGCGGCGGCGCGTGCCAATCTCGAAGTCTTTATTCAGGCAGCAAAGCAGCGCGGTTCTGCGCTTGACCATGTGTTGTTTGTTGGCCCGCCAGGCCTGGGCAAAACCACTCTTGCGCAGATCATCTCGCGGGAACTGGGCGTCGGCTTTCGCGCCACGTCCGGCCCGGTCATCGCCAAGGCTGGAGACCTCGCTGCGCTTCTGACCAATCTCGAAGAGCGCGACGTGCTGTTCATCGACGAGATCCACCGTCTCAATCCGGCCATCGAAGAAGTGCTCTATCCGGCGATGGAGGATTTTCAGCTTGATCTCATCATCGGTGAGGGGCCTGCCGCCCGCTCGGTGCGGATCGATCTCGCCAAATTCACCCTTGTCGGCGCCACGACCCGTGCGGGCCTGCTGACCACGCCGCTGCGGGATCGCTTCGGCATTCCGGTGCGGCTCAATTTCTATACCCCCGAGGAACTGGTGCAGATCGTGACGCGCGGTGCGCGGCTTATGGGCATGCCCATGGCGCCCGATGGTGCCATGGAAATCGCACGCCGTTCGCGCGGCACACCGCGTATTGCCGGTCGCCTTCTTCGTCGCGTCATCGATTTTGCCATGGTCGATGGCGCCGCCGAAGTGAACAGGGCCATTGCCGACAAGGCGCTGCTTCGGCTCGATGTGGATGCGCGCGGCCTCGACCAGCTCGACAGGCGCTATCTCACCACCATTGCCGATTTCTACAATGGCGGCCCGGTGGGCATCGAGACTATTGCCGCGGCTCTCAGCGAGCCGCGCGACGCTATCGAGGAAATTGTCGAGCCCTATCTGCTCCAGCAGGGTTTCATCCAGCGCACGCCGCGCGGCCGCATGCTTACCTCGATTGCTTTCCAACATCTGGGCAAAGTGGTGCCACAGGGCTTTGTCGGCATTCAGTCGAGCCTGTTCGAGGAGGGCGAAGAATGAGCCGGCACATCATCAGCTTTCCCATCGAAGGGCAGCGGTTCAATTATCGCGTCGCCGCCATTTTCATGGTCGATGGTCATGTTCTGGTCTGCGACGAGGATGATGACGGCTTTTCCATGCTGCCGGGTGGTCGGGTCGAGCTGGGTGAGCCCAGCCGGCTTTCGCTCGAGCGCGAGATTGTCGAGGAAATCGGCCTGTCCGCCAGCGTCGGCGATATCGTCCTGACCTCGGAGAGTTTTTACCATCGTGCCGGAGAGAATCTGCACGAATTGGGCCTGTTCTATCACGCCAGCTTCGGGCCGGGCGTGGGGCCTGATGGCAGCAGCCCCTGGCGCATCACCCATGAACTCGACAACGAACATCGCTTCCATTGGGTCGATCTTGAAGGCGATGGACTGGAAAGACTAAACCTGCAGCCCGTCTGGCTGCGTCAGGTTTTGCGGGACATGCCGCAGGCGCTGACCCATATCGTCCACGACGAGCGCGCGGTGTCATGACTGCGCCCACCGACCGCATTGCGGAATGCCTTAAACTCAGCCGCCCGGCCCATTCGGCGCTGGCCCATGCCGGCATAGTCACCTTTGCCGACCTTAGCCTCTGGACGCGCAAAGCGGTGGCGGACCTGCATGGTATCGGGCCTAAGAGCTTCGTTGAGCTCGATCCGGCCTTGGCCGAACGCGGACTGGGCTACAAGGCGCCATGACCCCGCATCATTTCCCGGTTCGCATCTATTACGAAGACACCGATTTTTCCGGCAATGTCTATCACGCCGCCTATCTCAAATTCTTCGAGCGGGCGCGGACGGAGTTCCTTCGCACGCTCGGTATCCATCATTCCGAACTCTCGGAAGCGGGCCTGGCCTTTGCCGTGCGCTCGATGCAGATCGATTTCCTCGCGCCTGCCCGGATTGATGACATGCTCGATGTCGAAACCGTTGTGGAAAGTGCGAGCGGCGCCCGTCTCAATCTCAAGCAGACAATTGTTCGTGAGGGGACGGTCCTGACGACTGCGACCCTCGTTGTGGCTGCGATCAAGACCAGCGGCGGGGCGGCACGCCTTCCCGCACCGTTACGACACTTAGGCACAGCTCAAAGCTAACAGTCTGTTAGCCAATAGCGTCCGGAAGAGTCTGTTTGTTAACCCTTTGGTGACCATAAAGACGGCAATGGGAGATTTGCCCTGTCCCGGACCGCGTGCGGCCCGGAATAGCAGGCATTTCTCTTAATTTTGACAGATTTCGTCCCCATCGCAGCGCCATGGGGCCAATCGGACGGGCCGGCCAAAAGGGATCACTTCATGGAAGCTATGGATGCAGTTGGGGCCGCAGCCCCCCATGCGGACCTCTCCATCTGGGGCCTGTTCTGGATGGCCGATATCGTGGTCAAGTCGGTCATGCTTGGCCTGCTTGGCGCATCGATCTGGTGCTGGGCTATTATCATCGATAAAACAATTACTTATCGGCGTACTCAGGCCGAGATGAACCGTTTCGAGCGCACGTTCTGGTCCGGCCAGTCGCTGGAAGAGCTCTATCAGCAGCAGTCCGAAAAGCCCTCGGGCGGGCTCGGCGCGGTCTTCGTTGCGGCCATGAAGGAATGGAAACGCAGCCACGAACAGAACGCGGCCAGCTTCGTGGGCATGCAGCAGCGGCTCGACAAAGTGCTCGACGTCGCCATCGCCCGCGAAAGCGAATATCTCGAAAAACGCCTGGGATTCCTGGCTACTGTCGGTTCCGCCGGCCCGTTTATCGGCCTGTTCGGTACGGTCTGGGGCATCATGAATGCCTTCACCAACATCGCGGCATCCTCCGACACCAACCTGGCCGTCGTGGCTGGCCCCATCGCCGAGGCGCTGTTTG